>Ga0308171_1000052_pt1 | contig 390299 bp, 349 predicted proteins | sample PhyGR1_FD_202135 | JGI IMG/M metagenome (GOLD analysis project Ga0308171, IMG submission 202135) | Phyllosphere microbial communities from UC Gill Tract Community Farm, Albany, California, United States - DLSLSG.R1 | ecosystem: Host-associated > Plants > Phyllosphere > Unclassified | place...
TTTGTAAGGTAAAAAAGTTAACTGGTCAGGATCATATTCCTTAAAGACTACTTTGCCTCCCATGCCTTTAAGATAACCAAAATCATCCTAAAATAAAAGAGGCCGCCTCACTTTTGAGACAGCCTCTGTAAAGCACTGTATATCTTAATTATAAATTAGCGCCATGGCAGTTTTTATACTTTTTACCACTACCACATGGGCAAGGTTCATTTCTGCCAATAGTTGCTTCTTTACGGATTGGCTGCTGTGGAATCGCTTCACGTGTATCGCCAAACTCGATTCCTGGCTCTTCTCTGCCAAACTCCTGTTTAGTAGTTTGCAGTTTCGGCTGCTTAACCGGAGCAGGTGCTTCTCTTACCTGATCTGGTTCTTGTTGCACCGGGATACCGCCTTTATATAAGAAACTCACTACTTCTTTATTCACCGCGTTAAGCATGTTTTTAAATAAGTTGAAGGCTTCCATTTTATAAATTACCAATGGATCTTTCTGCTCGTAAACTGCATTTTGTACCGACTGTTTCAAATCGTCCATTTCACGTAAGTGTTCTTTCCAGCTATCATCAATTAAAGCAAGAACAATGGTTTTTTCGAATGAACGAACCACCTCTTTTCCTTTATTCTCAATTGCTTTCTTTAAATCAACAGCTACCTGAATGCCACGGATACCGTCTGTAAACGGCACTACAATTTGCTCGATATGCTCTCCGCGCTCTTCGTACACCTGGGTTAATACTGGTAACGATTGCTGAATAATGGCTTCTGATTTACGTGCATAAAACGACTCGGCTTCTTCAAATAACTTTTCAGTTAACTGAGGGATACTCGTTGAGGAGAATTCTTTTTCAGTAATCTCTGTATCTAAAGAGAAGTTTTTGATTACTTCAAGCTTAAACCCGTCGTAATTTGCTTCTTGTTTATATTCGCTCACGATGTCTTCAGCAACATCGAAAACCATATTGTTCATGTCCACGTCTAAACGTTCACCAAATAATGCATTTTTACGTTTAGCATAAATCACGGTACGTTGCGAGTTCATCACATCATCGTACTCCAATAAACGTTTACGGATACCAAAGTTGTTTTCTTCTACTTTTTTCTGCGCACGCTCAATAGATTTGGTAATCATAGAGTGCTGGATCACCTCACCATCTTCAATACCCATACGCACCATGATACTAGAGATACGTTCTGAACCAAATAAACGCATTAAGTTATCTTCTAATGAAACGAAGAACTGTGAAGAGCCCGGATCGCCCTGACGACCTGCACGACCACGTAACTGCCTGTCTACACGACGAGATTCGTGACGCTCAGTACCTACAATAGCCAAACCTCCTGCTTCCTTAACGCCTGGACCCAATTTGATATCGGTACCACGACCAGCCATGTTAGTTGCTATGGTTACGGTGCCTGCCTGACCAGCTTCGGCAACGATATCGGCCTCTTTCTGGTGCATTTTAGCGTTCAACACGTTATGTTTGATGCCGCGGAGTTTAAGCATACGGCTTAATAACTCAGAAATCTCCACAGAAGTGGTACCCACCAATACCGGACGACCAGCTTTTGGTTCTAACTGCCCTGTTTGAGGATTAACCGCAGGAATTAACGCCCCTTTGGCATCCAATTTAGGTACAGCCCTGCCTGTTTGATCGTATTTAACAACCGGTTTACCATCTTTCTGTTTTACATTACCTTCTTTATCTGTCTCATATTCTGTCTCATAATGAGAATAAGGGAAAACAAGGTATTGTATCTCTGCTGCAACGGCATTATATTTTTCACGAACAGTGCGATAAACATAATCCTGCTCATCAATCCTCGAAATATTTCTGTTGGTCGGGATTTCTACCACATCTAATTTATAGATCGACCAAAACTCACCGGCTTCTGTTGTTGCAGTACCCGTCATACCGCAAAGTTTGTGGTACATACGGAAATAGTTCTGTAAGGTTACAGTTGCATAAGTTTGGGTAGCATCTTCAACCTTAACATTTTCTTTAGCCTCAATGGCCTGGTGCAAACCATCGGAGTAACGGCGGCCATCCATGATACGGCCTGTCTGCTCGTCAACAATTTTAATTTTTCCTTCATCGATGATGTATTCCACATCAATTTCGAATAAAGTATATGCTTTTAACAACTGGTTAACCGAGTGGATACGTTCTGCTTTAACAGAATAATCGCGCATTAAAGCATCTTTCTGCATCACCTTTTCTTCTAAAGGAAGGTCAGATTTTTCGAGCTCTGCAATTTCGGTACCTACATCCGGCAATACAAAGAAATGAGGATCCTCACCTGATTGGGTGATTAGTTCGATACCTTTTTCAGTTAATTCAACCTGGTTATTCTTCTCATCAATATAGAAATACAATTCAGAATCTACCTTTGGCATATTCTTAGATTGATCTGCCATGTAGTGGTTTTCAGTTTTTAACAACAAACCACGAATACCGGTTTCACTTAAAAATTTAATTAAAGCTTTGTTTTTAGGTAAACCGCGGTATGCACGCAATAAGGCTAAACCACCTTCGCCTTCTTCAGTTCCACTGTTGCCTGCATTAATTAATTTTTTGGCTTCGTTTAATGCTTGTGTTACATAGGCTTTTTGTGCATTAACCAAACGCTCAATGCGTGGTTTCAACTCATAAAACTCATGTTCATCTCCGCGTGGAATCGGACCAGAAATAATCAAAGGTGTACGGGCATCATCAATTAAAACCGAATCGACCTCATCCACCATCGCAAAGTGCAGCTTGCGCTGTACCAATTGGTCTGGCGTTTGCGACATATTGTCACGCAGGTAGTCAAAACCAAATTCATTATTGGTTCCATAGGTAATGTCTGCAGCATAAGCCTTTCTTCTGGCTTCAGAGTTTGGCTCATGTTTATCAATACAATCAACCGTTAAACCGTGGAATTCGAATAAAGGGCCGTTCCATTCACTATCCCTGCGGGCCAGGTAATCATTCACCGTTACGATGTGTACCCCTTGTCCGGCCAATGCATTTAAGTAAGCCGGTAATGTACTTACCAGGGTTTTACCTTCACCTGTAGCCATTTCGGCAATTTTACCGCTATGCAATACAATACCACCAATTAACTGTACATCGTAATGTACCATGTTCCAGGCTACTTCTGTTCCGGCAGCATCCCATTTATTGGCCCATTGTGCTTTATCGCCAACAATTTTTACGTTGTTTTTTCTTGCAGCATAATCTCGATCAAACTGGGTTGCGGTAACTTCCAGATAATCGTTTTCGCTTAAACGGCGTGAAGTTTCCTTAATCACCGCAAAAGCTTCCGGAAGGATTTCCAAAAGTACTTTTTCCAACTCCGTATCGCGGTCTTTACCCAAGGCATCAACCTGATCATAAATTGCCGTTTTTTGGTGAAGATCTAATTCTTCACTTTCTGCCTCAGCTTTTAGTGCCGAAATTTTCTCATCTATATCGGCTAAAAAAGCTGAAATTCTTTCTTTAAACTCAATGGTTTTGCCACGTAACTCATCGTTGCTTAAGGCAGATAGTTTACTGTAGTGTTCGTTAATTTTAACAACCAATGGCTGTATAGCCTTTATATCTCTTTCTGATTTACTTCCGAAAATCTTCGCTAAAAATCCTAACATTATATTTTAAATCGTATTTTATTATTAAAAAATGGGTATGTTACAACAACCAAGCCATTGTCAGCATTAAGTCAGTCTGGCAGTTGTTGATGTAATGGGGTTTAAATCTTAAAAAGATTTTTTAGATAGAAAGAAAACTATGGACTATTGTTTTTTGGTTTTTTCCTGATGGTTAAATCAGCAATTACCTGGTCTGCACTTACATATTTAGCTACTTTTAACGGCGCTTGCGTTCCGATTAAGGCTAACTTAGTATAAGATAACAGATAAGGATTACGGTCTTCATTGAGCTGAACCGAAGCTTTACCACTAGCATTAACACAAATATTATGCTCATTGCAATATTCGTTTAATATCCTTAGCCCTTCAACACGTTCGGCCTTTGCCAAATGTGTTAAGCTAAAAAATACAAGCGATATGGTAACAAAGTGTTTCATTAATTGCGGCAAAGCTAGTTTTAATCTTTTATAAAAAGAAATTACAGCTTAGCAAAAAGTGTACCTCAATCTAACTGTCGTGCTGAACATAGGCAAGAATCCCTCACCTATAAAGTATAACCTGAAACTAGTACACTAAAATCATTGCTTACATTAGTGATACTACTCAACTATAATAAAGATCCTTCATTGCATTCAGGATGACACCGAAAATCACTTAAAAACCACTTCAGTAGCACCATAACCAAACTTTTCTTTTCTGGCATCCATATAGGTTTTTACATGGGGATTTCTGCTGATCAGTTTATGGATTTTATCCCTTAAGGTACCATTCCCCGTACCATGGATAAAAACAATCTTATCAAAGTGATGCACCACCGCAGCATCCATAGCGGTTTGAAAATGGCTGATCTGTATCTGCAACATTTCATCTGCTTCTAAAAAATGATGATCATCTCTTAGTTTTTCAATGTGCAGATCAATCTCTTTTTGTGGCGCTTCTACCGTTCTTTTCTCTTCTGACGATTTAAAAAAACTTTCCTTTAATTTCTGTGGATCAATGGTTACCGGAACAAGATCATCTAAACGAATTAACCAACCCTTATTCTTCAATTGAGGCAATTCCTTTTGTTCGGTACTAAAATCTTTTGCCCTAAACTTTTTACGGACCACCAATGGATCGATGGGTTTCACATCGGCTTTACTAAATACCACCATCTGAAAATTAAACTCCGGCCAAAGATCAAGTTCTGCTAATGATGCAGAATAAACCAACGCGGAACCGTAAGATTCAATTGCCCCATGAAAAACACCTGCATATTTCCCTTTTCGATCGGTAATTAAACCTACCAATAAAATGTTTGGAGAATGGTTTTGGAGGTGAAAATGTACTACATTACCCGCTTTATCATCGGTAGCAACGGCTACATAAATGCCATTTTCGATCTTGTTAACACCGGGAACATTTACCTGGATGGGTTTGGGCGCGTCCGGTTCTACAGCAACCACCCCGTGACCATGCACAGATGTTAAATTGCTCATCGCAACAGGTATCTCAAAGCCATCTTCATCGGTAACGCCTAAAGTTTGCGCATCAATAATTCTGGTTACATAACCTTCACGTTTTTCATCAACAAAACGCACAAAATCTCCTAGTTTAAATTTCATTTCTATTATTTTTTAACCACAAAGGCACAAAGTACACAAAGATTTTTAAGCAGTTTGTGTTAAAATGTCGTTCATGAAGCTATTTACTCCTTTAGTCTTTCAGCTTTTTGGCAGGAGTCTTCAATCTAATTCGCAGTACAATCAAGAAATGTACCATCACACATCACATCTTCGGACTCCGGACTTCCGACTTCTGACTAAACTAATGCCGCGTATCGTTTCCGTGGTAAATGCTCAGGTAACTTTCATATCTGGAAACTGCAATTTCACCTTCATTTACGGCTTCGATAACCGCACAGCCCGGCTCGTTAATATGCCTGCAGTTATTAAATCGGCAATTGTGCGAGGTTTCAAAGATTTCCCTGAAAAAATGCCCCAGTTCTTCTTTTTCGATATCGATTACCCCCAATTCCCTGATGCCTGGAGAATCTACAATAAAACCGCCTTGTGGCAGTTCGAACATTTCAGCAAAAGTAGTGGTGTGCTGCCCCTTATCGCTCCAGTCAGAAACCTCCCCTGTTCTTAGATCACGATCTGGCATTAAAGCATTGATCAAGCTAGACTTTCCTACACCTGAATGTCCGGATATCAAAGTAATTTTATCCGTAATCAATTCCTGTATTACCGGGATATTAATACCTTTTAAAGCGGAAACCTCATAACAGGCATAGCCGATATTTTCATAGATATCTTTAAACTCCTGCAGAATTTCCAAACCCTCTTTACTAAACAGATCGAGTTTATTAAATACCAATACGGCTGGTACATCATAAGCTTCAGCCGTAACCAAAAAACGATCGATAAAACCCAAAGAGGTACGGGGCGAAGCTAAGGTAACCACCAACATGGCCATATCTAAATTGGCGGCCAATATCTGGGCCTGCTTGCTCAGGTTGATCGATTTGCGGATGATGTAGTTTTTACGGGGCAACATCTCGTTGATCAGACCCTGGCTGCTATCTTTTTCCAGATCAAATTTCACCCTGTCGCCAACCGCAATCGGGTTGGTGGTTTTAAGTCCTTTAATCCTGAATTTGCCTATAATCCTGCAATCATAGCGTTCGCCATTATCGGCCAGAACACTATACCAGCTCCCTGTAGATTTAATAACTAATCCCTGCATATCTGCGGCAAAGGTATGAATATGATTTCATTGGTAGAAGTAGCCGGTACCGATAATGTTTGTATGTTAACAACGGAGAATAAAAAAGAATACAGACATTTCGGCTATATATTTACTTATCCATTAAATATCTTACATAAATCCAACGCTTTAAAAGGCAAAAAACCTAAATTTGCGACAACAAAATCGAAAATATAATGAGTTTCAGAATAGAACACGATACCATGGGTGAGGTGCAGGTACCCGCCGACAAATACTGGGGTGCACAGACAGAACGCTCACGCAATAACTTTAAAATCGGTCCGGAAGGCTCGATGCCAAAAGAAATTATCCACGCTTTTGGATACCTGAAAAAAGCAGCTGCCCTTGCCAACAACGAACTTGGAGTATTATCTGCCGAAAAAGCAGATTTAATTGCTAAAGCCTGTGATGAAATTATTGCCGGACAATTAGATGATCAATTTCCTTTGGTTATCTGGCAAACAGGTTCGGGTACACAAAGCAACATGAATGGTAATGAAGTGATTGCAAACCGCGCCCACGTGATTAACGGTGGTTCTCTAGCTGACGATAAAAAAGTGCTTCACCCAAATGATGATGTAAATAAATCACAATCATCAAACGATACTTATCCAACTGCAATGCATATTGCAGCGTATAAACTTACGGTAGAAAATACCATACCAGGCTTAGAAAAATTAAGAAATACATTAGCTAAAAAAGTAGAAGAGTTCAGTACGATTGTTAAAACAGGCCGTACGCACTTTATGGATGCTACTCCGCTTACTTTAGGCCAGGAATTTTCTGGTTATGTACAACAGATCGACAATAGCATCCGGGCCATTAAAAATGCTTTGGTTATGGTTGCAGAACTGGCTTTGGGCGGAACTGCTGTGGGTACAGGCTTAAATACACCAAAAGGATACGATGTTTTAGTGGCTAAAAAAATTGCCGATTTAACCGGTTTGCCTTTTGTTACGGCTCCTAATAAATTTGAAGCATTGGCTGCACATGATGCGATGATAGAACTCTCAGGGGCATTAAAACGCACAGCAGTTGCCTTGATGAAAATAGCCAACGATGTAAGAATGTTAAGTTCAGGTCCCCGTTGCGGCATCGGCGAAATTGTAATTCCAGATAACGAACCAGGCTCGTCTATCATGCCAGGAAAAGTGAACCCTACGCAACCAGAAGCTTTAACCATGGTTTGTGCCCAGGTAATCGGTAACGATGTTGCCGTTTCAGTAGGTGGTATGAACGGCCATTTCGAGCTGAACGTATTTAAACCATTAATTGCTGCTAATGTATTACAATCAGCACGTTTAATTGGTGATGCCTGTGTTTCTTTTACAGATAAATGTGCTGAAGGAATCACCGCGAATTTACCTGAAATTGAAAAACACCTTCAAAATTCTTTAATGTTGGTTACCGCTCTGAACCCACATGTGGGTTACGAAAACGCAGCTAAAATTGCGAAGAAAGCCCATAAAGAAAACAAAACCTTAAAAGCAGCTGCTGTGGAATTGGGATTGTTAACCAATGAGCAGTTTGATGAATGGGTGCGCCCTGAAGACATGGTTGGCAGCTTGAAATAAGTTATTTACAGATACGATCGTCATCCTGTCCCGATTTACATCGGGATCAGGATCTTTTCAGTATTCAAGATGCTTAAACGAGTTCAGCACGTCGTTCGGACTAAAATACGGCTAATTAAAACACAGGCAATATGAATTCAATACTTTCTAACCTTTTAAGCTTGATGCCCATCATTCCACCTGGTATTGTATTTGGAGCCTGTTGCTTTTTTTTATTGAAAAAACCTTCTGCTGAAGCCATCTTAATGACCATTGGCTCAGGCATTTCTTTGATTATCAACATACTTTATAGCTTTTTGATGCCATTGATCATGGCTGCCCAAAACTTAACACCTACAGAAGTGATGAAATACCATACTATTGTGGGCGTTATTAGCTTTATAGCCGGCCTGTGTTTTGCAGCAGGTCTTTTGATTCTCATCATCAATACCGTTAAAAAGAATAAGATCATCTACGATCAGTTTCCTAAAAGCAACAATTAATAACACAATGAACAAACTGCATCTGGCTTTCAGGAATTGCTACATCTTGCTTTTTATATTACCCATTTTACATCTGGCCTGTAGTCTGCGGCCCAATATACAGGGTAAGGGAGAAGATTTTATGCAAGGCGTTTGGAATGAAGATTCTGTTGCTTATAGCCACAAGTTGAGCAACTATACGCAACACCATTTTAAGTTCACCTGCGACTCGGTTTATATCGATATGGTAACCCATAGCAAAGTAAATTTTTACGAAGATTCTTGTTATAACAATGGCATCTGGAAAGAATATGCCAAAGGGGTGTATAGGGTTAAAGGAGATACGTTATTTATAGGTGCAACCTTTACACATGCCAATTATAAACAAAAAATATCAGGTTGCTACCGCATCGGCCGGTATGACAAAAACTTCCTGATCAGCAAAAAATCGTCAGACAGCTTAATTTTAGAGAGTTTGAGCGATCAGCGTGAGATTAAACTAACACTTAAAGAAAAAATTACCTGCGTACCAAAAGAATTATAAAAATGATTTTAACATCAATTAAAAAGAAATTAACCATTGCTTTAACCCTGGGTTTTTTAGCCTATTTGCCTATTCAGGCAAATGCGTGGGGCACTATCGGCCATCGTGTAGTTGGCGAAATTGCCGATAGTTATTTAAAAGCAAAAACACGCAAGGCCATTCAAAGTATTTTAGGCTATGAAACCTTGGCAATGTCGGCCAATTGGGGCGATTTTATTAAATCAGATTCTACTTATAACTATATGTACAACTGGCATTTTGTTAATCTTCCGGCTGGATTGGATAAAAGTGGTGTATATCAATTTTTGGAAACTGATAAAAAACCAAATCTTTACAACAAAATCCCTGATCTGATTGCCATTTTAAAGAAAACAAGCAGTACAGCTTCTGAAAAAAAACTGGCTTTACGCATGTTGGTTCACCTGGCGGGAGATTTATGCCAGCCCATGCACGTTGCCCGTAAAGAAGACCTGGGCGGTAACCGCGTTTCGGTATTATGGTTCAATGAGAAATCAAATATCCACAGGGTTTGGGACGAACAGCTGATCGAATACCAGCAGTTAAGTTATACCGAATATGCAAAAGCCATCAATCATGCTTCAGCTGTACAGCTTTACAACTGGCAAAGCACCAGCCTGAAAGATTGTATTTATGAATCGTACACAATTTGCAATAAAATTTACGATACGACTAAACCAGATGCTAAATTAAGCTACCGCTACAATTTTGACTGGGTTGATACCCTTAATAACCAGTTATTAAAAGGTGGTGTACGTTTGGCAAAAATGTTAAACGATATCTACGGATAAAGAATAAGTTATGAGATAGTAGAATTTTAATAAAATAAGTCCCTAAAACTTATCGTCATTGCGAGAAGGCTTTTTCAGCCGATGAAGCAATCTTTAAAGCCAAGAGCGCTGTTAGGAAAGATTGCTTCGTCGTTCCTCCTCGCAATGACGAGTTTTATGGCTATCCATCATCAATAACCTTAAGGACTATTATTTACTTTTAAAGCGCTGTAGAAATTGAAAATTTTAATGGTTTGCCTCGGTAACATCTGCCGTTCGCCTTTAGCTGAAGGCATTATGCGCCATCTGACAGATGAACAAAACTTAAACTGGGAAATTGCTTCGGCAGGAACAGGCAACTGGCATATTGGCCAGGCACCAGACCACAGAAGTATTTCTGCAGCGAAGGCGTTGGGTTACGATATTAGTAAACAGCGGGCGCAGCATTTTAACCCTTCGATGTTTGACCATTATGACCTGATTTTGGTAATGGACAAGAATAATTTAGCCGATGTTAAAAGTTTAGCCAAAACCGATGAGCAGCGAAAAAAGGTTAAACTTTTTCTTGATAACGGAGAAGTTACAGACCCATATTGGGATAATAGCCTGTTTAACCCTGTTTGCAAACAGGTTGAGGAAAGATGTATGGAAATTATCAAACAACTTTCCTAAATTTAAAGCTAATAATCTATCTTACTAACCAAGTCAAAGAAAAAATGAAAAAATACCTGTCATTATGTTTATTAGTTGCAACCGTAATTTTATTTCAAAGCTATGCCGCAGCGAAGAAATCGGCAAAAGTTTTAGTTTTCTCCAAAACAAAGGGCTTTAGGCACAACTCCATCGAAACGGGAAAAGAGGTGATCCAGAAATTAGGCACTGAGCATCATTTTGAAGTAGATACGACAGAAAATGCTGATGCTTTTACTGAAGATAACCTAAAAAAATATGCCACTATTATTTTCCTGAATACCACAGGCGATGTATTAGACGATAAACAACAGGTAGCTTTCGAAAGGTACATACAGGCTGGTGGAGGTTATGTGGGTATTCATGCTGCAACAGATACCGAGTACGATTGGCCTTGGTATGGCAAATTGGCTGGCGCTTATTTTATAAGTCACCCCGCTGTTCAGGAAGCCAGATTTATTGTTAAAGATAAAAAACACCCTGCTACAAAATTCCTTACCGATTCAGTATGGATGAGGAAAGATGAACTGTATAATTTCAAAAATATCAACCCGGACATTAAAGTGCTGATTAATTTAGACGAAAAATCGTACACCGGAGGTAAAAATGGCGATTTTCATCCTTTTGCCTGGTACCACAATTTTGATGGCGGAAGAGCTTTCTATACCTGTATGGGCCATACCAAAGAAGGCTGGGCTGACGATAAATTTCAAAGACATTTATGGGGAGGTATTGAATACGCTATAGGCGGCCAAAAGAAACTGGACTACAGTAAAGCCCATTCAAAGTTCTAAATAATAGTTGGGCTTGTTGATTTTCTACTCAACAAGCCCAATGTTATCACATAAATATTTTAACGGTTGACGATTAATAAAACACGAATATATTCCACCAGATATTGTCGTTTTTATCTAATGGTTTCATCGCCCAGAAACAATCAATCTGATCTTCGTTAACAATTTTTTCTAAATTCCGGGAAAAATTAAATAGCCAGTTATTGGATATTCCCCTCCATTCTTCAGGTTCCCTATATTTAAATGCGTTGTATTGCATCCGTTTGATCAGGTATTTTTTGAGTTGATCTTTAACTTCAGGTTTTTGAGCTGTTGTAAGCCTTAACTCTTGTTCCATCTCAAACATAACCTTATCGAAATTCAGTGTATCTATTATAAATTCTTTAACCTCTTTATTACTATTCCGGTAAAATTGTGCAGAGGCAAGATATCCTGTACAACAGGTAAACAATAAACCTAAAATTGCTTTTTTAATCAACATAAGAATTTGGTTTAACCCTTTTAAAATTAACCAAATAAATATAATTCAGCATACAAAAGGAGGCTATTGCTCCGAAGGTATGCCATAAAAAATGCGTGCCGATACTCAATACATCCCATTGATCTGCAATCCGGAAAGTTAAGGCAAAGATGAAGGCAATTAAGGCAAAACCAACCCATTTGCCATTTTTCCAGTTGGTCTTAATTAGGTACCCAAACACCGGAAACAAAACCAGCGCAGCCATAAAAGCATAATTGATATTAATAAAAATCTGAAAATCGCCATTGCTAAAAAGCTTTCTTACATAAAACTGAAAAAAAGCATAAACCGCTACAATTAAAACGGCAAAGTACCATTTGGTCAGCTTGGAAAGAAAGTAGACACCAGCCGAAAGGCACAAAAGCATAATTGGCATCCAATCCATCATAATAAAGATAGGCCAACGCCTAAACCCGTGGTAAGTAGTACCTCCAATACCGCCGATATAAAGCAGCACCAATGCTACACTTAAAAAGCGGTGCTGTTTAAAATTATCCCATAGTTTAAATGTCCAGTATACCGCTATAGCCAGGAAGAAGCAACTTGTTAGGGTATTAAAAGGTTCCGGAAATAATTGACTCAGATTGGTTTCTGCATATACTGTACCTCCATCAGGAGGATGCTGGTTAAAGGCGCTCATTTCTAGTTAACATATGGTGAAATTAAATGTTTGAGAGGTCAATGTAACACTCAAGATGTGAAAACAATTTCGTATTCACATTTTTAACAGGTTAAATATTGGTTAACACTTACCAACAGCATTGGTAATTATTTGTACTTTAGTTGATCTAAGCTATAAGTATATGAAATCCTTCCTGATTCTTTTTTTACTTCTTTCTACAGCTATTTATGCTCAAACCCCTCCTCAACCTTATGGTGCAGTACCATCAAAAAGGCAGTTGGCCTGGCATGATGTTGAAGTTTATGGCATCATGCACTTTACACCAACTACTTTTGAAAATAAAGAATGGGGTTTTGGCGATGCTGACCCAAAAACATTTAACCCAACAGATTTTAATGCCGACCAGATTATTAAAGCTGCTAAAGCAGGTGGCTTGAAAGGTATTGTTCTGGTGGCGAAACATCATGATGGTTTTGCTTTATGGCCAACTAAAACTACTGCTTATAATATCAGCAAAAGTCCGTTTAGAGGAGGAAAAGGAAATTTAGTTAAAGAAGTAGAACAGGCCGTGCGTAGAAACGGATTAAAGTTTGGCGTTTATTGCTCGCCATGGGACAGAAATAATCCACTTTATGGTACAGATAAATATCTTGCTGTTTATCAGGCACAGTTAAAAGAACTGTACAGTAACTTTGGAGAACTTTTTATGAGCTGGCATGATGGTGCCAATGGTGGCGACGGCTATTATGGCGGTGCAAAAGAAAAACGCTCTATTGACAACACCACCTACTACGATTGGAACAATACCTGGGCCATTACACGCAAAATGCAACCCATGGCGAATATATTTAGCGATATCGGTTTAGATGTACGCTGGGTAGGTAATGAAGACGGACATGCAGCACCAACCTCTTGGGCTACTTTCACCCCGATGGCTCCGGACGGAAAAAGTGAAGCCGTACCAGGGCAGGCAAACTACCCACAAAGCCCTGAAGGCATCAGAAATGGTAAATTCTGGATGCCGGCAGAATGCGATGTTCCGCTTAGAAAAGGTTGGTTCTATCACCCTAACGAAAAGCCAAAAAGCCCGGAAGAATTGTTTGATCTGTATTTAAAAAGCGTTGGCCGCGGTGCAGGTTTAGACCTTGGCTTAGCACCTGATACGCGTGGACAACTTCATGATGATGATGTTGCTGCACTGAAAACTTTTGGCGACATGGTTAAACATACTTTCGAAGATAACCTGGCCAAAAATGCATCGGTTAAAGCAAATGATAGCAGAGGGAAAAATTATGATGTTGCTACGCTGCTAGATGGCAAGAGAGAGACTTATTGGGCCACCCATGACGATATACACCAGGCGACCTTAGAACTTGATTTGAGAACTCCTAAAACCTTTGATATTATCAGCCTACAAGAGTACATTCCTTTAGGTCAGCGGATAGAGGCCTACAACATTGAGGTATTTGAGAACAATGCCTGGAAAAAGGTTTACGATGGCACGAGTATTGGTGCAAAACGCCTGGTTAAATTGGATAGCCCTGTTACAACGGACAAAATAAGAATAAATATTACCAAATCGCCAGTCTGTATTACATTAAGCGAAATCGGATTGTACAAAAAAAACCGGATAATTTAATCCGGTTTGTAAAGAATTTCGAAAACCTGTGCCAATGCGGTAGATGTCTGTTTGCTATAGCGATAAGTGCTATCGGCCTTAATATCCCGATACATCAGCATTACGGCCCTATGCGATGCTTTACTCAGTTTTACTTTTTCTGCACGTTCTTTAGCATCTTCAGGCCTCAAAGTCAGGGCCTGCATTTGCTTGATGATTATCAGGTTTCTTTCCATGGGTATGATACCATCTTCTTTAATAGAAGTAAGTTTAACATCTTTAGGCAAAGAGATTTTCAAATTCATAATGTTATTGAGTGAACCCAGATTAGCATTAAAAGTATCTCTTAGTTTTCGATATTCCTCTGTCCCGTATTTCGGACTAAAATGAAGCACTCCGCTAAAAAACATTAAAAATAAAAGTACCGATACTGCATATCTTGTCCAGGTTTTAACCTCAAAAGCTTTATTAGGCTCATAGGCGAGCAGATAAGTAATAATAAAACCGGAAACAAAGCCCCCGATGTGCGCTGCATTATCTACCCTTTTACCAAATGCGCCATTTATGACCACCAATAATGATACAATTAGTGTACTCACTAATAAGGCCTTAGTAGCTTTAGGCTCGAAAGACTTAGTGATCAACAGCACAATAAAAGCCCCATACAGGCCCATAATGGCTCCAGATGCACCCATCATTACCCCTTCCTGATGAAAAATCAAACTGACCAAACCACCACAAACCCCGCTCATTAAATAAATAAAAAGGTATTTTTTCCAGCCTAGTTTATTCTCAATCATCAAACCCAGGTAAACCAGGGCATACATATTAAAAAACAGGTGCGAAACCGATCCATGGATAAACTGATAAGTAATGAGGCGCCAATATTGCCCTCCAAGAACCAAGTTGCGTTGATTAACACCAAAGTTCAATACTAATCGTTTTATTTCTGCAAGATAATCTTCTTGAGAAGCATGTCCGGTTTTTAGCGACAGATAGGCAATGAATACAATTGACAATAATACAATTGCGATATAATATAACGTATTAAGCAGAACAATTATTGGCGTTACCGTATAACCTTTCTGGGGGAAAAGCAAGAACAACACGTTTTTGATTTTATTCTTCGTAGCCAAAGGAGCTTTTTCGAAGTAATGGTCATCTTGCGTTGCAATAAACTGGTGAAACTTTTGCAGATTCTCTTCCCAAACATCTTTCAGGTGGAATTCTACATATTCAAATTCGTGAAAAAATTTCTCCAGATTGAGATCGTTTTTACCGTAATCGTTAAAGAGCATCTGGATCCCAACGCATTCACTTTTTACTACTGCAAAATTCCCGTGGATACGGATCGATATTTCTTCGCTGTACGACTGGAAGGATATCGGGGTATAGGCAATTAAGCCGGTTTCGGAAACGTGACTTAAGGCCCAGCCAAGATTTTCGATAGCTTGTTTGGCAACAATTAAATATTTATCTGCCGGAAAATCGGCCAGGGGAATAAATTTTTCGATTTTAGGCGAGTAACCCCAACTTACTGACATAGCGCGTTAATTTTTTTTCGCTGCTAAGATAATATAAGGTGACAGATTTTTGCTCTCGAATGGGATCAGCTTCGTAAATATTTTTCCGGTCAGCCAAACTGCCTTTTTAAATAGGCGCACACTTGCCGACTTTTGATCTTCGTTTTCCAACCAAACGCTAAAGCGTCCAAAATAACCTGATTGTACATCTTTAAGGCCAGCCTGTTCACATATTGATTTCAGCAATGACGGGTCCATGCTATTGATATTGTGTTTATCGTAATTTTCCTTATCGAAATTCTTCTGGAACCAACCGTTAACTGCTTTAAAATTTGGCAGCGTGATAAACAAAGTACCACCTGGTTTTACGAAAGCAATGTGACGGTTGATGATATCGGCCGTATCGTTAAAATGTTCAATTAAACCGCAGCTTAATACCAGATCATATTGTTGCTCCGGTATGTAATTAAAAAGATCGGTTTCGATGATGTGGATATCCTTTTCCGCTAAATCGTTCTTTTCCAAAAGTTCTTTTACCACCGGCGGATGAACAAAATAATCAAGAAGGGTAACGTCAAGTTTAAAATATTTTTTCAGGAACACGGCATAATAACCAGGAAAACCTCCCAGTTCAATGGCTGTTTTAACGCCGTTTTTCCGGATTACATCAGCCAGCTGAGCATGAAATAAATAATTTGAAGGCAAATGAACTGCCAGTCCTTTTTTACTCTCCCAATAATTTACCCAAAAAGCCCTGTCGGTTAATAAATTTGCCATGTTTTAAATAATTCCAGGCTCAAAGAAACGGAAAAATTTGATTAATTGTTTAAATGATATTGCTGGATTGCCAGATTGTTTTATTGCTAATTTAGTAACTCCGCTTATATATTTTATTGTCGGTTGCCATATAACAGCCCGACAATAAAACAATCTTTTTAAGATTAACCCTATTTCAGGTCTTTCAAAATTTCGGCTACTGCTTTTTCCAGTTGCGGATCCCTGTCTGCCAAGCGGTCTTCAAAAGTATTTTTCACCAAAATATCTGGTTTAACCCCCTCCTTTTCAATGTTTTTACCATCCATGGTATAACAGCCCCAAGATGGTAAACGGTAAGAAGAACCATCAACCAAACCCTTAGCCGACGTAAAAATAATCCATCTGTAGGTTTCTGTACCGATAATCTTTCCTAGTTTTAATTGTTTAAAACCTGCAGCCGTCATTTCAGCATCACTTAAGGATTGTTCGTTTATCAGTAATACGATAGGTTTCGCAGCCGGGCCAAAGTTACTTTGTGGGGCCATTTTACCTCCACGGTATTTCCACTTCAGGTAAGGACGCTGCGAAAGAAATTTTAGTACCTCATCGTGTACATTCCCACCGGTATTGTAACGAAGATCAAGGATAATGGCTTCCTTGTTTTCTTCCTGGGCCACCATATCCAAGAGAAAATTTTCAAGCTCACCACTTCCCATATTTTTCATGTAAGAATAAGCAATCCGGTTGTTGCTCCACTTATCTACATTTTTATGGTTCTGGCTAATCCATTCATCATAAAGGTTCCCGCGTAGTGTACCCGAACTTTCAGGGTGTACATTTACATAAACATCCTTGCCGTTGCGTTTAAACGTTAATGTCATCTCCCGATCTAATGATGGCTTGCTGAAATAATAATCGCGGTCTATTTTTTCATCTACTTTAACCCCATTTACTTCTGTTAAAATATCACCAGCTAAAATGTTATTTCCAGTACGGGCAGCATTGCTTTTTGCGGCAATACGTTCTACCTTCAATGGGTTTTCATTATCGAAGATGATTCCGGTTTCGTTGGTGATATAATTCAGGTTTTTGCGTTCCTCTGCTCCTGCGCTATTAAATCCCATATGCGAAGAATTCAATTCGCCCAGCATATCATTCAATAAAATTCTTAAATCACTGCGGTTATTCACATAAGGCAGATAAGCGGCATAACGCGTCCGCATTTTATCCCAGTCTACACCATGAAATTTTTCGTCGTAAAAATTTTCGTCTAAACCTACCCAGGTTTCGTAAAACATCTGGTTAAACTCGGCATTTAGGTTCCTGGTAAATTTATAGCCGTGATCCACCCGATCAAGCTTGTTTCCTTCCAGGGTATATTTGTTGATTGCACCTCTGGATAAAACAAAAAATTTGTCGCCTGCAGAAGTAATCGAATAATCGCCGCCATCAGCAACTTTTTCAGTTTTATTGGCTTCAAAGGGTTCGATAGTGGTGCGATACAAACCTGGAGTACCGCCTTCGTGGTTAGAAGAATAAAAAACATACGTTTTATCGCCCTTTGCGTAAACATCTGTTCCGTACTGGCCACCAAATGAAGGGCCGACCAATTCAATTCTATCCAATAAATCTTCATTATTAATGGTAATTATACTGGCAGGCTTAGGTGTAGGCTTAACTTCAGTTTTCTTTTTAGCCGTATCGGTCTTTGATTTTTTATCATTTTTATTTTCAGTTGCAGGCTTAACATCTGTCGGTGCGGGCTTGCTCTCTTTAAACAGGTCATCAAATTTATCAGAACGATAAGGCTCATCATAATTATTTAAAGCCATGCGGTAAATATGTGCATTTTGCATTCCTGTTGGATAGGAAGGCTTGGTGCGGGCACTGGTAAAGAAAATATATTTGCCATCTGGCGACCAGGCCGGGCTGGTTTCGGTAACGCCTGTGTTAGTTAAGTTGATGGTTTTATTGTTTTTGATGTGATGTACCATAATATCCTGTTCAAAATTGCGGTAAACGGTAAACAGCACATATTCGTCATTTGGCGAAAAACTTGGTGTTGCGCTCTGTATGGCCCAAAACTCATCGGTTACCAAAGTTTTAGCCTCGAAAGTTTTAAGGTCCATCAGTTTAAGTTCGTTTCGGCCACTTAAATACACCGCCATGGTTTTAGTTTTGTTCAACGTAATATCGCGTACATTTGCTTTGTCTTTTGTAAGCTGTTTTACAGTACCTTTCCCATCGCCTGTGATGGTAAACCAGTTCTGGTAACCATTAGTGGTTTGACTGAAGATAATTGTTTTATTATCCGCCAGCCACTTACATTCCAGGGCGCGTTCACCGCTGTTGGTAATTTTGCGGATAAACTTTCCATCAGCATCGCTCACAAACACCTCGCCACGTGAAATGAAAGCCATCTTTTTCCCGTCGTTTGAAACATCAAAGGCTGAAATATTGCCACGTACATCGTACTCCTGCTCTTTACTCAATACCTGATTGCGCGAAGTGCTTATATTCACTTTTTCGGCTTTCTTAGTGGCAACATCGTAAGTATACAACTGATAATCTTTCTCGAACACCACCGTAGTTCCATTAGCCGAAACAAAAGGACGCTTAATGGAAGTATCAAAGTTTGTTAAACCGGTTTTTTTACCATTGATAAAGGTATAGAGGTTATATTCATCGTTGCTTTCATCCGATACAAAAAAGATATTGCCTTTTTGATCAATACTCGTCCAGAAATCTTTCCCGATATAATCGGTATAGCGTTTATAACTTTTTGTTTTTGGGTTGTATGACTGAATATCGGGATTATAGGCTCCTTTATAATGTTTACGGTTGGCGAAGCGCATACTTTCCCAGGTATCGTTAAAAAACAACTCTCCTGTTGGTGATTCAGCAATATGGTGTGTGGTATTAAAATAGTTATTGAATAAACGAACCGCTGTTCCGCCGTTTACATTTACTTTATAACTTGAAAAAGAATTGTAACGGCCCGAAGTAAAATAAATGGTTTTAGAATCCCAGCTCCAGTTATCTACTTCATCACTGGCATCATTAAATGTTAACTGTTTAATATCGCCACCTGCTAAAGGCATTACATAAATATCATAATTACCAAACTGATTAGATGAAAAAGCCAGCCATTTTCCGTCGGGAGATATTTTAGGGTTGATTTCTTCGCCCTGCATGGCTGTAATGCGCGATGCTACGCCACCTTTTACCGGAACTTTCCAAATATCGCCATCGTAACTAAATACTATTATTTGTGCATCTGGCGTTAAAGCAGGATATGCGGCGAAATAAGTTTGATTTTGGGCAAATGAATGTGCCGGCCATAAAAAAGCCAGTGCCACAAGTGATTTCACGAAGGATTTGATCATAATTAAGTTAGTTTGGCTCCGGAAAGGCAGTTCTTTTTTGATAAAAACAGCTTAACCTTAAGAACGATAAAATTTATGGATGAAATTACGCAACAGATTTTATATTCGTAAACAATAAAATGTATTTTTGATTGATTTGAAAGTAGTACACCTAAATACCTATGATGGAAATGGCGGAGCAGGCAGGGCCTGTTTGCGTTTAAGTGATGCTTTAAAAGCCAATGGAATCGATTCGAAAGTATTGGTTTATTATAAATTTGGCCAAAATCCCAAAATAGACACTTTCAGCAAATCACCATTACAGAAAGCCAAAGCCGTTTATAACATCTTATCAGAAAGATATTTTGCCAAGTGGTTAAGCAAATCGGTAAAAACGCCATTCAGTTTGCAATGGTTCGGCCGTTCGGTGATCAACCATCCTGACGTTAAAAATGCAGACATTATCCATTTACATTGGATAAATCATGGTTTTCTCAATCCTAAGTTTCTGGCGCAGCTGGATGAACTGGAAAAACCGATTGTGTGGACTTTTCATGATAGCAATGCATTTACCGGTGGCTGCCATGTACGCTATGGTTGTGAACATTTTCACCAGCAATGTGGCCATTGCCCTATTCTGAAAATTAGCGGTAAAGACGATATTTCGCACAAAACCTGGGTGCGTAAACAAAAAGCGTACACCAGATTAAATTTCCATATTGTGGCACCAAGCCGATGGATGGCTGCCTCGGTAAAATTCAGTAGTTTATTGGGTACCAGGAAAACTACCGTTATTCCGAATACGATCGAAACAAAAATTTTTAAACCTTATGTTAAATCGGAAGCGAAAAAAGTCCTTAAAATCAATCCCGATAAATTTGTATTGATGAGTGGATTTATGCCCTCAAAAAACGACAAACATAAAGGAACCCCTTATTTAGTTGAAGCTTTGGAAATCCTTTCGCGCAGAAGCGGGATACATAAAGAAAATATTGAACTGGTTATTTTCGGAAACAAAGAAAATGCAGAAATGCCTGAATTTCCTTTCAAAACCACTTTCCTGGGCACTATTAACAAAGATGATCATTTAGCGAAGTGCTATTCTGCTGCCGATGCTTTTATCACGCCTTCATTAGAAGATAACCTGCCCAATACAGTGATGGAAAGCTTATCTTGTGCTACACCAGTGATTGCTTTTACCACCGGCGGGATTCCGGATATGGTTAAACACCTGCAAAACGGCTACCTGGCCAAATATCAAAATGCAGAGGATTTAGCAAATGGCATTGAATGGTTGTATCACCGTCCGAATAAAGAAGAAATTCAGAAAGCTGCGAGATTGAGTATTCTAACCGATTTTTCGGAGGAAGTTATTGCTGCAGAACACATCCATCTTTACGAAACACTGATTGATTTACTGCCTAAATAAACCCATATTTAACAAAATTTCATAACGCTACTAGTTATTCGGTTTGCAAAATCTTATTCTCCATTCTACAAATAAAAAACTGGTTAATCTTTATTAAATTTATACCGACTGAACTGGTAAATGGAAAGCATCGAAAACTATTCTGCAAGTATTAAAGCATTAAAATCTGCTATTTTATCTAGCCGGTATAAAGCAGCTACTTTTGTGAACAAAGAGCTTTTACTGCTCTATTTTACAGTAGGTAAATTCATTTCGGAAAAGGTAGAAAAAGAGAAATGGGGCGCCAAAGTGATAGATAATCTTTCTAATGATTTACAGTTAGAGTTACCAGGTTTAAGAGGATTTTCAGGCACAAATATTAAACGGATGAGGTTCTTTTTCGAATCGTGGAGAGAACAAATCTTAATTAGTCCGTCACTGACGGACCAATTACAAAAAACTGATATTGAACACATTGAATTTAGACCGTCAGTAACGGACCAATTGGAAAAGACATTTTTCAACATCAGTTTTACCCACCACATTGAAATTCTACAGAATTCACAATCGGTTGAAGAAAAGATATATTATATCCAAAAGGCAGCTATCGAATTTTGGAGTGTTGGTACCTTAAAGCACCAACTTAAAAACAAATCATTCAGTAACTCCGGCAGTTTACCAAATAATTTTTCGAAAACAATTTCCAATGAAGAATTAAGAGACCAAGCATTGAAGTCTTTTAAAGATGAATACCTTTTGGATTTTATTAACCTAGAGGATCCTGATGAAGAAGATGAAAGAGTTGTAGAAAGTGGAATCGTACAGAATATTAAGAAGTTCTTAATGTCGTTAGGAACTGATTTTGCTTTTATCAGCAACCAGTACAGATTGATTGTTGAAGATGAGGAATACTTTATAGATCTTTTGTTTTTTAACCGCCGCTTACAATGTTTGGTTGTTTTCGAACTTAAAACCGGAAAATTCAAACCTGAGTATTTGGTCAAAATGAATTTCTATCTATCTGCTCTTGATGAATATGTTAAACAGCCACATGAGCAGCCATCCATAGGCATCATACTTTGCAAAGAAAAGAAGAATAAAATTGTAGAATTTTCATTCCGCGATTTTAACAAAGCAATGGGTGTTTCTACCTACAAAACCAGTGCAACATTACCTAAAGCATTTAAAGGTTTAATTCCGGATGCCGAAACCTTTAAAAAATTAATGGATTAACCCATGCCCAAATTAACCGTTATCACTATAGTGTACAATAACGTTCGCGACATTGAGCGTACTATGAAATCTGTTTTAAATCAGACTTATCAAAACATTGAATATATTATCATTGATGGAGCCTCGTCTGATGGAACACTGCAGGTAATTCAGCAGTATAAGGACCGGATCTCGAAAATCATATCAGAACCCGACAAGGGCATTTATGATGCCATGAATAAAGGTTTGGCCTTGGCAACAGGTGATTATGTGTTATTTATGAACTCGGGAGATGAGATTTATGACAACCACACAGTAGAAGATGTTTTTGCAACTGCTCCCGGTGCCGATATATATTACGGCGAAACTGAAATGTATAACGATAACTGGGAAAATTTAGGCCGAAGGAGGCACGAAGCACCAGATGAGTTCGACTGGACGAGTTTTAAATATGGCATGAATATCAGTCATCAGGCCATTTATATCCGCCGCAGCATCATTACGCCTTATGATTTAACTTACCAATACAGCGCTGATATCGACTGGATTATCAAAGCGGCTAAAAAGGCATCTAATATTGTAAATGTACACCGTTATGTAGCCAAATACCTGGTTGGTGGCATGAGCAAGAAAAAACACCGGGAAAGTTTAAAAGAACGATTTAAAATTTTTACTAAATATTATGGCTTGATCCCCAATATTTTTAATCATATGATTATTGCAGGCAATTTAGCATGGTACTTTATTAAGCACAGAAGAACAAATGATTAATTTATGAATGAAGAAATTAACGAGCTCATTTCTCACTATGACGAAGAAAAAACACAGCTTGAACTGTGGATAAAGGGAGCGGTAGAACAATCAGACTATAAATCTGCTCACGTAAACCAGAAGGCTTTAATTTATATTAATAACCAACTTCGCATCTTCAAAGCACTTAATGATCCTTACTATTTAAAAAAAGAAGAATATGAAAACCATATCAGTCTTTATGAAAAGATTTCTTTAAACCATGAACAAATTAGTGATTACATTAAAGAGCAAATTCAGAAAATAAGATTGAATTTAGATGACTTAAACAGTCGCAAAATTGCTGCTTTTCATGACGGACAAGAATTTGATGATGCGGTATTTGATCTGGTTGAAAATAAGATTAGTGCTTTCATTTTTAACCTCCGTAAAGAAGAAAATCTTTATATCAGGTTTTCGGTTAAAAAGAACAAAATCATTATCCGTCTAACCCCGTTTGCAGATATTTTGGTTAGCGATTATTTTAATAAATCTACAGTAACTGTACTTAAACAAATCGGATTCAAGAAAAATAAACTGCGTACCTGTTTTCAGCTTAAATATCCTCTGGATAGCTTTAAAGATGCCAGTCCGATCAAGACAATTGTAAGCAGGGTAATTTATGAAGCCTTTTATAATTATCAGGTAAACAAATCAACAACTCTTGAAATTATTCCCCAATCTTAAATTTCTAAAAACAATACTTTTCCCTAACTGTCTTTAAATATATCACCTATTAAAAATTTAAAGATTATGGGACAATTAAGTAACCGCACCATTGCTGTACTTTCAGAGAGCGGATTTGAAGAAGTAGAATTAACCGAACCAGTTAAAAGGTTAAAAGAAGAGGGCGCAACCGTTCACATCATCTCCTCAAAAAGCGGAAAAATAAAAGCCTGGGATCAGGACCATTGGTCGATAGAAGTTGACGTTGACAAAACCATTTCAGAAGCAAACGCTGATGACTACAACGGACTACTTTTACCAGGCGGTGTAATTAATCCGGATCAGTTAAGGGTTAATGAAGATGCACTGGTTTTTGTAAAAGCTTTCTTTTCCGATGGGAAACCAGTTGCTGCCATTTGCCACGGTCCACAAACGTTGATCAACGCAGATGTAGTGCAAGGCAGAAAATTAACGTCGGTAAAAAATATTTCGAAGGATTTAATTAATGCCGGAGCGATCTGGTCTGATGAAGAAGTGGTAGTAGACCAGGGTTTGGTTACCAGCCGTACCCCTGAAGATTTACCCGCATTTAACGATAAAATTGTAGAGGAATTTGCCGAAGGAGTTCATGAAGGCCAACATGCCTAAAATTTTGGACGCTCTTTCTAGATTCACTCAAAAACGGTTGGCAATTTGTCAGCCGTTTTTCTTTTAAGCTACTTTTTTAGGCCGTCAGCTGTTACCATCTGATGGAGCATTACTTTCTAAATGGAATTACCTTACAGAATCGTTTGCGATGTCGGATGGTTACATCCAACACCACAGAAATTTGACGACTTTCATTATCGGATGGCAACATCCAATATCACTTATAACTTTACCTGCCTGATGATATTTTTGATATTCAGTTCAATAATATCGGTCATGGTTTTACACCGCAGGTAATTGGTATCCTTAAAATAATCGCTCATTCCCTGTTTAAGTAGAGCAATATTTTCGGGTGTAGTGAGCTCTTCTTTATTTGATACATCCCGAAGATCGGTTAAACGGTGTCGTTCGCTTCTTACACGATGTACAATTGATGAGCGCTCCTCCTGCTGATACTGCAATACCGTTTTCTCTGTCAGTTGCTCCATACTCATTTTTACGTAAGGCAGGTTTTCTTTAAAAAACTGCGGTAAGTAAACTTTTAAATTGCCTTCGTAAAACTGTTGATCAAAATCTATCGCCCGGATACGGAACTGAATGTCATCAAAATCAGGTGTAATCTGAACCACAAAATTATAGGCGCGCATATCGCCCAAAAGCATAATCAAACAGCGTTCATTAAATTTTACAAATTCTTTAGCTATACGTGTAGGATTAAACTCTGGTGTATACAATTGCCCCTTTGTAAAAACATCACCTGGAATACCGGCAATATGTTCTTCTACCAAAGTATTGCCATCTACAAGGTAATTTACCTGATTCGGTGAAAGTATTTCTTCCATTTCCAGTCCGTAAATCCTGGAGGCGTCAGCCTTTTTTATGTAGAAGTAATCATATACATCATTTAAACGGTTTACAATACGGATACGGAAAGGGTGGGTATTGCCAAAGGTGCAATATTCTATTCTATCAATGTACTTATGCTCAACAATGCGCAGGTTTCCCGAAGCTTTAAGATTTGCATAAATTTCCTTTAAGCCATCATGCAATTTTTCAATTAAATCCTGAGCATATATAGGTCCTTCCCATAACGAATCCTTACCAAACTTATCCATTAGCGGAAAAGCCTCATTAAACTGCATCAGGTCATTATAACCGATGGGCAATTTCGCTTCACGCTGGTAGGTACGCAAATATTTCTGCAAAGCAGGACTAACCGGAAAAATCGGTTTCTTTTTTGAAATTTTTACGTCGTTGTTTTCCATTTAATGACAAGGTACTATTTTAAAAATTTAACCGCAAAGGACGCAAAGTTTTACGCAAAGGATGCGGAGCAAAACCTAATAGCGTGCTTGGCGCCTATTTCATTGCATGCTTTGCGGTTAATCTTTCGGATAACTAAACGGCAATCCAGCGAGGTACCTGCTGATTTTCCGGTAAGGGTAATTTCCTGCTCCGTGATCAGCAAACTGCACAATGATGGTATTCGTTTTCGGATCAACATATAACCTTTGGCCAAGCATCCCTTCAGCCGCATAATCGCCCTTATCCCCTTCTTGCGGGATCCACCATAGATAATGGTGTGCCGATTTCTGCCATCCTTTAGCCGATGCGGGCTTTTCTGTTCCAATACGCGTGGATTGATTTACCCAGCTTTCCGGAACCACCTGCTTTCCATTGTACTTACCTTTATTTAAATATAAACGGCCGATTTTTGCAAAATCAATGGCCGTAACCTGAAAACGGCTTGCTGTATTGGTGAGGCCGTTAACCTGATCTAAACCCCAGGTTGCATGATACGCGGCGCCTATCTTTTGCCACACATGAGTTTCAAAATATTTTGCTACCGATTTTCCGGTGGCCTTTTTTAAAACCCAGCCTAACAAAATCGGGTCGATACTTTTATACACCCAAACCGTACCTGGTTGGTTGACCAGTTTAACCCTCAGCAGTTGCGCTTTCATATCGTCGGTATAATAATACTTGGACTCATCAGAAAAAAATGCTTTTACTATACCACCCAAAGCATCCCGAAACTCAAGGCCCGATTTCATATCCAAAAGATTTTTTAAAGTGATCTGTTCAAAAGCGGGGTTGGATTTTAATTCGGGAATGTACTGTGTTACTTTATCATCCAGGCTTTTAATGCTGCGCTCGGCCAATGCCTGACCAATTGCAATAGAAATCATACTTTTAGCACCTGAGAATATACTGGTTAACGTACTATCGCTATAACCTTTAGCATATCTCTCGTACAAGATACTATCGTTCCTGATCACAATAAAAGCATTGACCTGTCCATTTTTTAAATAGTCTTTTAATGGAATAGAGCGGCTATCGCCATCTCTAACATGAAGCGTATCCAGATCGTTCCGCTGTTTTGCCGATCTTATAAAATGAAAAACCGAATCGCTTCTATGCGAAACTTCCTGCGGAAAAACTTTATAGGTTTCAGCATTTGGCGTTCTGTATTTTAATACCTTCAACAAATAAGGTTTCCAAAGGAATAAGGCCAGCAACGATAAAAAAAAAGTATAAATCAGGATCAACAATATTTTTTTGAGGGTCTTCATAGATAGGCGTTGTAAGGCAAATATAAAGGATTTAGGAAATTATACCCGCTTTGGCAAATCTTCCTGAAAAAGAACTTAATATTGAGGTTTATACTTCCACCGCCTATGGCTCCATAGCCAATATTCGGGCTGTGCATTGATTATTTTTTCCAGAAAACGGGTATGCAGTTCAGTAATTTCGAACGGAGCGGTTTCGGCAGGATTTAAACAAAGCGGCACGCAATCAACCTCATAAAAACCACGTTTCAGCACATTCACTTTAAAATAAAATATGGGCTGATTGGTACGCATGGCAATTTTTTCAATTCCCAACTGTATGGAACTGGGCTGATGCATAAAATCGGTCCAATAATGAGATTCATCTTTGGCAGGCGCCTGGTCATTACCAAAACTAAACATGCTCGGTTTGCCTTTGCTGGCTTGCAATGCCCGCATGGTCTGCCGCATGGCAATTAATTTATTACCAAATTTACTTCGTACTTTCTTAAACCAATGATCAAATACCGGATTGCTAAGAGGTTTATAAATAGGGTAATGATCTGCACGAAAATTGAGTCCGATACCTAATGTACCCCATTCCCAATTGCCATAATGTGCCGAACAGATTAATACACTCTGGCCGTGGTCTAAATATTCCTGAACCTGTTTTTTATTTTTAAATACAAAGCGTTTTTCGATCTCCTGTTTAGAGATACTTTGCATTTTAACAATTTCAAACACCAGCGAGGCCAGATAACGGTAAAATCGTTTTTCGATAATTAAAATCTCTCGTAATGTTCTATCCGGAAGTGCATTCAGCAAATTTTCCCTCACCACTTTCCTGCGGTAGCGAAATACAAAATACAGCAACAGATATGCTCCATCAGCGAAAATGTACAATACAGATAATGGAAGCAAGGCTAATGTGCTTAAAAGAAATATTCCCAAACGGGAAATCCATGTCTTAATCATCAGGGCAGTTGAAACGCTAATTTATAAAGCACCTGGAAAAATTTTGCCACGAAAATGTTAGATTTCATTTTTACAACAATGGATATAGCTAAGCCATTGCATCCATGATGCCATAATCTTTTATATGGGTTGATGAAACCTTTGGTTCAGGCTTATATTTCCATCTCCGATGACTCCACAGCCAATAAGCAGGTGCTTCTTTAATGATATCTTCCAGAAAAAGCGTATGCATATCGGTAATTTCAAACTCGCCTGTTTCAGATGGATTTATACAGATAGGCACACAATCAACTTCATAATAACCTCTCTTCAAATAATTGATTTTTAGATAAAAAACGGGGCGGTTGGTTTTCCTGGCGATTTTTTCTACCCCCAACTGTATAGAAGATTGCTGATTCAAAAAGGTTGTCCAATAATTTGATTCATCTTTTGAAGGTGCCTGATCGCTGCCAAAAGTGAATATAGTTGACTTATGCTTATTGGCTTGGATCGCCCTTAAGGTTTGTCGCATGGATACCATGTTATTGCCAAATCTGCTTCTCATCTTCAGGAACCAGTTATCAAAAGCCTTATTGCTTAAAGGTTTATAAATCGGAAAATGTTCACCAGAAAAGTTCAGGCCAATAGCCATGCATACCCATTCATAATTGCCATAATGCGATGAGCAGAAAAGTACACTTTCATTATTTTTCAGATAAGCTTCTACCAGATCGGCATTCTTAAATTTTACCCTTTTGTTCAACTCCTTTTTAGAAATGCTTTTCATTTTGATCACTTCTATAAAAAGTGAAGCTAAAAATTTATAAAACCGTTTCTCTATTGCATAAATTTCAGTGCCGTTTTTTTCCGGAAAAGCATTCATCAGGTTTTCTTTAACCACTTTTCTGCGGTAACCAAAAATATAAAACAGCAATACATAAAAAGCGTCTGCCAATCCATATAATAAAAATAGCGGCAATAGAGAGAGTACATTTAATAAAAATATACCCGCCTTGGATAATCCTTTATGAATCACGATATAATTAGTTTGTTTGAACCGCAAAATTAAAATTGCCGGTAAATCCGATTGCCACCAGATTGTTAACTTTACATTCCCATAAGTTTTATGAAAAAAGCCTGACAGAAAATGGCAATTGTGATTAAATCGAAAACCAGATCATCCTTCAGCTTACTACTAAATTATTAAGCCGTTTGGCATAAAAAAAGCCCCGATTTACATCGAGGCTTTTGATCTATATTTTATTCCCGCTTGGGAATGTAGGATTAAGCGAATTGCTTTCCTTTAACTTTACGTTCTTGCTCAGTTAAGAAGATTTTACGTAAACGCATGCTTACCGGGGTAACTTCGATGTACTCGTCAGCCTGGATGTATTCCATAGCCTCTTCCAGCGAAAATTTAATTGCCGGTGCGATACGGGTGTTATCATCCGTACCAGATGCACGCATGTTGGTTAAAGCTTTACCTTTCACGATATTGATTACTAAATCATTATCACGGATATGCTCTCCCAAAATTTGTCCTTCGTAAATATCAACTCCCGGATCAACAAAGAAACGACCTCTATCCTGTAATTTATCGATAGAATAAGCAGTAGTGGTACCTTTATCCATCGAAATTAATACACCATTCAAACGGCCGGGAATCGTCCCTTTCCAAGGTTCGTAAGATTTGAAACGGTGTGCCATAATTGCCTCACCAGCTGTTGCAGTTAAAACGTTGTTACGTAAACCGATGATACCGCGAGATGGAATTTCGAATTCCAAGTGTTGTAGATCGCCTTTTGGTTCCATAATCAATAACTCACCTTTACGTTGGGTTACCAATTCAATTACTTTACCAGAAACTTCAGCAGGTACATCTACAATCAGGGTTTCGATTGGCTCATGTTTTTTACCATCGATTTCTTTAACAATAACCTGTGGCTGCCCTACCTGCAATTCATAACCTTCACGACGCATCGTTTCAATTAATACCGATAAGTGAAGGATACCACGGCCATATACCAACCACGAATCTGCACCTTGAGTTTCAACAACTTTTAATGCCAGGTTCTTCTCCATTTCTTTGATCAAACGGTCTTTAATCCTTTGAGAAGTTACCAGTTTACCTTCTTTACCGAAGAATGGTGAGTTATTAATGGTAAATAACATGTTCATTGTCGGCTCATCGATACTGATTACCGGTAATTGTTCTGGTGCTTCAAAATCAGCAATAGTATCACCAATTTCAAAACCGTCAATACCTACAACCGCACAGATATCGCCAGAGCTTACTTCTGTCGCCCTTACCTTACCTAAACCTTCGAATGTATAAAGTTCTTTTACCCTTGATTTAACGATTTTGCCATCGCGTTTGATTAAAGTAACCGGTTGGTTTTCTTTAATGGTACCGCGGTGAACACGGCCAATTGCAATACGACCTACGAAAGACGAATAATCCAACGAGGTGATCTGCATTTGTAATGTACCTTCGTTTATTGGTGCAGCAGGAATATTTTCTACCACAGCATCCAATAAGGCAAAAATATCTGTTGTTGGTTTCTGCCAGTCAGTACTCATCCACCCTTGTTTAGATGAACCGTAAATAACCGGGAAATCCAATTGTTCTTCAGTAGCTTCAAGGTTAAAAAACAATTCGAAAATCTGCTCGTAAACCTCTTCAGGGCGGCAGTTTTCTTTATCTACTTTGTTTACCACCACAATCGGCTTTAAACCTAATGCCAAAGCTTTTTGTGTTACGAAACGGGTTTGAGGCATTGCACCTTCAAAAGCATCGCAAAGTAAAAGTACACCATCTGCCATTTTCAAAACACGCTCTACTTCACCGCCAAAATCCGCGTGACCAGGTGTATCGATAATGTTAATTTTTACATCTTTATATTTAACAGAAACGTTTTTAGACACGATTGTGATACCACGCTCACGCTCTAAATCGTTGTTATCCAATATCAACTCTCCTGTTTGTTCGTTGTCACGAAAAATAGAACAAGAGTGTAAAATCTTATCAACCAACGTGGTTTTACCGTGGTCAACGTGTGCTATAATAGCTATGTTTCTAATCTTTTGCATAAAATGCGCCTCAAATTTGGCGCAAAGATAGTGTTTAGAAATGGATTTTTCACTATAACGCCTACTATTTAATGCATTGATAACGCTGCAATAGTCTCATTTTTAATTAGAAAAGCAATTCCGGCAGCTTTTCGGTTTAATCGATCCTGTTGTAGAATTAGCTTTCATCAAAAATTCTGGGCAACCGTTTCCATCAGGTTTAAAAATCAATGCCTGTTTAAAAAAATCGTTCAAATTCAAATGAATAAAACAAATCACTAATTTGAAGGTATTATGTAAATGGAAAAATCAATACAGGAATTATTTGATCAATATGAAGAAAAGTCGCTTGAAGTAGAAGCAGCAAAAAGGGCTATGGATGCGGCTGAAGTACCGGATTTATCAAAGGAAGAATACATTACCGGTCCACAGGCCGACGAACACCTTATTGCCTGTATAGAAAGGGAACGCAAAGAAAAGGAATTGGAAACCCTTAGCCAGGAGTGGTCTGAAATTCAGGATGAATTGGCAGAAAAACTTTGTAAAATCAACACCAAAGTTCTGGTAAAAGATAGACGGGATGAATGTACCGTGTTGATTCATTGCGAAGGCGGCGGCATTATAATTGAAGACAAAGAAATTAATTAATAACCTAAACTATTAATAATCGGTAACAATTAGACCTGTTAATTTGAACAATTAATGGGTTAAAATAACAGCCATCATTCCGATTTATAGGTTTAGCTTTAACCAATCCGGATGAGTTATTACACCCAGTTCTGGTCTGGCTTCTCCATCCAAAATGGCAATAAACTCCAGTGCATGCCCATCAGGATCATTAAAATAAATGGCCACAGCAGGCATCCATGCAAAAACCATGGGATCATGATTGGCACTCTTAAGAAAATTATAAGGCTGAAGGTTTTTAGATTCCAAAAACTGAACTGATTTATTCAATACATCATCCACCTCACAGCGAAATGCAAAGTGCCTTACATCAATTTCTTTTTTTGGCTTTTCCCAAATCCCCAGCATGGCTTCCTGCGGCTTGCCAATCCAGAAAAACGCAATTCTGCGGTCGGCTTCATAATGGCATTGCGTTAAACCTAAAACATTGCTGTAAAAATCAATCGATCTTTCCAGATCTTCAACATAGATATGGGTTTCAAACAATCCTTTTATCATGCTGTCAAGATAGCGATAACTTGTAAGAGCAAAAAATCATGTTTTTCGATATTAACATCAATAAAATCGATTAACATAGTTATTCTTTAAATTCGTTACTTAAATGCAGTTGATGTTAATGTAAACAATAAAGCTGGGATGAACAAAAGGATTTTAAGGTATACAGGCAGATCTTTAATCGTTTTTAGTGCACTAATTGCGATTTACTTCATCACGGCATTCTGCTGCTCGCGTATTACAATAAATGCCAACCCTGTAAATGCGAAGGAAGTAGACATATACATGATGACAAATGGTGTGCATACCGATATTATTGTTCCGGCTGTTAGCTCAGAAATTAACTGGACGAAAGAAATCCCTTACCATAACACTTTAGAGGCCGACAGTAGTTACCATTATCTGGCCATGGGCTGGGGCGATAAAAAGTTTTACCTGGAAACTCCGGAATTTTCAGACCTAAAACTAAGTAACGCGCTACGGGCAATTTCTGGCTTAAGCACCTCGGCCATGCACACTACCTATTATAAAAATATAAGGGAAAATGAGAACTGTATAAAAATCATGATCAGCAAAACACAATACCAGCATCTGGTCCGCTATATTTTAAATAGCTTTAAAAAAGATGATTCAGGGCAGTTAATTGCTGTTCAATCAAACGTTCATTATGATATTGGCGATGCTTTTTATGAAGCCAAAGGAAGTTACAGTATTTTCAAAACCTGTAATACCTGGGCTAATGCTGCTTTAAAAAGCTGTGGACAACGAAGCTGTTTATGGACGATATTTGATACAGGTATTTTTTTGAAGTATAAATAACTTCAAAAAATGGTCGTCATGCTGAATTTATTTTACACGTCGAAATAGTATTTTCAATTGTCTTGTAGCTATTACGTGGTCAGCATCTTTACACTTATTAGACCCTGAAATAAATTCAGGGTGACGAAATTCAAGAGAAATTATAGAACTTGATGTAATATACTAAACCTCAAATGCCCAGTTTAGAAAAGCAGGCATCACACTTTCCCAGGTAGGTACATTATGTTTGCCGCCAACTTTCTCGTAGTAAAAAATATGATCAGGCCTTTTGTAACCCTTATTTAATAGAATTTTAACCACATCAATGGTATCATCTATAGAATCGATAATTAAGTTTTTATTCCGATCAGCAACTTCGTCTTCCGTTCCGGTCATCAACCAGAATTTCATATCCGGCTTGCTGGAAGTGTTTTCCAACTGCTGATGCATAATGCGGTCAGCATCCGTATAGCCATCATTTAAATCCTTTTTTCTCCACCAAAATGCACCTGAAAAAACACCGACAACATCAAACGAAGCAGGATTATTCCAGGCAATATCAAAAGCAGAGAGGCCTCCCAGAGAAAATCCGGCGAAACCCACCTTACCGGTAACCGGCATCGCAATTTTCTTTTTAACAAAAGGCAAAAGTTCTTTGACTACAAAATCGGCATAGAGGTCTGCTTTTGCGCCACGCCCTTTAAAATCGGGCACACCAGCAACCCCATATTCCATTAAACGATCGTCTGATGCCTTAATGGCCACCACAATTAGCCTATGGTTTCTTTTAGCATGATGCGCATCTTCCAAAATCTGACTGAAATGCATCTTGGCCACATCTTGTCCGTCGTTTAACAGAAGAAGTTCTATTTTTTCATTACCCAAAATACCTTCGGGCGTATAAATATCTATCTCTACCTCACGTTTTAAATAATTTGAAGATATTTTAAAGTTGGTGGTATTAACTTTTACCGATAAAATGGTGGTGTACTTCATAATCAAGATCCCTATCACATGGCTATCGCCTCAGCATTAGGCTGCAAAGGTACAAATCTCTATAAACTATTAATTATCATAGGATATTTTTTACAATCACCACTCGTTTCATTCATTTTTAATATTAACACTATTCTTATTGTAGATTTTAATTTATACCTTAAACATTCAATTTGTATTATGGTTAAAGAAGAACATAAGAAATGGTACAGCCCGAATTTAAGTGGCGAAATCGACATGCTCATCTTTGGTCACGGTGGCATCCCTATCCTACTGTTCCCAACAAGTATGGGTCGATATTTTGAAAATAAGGATTTCAAATTGATCGATTCTGTAGCGGGATTTATCAATGAAGGAAAAATTAAAATTTATTGTCCGGATAGCATTGACAAACTGAGCTGGTACAACAAAAGTATTCATCCTGCCGACAGGGTTAAAAACCACATTTGGTATGATAAATATTTATTGGAAGAAGTAGCCCCGCTGGCCAGGCACGAAACCGGCCATAGTAAAATAATTACCGCTGGCTGCAGCTTTGGTGGTTATCACGCTGCAAATTTCGCTTTCAGGCATCCATGGCTGGTTAGCCATATGTTTAGCATGAGTGGCGCTTTCGATATAACAGGCCAGCTAGACGGTTTTTACAATGATGATGTTTATTTTAATAACCCGATTGATTTCATATTGAACAACAGTAATCCTGAGCTACATTACATGAAAATTGTTTTGGGTACAACCGACCGCGATATGTGCAGGGCAGATAATGAACGCTTATCCAACATCCTAAATAAAAAGGGCATCAACCACTGGCTGGATATCAGACAAAACGCAGATCACGACTGGCCAATCTGGAGAGAAATGTTCCCGGATTATATTGCACAGCTATAGATTAGTCCTTAGTCTTGAGTCTGTAGTCGATTTAGTTACAAGCATCAAACAAATAGCCGATTTACCAGTTACACAATAAACAATATTTACCAATGAAGAAAATAGGGATTTTATTTGGACAGGAACGCTCTTTTCCTGAAGCCGTAATCGAAAGAATTAATCAAAAAGCAGAGAAGGGCATTACTGCCGAAGCGGTTAAAATCGATAAGATATTTCAGAATGTACCACTGGGTTATTCAGTAATCATAGATCGCATTTCGCAGGATGTACCATTCTACCGCGCTTCATTAAAAAATGCTGCCATTACAGGAACTGCCGTAATCAACAATCCATTTTGGTGGAGTGCCGACGAGAAGTTTTTTAATAATGCCCTGGCCGAACAAATTGGTGTTCCAGTACCTAAAACGGCCTTGATTCCTTCCAGAGAACATCCAACGGGAACAACGTCCGAATCATTTTCTAACCTGGAAATGCCCTTAAACTGGGATGCGATTTTTGAGTATGTGGGTTTTCCGGCTTATATGAAACCTTACGATGGCGGTGGCTGGAGAGATGTTTATAAACTTCATGATAAAGAAGATTTTTTTGACAAACACAGCGGCACCCAGCAATTAGTGATGCTTTTGCAGGAGGAGATCATTTTCGAAGAATATTTCAGGTGTTATTGTATAGGTGGCAAACATGTTCGCATTATGCAGTACGACCCACGTAACCCACATCATTTACGGTATGCAACCGAGGGTAAATCGCCAGATCCGAAATTGCTTAAAACGGTTGAAGAATATACTTTAAAACTATGTCGCTATTTAGGATACGATTTCAATACGGTTGAGTTCGCGGTGCGTAATGGAGTACCTATTGCTATCGACTTCTGTAACCCGGCTCCAGATGCCGACATTAAAAGTGTTGGTCAGGAAAATTTTGATTGGGTAGTAGAAACCACAGCAAACTATGCGATAGAACGAGCCAAAGCACAAAAAGACGGACAAGATAATTTAACCTGGGGTGAATACATTAAATCGTCAGTTGGAGGCAAACCTCTAATCGCTAAAGCTGGATCAAAGATCACTAAAACAACCGCGGCAAAAAAAACTACGCCTACTGAAAAGGCTAAAGCGGCAACAACAGAAAAAACAACTGCAAAACCTAAAAAAGCTGCAGTAAAAAAATAAAGGGGATTTAATTTATAATTAGCAAAGGATGAACGAGTTTACGCTTGGCATAGAAGAAGAATACATGGTAATTGATCCCGTTACCAGAGAACTTACTTCTCACGAACAAAAAATTGTTGAAGCCGCACAAAAAATACACAAAGACCAGGTTAAGGCAGAAATGCACCAGGCCGTGGTAGAGGTGGGAACAGGTATTTGCCGTACCACTACCGAAGCGCGCAAGGAAATTGCTCAATTGCGTTATACCGTTTCTCAACTAGCGGGAGAGCAAGGCCTGCGGATTGGAGCCGCGGGAACACACCCTTTTTCTCACTGGGAAAAGCAGCTGATTACCGAACATCCACGTTACAACGAAATTGTGAACGAACTACAGGAGGCTGCACGTTCTAATCTTATTTTTGGTCTGCACGTACACGTAGGTTTCCAATCGCGCGAACTGGCAATCCACATTGCCAACCAGGTGAGATATTTCTTACCACACGTTTTTGCTTTATCAACCAATTCTCCGTTTTGGGAATCGCGCAATACCGGCTATAAATCTTTCCGCACTAAAATTTTCGACAAATTTCCGCGTACCGGAATTCCTGATATTTTTAACAGCATTGAAGATTATGACAATTATGTAAAACTGCTCATCAAAACCAATTGCATGGATAACGCCAAAAAAATATGGTGGGATATCCGCGTGCACCCTTTCTTTGATACCGTTGAATTCCGCATTTGCGATTGCCCGATGTTAGTAGATGAAACGATGGCCCTTACAGCCTTATTTCAATCCTTATGTGCCAAACTGTACAAACTGCGTTTACAGAACATGGAGTTTATCAGCTATTCAAGAGCATTGATTAACGAAAACAAATGGCGGGCAGCCCGCTACGGAATTGATGGAAACCTGATCGATTTCGGAAAAGAAATGGAAGTAAACTGCCGTAACCTTGTTTTGGAATTATTGGATTTTGTGGATGATGTAGTGGATGATTTGGGCTGCCGCGATGATATTAATTACGTACATAAAATATTGGAACACGGTACTGGTGCAGACCGGCAGTTGGCCGTTTACCAGCAAACCGGTAGCTTTGAGGCGGTGGTAGATTACATTACTAATCAAACACTTATAGGCGCAAAGTAATTTTAGGATGGATAAAAGAAGCTTAAGAGTAGCCGTTATTGACATGAATAACGGTGCACCCAACCAGGGCATCCGGGGAATTCAGGAAATCTTATCTCGTTTTAAAAAGGAAAACGATATTGATTTAAGTTTCGATATTTTTGATTTAAGGCAAAAAGGAGAGATACCAGGCATAGATTATGATGCTTATATTTCAAGCGGTGGCCCGGGCAGTCCAACCGAAAGCGAGGGTGAAAAATGGGAAAATGTTTTTTTTAATCTGCTCGACCAGATTGAGGCATTTAACCAGGCCCATGAAGAAAAAAAGAAATTTGCTTTTTTGATCTGCCACTCCTTTCAATTGGCTTGTAGAAAATATAACCTGGGCAACGTAACCGAAAGGCGCTCGAATGCTTTTGGTATTTTCCCGGTAACCTTAACTGAAGATGGAGAAAGAGACGAAGTTTTTAACGGCATTACAAACCCCTTTTTTTCGGTAGACAGCAGAGACTGGCAGGTTATAGAGCCAAATCTTGCCGCTTTTGAAAAAAAAGGCGCAAAATTGCTGGCCATTGAAAAAGAACGTAAACATGTCGACTTGGAGCGCTGCATGATGTCGATCCGCTTTTCTGATGAAATCATTGGTACGCAATTTCACCCAGAGGCTGATCCGGTGGGCATGAAAATGTACCTGCTACAGGAAGAAAAGAAAAAAGCCATTGTTGATATGCACGGCGAACAAAAGTATCTGGATATGCTGAACAGTCTGGATGATCCGGCGAGGATTGTATTAACGCAAAGTATTATCTTACCGAATTTTTTAAAAAAAGCCTTTGGGAATTTGCAAAAACAGCCTTCATTGCGAACTGAGGAAGCGGATTGAGCGAACGCGTGAAGCAATCTTTCTTTCACCAAATCGTCATTTCGACTGAAACGCAGTGAAATGGAGAAATCTATGAAATACGTGTAAATAAAAACCTATGATACCTGCTCAACGCCAAAAATACAATCAACAATTTACGGATGAGAAATACCAAAATTTCCTCACTCAACTGCAAAGTAGTTATCCGGAAATTCCGTTTCGGGTGGCAGAAACGCCTATTTTTGTTCCAAAATCTTTAAAAGAAAAGTTAATTGCGGCTGGTGAAGAAATCATAAAACTGATTAAGCAACCTAACTTTAAAGCACTTACGCAAAAGGCAATACCATCCGAATGGAACGTACCTAATGAAAATGACCGGCCACATTTTTTAACTTTTGATTTCGGCATATGCAGAAATCAGGCCGGGGAACTTACGCCAATGTTGATCGAAATGCAAGGATTTCCTTCCCTGTATGGCTTTCAACATCACCTGGCAAAAACTTTTAAAAGTAGTTTTGACATTGATGATTCCGTGAACCATTTCTTAAACGGTTTTACTGAAGATAAATACATCGCCTTACTCAAAGAAGTTATTATTGGCCAGCACAAACCCGAAGAAGTGGCGCTAATGGATGTTGATGCCCCAAACCAGAAGACAGCCATTGATTTTTTTGTGACCCAAAAAATGCTTGGCATTAAAATTTTGGCATTGGAAGAAATTAAAAAAGAAGGCAAAAGGCTCTTTTACGAAGAAGATGGTAAAAAAATCCAGTTAAAAAGAATTTATAACCGCCTGATCTTTGATGAAGTAGCCAATAACGCCGAAATCTTTAAAAACAGCTTCGATCCGCGTGAGGAACTCGGAGTGGAATGGGTAACGCATCCCAATTGGTTTTATCGGGTCAGTAAGTTCACCATGCCTTTCCTCAAAAGTGAGTTTGTACCCGAAACACGCTTTTTAAACAAAATAGAAAAACTACCCGCCGATTTAGAAAACTATGTGCTTAAACCCTTATTTTCTTTCGCCGGCATGGGCGTTATTATTGATGTAACTGAAACGGACATTGCCAATATCAAGGATCCTGAAAACTGGATTTTACAGCGGAAAGTAAATTATGAACCTGCGGTACAATCGCCGGATGGTGGTGTAAAAGCCGAAATCAGGATGATGTATTTGTGGCCGGATGGTGGTGAACCCCAGCTTTGCATTAATCTTGCCCGTCTTAGCCGCGGGAAAATGATCGGCGTGCGCTATAACGCCGATTTCGATTGGGTTGGGGGCACTGTCGGTTTCATGGAATAATTCTGCGTTTTAACCGCAAAGTATGCAAAGAAAGGCACAAAGGTTTCACAGAGAACACCTTAGCATTGCTACTATAAATCATGTAGACACACAAAACCGCTCTTTGCTCTCTGTGAAAGCTCCGTTTCCTGTGTGGTAAAAACACAATAGCGCTCTTCGCGAAAAGCTTTGCCTGCTTTGCGAACCATGCATAAAAATACCTCTCTGCTCTCTGTGGAAAACTCCGTTCCCTTTGTGGTAAAACACAATTGCACTCTCCGCGAAAAGCTTTGCGTACTTTGCGAACCATGCATAAAAATACCTCTCTGCTCTCTGTGGAAAACTCCGTTTCCTCTGTGGTAAAACACAATTGCACTCTCCGCGAAAAGCTTTGCGTACTTTGCAGTTAATAATAAACCATGCATATACATAAAAACCGCTCTGTGTAAAACTCCGTTTCCTTTGTGGTAAAAACACAATTGCGCCCTTTGCGAAAACCTCTGCGTACTTTGCGGTTAGTAGCGGCATGACAATAATTTACATTCATCTGAATGCCATACTACTCAAAGACCTTATATTTGTATTATGGATATTCAAACGATTTTAGTCTTTTTACTTTTTGCGGTAGCATTAGTATATGTTGGCCGTTTGGTTTTTAAATCTTTGCAGGTAAAAAAAGATGGATGTGGTGGTAATTGCAAATGTGGAGTGGATTTTTCCGATATTAAGCCCGTAAAAAAATAACCCCTCACCTTTATGATTCGTCAGTTTCAAAAATACTTACAGGAAAAAATAGAAATAACTGATGAACAGTTCGAAAGCATATCGTCTGTTTTAAAAATTAAAAAATTCGAGAAAAACGAAATCGTTCAATATACAGGCGATAATTTTAAACATGGATATTTTGTAGGCAAAGGTTTATTACGTGCTTATTCAATTGATACGAAAGGTAAAGAACACATCCTTCAGTTCGCACCCGAAAACTGGCTGGTATCAGACCGCAATAACATGAATAACGAGCCCTCTATATTTTTCATCGATGCCATAGAAGCAACTGAAGCCGTTTTAATGCCTAACAATTTCATGGAAGAAGCAGCCAGGCAAGTACCATGCTTGCAGCCCATGCAGATTAAACTACTCAACAATTCGATCCGCTTTATGCAGAAGCGCATTAATATGCTGCTTAGCGCAACCGCTGAGGAAAGATACCTTGATTTCATTAAACTTTATCCTAACCTTACGCTCCGCGTACCACAGTGGATGATTGCATCTTATCTGGGCATTACCCCCGAATCATTAAGTCGCGTAAGGAAGGAACTGGCGAACAAACATTTCAGACCGTAGACAATTTTGAACGAGTGGATGGTGAATGAGTGAATGCTTTAATTAAATTTAGGCCGCTAACCCTTCAACATTATCTCCAATCCACCTATCATTTAATCATTTCCAATTACTTACCATACATCAATATGCAGTAAAAACCTATGTTATACTTTTGTGTTGTTAATATTAAAAACCTCAAAAACAAAAGATATGGCAACTACAAAATGGACATTAGATCCAACCCACAGCGAATTACAATTTAAAGTAAAACACTTAATGATTACTACTGTAACCGGTAGTTTAAAATCTTTCTCAGCAGAATTATTGTCTGAAGGTGATGAGTTCGAAAATGCGGAGATTTCTTTCAAAGGTGATATCGGTTCGCTTGATACCGGAAACACTGATCGCGACAACCATTTAAAAGGTGCTGATTTTTTCGACGCTGAAAAATTTGCCTACGTTGAATTTAAATCCAGTTCAGTAGAAAAAGATGGCAGCGATTATATCGTTAAAGGCGATTTAACTATTAAGGGCGAAACCAAACCCGTAAAACTAACTGCAGAATTTGGTGGCATTGCTACCGACCCATGGGGTAATACCAAAGCAGGTTTTACTTTAAGTGGAAAAATTAACCGCTCTGATTTTGGTTTAACCTGGAATGCTGCACTAGAAACCGGTGGTGTAATGGTAAGTGAAGAAGTGCGCATTTTAGGTGAATTACAGTTTGTGAAAAGTGTATAAGCGATAGGCGTTTGGCGATTAGCGTAATTCCGCAAAACGCCAAACGCATAACTGAAAGGTTCCAATCATGGAAACAAAACAAATAGAAAAAGTACTCAAAGCTCCTGCGCCACACATGGTTGGTGATGGATTTAGGGTACATAATTTTTTTCCAGGCGGTTATCAGATCAATATGAGTCCTTTTTTCCTGATGGATTATGGCTCGAAGATCGAATTCTCGGCGAGGAAAGAACCACGGGGGGTTGGCGTTCATCCGCATCGTGGTTTCGAAACCGTAACAATTGCCTATCATGGTGCGGTTGCACATCATGATAGCTATGGAAACAGCGGGGTAATTTATCCCGGTGATGTACAATGGATGACTGCAGCAAGCGGTGTTTTACATAAAGAATACCACGAAACCAATTACAGCTTAACTGGTGGCCCATTTCAAATGGTTCAGCTCTGGGTTAACCTGCCCGCCAAAGACAAAATGGGGAAACCTGGTTATCAAGCCATTAAACAGGCAGACATGGCTCATTTTGACGTACCCGGAGATGGAGGAAAAATTGAAATTATAGCGGGCAATTATGAAGGTATAAAAGGAAATGCAACTACTTTTAGCCCGATAGAACTCTATAATGCCCGCTTAAATAAAGGTGGCCAGGCAACTTTTAATTTTCCCGGGCATTATAACACCGGATTCATGGTAATTGAAGGTTCGATTAAAATAAATGGATCGGAAACAGCTGCGGCAGATCATTTTGTTCGCTTTGGCAACAAAGGCACAATGATTAAAATCGAAGCCCTGGAAAATAGTGTGATTTTAATATTGAGCGGAGCGCCCATAGACGAGCCTATTGCACAATATGGTCCATTTTTAATGAATACCGAGGCTGAGATTCATCAGGCCATTGAAGATTACAATCACGGTAAATTTGGTTATTTAGAGGATTAAGAAGTTTAAATAACTTATATTTTAAGCTGGCATTTTTTGATAAATATGCCGGCTTTTTGCTTTTATATTTTGACCTAATTCCTGCCGATCGAATTATCATCCCTGGTTAGCACTGCAATTTTATTAGGTTGCCAATCAGTGTTAAGTATTCATTTTTAGCTGATTAATAAAAATAGTATCTTAGGGAAAACTAACGATCTTATCTGAAAACGCTTCACTTCAATCATTCATCCAATCTTCATATTCGTTAGTGACATTTGATTAATAAATCAGAAAAGAAAAATGTCCGGAAAACAAATATTTCAAACTGAGACTAAAACGCGCTGGCACGCATTTACCTGGGTAAGCCGTACGTTTTTTGTAGTCTTCATTGTCGCAATCATTTGTGTCGTGTACACACTGTCTTCAGTACAGGCACCTAGTTTGCCATTTATCAATACGAATACACCTTTAACACAAAAACAGTTAGAGAGGTTAAAAAAATCACAACGGTATAAAGATTTTACCATCGAAAAATCAAAGTTGCAAAAAATCAAAAAAGACCGTGAACGCCGTATTTTAACCCATCATGGTAATAATAAGCGCATTAACATGGCTTTTTATGTCAGCTGGGCGGCAAGTAAAGAATCATCTATATCGGATTTAAAACGCAATATCAGCCACCTGGATATGGTTGCTACAGAATCCTTTTTTTTGAATGGCGATTCTATTGTAAACAAAGTTGATACTGCGGCTTTAAATGTGATACATGCCGGTAAAAAATCGGCTCTTGCAGTGGTTTCAAATTATAATAAAGACCATTGGGATGGTGCAGCGGTAAGAAGATTGTTAACTGATCAGCCAGCACAGCAAAAGTTGATTTATGACCTCATCGCAATAACCAAAAAATACGGCTATAGTGGAATCAATATTGATTTTGAGGAACTCAACCTTCAAAATAGTGATAGTTTTAACGCCTTCATGAAGAATCTTTATACTCAGTTTCACGCTGAGAAACTGATCGTATCTCAGGATATTTCACCAGAAAATGATGATTATAAGCCTGAAATTCTTCAAAAGTATAACGATTACCTTGTGTTAATGGCTTATGATCAACATACCGAACAAAGTAACGCCGGCGATATTTCGCATCAGGAATGGGTTGAGGAAAAGCTTGATGACATCTGCAATAAAGTTGATGCTGACAAAGTAATCCTTGCACTGGCTTGCTACGGTTACGATTGGCCAAAAAATAGCATTGGAGAACCGGTTACCTATGAGCAGGCAATGACAAGAGCGGTTACTTATAAAAGCAAGATAAACTACGATCCCGCCTCTGCCAATTTAAACTATACTTACAATGATGGAAGCGGAATTGAACACGAAGTGTATTTTACAGATGCAGCTACCTATTTTAATTTAATCCGCAAAGCTGATGACTGGGACATTGCCGGTGTAGCTTTATGGCGTTTAGGTTCGGAAGATAAACGTTTGTGGTCGTTTATTTCTAACGACTTAAGTTTGGATACGTTAAAGCAAAAACCATTCGACTTACGCAAAATTGCTTCGTTAAATATGGGGGGAATCTCCTATTTGGGTGATGGTGAAATATTAGACCTCATTTCTACTCCTAAACCAGGCAGCGTAAAATTCACTTTAAATAAAGAAGATTTCTCCATTGCCGATCAAAAATATACCAGGCTTCCAGAGCAATACGTGATTAAAAGGTTTGGAGAGGCCGATAAAAAAATTGCTTTAACTTTTGATGATGGCCCGGATCCTGTTTATACACCGCAGGTACTGGATATTTTGAAACGGGAAAAAGTACCTGGCTGTTTCTTTGTAGTCGGCGTGATGGCCGAAAAGAATATGGAGCTGTTAAGGCAGGAGTATAATGATGGCTACGAAATTGGGAATCATACCTTTTTCCATCCTGATATGTCGGCCATCGGCCCTAAAAGGGTGAAATTTGAGCTGAATGCAACCCGCAGGCTAATTGAAGCCGTTACCGGACACAGCACCATTTTGTTCCGTGCACCATTTAATGCCGATGCCGAGCCACAGAACATTTCCGAAATTTTACCGGTTGCACAGAGCCGTAAAGAGAACTACATCAACATTGGAGAGTATATCGATCCGGAAGATTGGGAGCCTGGCAAAACTGCCGATCAGATTTTTAACGAGGTGGTAAAACAGCAAAATAACGGCAATATCCTTTTACTGCACGATGCTGGCGGAAACCGCGAAGCTACCGTTGCAGCTTTACCGCGGATCATCAAATTTTTTAAGGCCAAAGGTTACACCTTTACTACCGTGGGCGATTTGATGGGCAAAAAAAGATCAGAGCTTATGCCCGCCGTAAAATCTACTGCAAACAGTGGTTTTTCAGGTTCAGGAGACTATTTTTTCATCAATTTTTTCTATTACGGCAACATCATTTTAAATATTATTTTTTCTGTTGCCATTGTACTGGCTATTCTAAGAACCCTATTTATCGCCTATTTAGCGATCAGACAGCGAAAAAGAGCAAAACGCAATACCGGTAAACTAGTACAGCATCCTTCAGAAAAAGTAAGCATTATTATTCCGGCCTACAATGAAGAAGTAACTGCAGTTCAAACCATCAATAGTTTGTTAAAAACTACCTACCCTGATTTTGAATTGATTTTTGTTGATGATGGATCAAAAGATAAAACCTTTCAAATGGTGAACGAACATTTTGGCAGCCATCCCCAGGTGAAGGTTTTCCGTAAAGACAATGGTGGAAAAGCATCGGCATTAAACTATGGTATTTCAAAAGCCACTGCTGAATTTGTAGTCTGTATTGATGCTGATACGCAGTTAAAAAATGATGCGGTAACCGAACTGATGCGCTATTTCTATAGCGATAAAATAGCAGCTGTAGCGGGAACCGTAAAAGTTGGAAATGCCAACAACATCATAACCAAATGGCAATCGATAGAGTACATCACGGCCCAAAACATGGACAGAAGGGCCTTCGATTTGCTAAATACGATTACCGTAGTGCCAGGGGCGATAGGAGCCTTTAGAAAAAAGGTGGTTTTAGAAATAGGTGGTTTTACTGTTGATACCCTTGCAGAGGATTGTGATTTAACCATGCGGATTTTAAGGGCCGGGTATAAAGTTAAAAACTGTGATGCAGCAATTGCCTATACAGAAGCTCCGGAAACGGTAAACATGCTGCTAAAACAACGTTTCCGTTGGAGTTTCGGAGTAATGCAAAGCTTCTGGAAAAACAGAAAAACATTGCTAAACAAAAAATACGGTTATTTTGGGATGGTAGGAATGCCAAATATCCTGATTTATCAAATCATTTTACCATTGTTTTCCCCACTTGCCGATCTCTTTATGCTTATTTCTTTAATTAGCGGTCTGTTTTCATTAAGCGCTATTAATAATTTAACACTAACCGGATTTTCAGGAATTTTAAGCCTTCATAACGGTTTTGGCCAGGTACTATTCTATTATATCATTTTCATCTTTGTGGATATGATTTTTGCAGCAATTGCTTTTAAGATGGAGAAAGAAAAGTACACCAATTTACTTTACATTTTCCCTCAGCGTTTTTTCTGGAGACAGTTGATGTATGTGGTATTATTCCGTTCGTTCAGAAAAGCGATTAAAGGTGAGTTGGAAACCTGGGGAACCATAAAAAGAACAGGGAATGTTAAGGAACAGGTAGCTTAACAAAATCCCGGTCTAAAAAGAAGTCAAGTTTTAATAGCTGGTGCGCTGTAAACTTGACTTCTTCAGTTATAACCAGAAAAGATTTTTTTACTTCTCAATTAAGCAAACGGCATAAGAAACAACGCCCTCTTCCCTACCAACAAAGCCCATCTGCTCATTGGTGGTTGCTTTTATCGAGATATCTTCCGTAGAAATTCCCGTTGCATCAGCAATGTTTTGTTGCATGGCGGGAATATGGGGGTTAATTTTTGGTGCTTCTAAACAAAGCATGGCATCGATATTTCCGATCCGCCAGCCTTTTTCAGCCAGCAGTTTTACGGTTTCTTTCAGCAGGATTAAACTGCTGATGCCTTTCCATCTCTCATCTGTGTTCTTAAAATGAAAACCAATATCACGAAGGTTAGCGGCACCTAAAAGTGCATCGCAAATGGCATGAAGTAAAACATCTGCATCCGAATGTCCAAAAGCACCCTTATGGTGATCTAAGGTAACACCACCAACAACAAAGGGATGTTGATCTTTTAACTGATGTACATCAAATCCGAAACCTACTCTAATTTTCATGTTTATTTTGCTTTAATCTTATTTATCTTTTGCTTTATTTTCGCCAAAGTTAAACAATAGACCAAAACGTAGGGTATTTGCAAGTGGACTAGTCTGTGCATTTGCAATTAAATAAGAGAAATCAATATTAAAAACATTGTATTTTAACCCCAACCCTAAGGTAAAATACCGGCTGTCACCTTTCATCGGGCTCTGATAGTTGTAGCCTGCCCTAACCGCAAACTGTTGATTATACCAGTATTCGAGACCTGTCGAAATCCCCACTTCCTTTAATTCTTCACTAAAACCACCTGGTGCATCACTAAATGAACCAAAAATTCCGGCAGGTACCGAGCGGTTCGGATCTTTTCCGCTTACAATGTTGTTGTTTGAATCGTATATAGGTTGTGTGGGTACCAGTAATTTGTTAAAATCAAGCGCAAAGGTTAGCGTACTAAAATCATCTACCGTAAATGTAGATGCGCCGCCAATTTTAAAATTAGTAGGTAAAAAGAAATTTTCTCCGCCATCTGAATAACTCATCTTTGTTCCGATATTGGATATATTGGCTCCGGCAGAAAGCACGGCCTGCCTCCCAAATAATATGGTAGCTGTTTTATATAAGCCAGAAACATCAACTGCTATAGCATTCCCACTGCGCACCTGTCCGGAAGAAGAAAACTGACCGGAAGCCAAATTCGAGTAAATATACCTTAACGAAGTTCCCAGCGAAAACTCCTTACCAAAATTACGCGCGAAAGAAACATCAAAAGCGAGTTCGTTAGGATTGGCGATCCCAAGATCCTGTTGGTTAATATCGGTAAGCTGAATAGATCCCAAAGAAAAATATCTTAAAGATGCACCAATGGTATTGCGATCGTCAAGCTTGTAAAAGCCGCTTAAATAAGCAAGATTAATATCTGGCACCAAACTTTTTAACCATGGGCTGTAAGACACAGCAAATCCGTAAGGTTTACCCAGAAAAGCAAGTTTAGAAGCATTGATACTGGATGAATTTACATCACCTGCTACGGCTACGCCGGCATTACCCATTGCACCAGCACGGGCATCGGGAGTAATGAGCAGAAATGGAACTGCTGTTACAATGTTGTTTGCTTCACTACCGTTTGTTTGGGTATTACCTATGGTTACCTGAGCATTTGTTTTACCAAACACCAATGCCATTGAGAGTGCAGAAAAAGCAAGTTTACTAATGTACTTGAAATTCATCCTTTTAAAGGTACGTAATTTTAGATTTTGGTATTGAATAATCACTGGAGAATATATCAGTAACGTAAAACCAAAACTTATATTTCACCAAAATACGAATTCTATGGTTATTTACTAATTAAACATACGATTTTTACATATGGGTGGTAGTCATTAAACTGTAAGCATAAAACTAATAAGCACTTAGCAAAATGACAAGTTATCAGTCGTTTCAAAATATCCTCATCAAACCGGCTTTACAGTTGAAAAGTCAAAAACTAAATATGGCCTATTTCAGTATGTATTTAAACATTAATTTATTTGTGATGTTTATCATAAGTTGCTTCAATCGTATCTTGTATTCATGATCAATATATAATATGATAAACTTTATACAACTTATAAAGGCATGTAAAGTTACCAGCCAATAATTTTATCTTGCTTATTTATAATTATTTAACGATAATTTCGTTTAAAAGAAATACATAGCCATAAATTTAAAGTAACGCGTTATTCGATCAAAAAATATTAGCTATTTTTATTCCTACATTATTTATATATTCAGTTAAAATTTGTTTAATTTTATCGGTTAAAAGGCCATTAGGTTATATCCAGTCGCTTCTTATGAAAAAACTAATACTATATTCTTTTACCTGTTTGTCATTAGCCGTCGTCCTTTCGGGTTGTAGCTCAAAAAGCGCGAGTTCCAGCAAAACAGGCATTCCTTATGCAAATAGGAAAAGCAAAAACAACCAATCTGGTGCTTTTGCAGTAGCTACCCAATATAAAAGGGCACCAGGCCCTGGTTTAATTCCGATTGAGGGCGGGGTTTTAGTTGTTGGCGGTAGTGCCATTGAAGTACCAGGTGTTGAGCCCAATATTTATAATTATAAAAGACAGGTAACCGTACCATCTTTTTATATGGATGAAACTGAGGTATCAAATACGGACTGGTTAGAATACCTTCACTGGATCAGGTACAATTATCCTGAAGATCAAGAGTATTATTATAATGAGCTTCCTGACACCTTGGTTTGGCGCCAGGCATTATCTTATAATGAACCTTATGTAGATAACTATTTAAGACACCCTGCTTACCGTGATTATCCTGTAGTGGGTGTTTCCTGGGAACAGGCTTCACGTTATTGTGAATGGAGAACTTCAAGAGCGAACGAATTTATTTTACGTGAAAAAGGAATCTTAACTGATTATAAAACGCTTGCCGGCACCGGAAAAGCTAAAGCTGGCGACCCTGCAACACCCAGACCCGATAAACCTTTCAATACAGATGCCTATTTAAATGGCCAGTATGATGATAAAGGCAGAAATGCGTTTATTGATTATAATACTAAAGCTGGTGCTGCCACAACCACAGCTGGTGGAACGGCAGGAGGTACAGGTAAAAATAACCAGCCAAGGAGAACTGCTACTTTAGAAGATGGTGTAATTATGCAGCCGTACCGCCTACCAACTGAGGCTGAGTGGGAATACGCTGCTTTGGGTTTAATTGGTAATACGGAATATGAAAATATCAATCAGAATAAAATTTACCCATGGAATGGCTTAGGTGTTAGTTCTGCCAAAAAGAAAACCAGAGGTATGATTCAGGCGAACTTTAAAAGAGCGCCTGGAGATTATATGGGGGTTGGCGGTTCATTGAACGATAAAGGAGATTTGACCGTTCCGGTTATTCAGTACGCTCCAAACGACTTCGGCTTATATAATATGGCAGGAAACGTAAACGAGTGGGTAAATGATGTTTACAGAACGGGTACCTTTACCGATGCTGACGCATTTAACCCTTACCGGGGTAATTATTTTACCAACAAAAAGCTAGCAGACCCACAAAGTGGAAAAATTGCGTTGGATAAATATGGTAATCCGATTAAAGAAAATGCCTATTCCGGAAGAAAACAAACCTGGGCCGAAAAACAGGCACAAGCGAAACGTGCTGATTCGATTTCCAAATCGACTGATCCACAATCGCCGGTAGCATCAACCAGTTATCAGGCCGACCAAAGAGGCTATCGCGACAGACAAAATACGTTGTTAAATGAGGAAGGTGTAACCCTGGTAAATGATAAATCAAGAGTGTATAAAGGTGGTTCATGGAATGATATGGCTTACTGGTTAAACCCTGCAACGCGTCGTTTTATGCAACAAGATGAATCATCGGCTGAGGTAGGTTTCCGTTGTGCCATGACCATGCTTGGTGCACCAGAAATTAGTACCGCAGGCAAAAGAAGTTTCAAAAACCCTCCACAAAAGCCTTACAGGGTAAGTAGAGGTAGATAAAAAAAGAAAAGTCCCGAATTAAATCGGGACTTTTTTGTTATGTATTGCGATCTACTTAAACGAAAATGGTCAGTTCCCGACTCAATTACACCCTCTCGAAAACTCGTCATCTCTACTGAAACGCAGTGAAATGGAGAGATCTGTCTACTCAAGAGAAACGACCCTGAAATAAATTACCTTCGGTGAACTCGCTAATGCTCGGTTCAGGGTGATGACACCAACAAATAGCTTAGTGTGAACGAGCCTAACTACTTAAACTGTACCAAAATCTGATTTTTCTCTACTTTATCCCCCTGCTTAATCAAGATCTTTTTAAGCACCCCATCTGTTGATGATTTTAAAATGTTCTCCATTTTCATCGCTTCCAATACCAAAAGGTTATCTCCTTTTTTAACCTCGGCATTTTCGTTAACCAAAACCTTTAATACTAAACCAGGCATAGGGGCTTTAACCTCAGAAACTTTATTAGTGGTCAGATTATCGAGGCCAAGTTGCTTTAGTAAAACATCAAACTGATCTTCAATACTGATCTGATAAATATTTCCATTTACCTTTATTTTACAGGTTTTTTCATTCTTGTTGATGTCAACAAGTTCCGTATTGAAAGACCTGTTTTGGTATAACACGTGTGTATTGCCCTGGCCGATTGTACTTAGATCGAGCTGAATCTGCTCTCCATTCACTAAAAAAGATGAATCCTTGTTCTCAACCTCAAATAAAAACTGATCGTTTACTTTTACTTTATACATGGCTTATTGTGTTAAAGCATACTGTACCAAATTTGCACCCATTTTTAACGCTTTGGTTCGTGTTTCCTGCGTATCTTCAGGATAAGTACCAAAGTCTTCCCAGCCGTTCCCTAAATCGCATTCATAGGTATAATAACAAACTATCCTACCCTTGTAAATTAGAGCAAATCCTTGCGGGCGTTTATTATCGTGCTCATGAATTTTGGGTAAGCCTCCGGAAAATTTAAACTTTTGATTATAAATAGCATGGTTAGCTGGCAACTCTACAAAATTAAGTTCAGGAAATACCCTTTTCATTTGCGGCCTTATAAATTTATCCAGGCCATAATTATCGTCTATATGAAGAAACCCGCCACCTGTAAGGTATTGCCTCAAGTTTTTGATTTCCTGATCGCTGAAAACAACATTTCCATGTCCGGTCATGTAAATAAACGGATAATTGAAAATCTCTCTCGATCCTGCTTCTACTATACTTTCTTCAGGATAAAAGTTAGTTTTCAAATTGGCATTACAATAGGCAATTAAATTGGGTAAAGCTGTTCTGTCTGCATACCAATCTCCGCCGCCATTATACTTTAATTTAGCCATACGGTAAGTGGGCGGAATAAAAGCAGTAAGGCCTAAGCTTATGGCTAAAAGACTAAAGCCTAAAGTTAAAAACTTTACACCTTTTGAAAACTGAAAATTGAAAACTGAAAACTTCAAACTGATTATCGGTTAAGGTAATTGATTTCAAAACAAACAGATAAAGCGGCAGTTTCTGTGCGCAACCTGTTATCACCTAAAGTTAATGCTTTAAAGCCTTTGTTCAAAGCTAAATCAACTTCATTTGGTGTGAAATCCCCTTCAGGACCAATAAGAATTAAATACTTTTGATGCGGAGCAACCAGTTTGGATATATATTGTTTTTCTCCGTTATCGATACAATGCGCAATTAACCTATGACCATCAAAAGGTCCCCTTAAAAAAGCTTCAAAAGAGATGGCATCATTTAATTTAGGATGATAAGCTTTAATAGATTGTTTTACGGCAGATGTAATGACTTTATTAAGCCGATCTTCCTTAACTACCCTTCGCTCTGACCGATCAGTGATAACAGGTGTAATTTCATCAATGCCCAACTCTGTAGCTTTTTCTAAAAACCATTCTATCCGATCGATATTTTTCGTTGGTGCAACAGCTATATGCAAATAATGGTTTCTTTTATGAAATTCCGTTTCTACCTTTAAAACAGACAAAGAAACCTTCTTTGGATTATCGGAGGTAATTTGAGCAGTATAAAAGCCACCTTTCCCATCTACTAAATTAACAATATCTCCGATGGTTAGCCTAAGCACCCTAACACAGTGTTTGCTCTCTTCCTCGTTTAGTGTATAAGAACTTTGGGTGATATCCGGTGTATAAAAAATATGCATTGTTGAAATTAATGATTATCAACCATATCTTCTTTATTGATTACCAGTTCTAATTTAATGGTTTCGATATTTTGCTCTGTCTTTTTTAAGATGGTAAACAGGTAACCATATGATTCGTTGCTTTCACCCACCTCCGGAATACGTTCAAAGATATGGGAAACCAATCCGCCAATAGTATCAAAATCTTCATCCTCTGGTAAATCGTGAGGTAGATATTCGTTCACATCATACACTGTGGCAAATGCATTTACGATAAATTCATTATCAGAAACCTTTTCTACCAATGGTTTTTCTTCATCGTATTCGTCTTGTATTTCTCCTACGAGCTCTTCTACAATATCCTCTAAGGTAACCATACCCGCTGTACCTCCAAACTCATCTAATACAATCGCAATCTGTATGCGATTACTTTGCAGCTCGCTCATCAGATCGTTAATTTTTTTGGTTTCGGTAACGAAATATGGTTTTCTGATGATATCTTTTAATGTCCAGTGCTGGTTACCGGCTGCAACTAAAGGTAAAATATCTTTCGCATGGATAATTCCAACAATCTTATCCATAATATCATCGTAAACAGGCAAACGCGAATATCCTTCCTTAATAATCGTATCTATCACTTCTTCTTTTGGAGAAGTTAGCTCAATACCGGAGATTTTCGTTCGTGGTACCATGATGTTCTTTACCACACGCTCATTAAAATCAAATACATTTTTAATCAGCTCATGCTCGTTATTATCCAATGCACCGCTTTCTTTGCCCTGATCAAGCAGATACTGTAACTCTTCGGTACTGTGAATTGACTCGTGACCAGCAGATGTATCAATGCCAAATGGTTTAAGAATAATGGCCGCAAGACTGTTCAGTGTCCAAATGAATGGTTTAAATACTACGTAAAATAGCTGCAACGGTACAGAGACGAAAAGCGTTGTGGCTACAGGCCTTTGGATAGCGAAAGATTTCGGTGCCAATTCTCCAAAGACAATATGCATGATTGTGATGAGCGAAAAGGCTACAATTGTAGATGCAGTGTGAATAGAAGCATCGCTTAAACCCCATTCTAAACTATCAAAGAGATTCTTAAAAATGGTATGCATAACGCCTTCACCTACCCAACCTAAGCCAAGTGATGCAAGCGTTATGCCTAGCTGTGTGGCGGCTAAATATCCGTCGAGATTATGAATAATCCCTTTGGCCATTTTGCCAACCCGACTGCCTGTTTTTGCTTTAATTTCAATCTGTGATGCCCTAACCTTTACAATTGCAAACTCTGCTGCAACAAAAAATCCGTTAAGTAACACCAAAAATAACGCTAGGAATAATCTCCAGCCAACAGCAGTGGTATCGGTTTCCTGTACCGCAGCCAAAACTCCGTTTGTAGGCAGGATTGCACTAAGCTCTAAATTTAAAAACAAACAGACCGTGGGTAAATCCATTATGCTAATTCTCTAAATGTTGTGTTATAAAGTTCTATGCTTTCTTTTATTACTTTATGCGCATAGCGAACACCAAGTAAATGTTCGATAGTTACATTTTTATCTTCTAATGCTTTATAATCCTGAAAGAAACGAACAATTTCTTTCATTTGGTGCGGAGGCAACTCATCTAAATCGTTGATATAGTTTACCGACATATCGTGAGCAGCGACAGCTATGATTTTATCATCCTGCTCGCCATTATCTACCATATGCATTACACCAACTACTTTCGCCTCAATCAATGTCATTGGATAGACATCTACTGAACAAAGTACCAAAATATCTAATGGATCTTTATCATCGCAATAGGTTTGCGGAATAAAGCCATAGTTTGCGGGATACATAACAGATGAAAAAAGAACTCTGTCTAACTTAATCAAGCCAGATTCTTTATCTATTTCATATTTCGCTTTTGAGCCCTTAGGAATTTCAATAATTGCGTTTACAATTTCTGGAACATTGTTTCCAGGAGATACGCTATGCCACGCGTGATGATCGTCTTTTGCCATTTTTAATTTAAATCTGTTTTATCCTCTTCAGTGCCACTCACTACTTTACTTTTTACAAAGGTAATTAATAATGGAATAGTTGTAATAAGGATAAAGCCAATAATAATATATAATAAATAATCGTTGATTTCTTTTTCAAATCTTCTGCCTAAAAAATAACCGAGCAAAGTTAAGGAACAGATCCAAAGTACGGCACCCAATATATTATATAAAGCAAATTTTTTAAAATCCAGTTTCACAACTCCTGCAAAAATCGGTGCAAAAGTTCTAACAATAGGTACAAATCTGCCCATTATTAATGCAAAGGCACCTTGTTTCTGATAATATTCCTTTGCGGCTTTTAAATATCTCTTTTTAAAAAAGAAACTGTCTTTTCTGGTATACAATACCGGACCAGTTTTACGTCCGAACCAATAACCTGTAAAATTTCCGGAAATGGCTGCTACACATAACCCAGCCAGGAGTACTGCAATGTTTACATCCAGCTTGCCGGTCGCCACAAACATTCCTGCCAAAAACAATAAATAATCACCAGGAAGGAAAAAGCCGAAAAACAGCCCTGTTTCTGCATAGATAACGAATACGACTAAATAGAATCCGCCCTCCCTCAATAATTTCTCGGGATCAAGTAGCTGATGCAGGTTATTCCAAAAATCGTGCATATTCAATTATTCGTAAAACTACAAATAATTATTAAACTACAACATACCTATATGAGGTTTAAAATAATTGCAGGATAAATACCCAATACCAATGTTATTGCTACAGAAACCAACAAAACCACTTTATATTGAGAAGGTGTTGAAAGCTCTGTCTCGGCACCATCTTTAAACCACATGGCTACAATTACCCTAAAATAATAATAGAAGCCAACCAGTGCATTTAAAATCGCAAATGCCACAAGCAGGGTTTTATACTCTGTCATTACATTAAGGAACATTAGGTACTTTCCAATAAAACCCGCTGTCAGCGGAATACCTGCCAATGAAAGCATGGCTATGGTTAAACACAATGCAACTAACGGATTCCGTTTTGCCAGGCCATTAAAGCTCTCGAAGCTATCACTTCCTGTTTTTTGTTTGACCAAAATTAATACGGCAAAGGCGATAATTGAAGCAAAAGTATAGGCCGCTGCATAAACCAGCACATTATTTCCTGAGTTTTTGGTTAGTACAATTAACGAGAACAATAAATAACCTGCATGCGAAATACTTGAATATGCCAGCATACGCTTGAAGTTCTTCTGGAACAGCGCCGTTACATTGCCTATGAATAAAGTTAAACAAACGATTACCATCAATGGCGCAACCCAAAACTCGTGGAGTGGAGCAAAAGCATCAGCAAATAACCTTAAGAATGCCGCGAAACCTGCAGTTTTAACTACTGTACTCATAAAAGTGGTAATTAACGATGGCGCACCTTCATATACATCTGGGGTCCAGAAGTGGAACGGAGCAGCACCAACCTTAAAACTCAAGCCAATCATCATCAGAATTACCCCAGGATAAAATATGGGTGAAACTGCCTGATTATTGACCAGGTAAGCCTGTATTTTATCTAAATCAAAAGAGCCTGTTGCACCATAAATTAAGGTTATTCCAAATAACAGGAAACCGGTTGAGAAAGCCCCCATCAGGAAATATTTTAATGAAGCTTCGTTAGAGGCAAAATCCGTTTTACGGATACCCGCCAAAATGTATAAACTCACCGACATGATTTCCAGGCCTACAAACAGCATGGCCATATTTTTATACGATACCATCATGATCATGCCCGCTAGTGCGAAAAGAATCAAGGTATAATACTCGGCTATGTTATCGCTTTTGGCGTGGAAATAGTTCTGTGTCAACAAGAAGATTAAGAGTGTACCGACAATACATATTCCTGAAAATGCCAGTGCAAAGTTATCTGTCTGCATCATTCCGAAATGAACAGCATTACCATTCCATGCAGAAAAAGTAAATCCCAATGCAGTAAGTAAGCCAACAACGGTAAGTGGTAGTAATGCTTTTTTTGCCTTAAACAAACCTGCATAAAGCACTACAAAAGCTGTTATACTAATGGTTATAATAATATTCATTGCTTAATTTACTGTGTTTAATTTTTGATTTACCTGTTCTAATAAATGTTGTACAGATGCCTCTGTTAAATGCAAAACCGGTTTTGGATAAACACCCAGAACAATAATTAATGCACATATGGTATAAAGAACCAATTTTTCGGTTCCTTTGATATCGGTAAAAGTGATGGTTAAGTTATTGGTTTGTCCCAACATGACATTCTGATACATGCGCAACATGTAAACCGCACCAAAGATAATGGTTAAACCGGCAATGGCAGCAGCCCAGATACCGTAGTTGTAAACACCCATCAACAATAAAAACTCACCAATAAATCCATTCGTTCCTGGTAAAGCCACTGTTCCCAACACGATAATTAAGAATGCAATTGACAACTGAGGTGCTACTTTGGCAATTCCGCCCAACTCTTCAATTTTATTGGTTTTAACACGCGAGAAGATGATATCTAAAACAAAAAATAAACCAACAACATTAATACCATGGCTCAACATCTGCACCATTGCACCTTGCATACCTTGATGGTTAAAAGCAAAGATACCTGCTGATATTAATCCAACGTGAGCGATAGATGAATAGGCAACTAAACGTTTAGCATCTTTTTGGGTAAAAGCAATCAGCGAAGCATAAACAATACCGATGATTGATAAAATAATAGCCAACTGTCCCCAATCATGAACACCTGCCGGAACAATTGGCAATAACCATCTGATTACACCATAAATACCCATTTTCAACATAATACCTGATAGCAACATGGTTCCTTGTGCAGGTGCTGCAGTGTAGGTATCAGGCTGCCAGGTATGGAAAGGAAAAATCGGCATCTTGATCGCAAAAGCGATGAAGAAAGCCCAGAAAATCCATCCCTGTTGTGCACTGTCTAAGTTTAAAGCATAAAAGGCCTGAATGTTAAAATTGTGCGCAGGGTTTTGAAGATAGAGGTAAATAATCCCCATCAACATAAACAATGAACCAGCAATGGTATACACAAAAAACTTCATGTTGATCCGGATGCGGTCTTTTCCGCCCCAAATGGCACAGATAAAGTAGATCGGAATTAATGCCGCTTCCCATCCGATATAAAACAAGAAAGCATCTAATGCGGTAAATACCAATAATAAACCCGTTTGCATGAATAAAATCAATGCATAAAATGCAGCCGGATTTTTATATTGATGGTTGTAGCTTGATAAAATGATGATCGGTACCAGTAAATTGGTAAGCAATACCACCAGCAGGCTGATGCCATCAACACCCGCATGGAAATTAATCCCGAGATCAGCAATCCATGGCAGGTTAACCTCAAACTGGGTACTTGCATCCGGAATGAAATTGCAGGCAATAACCAAAGCCAGCACTAAAGAAGCTACCGAAAATACGGTAGAAACGATTTTTGCCGACTTACCAGCAAGTGCCGTAATAATTGCACCTGCAAGCGGTAGAAATATAAGTAGTAAAAGTTGTTCCATTATTTATTTTGAACCCTTTTTATATGTAGAAAAATGTATACAATAGTAATGCGATGATACCAAATACCATCATAAATATATAGAAACCTACGTTTCCACTTTGCAATAAACGAATACCTTTACTGGCCTCATTAGTGCTCCATCCCAATCCATTTACAATTCCATCGATAAATTTATTGTCGATAATCCTGTAAAAGAATCTTGATAGGGCATCCAACGGTTTGGTAATGATGAAATCATAAATCTCATCTAAATAAAATTTGTTGTAGGATAGTTTTGCCAATGCTGAACGCGGTGCTTCATCAGCAACAGGAACCCGGGCTCCTTTAACATACCTGGTATAAGCATACAATAAAGCTATTACAGCTGCCGCAACCGAAACAGCCATTAATGAGTATTCAGTAGAGTGACTTAGCTCCAATTCATGCTGTGCAACACCTGCTCCTGATAACCAATGGGCCAACCATTCGTTACCACCAAAAACGTGAGGAAGATTAATTGCTCCACCAATTGCAGCAAGAACAGCTAAAATAATCAGAGGTAAAGTCATCGCTGCTGGCGATTCGTGTACGTGGCTTTCTTCATGATGTGTTCCGCGGTATTTTCCAGAGAAAGTCAGGAACATCATTCTGAACATATAAAACGCCGTTAGAAACGCGGTTAAAACTCCAATTCCCCAAAGTATCGAACTAGCCTGGAAAGCATGTGCCAAAATTTCATCTTTAGAGAAAAAACCTGAGAATGGCGGTAAACCTGCAATGGCAATCGTACCGATCATCATGGTTAAAAAAGTAACCGGAAGTTTCTTTCTCAATCCGCCCATATGGCGCATATCTTGTTCATGATGCATGGCATGAATTACAGAACCTGCACCCAAGAATAATAATGCTTTGAAAAATGCGTGGGTTAATACGTGAAAGAATGAACCGGTATAGGCACCAACGCCTAAACCTAAAAACATATATCCCAATTGAGATACGGTTGAATAAGCCAATACCTTTTTAATATCAGTTTGCGTTAAGGCAATAATGGCAGCCACTAAAGCGGTTGCTGCGCCTATAATGGCTATAATATGCTGAGTAAGCGGTGCCAGATCAAATAATACACTAGAACGTGCAATCATATAAATACCTGCCGTTACCATCGTTGCAGCATGGATTAACGCTGAAACCGGTGTTGGTCCGGCCATTGCATCTGGTAACCAGGTAAACAAGGGCAATTGAGCCGATTTACCGCAGGCACCGATAAACAATAAAATCGTAATTAAAATCAAAGTTTCATTGCCTGGCAACATATTAGCCGCCTGAGGGAAAACTTTAGCAAATTCTACACTGCCAAAAGTATTGAAGATTAAGAATACACCTAACAAAAAGCCCAAATCGCCAATACGGTTCATTACAAAAGCTTTTTTAGCTGCTGATGCATAAGCACTATTGGTGTACCAGAAGCCGATTAGCAGGTAAGAGCATAAACCTACACCCTCCCAACCGATAAACATCACAATATAGTTTGAACCCAATACCAATAACAGCATGAAGAACACAAACAAATTTAGGTAAGCAAAAAACTTACCGAAACCAGCATCATCATGCATATAACTGGTTGAATATAGATGGATCAGGAAACCAATTCCAGTGATGATCAAAAGCATGATAGCGCTTAAAGGATCTACTAGAAAAGATAATGGAATGTGCAATGCACCTGCACTGATCCAATCGAATAAAAATACTTCGTGAAATTTTTGTGTATCGCCTTGTAAACTAAAGAAAATAACTAAGCTGATTACAAAAGAGGCAAGGATTACCCCACTTCCGATGATGCCAACAAGTCCTTTAGATAAAGAGTTTCTGCCCAGCCCATTAATTACAAAACCTAAAAAAGGTAGTAACGGAACCAACCAAATCAATTGTTCTATTGTCATTCTTATTATATATTTACCACTTAAGGCGATTTAAAACATTAATATCTATCGATTTTGTATTTCTGTAAACCATAACGATGATGGCTAAACCAACTGCAACCTCTGCAGCTGCCAGGGCCATAATAAAAAATACGAAAACCTGTCCGGATGGATCGTTGCTATGCACAGAAAAAGCGGTTAACAGTAAGTTAACGGCATTAAGCATCAGCTCTACTGACATAAAGATTACGATGGCATTTCTACGGGTAAGTACACCGATTACGCCAATAGAAAAAATAATGGCACTTAAATAGATGTAGTGATTTAGCGGAACGCCCTGAAGTTGTGATGTTAAGTTTTCCATTATGCTTCTACCTCATCTCTTTTAGATAATAAAACGGCTCCTACCATTGCTGCCAATAGTAATAGAGATGACAATTCGAATGGTAATAAGAACGGGCCAAAAAGCTCCTTACCAAGATTTTCTACCAATCCCAATCCCGGATTTTTTAAAATCAATGGACTGGAAATACTTGCTGATTTTAAAGAACCGATTAAGGTAACTACCAAACAACCGCCGGCAATCACCCCGACGATTTTAATCAGCGGCGATTTACTAGGTTCAGTGTCCTTATTCAGATTAAGCAACATCAGTACAAATAAGAAGAGTACCATAATTGCCCCCATGTAAACAATAAAGTTTACCACTGCTAAAAACTGTGCGTTTAGCAATACATAGTGAACAGTGAAGGTAAAAAAGGTAAGGATTAAGTACAATACACTATGGATCGGATTTTTTGCAAAAATCACCAGCAGCGAAAAGATGATACTTAATGTGGCTACGAAATAGAATACTTGTGTACTCATTAATTGTTTATTTATTTAATATGTTTTCGTCACCCTGAATTTATTTCAGGGTCTTGTAGAGAAGATGCTGAAATAAATTCAGCATGACGATTATCTTAGTTATAGTGTTCGTGTCCTCACGAACCATTATTTATTTTTTCATTTCCAGTGGCGCCTCTACCAACTTATCTTTTCCGTAAATAAAATCCTTACGTAAATAATCAGCAGGTACAATCGGGCCGTCTAGGTAAATAGCTTCTTTTGGACAAGCTTCTTCACATAAACCACAAAAAATACAGCGCAACATATTGATTTCGTAAGTGGCTGCATATTTTTCCTCGCGGTATAAATGTTTTTCTTCAGGCTTACGTTCTGCAGCAATCATGGTAATGGCTTCAGCGGGACAAGATAAAGCACATAGGCCACAGGCAGTACAACGTTCTTTACCATTCTCATCACGTTTTAGCGAGTGCATCCCTCTAAAGTTGGTCGAAAATTCGCGTTCTACTTCAGGGTATCTTACAGTAGCCTCTTTTTTAAATAAGTGACTGATGGTAATGCCCATGCCCTTGGCAATTGCCGGGAGGTACATCCGCTCCATAAAGCTCAAAGGCTTTTGTTCCAGTACTTTTTTCTTATTACTTAATGATTCCATAATTAAAACTTCTCAATAATCGCAATCACAATACCTGTTATTATAATATTGGCAATAGCCAAAGGTATTAAACCCTTCCAGCCTAAATTCATCAATTGGTCGTAACGGAAACGAGGAATTGTCCAACGTACCCACATAAAGAAAAAGATAAACATGACTATTTTACCGAATAATGCAGCAACACCAATTATTGATGCCCAATTCTGCCCTAGATGGGTAACAGCTGCATCCATAAACGGATAATTAAAGCCTCCAAAATACAATGTCGCCATAACTGCCGATGAAACAAACATGTTGATATATTCTGCAAAAAGGTAAAAACCTAATTTCATTGATGAATATTCGGTATGATAGCCTCCAATCAATTCGGTTTCACACTCAGGTAAATCGAAAGGGGCACGGTTGGTTTCGGCAAAAGAGCAAACCATAAAGATTAAAAACCCAAGTGGCTGCTTGAAAAAATACCAGGTAAACCATCCATTTTCCCAGAAACCATGTTGTTTATCTACAATCTCTTTCAAGCTCAATGAGTTAGTAACTAATAGTAAAGCAATGATTGATAAGCCCATTGCAATCTCATAACTGATATTCTGTGACGCCGCACGAATGGCACTTAATAAAGAATATTTATTGTTTGAGGCCCATCCGCCAATCATTACACCATAAACACCTAAGGATACTACACCAAAAATGTATAAAACACCTACGTTAATATCGGCAACCTGAAGCGGAACAATTTTACCACCAATTTCCATTGGACTACCCCATGGAATTACAGCGGTACCAATACAGGCACAAAGTAATGCTAAACCAGGACCAACGATAAATAACCACCTGTTAGATGAAGCGGGGATAATCTCCTCCTTCATAAACATTTTAACACCATCTGCCAGGGGTTGTAAAATACCAAAGGGGCCAGCTCTATCCGGACCTAAACGATCTTGCAAATATGCAGCAACCTTACGTTCAGCATAGGTAGAATACATGGCAATAACTAAACTGATGCCGAAAATTACAGCTACCAGGATAAATTTTTCTATAACAAAAGCGCTATCCATTAGTATTTAACTGTTTTATGTAATTCAATTTCATTTGCAGCCTGTAAAGCCTCATTTGGCTGAATTACATGCAAAGGTTTTAATGTTTCGTAGTGGTTAGATGCAATTACCGAAGTATCATCAATATGTGTTGGACGTTCAATTACCCAATCAGCAGTTGCTTTTTTATCAAAGCGGCAAGTATTGCAAATAAAGTCTTCTACTTCGCCAAACTGATCTTTACGGGCTGTAACACGCAAAACATCTGCTCCTTTATACCAAAGTGTTACCTTACCACTACACTTTACGTGATCGCAATCGCGGTGTGCATCAACAGGTTTGGTAAACCAAACGCGGTTTTTAAAACGGAAAGTTTTATCAGTTAAAGCACCAACCGGGCAAACATCGATTACGTTTCCTGAAAAATCGTTATCAACCGCCTGTTGGATATAAGTAGAAATTTCTGAATGATCGCCACGATTTAAGATACCGTGAACACGTTTATTGGTAATCTGATCTGCAGTAAAAACACAACGATAGCATAAAATGCAACGGTTCATGTGCAACTGAATCTTATCGCCTATATCTATCCGTTCGAAAGTACGGCGCTCAAACTCATAACGTGTTTTTTGTAAACCATGCTCGTAACCCAAATTCTGCAAATCACATTCACCTGCCTGGTCACAAACCGGACAATCTAAAGGGTGGTTAATCAATAAGATCTCCACCACACCTGCTCGTGCTTCCAAAACTTCCGGTGAAGTAATGTTAAGTACCTCCATCCCATCCATTACGGTTGTACGGCAGGAAGCTACCAACTTAGGCATTGGACGAGGATCTTTCTCCGAACCTTTAGTCACCTTTACAATACAGGTACGGCATTTACCGCCACTGCCTTGCAGTTTAGAATAATAGCACATGGCTGGCGGAACAATATCGCCTCCAATCTGCCTTGCAGCATTCAGAATGGTTGTTCCGTTATCAACCTCTACTGTTATCCCATCTATCGTAACCTTAACTTTTTCACTCATGGTTAATGATATTCTTTTACTTTTTTTTAACTTCTACCGTTATTGCGAGGCACGAAGCAATCTTTTTTTATTTATTATTTCCCTTTCGGGATTTTATAACCAATTTCTTTCCTTGGCTGTTGTTTTGCTCCAGTAGTTCATCAAAATACCTGAAGATGACTTCAATGTTTTTATCCTGATTATCTACCTTCTTTTTAATCTTTTCTACTTCTAACCTTATTTCTGTGTAGCTTAAAACCATTGTTCTAAGCTGTACAAAAAAATCAATAATTTTAATACTTACTTCTACCGCCTGTTTACTTTTTAAAACGTTTGATAGTTGCAAAATACCATGCTCGCTAAATGCAAACGGAAGATACTTTGAATATTTCCCTTGTTCTAAGGTCGCAATTTGCGGCCTTAAGACTTCACTTTCTTCTTTTGTCAATTCGAACATAAAATGTTCAGGGAACCTTTCTATGTTTCTTCGAACCTGTTCTTTTAATCACTTAGTTTCAACACCAAAGAGTTCTGCTAAATCAGAATCTAACATCACCTAACTCCTCTAAAGAGATAAATTTTGTTTACAATATCTCATTAGTAATTATTGATGTCTCTTGCTTCTGCATTTACAAGTTTATTTTCTAAGATCACAAATTGTGATCTTAGGTTTTATTAAATATCCAACTGATCGCAAATTGCGACCGGCTTCAATTAAATAACTTTCCAAGGCCGCAAATTGCGGCCTTTTATTTCTCTTCCGCTACCGGAGCTTTCTCAATCGGTGTTGCATAATTGGCAATACCGTAATTTTGGCTCTGGCTCTTCACCGGTTCCTTAATGTGCCATTCAAATTCATCCCTGAAATGACGGATTGCACTGGCAACCGGCCAGGCAGCCGCATCACCCAACGGACAAATCGTATTTCCTTCAATTTTACGTTGGATATCCCACAATAGATCAACATCTTCCATGGTTCCATGTCCGTGTTCAATTTTGTGCAATACTTTTTCCATCCATCCTGTACCTTCACGGCAAGGAGAACATTGTCCACAGCTTTCATGGTGATAAAAACGAGAAAAATTCCAGGTATTACGAACGATACACTGATCTTCGTCAAAAGCAATGAAACCACCCGAACCTAACATTGTTCCAGTCGCAAAGCCACCTTCTGATAGTGATTCATAGCTCATTAAACGAGGCTCTCCGTTAGCTAATTTTAAAGTGAGGTTAGCCGGTAAAACAGGTACAGATGAACCACCAGCAACTGTTGCTTTAAGGCGTTTGCCATTGGCAATACCACCACAATATTCATCAGAGTAGATAAACTCTTCTACCGGTAAACCCAATTCTATTTCATAAACACCTGGTTTTACTAAATTACCAGATGCTGATATCAATTTTGTACCCGTACTTCTACCAATACCGATTTTAGCATATTCGTCACCACCATCGTTAATGATCGGCACTACAGCTGCAATAGATTCAACATTGTTAACCACAGTAGGGCAACCATACAAACCAGCAATAGCGGGGAATGGTGGCTTAATGCGTGGATTACCTCTTTTTCCCTCCAGTGATTCTAACAAAGCAGTTTCTTCACCACAAATGTAAGCACCACCGCCCGGTTGAACATATAATTCTAAATCGTAACCGGTTCCTAAAATATTTTTACCCAACCATCCGGCAGCTTTAGCTTCGGCAATTGCCTTTTCTAAAATACGGATCTGAGGCATCATCTCACCACGGACATAGATATAAGAAACCTTTGCACCTAAAGCGAAACTGGAAACAATCATTCCCTCAATTAACGCATGAGGGATGTAAGTCATCAAATAACGGTCTTTAAAAGTTCCTGGCTCAGATTCATCGGCATTGCATACCAAATAGCGTGCAACACCTTCTGGTTTAGCCAAAAAGCTCCACTTCATTCCAGTTGGGAAACCTGCACCTCCGCGACCGCGTAAACCTGATTTTTTAACCTCTTCTACAATCTCTTCCGGGGTTAAGGTTTTCAGGGCTTTTTCCACAGCACGGTACCCGCCTTTCTGGCGATAGACTTCAAGTGTATTGATGCCCGGTACGTTTATATGCTCAAGTAATAATTTACGGCTCATTATTTATAGATATGAGATGTGAGATATGAGATGTTAGACAAATGCCTGGTCTCATACCTCAAATCTAGTTTCTCAAATCTTATTTTTTAAATCTTCAATCAATTTATCTACACTTTCGGTAGTTAAGTTTTCATAGAAAGTATACTCTGGGCTAATCTGCAACACCGGGCCATAACCACAGGCAGCTAAACATTCAACCCCTCTAAAGCTGAATAAACCATCAGGAGTAACTTCTCCTTCCTTAACACCCAATTTGTTTTCCAGGTGGCTTAGTATTTTCTCGGCGCCCACCAGGCAACATGGACCGGTACGACAAACCTCCAGGGCGTATTTACCTTGTGGTTTTAAAAAATACATGGTATAAAATGTAGCTACTTCATAAACTTCGATCGGCTGAATGTTTAAATATTCAGCAACCTGATCCATAGCTGAAGTAGGCACCCAAAGAAACTCAGCCTGCACCAAATGTAATAATGGCAATAAAGCTGATTTTTGTTTTCCTTCTGGATAACGGCTTTTTACTTCATCAAATTTGGCCAGCAATTCTGATGAAAACACTACAGGTGTTTGTTCTTCTACTTTAAGCATCTAATTCTCCTGCAATAATATTCATACTACTCATGTTGATAATGGCGTCAGACAATAACATGCCTTCGCTCATCGGTGCAAACATCTGGTAGTTTATAAAACTTGGTCTGCGGAAGTGCAAACGGTATGGGGTACGGCCACCATCATTTATCAGATAGAACCCTAATTCACCATTTCCACCTTCTACAGCGTGATAAACTTCTGCTTTCGGCGCATTAATTTCGCCCATCACAATTTTGAAGTGATAGATTAACGCTTCCATATTGTTGTAAACTTCCTGCTTGGGAGGAAGGTAAAATTCAGGAACATCGGCGTGGAAAATACCTTTTGGTTCTGTTTTTAACTTCACAACGGCCTGTTCAATAATGCGGACACTTTGCCACATCTCTTCATTACGCACCAAATATCGGTCGTAAATATCACCGCTTGTACCAACAGGTATTTCAAAATCAAAATCCTGATATGAAGAATACGGATCGCTTACACGAACATCATAATCCACGCCTGTTGCGCGCAATAATGGGCCGGTCCAGCTATATTCTAAAGCAGTTTCTTTACTCACTTCTGCAACGCCAGCCGTTCTGTCAATAAAAATACGGTTACGCGTTAACAGATTTTCGAATTCTTTTAATGCTTTAGGAAATTCTTTTAAAAACTTATCGATTTTGGCAAAGGCAATATCATTGAAATCTCTTTCAAAGCCACCAATACGCCCTATATTTGTGGTTAAACGTGCACCACATACTTCCTCAAAGATTTCGTAAATATGCTCGCGGAACTGAAAAAGATATAGGAAAGTTGTGGTAGCTCCTGTATCCTGACCGATAATCGTATTACAAATAATATGATCTGCAATACGTGAAAGTTCCATGATAATTACCCGAAGATAATCTACACGTTTCGGTATCTGAATATTTAACAACTTCTCAACCGTCATGTGCCAGCCCATATTGTTAATAGGCGAAGAGCAATAATTTAAACGGTCGGTAAGTGGTGTAATCTGATAAAACGGGCGATGCTCAGCAATCTTTTCGAAAGCCCTGTGTATGTAGCCAATAGTAGAAACGCCGCTTACAATACGTTCGCCGTCCAACTGCAGAACATTTTGAAAAACGCCGTGGGTTGCAGGGTGGGTTGGGCCTAAGTTTAGGGTTACCAGCTCACTTTGCGGGTCGTTGTCTGTAAATACCGGATGGTTATGATTCATAGTTTACCTTCCAAAAAATTCGTCTTTTTTATCTACCCTGTTCGGATCTTCCAAGGGATATTGCTTCAACATCGGGTGAACGCCCAAGTCATCCATATTTAAAATACGGCGTAAATCAGGATGCCCTTCAAATTTAACCCCGAAAAGATCGTAAGTTTCACGTTCCATCCAGTTGGCACCTTTCCATAAAGTTGTTGCCGTAGGGATAGTTGGGTTCTGCTCTGAAATAAACACTTTAATTTTAACCCTTACTTTTTCAACCATGTTATGCAAATGGTAAACCACTGCAATACCATGATCTTTACCAGGATAATGAACCGCTGTAATATCAGTAAGGAAATTAAATTTTAATTCTTCTTTAAGATGTGAAAGCACATTTACGATAACATCTTTATAAGTTACAAAAGTTAATAAACCATAAGGCTCAGAAACAGCAGTAACCTTTTCGCCAAACTTTTCAGTTAGTTTAACGTGTATGTCGTTATTTAGCGTGGTTTCTTCCATTATTTAATGCCGTATTGACCTAAGAGTTCTTTGTAATAATCAGAATTTCTTCTTCTGCCCGACTCGTTCTTCACTAAATCCTGAATACGCTGGAAACCATCTAAAATGGCTTCTGGTCTTGGCGGGCATCCCGGAACATAAACATCCACGGGAATCACTTCATCGATGCCTTGTAATACCGAATAAGTATCAAAAATACCACCGCTACTCGCACAGGCTCCAACTGCCATTACCCAACGTGGTTCTGCCATCTGGATATAAACCTGCTTTAATACCGGAGCCATTTTTTTCGCAATGGTACCCATAACCATTAACACATCTGCCTGACGGGGAGAGAAACTCAAACGCTCTGCACCAAAGCGACCTAAATCGTAGTGAGAACCCATGGTTGCCATAAACTCAATCCCACAACAAGAAGTTGCGAAAGGTAGAGGCCATAATGAATTTGACCGGGCCAAACCAATCACCTTATCTAAAGAGGTGGCAAAATAGCCAGGCCCTTCGGTTCCTGGAGGCGCATCAACTATATTAATTTCACTCATGTTTATAAACAAAAAATGCTCATCCCTTCAAAGAATGAGCAACAAATTTACAATATTTAAAAGGCAAAAAAGCGAGCTTTACCTGATTTAGAACCTTTCTAAATAAAAAAACCGCTATAGGTTAGTGTAAGTGATACACCTCCCGGTTTATAGCTGGCAATTTTCAGTTTACAGTTGTTAAACTGGCGATAATTAACCGCTAATTGTGGACTGATAACTGCGAATTGAAACCTGCGAACTGATTAGTTCCAGTCTAAAACCTTTTTCTTGATTACGTAGATAAAACCAAGCAATAATGTACCCATAAAGATGAACATCTCAATCATTCCATCCATTTTTAATGCACGGAAGTTAACTGCCCACGGATACATAAAGATCACCTCTACATCAAATAATACAAAGAGGATGGCTACTACGAAATATTTGATTGAAAAAGGCTGGCGTGCATTACCTATTGATTTTACCCCCGCTTCAAAAGTCTCCAGTTTATCGCTGGTTTTGCGTTTCGGCCCTAAAAAGTGGGTAGCAACCAAGGTAGTTACTACAAAACCTAAAGCAACAATTACCTGAAATATAATTGGTAAAAAATCTATAGCTGAACTTTGCGCTTGCATAATTTTTATTTTTGTGATGCAAAAGTAAAAGAAAAAGGCAGAGTAAACAAACTCTGCCTTTTCTAAATTATTTAACTTTAAAATTATTTGCCTTTTGGCTTAGCTGCTGTACCTGTCAACTCTTTTAATTTAGTTGTTGCATAACTATCAGTTGGATCTAAAGCAAGACATTTATTTAAGTAATCAATTGCCTTAACCTTATCTTTATCTGCATACCAAGAACCTAGCAACCTATAAGACTCTATCAAATTATTTTTAGCAGACGCTTGTTCTTCTGGTTTTACCAAAGTGATATATTTTTCATAAAAAGGAATCATTAAACCTTTTGGAGCTGTAGGGTTCTGAATCTGATCGATATAATCATTAATTCTCGCTCTAAAAAGATAAGATTGAGCTAAGTCAGGGGTTACTTTCGACAAATGGCTAAGCGCCGAATCACCTTGAACTAAACCTTGCAAATTCATTGGTTTCTTTTCACGTTTTAATGTATAAGATTCCATAAATCTATTTATTCCGATATACAAGTAGTTATACAGAGATCCTTTCCCATTTGGATTATACTTAGATGCTAACTCGTAAACCTCAGCTGATTTTGCAAACTTCTTAGCATCGTACAAGCTTTTACCTGCCTCTGCCAAAGCTTCAGCATTTGTCGAATCAAGTTTAGCGGCTTCGATAATATTACCAACTGCCAGGCTATCCTGTCCAGCTTTCAATTGTGCTTTACCTAAGTAAAGGTAATCGTTACCTAAAATCTTTGATTTATCCTTTTCTTTAGCGAAAAACTCAGTCATGTAAGTTAAAGCCTGAGGATAGTTTTTATTTTCATAAGCAGCCCATCCTTTTAATCTTGCCACAACGCCTGATTTAGAATCATTCGCTGGAACCTGAATGGTTGACGCAACTTGCTCTAAGGTTTGAAAATCTTTAGCATAGTATAAAAACTGCATATAACGCAATTGAGACTCTAACGATTTATCCGTTAGATCCATGTATTTTTTATAATTCTCAATTGCTTTTGCTGCCTTCTCTTTATCAACACCGAAGCTACTCCATTGTAAATATAACTCACCTAACTCACGGTAAGCAGGACCATAATTTGGATCAGCTGCAATTACATCCTGCAGTTCTTTTTCTCCTTCAGGAAAAGCCCTGGATTCTTTATACATCTTACCGATTTGCGTTTTAGCTCTCCTGTTGTTCGGATCAACATCATTCACACGCATGTAGGGGCCTAATGCTTCAGAGTTTTTCTTTTGTAAAGCGTAAGCATCACCTTGAGCCAGGAAAACCTCAGCATCTTTATCTTTTGAATCCAATTCATCAGCTTTGGTAATATTGGCTAATGCATTGGTAAAGTCAGGTTTTGATACATCATCACTTGGTTTGTCCTGTGCTAAATAAGCTCTACCGATATACAAATAAGTTTTGTAATCTTTAGAAGCCAATGCTACAGCTTTATCAAAATTAGTTTTTGCAGATGTTGGATCATTAGATAATAAATCTGCTTCGCCCAAACCAATTAAGTTTAGGTTGTTTTTAGGATCAGCGGTAAGCCCTTTGTTAAATACGGCCCTAGCTGAATCAATATAACCGGTTTTTAAATAAACCAAACCAAGATTGTAATAATTATCACCATCTGAAGCTTTTGAACTCACCAACGATTTAAGCATTGATGATGCTTTTTGATATTGCTCCGCGTCGATGGCTTTTTTCGCGTCATTTAAACTTTGAGCAAAAACTGCAGAACCCATCAACACCAAACCTACATTTAAGGTTATTGCTTTCTTTAAAATTTTCATCGGATATCCTGTTTTTTATTTAATAAAAATGAAGTGCCTCTATAGATTTACTTCGTGGTTCAATTTATAATTTTTAATTTAATTTCCTTTAGTCAGGTTAATTTGTCTCGGCATTAATTTATGTGGGCCAAGTCCGGATTTAAGTACAATCAATTGCCCTCTCTGACTTCTTAACCATGTTGCAAATCCTGTGCCTAAACCGTCCCTTCCTTCGCAATCAATAATATTGATATTTCTCAAGAAAGGATAAACGCCATTAATCAAGTTATCTTGAGTTGGTTTATAGAACTGATCATCTCCCGCCTTACCTTTCAAATTCTTCACACCCAACACTTTTATCTTCGAAAGGTATTCGCTCAGCTCTGTATCTTTGCCCGTAATCCAATTTACGCCTAAAATACCAATAAAATTTTTATCTTCTGCAATAAGTTTAATTACTTCCTTGCTAGAATTTTTTGAATAAACACCTGTAGCTGGAAACTGGCTGATATGGGCCAACTCTTTAAAATACTGAAAGGTACTGGAATAAGCATTATCAAATACCAGTTTTTTATCTGATTTCTTCCCTTGCAAAATATCAATAACCTCTTTAACGTTAATTGTACTATCGATATTGCCTTCGTTGGTAATTAAAGCAATACCATCAATAGCAAAACGCGAAGTATTGATTTTAATCTGACGTTGGTTGTAATATTTTTCTTCTGCCTTTGTTAACAATCTTGGCAAAACGATTACCCTTACACTATCATTCAAAAAAGCAGGTAATAATTTTTCTTCAGGTTTAACTGTAGCCTGAAATCTGGCATCCGGATAATCTAAACTAAAAATATCGATCTGATTTTGAACAATCGGTCCAACACTTTCATCAACCAATATTTTTAATGTACCACTTGTTCTCGTTTCTTTAACAGCAGCCGCCTTATTTTTGCGCTTGCAGGAAACCAATAAAGCCAGTACACAAAATATTAAAAGAATTTTTTTCATTAAATGATTAATCGCGCCTACCAAGGCTTAAAAGTCTTACAAAAGCATAAATAATAAGGAAGATACCAATTGTAATCCGCCCCCATTCCGGAATGGCACTCAACCGAAGTGCAATAGGTTTATAAAATACAAATGCGATACCAAGTATTACATAAAAGATAAACATGATAAGGCCTAAAATGAGCAAAAACCGCTGTTTAGGCGATTTTTGCTTAAAGATATCGAAATTTAACATTTACGATTAGTTCAATGTAAAGTTAACGTTGATGTTATATTTTACCCTTACCGGCTTACCATTCTGGATACCTGGATTCCAACGTGGACTTGCTTTCAATACACGGATGGCTTCTTCATCAGTTCCGCTACCCAAACCACGGGTAACTGTGATATCAGTTAGTTTACCATCTTTTTCCACAACGAAAGATAAAAATACTTTACCCTGAACGTTGTTTTCTTGTGCCATTGGCGGGTATTTTATTGCTTTACCTAAGTAGGCATAAAATTTAGAGATACCTCCCGGGAATTCTGGTTGTTTCTCGATACTCACAAAGTCGTAAACTTTATTATCATCAACCGCAACAGCAGCTTCTCTTTTTGGCCCTTCACCTACCGGTTCAGCTATAACAATATCAGCTGTAGGATCACCTTTGATATCTCTCTGACCTGGATCAGCTTCCTTCAATTTTTCAACCGTAGGTGGTTCATCACGAACCTCAATATCAGGTTTTACAATTGGAGGTGGCATTTTCACCTGATCAACCTTTGGTGGCGGTGGCTCTACCGGTGGCGGTGGAGGTGTTTCCGGATTTACCGGTGGTGGTGGAGCTAAAATCACTTCCTGTGCTTTTACCTGTTCCTCCTGCTGATCCATTGAGCCTTTGATAAGACTATAGATTTTTGGAGTAAAAAATAAAATCAGGAAGACAATAGATCCAATAATTAAGGCTCTTGTAGTATTAGCACCATTGGTTTTACGCAATTGATACGCACCATAGCTTTTGTTTTTATCTTCAAAAACCACTTCAAGCCATTCTTTTCTGAATATATCTAACTTCGACATAAAATTGGTTTTATTTGATTATAAAATTCCCTTTTCTCTCATGAACTGCTTCTCATTATCAAGGATATTATCATCATCAATCTGACGAACCTTTACTTTAAGAATCTCTAACTCGTCCATAATATCCACAAAGTTCTGAAAGGTAGAACCTGATGTTGGTTTTACAAGTACGACGAAGTCGCCCGCAACACCCGAAGCATCAGCTGCTTTTCTATTTTTTACGATAGCATCTTCAATCTGTGAACCTGATTCAATTGTTGGTGCGCTTTCGCCAGCTACTCCCATGTACCAAGCTACTTTATTGTTTTTACCCAATAAAATGGTCATCGTTTTACTTGCTTTCAGCTCTAATCTATTTTCAGGTAACTTCTCGTTTTTATCCGGCTTTGCAATATCCATCGCTTGTGGCGTAGAGATTACTGTTGTTAAGATAAAGAAAGTTACCAAAAGAAACATTAGATCCACCATTGGGGTCATATCAACCCTTGGCGTGGCTTTCTTCCCGCCCGTGTTTAATTCTGCCATTTCTTATTTCTTCTTTTTAGCTTCAGAATTAGTTACCAACAAAAATTTGTTTACACTTTGCTTCTGAAGTACATCAATAATCTTTTTCACAACTGGATACTCTTCTTTAGCATCACCTTTGATACTGATACGCATATCCTGATTGTTGATTTCTTTTGTAGCCTTACGTGCATTCAGCACCCAAGCATTTAATTGATTATCGGTTGAGTCAGCAGGAATACCTGGCTGAATGCCTGGTTTCATGCGGTCGCCCGCGTTCATCGCAATTAACTGCTTTAAGCTCTGAATAGGAACACCGAAACTTCCGATCCCTGAGAATCTAACCGTTTCTTCTGGCGTAAATTTTACACCATATTGTTCGCCCATCAGCTGCAATGTTTTTTCTCTCACTTTTGGTCCTGCTACTTCAAAGAAAACTTTTCCCTGGCCAATGGTCAATATCGCATTGTTTTCTACCGGCACCTTAAACTCATATGTAGATGAGGGTGTAGAAACAGCTAGGGGTTCTGGTTGTCTTGCCGTAGCAGTTAAAATGAAGAACGTAAGTAACAATGCCGCCACATCGCACATTGCGGTCATGTCTGTTACTGTACTTGTTCTTTTTACTTTAATTCTAGGCATAATTTTTTTTACTAGTTTTAATAATGATGATCTTTTTTCCGGTTTTCCATAAAGCCGGTAAAAATTTTTTCAAAATTCTTATTTATGCGAACTAGCGTATGTTTGAACGATGCTGAAACCAGCCTCATCGATTGCGTAAGTTAACTTATCAATTTTAGATGTTAAGATGTTATACATGATGATCGCTAAAGTTGATACCGAGATACCTGTCATGGTATTGATCAAGGCCTCAGAGATACCTACCGCTAATGCTGCCTGATCCGGAGCACCAGAGTTAGCTAAACCGGCGAATGCACGGATCATACCTGTTACTGTACCCAATAAACCGATCAAAGTACCGATTGATACCAAAGTAGCGATGATGGTTAAGTTTTGCTCTAACATTGGCATTTCTAAAGCTGTAGCTTCTTCAACTTCTTTTTGGATAGCAACGATAGATTGCTCAACATCCATATTAGTATCCGCTTCAACTTCACTGTATTTTTTCAAGCCAGATTTAATTACGTTAGCAACTGAACCTTGTTGTTTGTCGCATTCAGCTTTAGCTGCTTCGATATTACCTGAATTTAATAAACCTTTTACTTTAATAATGAAAGTATCTAAGCTTGATTTACCACTGGCTTTACCGATAACGATTAAACGCTCGATAGAGAAAACGATTGTTGTTAATAATAAACCAATCAAAACGGCAACAATAGGACCTCCTTTGTAAGCTGTACCTGGATAGTTGTTTGGTAATGGTAAGTTTTCGTTGTTGTTATCGATAAAGTTCGACGGATCTCCCAATACATATTTCCAAATCACGAATCCGATAACGATACAAATAGGAATAACTAATGTTGCGAAAACATTTGAAGCACTAGAAGAGCTCTCTTTTTTAACAGTTGCTGGTTTTGGTGCGTTTGCCATTTTTTTTTGAATTTTTAGTTTTAGTTCTTGTTTTTAATTTTTAGCTGTTTGTTCTTTTTGTATTACACTCAACGTTTCATATTCGATATTGTTGCGAAAAACAAATTTATAAATTGATTTTAAATTACAAATTAATAAATCAATAAGCAATTAAATCGTTACTTAGAATTTTGTTCCGCTAAATCACCTCCGTGTATAACAAAAAAATTGCCCCAGCCGAGGCAATTCTTTCACAATAAAAACTAAAAAAAAATCGAATTGCAAATTTTTCGTTCAAAAAATGCATTTTAAAGCACATTTAACATAATTTTAACGCCACGTGACTGCTTTTTGGCACTTTTGTCAGGTCGAACTGCTTAAAATTCTCTGTAAAAGCATTTAGTAGTTCATAGGCTTTTAAAAAGTATTCTTCCTGATTATCCCATGTTTTAGCGGGATCTAAAATTTCATCCGGCACCCCGGGGCAACTTAATGGCATCATCAGTTTAAATACATGGTGTTGCCTATATCTGTTATGATCTAAGCTGCCATCTAAAGCTGCGCAAATCATTGCCCGGGTGTACCTTAATTTCATCCTTTCCCCTACGCCATAAGGACCTCCGCTCCAGCCGGTATTCACTAACCACACGTTTACCTGATGTTTTTCCATTTTCTCGCCTAACAATGCGGCATATCTGGACGGATGCAGCGGTAAGAAAGCCTTACCAAAACAAGCCGAAAAAGTTAATTGAGGCGATGTTATGCCGGTTTCCGTTCCGGCTACTTTTGCCGTATAACCGCTCATAAAGTGGAACATCGCCTGCTCTACATTTAACTTTGAAATGGGAGGTAATACCCCAAATGCATCTGCAGTTAAGAAAAAGATGTTTTTTGGAACAGCTCCTATTGAAGGTAAGATGGCATTATCAATATAATCTATTGGATAAGCCACGCGGGTATTTTCTGTTTTACTGATATCAGTATAATCAACCTGTTGCGTACCCGGGAAAAAACCAACATTCTCCAATAGCGATCCAGATTTTACTGCTTTAAAAATCTGTGGTTCTTTCTCTTCGCTTAAATCCACACATTTAGCATAACAACCGCCTTCAAAGTTAAATACCGAATCTTCGCACCAGCCATGTTCGTCATCGCCAATTAATCCTCTTTCCGGATCAGCTGAAAGAGTGGTTTTTCCTGTCCCGGACAAACCGAAGAATATAGCGGTATCGCCATTTTTACCCCTATTGGCTGAACAGTGCATGGATAAAGTATTATGATATACTGGCAGAATAAAATTTAAAACAGAAAAAATTCCTTTTTTTATTTCACCTGTATAACCGGTTCCGCCGATTAAAATCATTTTTTTGGTAAAATTGATGACCGAAAAATTCTGCTGTCTGGTTCCATCAGATACCGGATCGGCTAGAAAACCTGGCGCAGCAAGGATCGTCCACTCTGGACTTGACCCCAATTGATCTTCCGCGGGGCGAATAAACAAATGATGGGCAAAAAGATTCTGATAAGCTGTTTCCGTAATTACCCTGATGGACATCGCATATTCGGGATGGGCGCAGGCGGAAGAATCGCGAACATAGATTTTCTTATCTTCCAGATAATTGGTTAGCTTATAAAATAGCTGATCGAATTTTTCAGGAGAGATTTTAATGTTTACATCTCCCCACCAAACCTGATCGTTGGTGATGTCGTCGCACACAATAAACCGATCTTTAGGAGAACGCCCGGTAAATTTTCCCGTGTCAACGGCAAGCGCCCCTGAAGTGGCCAACATACCTTCTTTATTTAATAAGGCTTCATCAATTAATTCCGTTGGAGATAATTGGTACTTTACAGCAATGTGATCGCCTAGATTTAAATAGCTTAAATCTGGCGTTTGCAGTTTCTTTTTGCTCATAACAATAAGTTAGTTAGTGCCGCAAAGGTAAAGACTTATTCTGTACAAAAACGAGTTTTAAAACTTAATTTTTTACATATTGTAGCAAATACACTATGATTTAATTATCTGAATTTAAACAGATTATAACCATTTTTTAAACACAAAAAAAATTAAAAATATACACTAAGTAAATTTAGATAAATGGTTTTAGTAATGTTTAATCCTTACGACCACACCTACTTATAAGGATTTAAGAGGTGACGCTTCTTTGATTAAAAGATCAACTCTAAGTCCCATCTGTGGATATACTCTTAAAAGCATCGGAGCAGGCTAACCAAGGGAGGGGATAATTAAGCGCTGGAAAGGCGAGTAACTTAGATAGCAGCAACAGCCCGCGTTAATTAAACCTGATAAAAGCGGAAGCTCCCGATCTCACAAACAGTAAAACAGCAATACCATCAGGACTTTAGCGGTTAGCAGGGCTGCAATGCCCAAAGCACTACTGAAACATCTTTTTTAATAAAAAAGTGTCTCTCGTATCTTATTGGAAAAGCTTTAGTAGTTTTTTTGCGCCTTTGAATATATTTCCCGAAGACCGAGATAATATCGCTATTGCATTTACTTAAACGTTTTAATAAAAATCTCGAAATAAAAATTAAATAACATTTGCATTTTAAAAAAATAATCTTCTACTTTACGGTGTATAAAGTACACCAAGACAAGATGAATTTTAATACTTCAATTATTACAACGATTATTATTACCACCGGTATAAACCAGCGGGGCTAATTTGTTGTAAATTGAAAAAACATAAAACACAGAGCGTCCCGATGAAAATCGGGACGCTTTTTTTTTTAACCATGCTGAATGAAACCTGCAAAAACGAGCATTTCAAACCAACGTTGAACGCAGCAACAAACAGTTAAACCTCATATCAATAATGAAAGTACTCAAATTCGGCGGCACATCCGTAGGTTCGGCCGAGAACATTAAAACGCTTTTACGCCTGGTTGGCGAAGAAAAAAAGAACAATAATCCGGTAGTTGTATTATCGGCAATGAGTGGTGTAACCAATTTACTTACCGATATGGCCGAAATGGCTGAACGTGGTGAAGATTACGACGCACACTTAAAAGAAATTGAGGCCAAACACTTTGCTGTCATCCGCGCCCTTTTGCCTGCGGCAGCACAAAATCCGGTGTTTACCCGTCTGAAGATCTTTTTTAACGAATTGGAAGATCTACTGCAGGCCGTAACCAATCTGCGTGAATTAAGTTTACAAACCAAAGATCAGATCTTGAGTTATGGTGAGCGCTGTTCCACCTTTATGATCAGCCATATTGCGTCTCAGAACATTGGCGGTTCGCTTTATGTAAATGGATCTGAACTGATTAAAACCGACAGCAACTTTGGACAGGCAAAGGTTGATACTGAATTGACTGAACTGCTGATCAACAATTTTTATCAGGAAAATAAAGACCAGGTACTTTTTGTAACTGGTTTTATCGCCAGCAATGCTGCTGGCAGGGTTAGTACTTTGGGCCGCGGTGGTTCTGATTACACCGCAGCGGTTTGGGGTGCCGCATTGAATGCGGAAGAAATAGAAATATGGACGGATGTAAACGGCATGATGACTGCTGATCCCCGTATGGTTAAAAAGGCTTTTTCATTACCTGAACTAAGCTATACCGAGGCCATGGAACTGAGTTATTTTGGGGCTAAAGTAATCTACCCGCCAACTATGATCCCAGCTTTTATGAAAAGGATTCCGATTGTGATCAAAAACACTTTCGAGCCTGATTTCGCGGGAACCTACATCAAAAGCGATGTAAAAACATCAAATCTACCCATTAAAGGAATTTCTTCTATTGATCATATCAGCATCATCAACCTCACCGGAAGCGGTATGGTGGGTAAAGCTGGCTTTAGCGGTCGGTTATTTTCTCTGCTTTCGCGCGAACAGATCAATGTGGTATTGATTACGCAATCTTCATCAGAACATAGCATTACTTTCGCTGTTAAACCAACAGATGCTTCGCAGGCCATTTCCTTAATCAAAAAAGAATTTGAGCTGGAACTGGATGCTAAAAAACTGGAATTGCCAGAAGTTGAAAATAACCTTGCCGTTTTGGCCATTGTTGGCGAAAACATGAAACGCACGCCGGGAATGAGCGGACGTTTGTTCAGCGCTTTAGGTCGTAATGGTATCAATGTAAGGGCAATTGCCCAAGGTTCTTCAGAATACAACATCTCGGTAATTATCAGTGCAGCTGATCTGTCTAAAGCGGTAAATGCGGTTCATGATGCTTTTTTTACCGAGCTGAAAAGAACATTGAACGTTTTCTGTTTAGGCACCGGAAACATCGGCAAAACGCTATTTAATCAGTTGAAAGAGCAAATGCCTTTTCTCGCTGCCAATAATGATCTCCAGGTGAAGGTAACAGGCATCAGCAATACACGCAAAATGATCTTCAATGCCGATGGACTTTCTTTGGAAAATTGGGAAACAGAACTGAACACAGATGGTGAAGAGGCAGATTTAGCCGGTTTTGTTGCCAAAATGAAAGCCCTAAACTTGCCCAACTGTGTTTTTGTTGATAACACGGCAGCAGAACAGCCTATCGAATTTTACCAGGGCATATTTGAAAGCAGTATTTCGGTAGTTACCTGTAATAAAAAAGGCAACTCGGCAGATTATGCACAGTACAAATCATTCAAAGATACTGCCCGTAAATTTGGTGTTGACTTTTACTACGAAACCAACGTTGGTGCAGGCTTACCGATTATCCGTACACTGCGCGAACTGATGATGAGTGGTGATAAAGTAGCACGGATTGAAGCTATTTTATCAGGAACGATTTCTTATATCTTCAATAACTTTAAAGGCGACGCCGGTTTTTACGAAACAGTAAAGGATGCACAGGAACTGGGCTACACTGAGCCAGATCCCCGTGATGATTTAAATGGAAAAGATTTTATGCGTAAGATGCTAATTCTTGCCCGCGATGCTGGTTATCCATTAGAAGCCAGTGATGTAAAAATCGACAACATTTTGCCTGATGCCTGCTTAAATGCAGCATCTGTTGAAGACTTTTATTCAGAATTACAGGCCAATGCAGCTTACTTCGAGAATTTAAAAAACACCGCAGCTAGCGAGGGAAAGGTTTTACGTTATATCGGTAAACTCGAAGATGGCAATGTAGAAATCAGCCTGCAAATGGTAGATGACAGTCACCCTTTTTATATGCTATCGGGCAGTGATAATATTATCTCTTTTACTACAGATCGCTACAAAACCCGCCCATTGGTAGTAAAAGGCCCTGGTGCTGGCGCCGAAGTGACCGCCGCCGGAGTTTTTGCCGATATCATTAACGTAGGTACTTTAAATAAATAGCAAAGCCAATCCATAATGAAAAATAGTATAAAAGTTTTCGCTCCGGCAACCGTTGCAAACGTAGTTTGTGGCTTCGATGTACTGGGTTTTGCCGTAAACGAACCTGGTGACGAAGTTGAAATGCGATTTACCGATACACCAGGTGTGGTGATCAAACAAATAACCGGCGATGAAGGACGTTTACCCTTAGACGCGGAAAAAAATACCGTAAGCGCCAGTGTTCAGCATTATCTAAAACACATCAATCGTTTAGATGTAGGCGTAGAAATTGAATTGCATAAAAAAATGCCTATTGGCAGTGGCTTAGGTTCAAGCTCCGCCAGTACTGTTGCCGGTTTATTTGCCATCAACAAATTAATGGGCGATTTACTAACGGTTAAGGAACTGGTTCCTTTCGCCATGAAAGGCGAAGAACTGGCCTGCGGTTATGGTCATGCCGACAATGTTGCACCGGCTTTACTAGGTGGTTTTGTACTGGTGAGAAGTTATGAGCCCTTAGATGTAATCTCATTACCCACTCCTGCAGGCATGTATGCTGCAATAGTTTATCCGGAGGTTGATGTACCCACTAAAGATGCCCGTCAGATGATTCGCAGTAAGGTAGCATTAAGAGATGCCGTTAAGCAATGGGGAAATGTTGCAGGTTTAGTGAGCGGGCTATTTATGAATGATTTCGACCTGATTGGAAGAAGTATGCAGGATGTTCTGGTAGAACCAGTACGTTCGATCCTGATTCCTGGTTTTGAGGAAATGAGAAAACTGGCAACAGAGAACGGCGCAATTGGATTTGGGATCTCAGGTTCCGGACCATCCGTTTTCGCTTTAACCAAAGATGAAGAAACGGCCAGAAAAATTACCAAATTGCAACAACAACATTTACATAAAATAAATATCAATAGCAAAGCTTTTGTTTCTCCGGTGAATGCCGAAGGACCTAAAGTAATTTAAAGAAGGTGTAAGGTAAAAGGCTTAGGGCGTAGGGTTATACTCGGCGCCATTAACCCTAAACCTTACACCCCAAACCCTACACCTTAAAATGAAACTATACTCAACCAATAACAAAGATTTACGTGTCTCTTTCAAAGAAGCCGTTTTTAACAGCATGCCACAAGATAAGGGCTTATATATGCCTGTTGAAATTCCACAGCTTGATGCGGAATTCATTCAAAATATTGAGCAATATTCTTTACCTGAAATTGCTTACCAGGTAGCTTCTACGCTATTAAAAGAGGAGATTCCGGCTGAAGATTTAAAAGCACTAATTAACGATGCCATTAATTTTGATGCACCCGCTGTTCAATTAGATGATAAAACCTTTGTTTTAGAACTCTTCCATGGTCCATCGTTAGCGTTTAAAGATTTTGGCGCCCGTTTTATGAGCCGTGTAATGGCTTACTTCTTAAAAGACGGCGAGCAGTTGCTGGATGTTCTGGTTGCTACTTCGGGTGATACCGGTGGTGCAGTGGCACTAGGTTTTTTAGGCGTGCCTAATACCAGGGTAACGATCCTTTATCCGGAAGGAAAAGTGAGCCCGATACAGGAATTACAGTTAACCACCAACGGCGAAAATATCAGAGCTGTTGAGGTAAAAGGAACATTTGATGATTGCCAGGCTTTGGTAAAACAGGCTTTTGCTGATCGTGAACTGAATGCGAAATTCAGGTTGACTTCTGCAAATTCGATCAATATCTCCCGATTGATTCCACAAACATTTTATTATTTTAACACTTACGCCCAACTTAAAAAGCAAGGTTTTGAGGATGTGATATTTTCTGTTCCGAGTGGGAATTTTGGAAATATTGGCGCAGGCTTACTAGCTTATAAACTTGGATTACCAGTTAAACAGTTTATTGCCGCTACCAATGTTAATGACACAGTACCGCGCTTTTTAGAAAGTGGCGTTTATGAAACCAGGCCATCAACCCAAACCTATTCCAATGCCATGGATGTTGGTGCGCCTAGCAATTGGGTCCGCATTATGGATCTTTTTGATCAGGATGTGGAAGCGGTAAAAAAAATGGTTACTTCTTACCGTTTCACTGATGATGAAACACTGGAGGGTATTAAAGAAATAGACGAAAATTTAAATTACGTAGCCTGTCCGCATACCGCAATTGCATATTTAGCCATTGAAAAATACAGAAATGAAAACCCTGCAGATAACAGTGCCGCTGTTTTCTTATCAACGGCGCATGCCTGTAAATTCCCCGATATTTTCCCGACGAATATTGCAGGTAAAATTGAAATCCCGGTGCAAGTAAAGGCGTTAGAAAGCAAACCTAAACATGCAGATCAGTTAGGGGTAGATTTTGAAGGATTTAAAGAATATTTGCTCAAAGGATAATAGGGATTAGTCGAGATTGTAGACTTAGAAGGATAAATTGACCAGATTTCAATTTGGAGAACCATAGGTCCGGATTGCAAATCCGGACCAGCTTGAGAATATTAATTTAATTAACAGAAGCGAATGCTGTAGAAGTAATGCTTACGTTATTAAATGTCGCACTTCCTGAACTGGTGGTAATCGCCTGTCCATTAAATCTAAAAGTGCGTGAGCCTGGCGCCGAAGTATAAATAATAACCGTATAGGTACCGGCGGTCAACGGGCCATATGAACTTCCGCCCGGACCAAAATAAGCACTAACAGGCGTAGGACCGTACAGGTAAATAGATCCGTTATCACTGGTTCCGTTACTTAAATTTAAGCCAATGCTAAAAAATTTTCTGACGTTAATTTCTGCCTTGGTATTTTGCAAAGGTAATACAGCCAGTACTGTACAAAACAGCAATAATTGAATAAGCTTTTTCATAAGAATTGTTTTTAATGTAGATTTATATCGGTTAGTTATATAAAAATATAAATTTAAACGCTACGCAGGAAGATATTTGTAAAAATAAATAGTCATAGCATTACCGTAGTTAATACAACCCTAACTAAATTAAAAATTTCTTTAGAAATTAATCTAAGCAGATTACAAATCTGAATTACAATCGGTCAGATTGCAAATCCGGACCAGCAGTCAAGTATGAAGTTAGTCGGGATTTGCAATCCCGACTTTTGGCCTAAGGATTTATAATCCTTATTATTAGTTAAAACCATAAAATATGGCTTTCAAATACGCTGTCAACGACCAAAACGACATTTACTTCATAACTACAACAGTAGTGGGATGGATTGATGCGTTTACAAGAAAAGAACTCGCCGAAGTAATAATTGAAAGCCTTAGGTATTGCCAATCAGAAAAAGGATTGATTATTTATGCGTGGTGTTTAATGCCAAGCCATTTACATATGATTGTGAGTGCTAAAGAAAATTACAAACTTTCGGACATTATCAGGGACTTTAAGAAATTTACATCAAAAAAAATTATAAAAACAATCGAAGAAATTAATGAAAGTAGAGAATGGCTCTTAGATAAGTTTTCATTTGCTGCGCGGATCAATATGAAAAACAAAGAATATAAATTTTGGCAGGATGGTTTCCATCCTATTGCTTTATATTCCAATGAATTTAAAGATCAAAAATTGGATTACATCCATAATAACCCCATTGAATCGGGAATTGTTTCAGAAGCAGAACATTACAACTATAGTTCGGCTATAAACTATGCTGGTGGTTTAGGCCTGCTGGAAGTTGTTTATTTATGATTAGATATTAATTAACCAGATTATAAATCTGGGATACAATCGGTCCGGATTACAAATCCGGACCAACTAAATTACCTAGCACCTTGCGATTTTAGCATTTTTAACTCATGCCTTAATGCCTCGATCTGTTGCTGTTGCTCCTTGATGCTGGCTACCAAAAGCGGAACTAAACTTTCATAATCTACCTTGGTGATGGTAGCACTTTTAAAAGCATTTTTTCCTGCACTGTAATCTTTGGACTGCACCGAAACAATATTTGGAACGGCTGCCTTTGCATCAGCTCCAACAAAACCATATTGAGGTCTGGCAGATAGTTTTAACTTCTCGGCCCAGGTTTTATCATAATTAAAACTTACGGGCTCAAGTTTGGTAACCTGGCTTAAGGCGTTTTCTACAGGTTTAACATTATTCTGCGCGACTTCTTGTGCACTGATTTTTAAAGAGGCAGCGATTAAAAGCACTGCAAATGAAATTGCTCGTTTCATATCTATTAATTATTTTAAAATTTTTGAAATAGAAAATTGTTTCTGTTTTTTCGAAACAGGAAATAAATCTAAAAAGATGTATTAAATGGATGGAGGCGGTGTTAAAACCTCTGGAAAGTATGCCAGTTGGAAAGCATGATCAGGGATGATCACCTTTTTCGAAGTCTGAAATGGGAAGTACAAGGTTCCGTTAAATGAAATTTCCTGCACCGCAAATTCACTTTCTGTTTTCTTTTCTTCTTTTTCTGGAGCGTCGTCATTTACAGATAGAAGCTCAACCTGATGATCTGAATAGTTTAAATACGAAATCACATGACTCACTTTTAAGAAAAAGGCAAGCGCCATGCAGACAATCAATATATATCTAAGGCTACCTGATTTCATCGTTACAAATATAGATGCTATTACATTAAAACAATAATTTTAACTTAATGTTCTGTGTAATTTTCAAATAGGCTGACAGTATTATGGCAGCTCGCAAAGACTTCTCGCGCCGAAACTTAGGTTGGTTAATTGCTGTAAATTTCAGTTCGGCCAGTTTTGAGCTTGCCGACGTGTCGAAATGCCTACAACAATTTACAGTGTTTTTTCGATAAGCTACCATTGACAGAATACACTAATTAGGCCGTCATTCCCGCGTCGGCGGGAATCTTAATGCAATCGATTTAAGATTCCCAATCAAGTTGGGAATGACGATCACTCCTAGAGATAATAAAACTTTAAATCTATCTGTCACTCCTACTGATTTTTATACCATAAACTATCAAAGATGACAATTCTGTATTTAGGACACAGCTTGTTTTTTACTAAAAAATAGCCTTTGCAATCTGTTTGGTCTGTTCAGGGCGGCCCATGGTATAAAAGTGTAATACCGGGGCACCGAAATCAATCAGTTCTTTACATTGTTTGATCATGGCCTCAGTACCAATTTCTTTCGCCTCGTTGTTGTTTTTAGCATGTGATAGCGCATCGGTTAACTCATCAGGCAAATCAATATGGAATATTTTAGGCAATACGTTTAACTGTGATAAGGTACTGATAGGCTTCAAACCCGGTATAATCGGAATATTGATATCGTTTTCCCTGCATTTCTTTACGAAATCAAAATACTTCTGGTTATCAAAGAACATCTGGGTAACAATAAACTCCGCTCCCGCTTCGACTTTCTTTTTCAGGTATTTAAAATCGGTATTCATATTGGGTGCTTCGAAGTGTTTTTCCGGATAACCTGCCACGCCGATACAAAAATCGCTCTTAAAGGTTTCTACATCTTCATGCAGGAATTTACCTTCGTTATGATTCTTGATATGCTCAATTAAATCTGTAGCATAACAGTGTCCACCGGGAGTTGGCACAAAATTCCCGTCTGCCTTACGCGCATCGCCACGCAAAGCCAACACGTTATCAATTCCCAAAAACTGAAGATCAATCAGTGCATTTTCGGTTTCTTCTTTGGTAAATCCACCGCAAATGAGGTGTGGAACGGCATCAACCTTATATTTATGGATGATGGCCGCACAAATGGCAATGGTACCCGGGCGTTTACGGTAAGATACCTTTTGTAGCAAACCATTAGCCTGCTCTTTATAAATATAATCCTCACGCAGTGAAGTTACATCAATAAAAGGCGGATTAAACTCCAGCAAAGGCTCTATCGCATCATAGATCCATTGGATGCTTTGCCCTTTGATAGGCGGCAATAATTCAAAAGAGAACAGGGTTTTACCCTTTGCGTTTTTTATATGGTCTGTAATCTTCATACCTTGTTAATTGTCATGCTGAATGCTAATGAAGCATCTCATACATAATGGCAGTTTCTATTTTTTAACTGCAAGTTATCTTCATACTTCGCTTAAAGATCCTTCGTTGCGCTCAGGATGAAAAAAGTGAAGTGTTAATAAGCTAAATTCGGACTTAACCATCGCTCTACTTCTTCAACCGGCATATTTTTTCTGATGGCGTAATCTTCTATCTGGTCTTTGGTGATTTTTCCTAATCCAAAATATCTTGACTCTGGATGTGCAAAGTAAAACCCACTTACTGCAGCAGTTGGATACATGGCATAACTTTCAGTCAAACGTAGACCAATTTTATTTTCAGCATCAAGCAATTCGAATAAGGTTCCTTTTTCAGTGTGTTCCGGGCAGGCAGGATAACCTGGTGCCGGACGGATACCTGCGTATTCTTCTTTAATCAATTCCTGATTACTTAAGTTTTCATCCTGGGCATAACCCCAATATTCTTTACGTACCCGTTCGTGCATGCGCTCGGCAAAGGCTTCTGCCAAACGATCGGCCAGCGCTTTAGCCATAATGCTGTTGTAATCATCGTAATTAGATTCGAACTCATTCACCAGTTCATCAATCCCGATCCCCGCAGTTACGGCAAAACCACCAAAATAATCCTGAATTCCGCTTTCTTTTGGTGCAATAAAATCCGATAAAGCATAATATGGCTGCCCATCTACTTTTTCAGCCTGTTGGCGAAGGGTGTGGATTTTGACTAGTTTGGAGTTTAGAGTTTGGGGTTTGGAGTCTCCCAACTCAGCACTCTCAACTCTCAACTCGATGTCGTCTCCTACCGCGTTTGCCGGCCAAAAACCAATCACAGCCCTTGCGGTTAATAATTTCTCGTCGAGGATGCGTTTTAACAGAACCTGTGCGTCATCAAACAGTTTCTTTGCTTCATCGCCTACATTTTTATCGTCGAAAATTTTAGGATAACTACCACGGAGCTCCCATGTATGGAAAAAAGGTGTCCAATCGATGTATGGAACAAGTTCTTCCAGGGGATAATTATCGAAAACCCTGGTACCTGTAAATTCCGGAACCGGTAAATCGGGCTGAAACTCAATCTTAAATTTATTTGCTCGTGCTTCTTCTAAGGTCTTAAAGCGTTTATCTGAGCGTTTATTTAAATGCGCTTCGCGTGCTTTATCATACTCAGATTTGATGCCGGCGATATATTCATCTCTCGTTTCCGGATTCATCAAGGTACTGCAAACGGTAACACTTCTTGAAGCATCTAATACATGGATAGCTGGCCCTGAATAATTCGGCGCTACTTTTACTGCTGCGTGGATGCGTGAAGTGGTTGCTCCACCAATGATCAACGGGATGGTGAACCCCTCTCTTTCCATTTCTTTGGCAAAGTGAACCATTTCGTCCAGCGAAGGCGTAATCAAACCACTTAAACCGATAATATCAGCATTTATTTCTTTGGCTTTTTTAATGATGTCCTGTGCCGGAACCATCACACCCATATCTATAATTTCGAAGTTGTTACAGGCCAGTACCACGCCTACAATATTTTTACCGATATCGTGTACATCTCCTTTCACGGTGGCCATCAATACTTTTCCGGCCGAAGAATTCTGGTTCTGATCAGGATTGTTCAATTTTTCCTGCTCAATAAAAGGTAACAGGTAGGCCACTGCTTTTTTCATTACCCGGGCCGATTTTACCACCTGAGGCAAAAACATCTTTCCGGCACCAAATAAATCTCCCACAATATTCATCCCATCCATCAATGGCCCTTCAATAACCTGGATCGGACGGTCGTATTTCTGCCGGGCTTCTTCTACATCATCATCCAGGTATTCTACAATACCCTTAACCAGGGCATGTGATAATCTTTCTTCAACAGAACCTTTTCGCCAGCCTTCATCTTTAACTACTTCTTTACCTTTGGTTTTAACCGTATCGGCATATTCAACCAGGCGTTCGGTTGCATCTTCCCTGCGGTTTAACAGTACATCTTCTACCCTTTCTAACAATTCGGGCGGAATTTCCTGGTAAACCTCCAGCATACCGGCATTTACAATACCCATATCTAAACCTGCGCGGATGGCATGATAAAGGAAAGCCGAGTGCATGGCTTCTCTTACCACATTATTTCCCCTGAAAGAAAACGAAATATTAGAAACCCCTCCGCTTACCTTGGCGTGAGGCAGATTTTCCTTGATCCAACGGGTGGCATTGATAAAATCGACTGCATAATTATTATGTTCCTCCAGCCCGGTTGCCACAGTTAAAATATTAGGGTCGAAAATGATATCTTCCGGCGGAAAACCAATTTCGTTTACCAGGATATCATAGCTGCGTTTACAGATTTCGATCCGGCGTTCATAATTATCGGCCTGCCCATGCTCATCAAATGCCATTACCACTACAGCTGCACCATATTGCATAATTTTACGGGCGCTTTCACGGAATTTATCTTCGCCTTCTTTTAAAGAAATGGAGTTAACAATCCCTTTCCCCTGCAGGCATTTCAATCCATTTTCAATCACCGACCATTTTGATGAATCGACCATAATCGGCAGTTTGGCGATATCTGGCTCTGAAGCAATGAGGTTCAGGAATTTTGTCATGGCGGCTTCCGAATCCAGCATTCCTTCGTCCATATTCACATCAATTATCTGTGCACCACCTTCAACCTGTTGCAAGGCAACGGCCAATGCAGCTTCATAATCGCCACCCAAAATCAGTTTAGAGAATTTTGGAGACCCGGTAATATTGGTACGCTCTCCAATGTTCACAAAAATGCTTTCTGGGGTAATGGTTACGGGCTCCAGCCCGCTTAAGCGCATGTATTGCGGAAGTTTGGGTAATTTTCTGGGTTTGGCTTTTCGTGCATTTTTAGCAATACAGCCAATATGCGCTGGTGTAGTACCGCAGCAGCCGCCAACAATATTTACAAAACCCGAGGCAATAAAATCATCAACCAGATGGGCCGTTTCGTGCGGTTGCTCATCGTAAGCACCAAACTCGTTGGGTAAACCTGCGTTTGGATAAGCTGAAACATAGCAGCCTGCCTTTGTAGCCAGCTCTTCAATATGCGGACGCATTTCTTTTGCACCCAAAGCACAGTTAAAACCAATACTTAGCGGTTTTGCGTGCATTACAGAGTTTAAAAAAGCTTCGGCAGTTTGCCCGGAAAGTGTTCGTCCGGAAGCATCAGTAATGGTACCAGAAATCATGATTTCCAATTTACGCCCTATTACCTCTTCATATTTTTTAATGGCTACAATAGCCACTTTAGCATTTAAAGTATCAAAAATGGTTTCAATCAACAATACATCCGAACCACCATCTACCAAACCCCGCACCTGCTCATAATAAGCTTTTTCCAGCTCATCAAAATAAACCGCCCTAAAACCAGGATCGTTTACATTTGGCGACATGGAAAGGGTACGGTTTGTTGGGCCGATAGCACCGGCCACGAAACATTTACGATCAGGATTTGCTGCCATAAATTCATTTACAGCTTCTTTTGCCACCCGTGCGCCTTCATAACTCATTTCGTACGAAAGGTCTTCCATCTGATAATCAGCCATGGAAATACGCTGTGTACTAAACGTATTGGTTTCGATAATATCGGCGCCGGCCGCCAGGTACTCCAGGTGTATTGTTTTGATGATATCCGGACGCGTGATATTGAGCAAATCGTTATTGCCTTTCACGTCACAAGGATGGTTTTTAAATCGCTCTCCCCTGAAATCTTCTTCGCTTAAGTTATATCGCTGAATCATGGTACCCATTGCACCATCAATCACCAAAATACGTTTCTCTAATTCTTCTCTTATACCCATTTGCTGTTGTAAGATTTGAGATATGAGAGATTAGATATGAGAATGGATTAGACGTAATGTCTAAAATCTCAAATCTATTGTCTCAAGTCTCTAAAAGGCTTATTGAAAAAGTTGGTACGTGAATCGTAATCCTAAACTTATCTGTTTCCGCTATTTGCAGAATAGAATTTAGCACCTTGTAGGTTACAGGTTGCTAAGACTTCGTTGGGTCTAATCCCTCCGTCTTTCTTAATAAGCATACAAAAATGCAACAAAGCATGATCAATTCCAAAAATTATCGCTTTACTGCCAAATAAAATTACAAAGGCCATGCAATTCTGCACGGCCTTAAGAATATTGTTTTGTTTTTGAGATTAGCTGTTTACTTTTCTTCCATATTTTTTATTATACCAAATTCCCATATAGCTCATCCAAATCCCACTGCCTGAACTTACTACAAAGACATTATCTGTTATAAAAATGGTAATCAGCATCTGAATACATACGCCAACCAATAGAAAACCGGTAATCGCTAAAAACTTATCCATTATCTTCTGCTACCGAAAATACGGAGTAAGAACAAGAAAATATTTAGAAAATCAAGATATAAGCGTAATGCTGCAACAATCGCCATTTTTTTTGATTCTACCTGAAGTACTTCTTCTCCACTTGCTTCAATACCCTGGCCAATCTGTTTAATTTTCTGAACATCGTATGCAGTTAATGCGGTAAAGATGGCAATACCGATAAATGCCATAAACAAACTAAACTGTTCGCTTTGAATAAACATATTCACCAAGCTTGCAATAACTAATCCGATTACCCCTACCATTAAAATAGGGCCGAATTTGCTCAAATCAATATTGGTGGTATAGCCCATAAAAGCCATAATACCGAAAATACCTGCGGCACCTGCGAAGCAGCTTACCACTGAGCCAGAGGTATAAGCCAGTAAAATAAAGCTTAAGCTTACTCCAGTTAGTACTGAATATAAAACAAAAACACCTACAAGCGCAGGATACGAAAGTTTACTTAAACCAAAACTCATTAATAAAACAAGTCCAAGTGGTGCGAACATGGCAATGTACCCGAAAATCGACATACCAACTTTACCGGTAGATGGATTAACGGTTAGCAGGTATTGCATAAACTGCTCATTTGTTCCAAATAAATAGGCCGCTCCTGTTGATAAACTCAATGCCACAAACATCCATAAGAAAACATTGGCGAAGAATTTTTTAGAAACAGATCCTTCCTGAACGAAAACACTGTTGTTTTGATATTGATAATTTTGTTGTTCCATTTTAATTTTTGTATGTTAAATGATATAAAAATAAACATTTAGTTCAATCTTTTTGTCAGCAGTTCTTCAACTTTTTTAAAGAACTGTAAAGGTTTTAAGGTACGCCATGGCAGATTGTCAAACGCACCGCCAAAGTTAATGTAATAATCAATGCTGTTATCACGGAATTCACTGATTACGTGTTCCTGAAAATTCACCCCAACAATCCAGCCATCTTCTACTTCCTGAAACCATTCTTCATAATAACTATCGTCTGAAGCATGAAAATTCAGTACATTTTCACCTATCAGGATAAATTTATTAAGTCCTTCATCCATCATCATCTCCAAAATATCGCGTTTTAGCAACATAATGTCATTATTAATGGCATCGTTCCACTCGCCTATAAACTCTATAATGGCATAACTGCGGTCATAGTCAGCATACAAAACCTTCATATATAAGGTATTAGAGCCAAACTCATCCCATTGTGGGTGTAGCAAAAAGTTATAGATCTGCTTATCAAAGTAAAGTTCTGAATACTCGGTGTTATAAAATGGCGAACGCTCATCTTCTGCCGAAATATAATCATCTCTCCACTGGTAATAAGGCTCAATTTCGTGCATACTTTTTTCTAATTAATGAATGAGTGAGTGAGTTTTGATGAGTAAATGTTAAGATCATTTCTACATCACAGCACTTTTTCATTCAATCATTCCATCCTTCTATCCTTCTCATTTTTTAGTGCCCTGCTTCTACAGCTTTACGTACACTTCCATAACGGCTTAACAGTTCAGCAGCTTCATCATAACCAATGTTCAGTTCATTGGCCACCATTTGTGTACCGCGGTCTACCAGTTTATGATTGGTTAACTGCATATCGACCATTTTATTACCAACCACGCGGCCTAACTGAACCATCACCGTGGTGCTTAGCATATTTAATACCATTTTTTGCGCCGTACCGGATTTCATGCGCGTAGAACCGGTAATAAATTCAGGGCCAACAACTACTTCAACCGGGAAATCCGAAGCTGCCGCAATAGGTCCCCCGGTATTACAAACAATGCAACCTGTTAGGACTCCGTGTTCTCGAGCTATTTTTAATCCGCCCACTACATAGGGCGTGGTACCTGATGCTGCAAGGCCAACCAGGCAATCTTTTTCATTAATATCAAATTCCTGAAGATCTTTCCAGGCTTGCTCCGCGTCATCTTCAGCAAATTCTACCGCTTTCCTAATCGCAGTATCTCCACCAGCAATAATTCCTACAACCCAATCAAATGGCACACCGTAAGTAGGCGGGCATTCTGAAGCATCTACTACACCTAAGCGACCGCTTGTACCTGCACCTATATAAAAAAGACGCCCACCTTTTTTCATCCGCCCGGCCACTGCCGACGTTAACTTTTCAATCTGAGGCAAAGATTTCTCAACTGCAAATGCTACAGTTTTATCTTCATTATTAATGCCCTGCAAAACCTCTAATACCGACATCTGATCGATGTGTTTATAGTTAGATTCTTGCTCGGTAACTCTGTTCATAAATTTAATTTTGATAAAATTCGGTAAATTCTTTCTAAAAACTAGGTTAAAAATCTAAAAAATATCTGCCATAAATTTTAGCCAACCGCGGCAGGTATTATTTAATGCTAAATATTATAAACAAAAGACATGAAAATACAGTTAAAAAATATATCAACCCGCTAATTTTCATAAATTTGCAGTAACGCCAATGAAAAAAAATACCAGGAACAACATACTAATCGCTTTAAGCTATTCTATAATCTTAATAGCAGGCATGTTTTTGGGTATAAAATTCATTAAAGACCAAGGTTTTGGCGTTAAAAAAAGTCCGCAGCTTGCTGAAAACAGCGACGAAAAACTAAACGAAATCTTACACATCATCAATGGTAATTATGTTGATGACATCAATACGGATTCGCTTCAGAACTTACCTATTGATAGCGTTCTGCACCAGCTCGACCCACATAGTGTTTACCTGCCACCAACCGATGCGCAGGATATGACCGATAACCTGGAAGGAAATTTTGAAGGGGTAGGCATAGAATATTATATGCTTAACGATACCATGATGGTTACAGGGGTGGTGAAGGACGGACCGGCATATCAGGCAGGAATTAAACTGGGCGATAAGATTTTGAGTATTGATACTGCTATAGTAAGCGGACGAAACCTGCCTAAAGATCAACTTACCGGTCGTTTTAAAGGTAAATCCGGAACTGGCGTAAGCGTAGTGCTCTTACACCCGGGCGCATCACAGAGCAACCGCATTATGGTTACCCGTGGTAAAGTAAACATCAGCAGTATTGATGCTGCCTACATGATTAACAACGAAACCGGTTATGTTCGGATCAGTAAATTTGGCGCAAATACGGATAATGATTTTGCTGCTGCAGCCAATAACCTGAAAGCAAAGGGGATGAAAAAACTCATTCTTGACCTGCGTGACAATGGAGGTGGCTATTTTACCGCAGCTACAGGCCTGGCCGATCAGTTTCTGGGAGAAAATAAGCTCATTGTATACACCCAGGGTAAGCATGAGCCCCGGACTGATTACTTTTCTACCGGCACCGGATCTTTTCAAAATGGTAAACTGGCTGTTTTGATTAATGAAAATACGGCTTCAGCGAGCGAAATTGTTGCAGGAGCCATCCAGGACCTGGGCCGTGGGATTATTGTTGGCCGCCGCTCTTTTGGCAAAGGTTTGGTACAGGAACAATTTGCTTTTGGCGATGGCTCTGCATTGAACTTAACCATCGCAAGATATTACACCCCTTCTGGCAGAAGTATCCAAAAATCATACAAGAAAGGCTATGATGCTTATAAACATGAGTTGGACGAACGGATGATGGATGGAGAACTTACCGGAGACCGTACTTCTTTTCAGGATTCTATTGAGAAAACGGAAGGGGTAATTCAACACAATAGAAAAGCTAAACCGGTTGGTGGTATCCAGCCAGACGTATTCGTAAAATTAGACACCACTGGCTATAATAAGTTTTACACTGGTTTAGTGAACAAAAAAGTGCTTTCTGATTATGTATTTAATGTACTGACTAATAGGTATAATGCCAGCTTTGTAGAACAGAACATCAATATCTTTACCATAAACGATAATGACTTCAAAGATTTTATCGGATTTCTGCAACGCAAAAACATAACGATAGACCGGTTTCAATTGTACAATTCAAAGAATGTGATCTTAAATGATCTTAAAGCTTTACTTTGCCGCTATTATTTAGGCGATGTGGGCTATTATAAAGCTGTAAACCAGAATGACAATGCGGTAAGGCAGGCGCTCCTCAACCTTTAATAGCCATATTTTATATGCTTCCAAAGTAAAATTGACACAATAAATCAATTTTAAATTTCTTTAAATTGTTGAAAAACAACATAATATTCTGATTTTAAATCAAATATTAATACTAAATTCTGTTTTTATTAATTTTGCCGGTAAACATATCATTTATGGAAACGAGCGGATTAGAAACAAAAGACCAGGAAGCATTAAAAGATCTTTTAGAGAAGGTAAAGGAACAAACCGAGTTATTTCTAGGTTATCCGGTAGCCAAGGATTTTGATTACCAGGCGCTTTCCGGCTTTTTGAAATATCCGATGAATAATCTGGGCGATCCTTTTGTTACTTCAACCTATGGTGTCGGATCGCGCGAACTGGAAAAAGAAGTGGTTCAGTTTTTTGCCGAACTTTTTCGTGCGCCCGCTGATAATTGGTGGGGTTATGTAACCAATGGCGGTTCAGAGGGGAATCTATATGGATTATACCTGGCCCGCGAGCTACATCCAAAAGCAATGGTTTATTATTCAGAAGCTACGCATTATAGTGTGCAGAAGAATCTGCATTTGCTGAATATGTCGAATATCGTAATCCGCACGCAGACAAATGGAGAAATCGACTATGAAGATCTTGAGTACACCATTAGAATGAACCGCCACATGCCTGTTATTATTATGGCCAATATTGGGACCACCATGACTGAAGCACGTGATGATGTGTCTAAAATCAAAGCCATTTTAAAAAAACTGGCTATCCAGCATTATTATATCCATGCTGATGCAGCGCTTTCTGGTACATACAGCGCACTGATTGAGCCCAGGCCAGCATTCGATTTTGAAGATGGCGCAGACAGTATCGCCATTAGCGGCCATAAGTTTTTGGGTTCTCCGATGCCTTGTGGCGTGGTGGTGGCTAAAAAATCTAACCGCGATCGGATCGCCCGTTCGGTAGCTTATATCGGGAGCGTTGACACGACGATTACCGGATCCAGAAATGGCCATAGCCCCTTGTTTTTATGGTACACCATTAAACGTTTGGGCATAGCCGGTTTGAAAAGCAGGGCCATGCATAGTTTAGCAACTGCCGCTTATACCGAACAACAACTTCAAGCGTTGGGTATTGCTGCCTGGCGAAATGCCAATGCCATCACGGTAAACTTCCCTACCCCATCTGCAAAAATCTGCAAAAAATGGCAGCTTGCCGCCGAGCAGGGAAATTCGCACATTATCTGCATGCCAAATGTAACAGCATCACATATTGACCTTCTGCTTGCCGACCTCAAAACCGAATTGGTTTTACAGGATTGAGACTACAAACATTTCTATACACCTGCTGTTTAAGATGAGTATATACGTTAAACAGGTTTAAATGAAAATAATCATTGTAGGCGCTACAGGTACGCTGGGTAAAAAAGTAACTGAAGCTTTTGCTCCAAAGCACGAGATCATCCGTGTGGGGAATACCAAAGGCGATGTTCAGGTAGATATTACCAATGAAACATCGATCAAGAATATGTTTGAGCTGATCGGTCCTTTCGACGCCCTGATCAGTACAAGCGGGAAAGGCCCCTTTACTCCTGTAAATCAATTAACAGGCGAAGTATTTAAAAGCGGTTTGCTGGATAAACTATTGGGACAGATTAACCTCGTGCTTATTGGCCAGCATTACATTAATAAAGGTGGTTCATTTACGTTAACTTCAGGTATACTGTCTGAACGTCCCGTTGCCGCAGGTTCTGTATTGAGCACCATAAACGGGGGCCTCAATGCATTTATTTTGGCAGCTGCCCGCGAAATCGGAAGCGGAATCCGCATAAATGCCGTCAGCCCCAATGTGGTTGAAGATTCGCCTGCTTTTTTCGATTCTTTCCCCGGAGAGATTCCGGTTACTATGGAAAAAGTAGTTAAAGCTTACGAGAAAAGTGTATTGGGTATTATAACAGGCGAGGTGATTAAGGTTTATTAGTCATCTTAAGCATTTCGAAAAAGTCTGTGCTGTGATGACTTAATAAAAACTTAGCGTAAAAATCCACTTGGCTAAAACCCCAAAGTTTATATTAGCCGAACTAACAAAACAAGTATGATAGAAACAGAACGCCTCATTTTAAAACCTTTAACGCACGATCAGCTCTTAAAATATATTAAAGATGATCATTCTTTAGAACAAGAATTTGGCCTTCTACCCACCAGGAAAAACATTTCTCCTTCGCTACGTGAGGCTTTGGAACAGACGATTTTACCTAACGTTTTTGATAAAGACAAGGATTATCTATACCATACTTTATGGACAATTATATCCAAACCAGACAACAGAATGGTAGGCGATATCTGTTTTGTTGGTGAACCCGACCAAAATGGCGAAATCGAAATCGGTTATGGCACTGACGAAGAATTCAGAGGCAGAGGATTTATGACTGAAGCGATTGGAAGATTAATTGAATGGGCCAGGGAACAGCCTAAAGTAAAATCCATTTTTGCTGCCACAACAAAGGACAATGTGGCCTCTTATACCATTCTAGAAAAAAATAACTTTATCCATATTGGTGAAGTTGATGATATGTTAAGCTGGAAAATCGAATTAAAGTAAGCTTTGCTGCCAAGGCCACTAGTCTTAGCCTACTGCAAAAATGTTGTTTATTTTTTTTGCAGCTTTATTAATTTACAACTGAGACACGGAAAATCACGGAATTGTGCTCACGTTTACCATTCTCATTTGCAAAGAGGCGGCCGTGGAAATGCCGATTTTATCTACTTTCGATTCCTATTCCCACGTTACAAATGTGTCTCCTTCATCCGCGGTACAAACCAGGACGATAGTAAATATTGAAACCTGGTCGCATCAAAGGATAAATAAGTTATCTGTGTAGCTATAATATTAAGATTACTTATTACAATACAATCTCAAATAAACTTAAACTGATTCCTTCATAATGTTTTGGTAATCCATCTGTTTTTTCCATGGTTACTACCCCAACATAATTAAACCCACAATCGGTATAATATTCCAGAAGCTTTTTATTATCCGCCCAGGTATCCATTCTAATAAATTTAATGTTATTCCCTACCGCATAATCTTTCGCCCATTTTATAATTTCCTTCACAAAAGCATAACCCCTAAAATCAGGATGGGTTACAATCCTATGAATATAAATTGCATCATGATCACGCGCTCCCCAAATTAAAGGATCATTAAATGTAACGGCAAATACACAGGCTACTACCCCATCTATGAGGATTTTATATTGACGGTTTTCATTAATTTCGGTCTGCACCATATCCATGTTGAAGCCTTGCCAGTGTTTGTTAAATACTTTCTTTTGGTGGGCAATAGCCAAATCATAAAATTTGAAAATGACATCGATATCTGTTGCCTGGCTATTTTGTACTTGTAATTGCATGTGGTAAAGGTAAGGGTATTTTTTAACCACAGATAAGCGGGATAAACACAGATCTAGATATTGTCCGTCATTCCCACGAAAGTGGAAATCTTAAAGCTAGCGCATTAGGGTTCCAAACAAGTTGGTAATGACAATCTCTATAAATATCGCTTCCGCCTCAATGTTCTGTAAAAAACAATCATTCAGAATGACAATGAAATAAAACAGGGCTGCTTCGCTCTGGATGCAGCCCTGTTTTTAATCATATGGTTAGGCATTTCGCCTTTAAACCTTCAACCTCGACCCTATTTCTGTCTGAAATAAATCTGGATCGGTGCGCCGGAAAAATCGAAGTTTTCCCTTAATTTATTCTCGATGAAACGTTTATACGGATCTTTAATATACTGTGGCAGATTACAGAAAAAGGCAAACATTGGCGAAGTTGCATTAATCTGCGTGATGTATTTAATTTTAATGTGTTTTCCTTTCAAAGCCGGTGGCGGGAATTTCTCAATCAGCGGCAACATTACATCATTTAATTTTGATGTAGGAATTTTCTTGCTGCGGTTTTTATAAACCTCTAAAGCTGCCTCTATTGCTTTAAAAATCCGCTGCTTGTTTAATACGGAAGTGAAAATGATCGGCACATCAGTAAACGGACGGATACGCTCATGGATCTGCTCTTCAAAAGCTTTCATTGTCTGCGTATTCTTCTCGATCAGATCCCATTTGTTTACCAGAATCACAATGCCTTTTTTGTTCTTTTCGGCCAGGTGGAAGATATTGATATCCTGACTTTCAATCCCTTCAACCGCATCAATCATTAACACCACTACGTCAGCTTCTTCCAAAGCTTTAATGGTACGCATTACCGAATAAAATTCCAGGTTTTCTTTCACCTTGGTCTTTTTACGTAATCCGGCTGTATCGATCAACATAAACTCATGACCGAATTGATTATAGTGGATTTTGATGGAATCGCGGGTTGTACCTGCGTTTGCAGTCACAATATTCCGTTCTTTACCAATTAATGCATTAACGAGAGAAGATTTACCCACATTCGGACGACCTGCAATGGTTACTTTAGGCAATTGATTTTCTTCTTCAGGAATATCTTCGAAATTTTTAACAATTTCATCCAATAACTCTCCTGTTCCGGAGCCCGTCATAGATGATAAAGGATATACTTCGCCCAATCCGAAACCATAGAAAGTATGGATTTCGTTATATAGAGCCGTATTATCTACTTTATTTGCGCAAACAAAAACGGGTTTATTACTTCTGCGCAATACCTGGGCTATATCATCATCCAGATCGGTAATACCTGTGGTTACATCTACCATAAAGATCAACACGGTGGCCTCTTCAATGGCAATCATCACCTGCTCGCGAATGGCAGCTTCATAAACATCTTCAGAGTTGGCTACATAACCGCCCGTATCAATTACAGTAAATTGTTTATCAATCCATTCGCCCACGCCATAGTGCCTATCGCGGGTTACCCCGCTCATATCGTCTACAATGGCTTTACGGCTTTCGGTTAATCTGTTAAAAAGGGTACTTTTGCCTACGTTTGGCCTGCCTACGATGGCTATAATGTTACTCATGGTCTTCTTTTGATAGTTAATGGCTGTAGTTAACGGTCCTGGTGCCTTGAGCAAGCTGCTCAAAAATTTGGCTATCAGCCATTGACTATCAACTACTAACCGATTTATTTCGGGCTGCAAAGGTACGGTTATTTTTTCGTAACCGCTATTAATATTAATTTTTATACTTTTCCAAAAGTGCTTTGATTACATCTTCCGTTAATTCATTTCCTTGTAACAGCGGAAAACCTTCCCACCTTACCACCCCTTTTGGATCAATAAGGATAGCATGCGGAATACCTTTAACCTGAAGCAAATCTTTAACAGTGCCTTTAGTATCTATGGCTTCGAAATAGTTGATTTTTGGATTATTAAAAGCTTCTACTTTTTCCGCTGCTTCATCAGAAATACCAATAATTACAACTTTATCTTCATATTTCTTCTGGATATCGTTTAACGCAGGGATATATGCCCGGCATGGTCCACACCAGGTTGCCCAAAAATCAACCAGCACAAATTTCCCTTTGGTATCAGGCTGTTTTGAAATCCATTTTTCAACAATTAGTTCCGGTGCCTTTTCGTTAAGGATAGATTTGGCCCACAACTTTTTACCATTGTTTGATTCCTGGGCAAAAACCACTGTACCGATCAACAGCAGAACAAAAGTTAGATTTCTCTTCATATCCTAAAAATCGGAATTAATTATCGTAACCGAAGCTTTTTAAATAATTCTTTTTACTTCTCCAGTCGGGAATTACCTTTACAAACATTTCCAGGAACACCTTGCTATCTAGAAATTTCTCGATTTCTAAACGTGCCTCGGTTCCTACCTTTTTTAACATGCTTCCGCCAGTGCCGATCAAAATGTTTTTTTGCGAATCTCTTTCGACTACAATCTCTGCAGTAATCCTGATCATGGTGCCTTTGCCATTTTTCATTTCCTCTTCCTTAAAGCTCTTTACAATCACTTCGGTACTGTAAGGGATTTCCTTCTGGTAATTCATGAAGATTTTTTCGCGGATCATCTCCGAAACAAAAAAACGCTCAGAGCGGTCGGTTAAATCTTCTTTGTCGTAGTATGGCGGATGCTCTGGCAACATTTCGAGTACGCGATCCAACAATCCATCTACATTGTGTTTATGTAAAGCTGATATGGCATAAACCGCAACCGGATTTAACTTTTCCTGCCAGTAGGCAATTTTCTCTTTTACCTGTTCTTGCGTAGCCTGATCTATCTTATTGATCAACACAATCGTTGGAATATCTTTATTCAGGATTTTATCCAGAACATCGTCTTCATCATGCACCTCATTAATGTCGGTTACAAATAAAAGTACATCAGCATCGGTTAAAGATCCGTTAACAAAGCTCATCATACTTTCCTGCAAACTGTATTTTGGCTTAATTATGCCGGGCGTATCGGAAAAAACGATCTGATAATCTTCTTCATTTACGATACCTAAAATACGGTGCCTTGTAGTTTGCGCCTTAGGAGTAATAATGCTAAGTCGCTCGCCCACAAGCACATTCATAAGGGTAGATTTACCCACATTTGGTTTACCTATTATACTAACAAAACCTGCTTTATGCGCCATTAAAATATTTTTTTAAAAAAAATTTGCAGTACAAAGAAACGAATTATATCTTTGCATTCCAATTCAGAAACAGAGTTAAGGATTTAATTCACAAAAAAGCGAGTTGTATAAAGTGCGGGGTGGAGCAGTTGGTAGCTCGTCGGGCTCATAACCCGAAGGTCGCACGTTCGAGTCGTGTCCCCGCTACCAATTCAGTTGGTGGTTCTCAGTTGGCAGTTTACTGCGAATTGAAAACTGGAAATTTAAATACTGAAATGGCCCGTTCGTCTAGGGGTGAGGACGCCAGATTTTCATTCTGGAAACAGGGGTTCGATTCCCCTACGGGCTACAGAAATCAATATCAAATGATGTAAAACCCCTGCAAATTAAATATTTGCAGGGGTTTTTATTTGTACCAAAAATCTAAAATAGGCATCAAATCGCAATAAGAAGGTGTGTGATTCGGTTCGTATCTAAAACGGAAAACACTACGTAACGGATTCTCAGTAACATTTTTGATTATGATTACGTTGAAGCGTCTAAGGTTTCCATCTCTTATACTCTTCTAATCAATTTCCGGAACAGGTTGACCAAAATGAGAAAGATAAAGACAATCTAATATAATCCTGAAAATTTCGGCTACATTGACCAAGTGAGTCCGCTGCGAATTGGTCAATTTGAGAAATTACACAAAGCTCACCTAGAATCTTACTTAACTGCCCATTGTGTGATTAGTGCAGCCCAAAATACACTGACCTAAAAATCGAAAATGACTTCATCGCCCCAAGCGAAATCTTCGGATGAGATATGTTAGTGTTCTAATTATTGCAATAAACAATCAAAAACAGCGGTTTTGTGACAATGCGACAGAATTACAGTTAAAACAATCTGTCTAAAAATGATTAATTTTTATGGTGATTACCCAACTATTCAAATTTCATTAGAAATAAAAGATAATGTCTGACACCATATTTCTTGCCCCAGTTTTCGATGTCCTTTCCATTGCTACCAACTTGACACCAGGATTTTGAACCATCTTCCCGTTCATACGGAAGGATAATTGCCATAAAATAAAAATTTCCTCCATAGGTAATCGGCAATTTGCTCTCCTCTGCCAGGTTTCTTAAACTATAATCTTTTGTCTTTAATCCTTTGTATTCTTTAGTATTAGAAAATTTATCGGATACAAATGAAATCTTAATCTTATTGTCAGATGTCATTTTAGATATTACTTTCATCTCCAGCGTTGTATCATTGATTTTGTCCAATCCTGCTTCAGCTAAATCTTTAGTGTCAAATACTTTCTTTTCTGATTTCATTTTTCCCTTCCAAAATTCTTTAACCGATATTGAATAGCTCTTCCCTTTCAGATCAATTCCTGAAAACCTGATCTTGTAAAAATCTATACCATCGAACCTTAATAAATCATTGAGTTCTTTATCCTCTGTCCCATAGTTCGAGGTCATTTTTAAATTTTTATCGACTTTTTGTGCAAATGATGCATCTGAAATCAGCGCAAGCAATAGTGTGCTTAATAGAAAATATATTTTCATTATTTATAAGTTTATACAAAACTGGACAAATGTCTACTACCTATTCGTTAAGCGCAGTTAATACTGAGTTAATTAGTGTTAACGAGCTGTCAAGTTTCATTTTGGAGACTTATGTTTGTGCATGCAAAAGAATATCGTTTTTGTTTTGGTTATGATGAGCTGCTGCGTGCTGGGTATTGTTAGTTTACAACTTTACTGGAACTTTAAAAACTACAATTCTGTAGTCGCTAATTTTAAAAAGGACACCAATAATGCTTTGGATATTGCGGTGGAAAGAGAGATGATGCAGAGGCGGAAACAACTTGTTTCTGAAGTGAAAAAATGGATGAATAATCCTTCAATCGTGAAAATAACCTGCGATACCAATAATAAGGACCATAGTACAGCCTTTACGCTTACGGACGCCATACCTTATTACGCTGATGAAAAAGCTGATCAGGTTACAATGGGGATTAGTTCATTCAACAAAAAGGTAGGCAGAATTAATCCTGAAGCAAAAAAAGTATTTATCGAGCATTTTTCGAAGATTCTAATGAACGATTTGAAAGATGCTACAGTACACTATTACACCCAAGGAATAGGCCATAGGTTGGACAGATCATTCAATGAAAGCAGACTGGATTCAGCTAATTTAATCAAAATTTATAAGGAGGAATTGGCAAATAGGCAAATATCAACTTCGTTTAAACTTAATACAATGCTTTTAACCAGCAATAGTTTTGTGACGCACAAAGTGAATACTGCATTTAGACGACCTTATGTGAATTCATTGGTATTTGCGAGCCTCGAGAACCCCAACAGTTACTATTTACGGCAAACAAAGTGGCTTGTTATAGGTTCGGTTTCACTGATTGGAATCACATTAAGCTGCTTTTATTATACCGTTAAAACTTTGTTCAATCAACATAAACTGGTGGCTATAAAAAATCAATTTATCAGCAACATGACCCATGAGATCAATACACCACTTTCATCTATACAGGTAACCGCAGAAGCGCTGAAGAAGTTTAAGCCAAATGAAGAAACAACAGAAAAGTATTTAGAAATTATCCTTTACCAGACGCAAAAATTAAATGATTTGACTAACGAGATTTTGGAAAGTGCAAAATTGGATACATTGAAATTTTCAATGGAAGATATGGTAGACTTGAAGCAACTCATATCTGAAATTCTAGCGGATTTATGTGATGTAATAAAGATTCAGCTTAATTTCGAAGCAGGTGATTTTATCATTATGGGAAATCGGGTCCACCTTCAACGATTGATTACAAATCTTTTGGAAAATGCGATAAAATACAATATTGAATCAATTCCTGAAATTAGCGTTGATTTGGAGAAGATAAACAGCGGTATTTTGCTTCGGATAATTGATAATGGTCCTGGAATAGCAGATGAGCACAAGTCGAAAATCTTTGATCAATTTTATCGAATTCCAACTGGCAATATGCATAATGTGAAAGGTTACGGCTTGGGATTGAATTATGTAAAAAAAGTTGTTTCGCAACATGGAGGCTCGATTTCAGTCAGCGATAACAAGCCTTCGGGGGCGATATTTACATTAATATTTCCAGCTAAATGAGTCGATATAAAATCTTACTTGTTGAAGACGAACCGTTTTTGGCAAAGGTTATTGAAGATAGCCTGTTGCAGAAGAATTATCAAGTATTGCATACCACTGATGGCAGGAAGGCTTACAATTTATTTTTAAATGGAGATGTGGATCTCTTAATTTTAGATGTAATGTTACCCTCTATGGATGGCTTTACCTTTGCCAGGCAAGTGCGAAAAGTAGATGGAAGCACCCCAATTTTATTTTTAACGGCTAAAACGACTACCAATGATTTGATTGAAGGTTATAAAAGTGGAGGTAATGATTATTTGAAAAAACCTTTTAGCCTTGATGAGTTATTCTTAAGAATTGAGGAACTTTTAAAGCGAAATCGAAAAGAATTGGAGGTAAATTCGATGGAGTTTTCGCTAGGAAAATATGTATTCTATCCCAATAAACAAATTTTAATTTATGCGGATGAGACGATTAAACTGTCTAGCCGCGAATCGGAGTTGTTATTATTACTGTATAAAAATAAGAATTCGTTAACTGATAGGAAGCTGGCACTTATATCTCTTTGGGGAGATGACAATTTTTTTAATACCCGGACAATGGATGTTTTTATCACCAAACTTCGTAAACATCTTAAAAAAGATTCTTCTTTGGAAATAATCAATATGAGAGGTTTAGGCTATAAGCTAATATGCTAGCTTACCATTATCATATATTTTGCTTGTCTTCATCAAAGCGTGGATTCTTCCAATGAATATCAGAAATTGGATTTCTAGCACAGAAGATTATATTTGAACAAACAACTACCTTATGAAGATCCTTTCTTTCAGGCACCTTGACCGTTATGATTTTTCATCAAATACTTTAGATATAGGCAATCCAATATAACTAAAGCAGACCACACTTTTTAAAATATCTTTTCAAGAGAATTTTGCGATACCACAAAAAGTAAAGAGAGTTATTTTATCAAATTATCTTCATCAAAGTCAACAGATATTCCTAAAATGCAACCCACTCATTATTAAGCAAAAAACATCCATCTGGATATTTTCCCTTTTTTAAATTAGATAGTCCATTCAAAATATTTTAAAAAATATCAGGATTGACTTTGTAGATATCAAAACAATTTATACCTTTGCACTCCCTCAAACGGATATTTGGGGCGAAAAATAGAGTGCGGGGTGGAGCAGTTGGTAGCTCGTCGGGCTCATAACCCGAAGGTCGCACGTTCGAGTCGTGTCCCCGCTACCAATTCAGTTGGTAGTTTGCAGTTTACTGCGAATTGAAAACTGTAAATTTAAATACTGAAATGGCCCGTTCGTCTAGGGGTGAGGACGCCAGATTTTCATTCTGGAAACAGGGGTTCGATTCCCCTACGGGCTACAATCCCGCTTTACAATGAGTAGAGCGGGATTTTTGATTTTTAGAGAATTTTAATCGGCCTTAGATGCATTTAAACAAAAATTTTGGTTCGATTCCTGTTAAGTTGACTTGGCGGGAAACTAAACGAACCAATACCCGAGAATATCTTTAGCCGTTGGTCAAAAGTGCAGATCTTATACTTGGAAGCATTACAATATAGGTAAGAAGCGTTTTTGATTAAGGGATGACCACGATACTAGATATTTTTATTCTTTCATCAGTATCATTTGATATCGCTTACCATCCATTTTACCATCAAGTTTTAATTGATGAGCTCCATTTGGCCGCAGGATTCCCTTGAACGTGCCGATGCCCGATGCCGGATATCTCCATTGCATATGAATATCGCCGTTTTTTCCAAGCTTGTATTGGCCGATACGGATCCTGCGGTAATCGTTCCAGCTAAAAACAACCTCGTCTGCAATATCAAGATAAACATTGCTCAGAATGCTGTCTGTGGAGAATCTGGCTTTGTAGGGAACGTTATCTATTTTCAAGTTTTCCACCCGGTATTTACCCGTGAGTTCAGGATGTCTGTTAGGATGTTGCAGGTGAAAAGCGCAAAGTATAGGTATTACAACAAATAACGCAGGCCAAAGCCATTTCACAGGGGTGCTTGAGTTGTCGGAACATTTAAACAATAGCGGGAACAGATGACCGCCTTCTGCAACGATGAAGTAAATCACCGCGGCTAGCAAGACGATACCTTGTGCCAGTACACCAAGTGGCATGGCGTAAAAGATGTCTAACAATGTAATAAACACCAGCATAGGCAAAGCGATAAGGCTGCCCAATAACCTGGTCCGCTTGAAGAGGATCAAAGCGGCCGCAATTATTTGCAGTAAAGCGATGATTGATGTAAAACCGTACGAGAAATGAAAAAATGCCCAAACGAGGTTGTAACCCGAGAAAGAGGAGAAAGGCGAATCAAGCATACCCAAGGGGATGAGCATTTGCAATTTTTGCAGCTTTTGTAAACCAAACATAGCGAGATCTAAAGCCAGAAAAAATGCAATGATTTGCATAATCCATATTTTAATAGCGTTAGCTAAGCCTCTCCGTTCGCGGTAATACCAAATAAATACCACAACCGGTGCGATCAATAAAGGCAGGTAGGCTGCCAGGTAAATAAAATCAACTGGAATGATGTCGGCCGCATATTTGGATGCTAGTCGTCTAAAAACAAGCCCCACAACAAATGCGGAAAGCAGGCAGAGTAATAATTTTTGCAAGAATTTCATGTGATTCGTTTTATCGCAAAATAAGGTGTTAACGGTAAGAAGTTTGTTCGGATATGGGTTATTAAACCTGCAAATATTGGCTAAACATCAAGATCGTATTCGCCAGTTATTAGCCGATAAGGCTTCAGATCTTAAATGGCTCCGTCATTTTGTCTATGCACCTTTAATCATAGCTGGATTATGGTTTGCCTTTACATCTGCCTGAATTTGAAGGATTGTTACAATTAATATGTTTAGGCGTCTGTCTGTATTTCGTTTCGGCAGCGTTACGTCAACGCGAAGTGTACCCTGAGAAGATATTGAAGGTTGTGGATGAATTGATTGATCGCCCTAAGAACTCTACAACGGCTCAAAGACTTACAAAACAGCAAATTGAGCTGTTAAAAGATCGCGTTGAGTTAATTATTGGCCAACAAAAGCCTTATTTAGATCCCACCCTTAATCTTCAAACCCTGGCAGACAGCGTAGGCATAAACACGCACGAGCTTTCCTTAGTTTTAAATCAGGGCTTTGGTATGAACTTTTATGCATACATTAATAATTTGAGGGCTGAAGAAGCGGTTAAATTATTGGAGTCAAGGCAATATGGGCGGGGCGATATGGAAGCTATCGCAATCCGATCAGGGTTTAATTCCCGTACAACATTTTATGCGTCCATAAAAAAATTAAAGGGTAAAACTCCGGTTAGTTTGCTAAAATAAGAGGTTGAAATTTGGGTGTAACTTCTACTATTAAATATTACGAAGGTATGGAATGGTATCCTGTGGTTTTCAATATAATTGATCTCGCAGTACTTTAGTAACCTCTCTTCCTGACCTCGTTGTGAGTAGCCTTCATCGGCCTGCTCTTCTGTGCTTACACGGATATGTAGAGCTGCTGTTCATATTATTTAGTTAATATTAACCAATTGATATACAGATAATTTAACTAAAAAATACAGCAATTCCAGGATTTTTCTCGCTTCTTTTTTTATACAATGATGCCGTTTTTAGCAAGCGGTTCCATAGCTATTTCGGGCTTTATCATAACTGCATACAGGAAGACTTATGAGCAAAGCATCCCTGATATACTTTAATCATTAACCAGTAATTTCTATTCTGTTGCAGAAAAATATTGTAAATCGTTTTTGCTTTAATTCCCTGCTTTTCTGTACCGATCTGCAATATTATTCATTGAATTAAGTGATTCCTTTTGTTAAGACATTTAATCTCGTGGCAATTTATTAACCCATTGAAAATTTCGTAATATTTCTATTGACTTGAACTTTTGGCTGCGAGAAATGGTAAAAACTTTGGATTTGAAAAGCAAACGAAACAATCAATAAGATCAGTTTATTTATTAAGGAATTTATCTCTATAAGCCTCTTCGAAATGCAACTGCAAAGAGCGTATTCGTTCGGTATCAATATGATTGATATAACGATGAAACATCTGTTCGGAACTATGCCCAGTGGCTTCCATTAATAATGATGTTGGAATTTTGCCGTAAAAATTAGAAGCAAAACTTCGCCGCCCGATGTGGCTGGTGACCGCCTTCCATTTTGGGATTGCCACTCTTAATACCCTGAATCCTATTCGCTTGCCAATATTAACCAATCCATTTATACCGGCCAGCCGGACAACCTCTTTGATCTGTTCATTGTATCTTTTAGATGGTATCTTATCAGGAAAATGCCTCTCATTCTGAGACTTGATGATCAGCACGGCTGGATGCAGGGGCAACAAGATATTCCGTTGCGTTTTTTGCTGCACAAAGGATATACATTCCTGGCCCGCAACGTTCTCTATCATTGTATGATTAAACTTCATGAAATCCGAAACGCGCTGGCCAGTATAACAACTGATAATCAACCAGTCTCTTGCAGCCTGCAAATTAATTGGCAAGTCCATCCGTTTGATTTTTACCAGTTCGTCTTCGCTCAGGGTAATAAAAGTTGAATTTTTTCGCTCTCTTGGGAGTTCGAGTTCATATACAAAAGTCCTGATCCCTCGTTTTTCCAGATGATTGAGCACAGTTTTTACAAAATTTACTGTACGGTATGCTGTACTGTTATTATAAGCCTCCTCCTTGCAGTAACTCAAAAACTCCCTTACAAATTCGGCATTCACATCGGCAATCATCAAATGCCGCCTACGATACCCTTCAAAACGCTGTAAAAGATTAAAAAATACAATATATCTCTTATGGGTTGATGTACAAATTAGGTGCGCTCGAGATGATATATAATTATTGATATTTCCTAAGAGACTTTTCGGGTCGTACGTCATACTTCTGACCGTCACGTTTTTTCGAATTCGGCTGGCAAGCAGCTTTAGAGATACCTTTTCGAATTTCCATCCTATCGAATCCAGATAGGACGCAATCGCGATCCGCATCCTATCCAGCCTTATATTAAGTCTTTTACAGGATTTCAAATAGATATTTATAGGCCTTTGCCGCTGCTCATCCCACATTTCCTTTGTTATACGTAGTGGCGTACGTAACTCGTGAATTTGCCCTTGCTCACCATGGAGCTCCAATAGAATCGTCCTTGACTCTGAATCGCCAAATAATTTAAATGAGAATGTAACCATAAAATCTATCGCTTTAATAAACAGCGAATTTATGGAAGAAATTGGTCTTTCCCAGACTACGGTTAGGTTGACAAATATAAAAATTTGTTCGACCAATCAAAAGCTAAAACACTCTGTTTTAAACAAATCATTATTTTTTTTTTCCAAGATTTATTTAAAACAACGGTCCCGGATGGTACTTTTTAAAATTGAACGATCTGGTAATCAATTGTAAAATTATCAAGACAAGTCTGGGAAAGACTACAGTTAGGTTGACAAATATCAAAAATGATACATAGACCAATTAACAATTCAGCACACACCAGTTTTGCTTTTGTAGATTATTGTGAGATGCCTCACTCATTCATCGATACTTTTGCGGAAAGAGCTGATGGGTTTCACCTGTTATTTTCAGCTTTCAACGGTGCAGATCTATTGTACGGGCCTGGCAAATTGGAGCGCCTGCTCCACATATGTATTCTTGATCTTTATACGCCCGTTATGGATGCATTGAGTCCGCCAAGCGGCTTCTGAAATGCTATCACGCTATCATTTTGTTCGGATATACCGCAAGTGAAGATCCGAGAGATATTGGGCGAATGCTCGAACATGGCGTGCGTAAAGTTCACGCTAAAGAACATCCCGTACAAATGTTCAAGGACATCCGAAATCAGATGGACATATTAGAGCAGAGGTAATTGGAAACAACAGTTTTGAAAAATGGTCAGAATTATTTGTTCTTAATTTCCGGCATTAGGGCTACAATAGGTTCTTTAGAATTTATAATAATATAAAGACATGGATATAAAAAAAACAATCGTTTGGGGAGCTGTTTGGATAAGTGCACTTATTTGGCTCCGTATTCTAATCTATTTGATCACAAAATACATATTCTAAATAAGATGCATATCAAAAAAAACTTAAAATGTCCCAGGTGTAAAAGAACTGGTGAATGCGAAAGGATACATAGACCTACTGCAGTAAAGCTGTTCCTTCCTTTTATCAAGGCACGTTACAGGTGTCTGCAATGTCTTAGAAAATTTAGTATCCTAAAGAATGCAAGATAATGTTTAGTATATCGGTAGCCTGTGATTTTAGCATTACAAGCAGCAAATGTTATCAGCTGACCAAATCATTATGATGATAGGATGGACATGTATTTAACTATTTAATTAATTATAAATTTTCCAATGGAAAAACGCTACGAAGATACAAATGTAGTCAGCCAACCTTATTCAGTTCTGCATGTAGACAGTGATATGCTCATGCGAAGGATATTTAAAAAAACCTTTTCCGCTGAATTTTTTCACCTTGATTCCGCCGCCGACGGTAAAGAAGCATTTCTGTTTTTAGAACAAAAACAATATTCCTATGATATTGTGATTACGGAGATGCATATGCATTTCGCCAATGGTTATGAGATCGTAAACCGGATACGTCAGGAGGCTCCAAGCTGTACAGTTATTATCACTTCCAGTATGAGCTTCCTCCATATACGGGAAGGACTCGACTTGATTCGGGAGAATTATTTTAAAAAGCCATTAGTGGTGGGAAAGCTTATGGATCGGATCAAGACTATACTTCAACCGGGAGAAAATGCAGGTTGTGATAATTCATATGAACTATCTTCTCCAGCAACACAACTATTGGCCTCAATATTTGAGAGTAATACTTTCTGTACTGATTCTACCAAAATTCTGAAAAACAAAGGTGATACCATAGTTGAACCTTTGATTGTTGAGCCTTATGGTACAGAAGTCGACTTAAAACAGGATCATTGGCCGCTGACCGGACCAGACCAAGAACTGGCTAGCGAAGTTACGCTTATAGAGCAGTCAGGTCCAAAAAAAATATCATTGGAAACAGCACCGCAACCGTTACAGAAACCACCTTCCTATATGTCTGATAAGCGATGGTGGTAAAAATCAGCTTACACATTAAAAAATTATTCGCATATGTATAATACGTTTTCTTTTTCCAGCCTTTTACAAATTACTAATGCCCCATTGACCAATACCGCAGGTTCCCTGCTAAATGGTTTAAAGATCCGCTTAGACCAATCTTGGTATATCTGCGGCAATCTGGCCCTAAATGAAGGCACAAACCCCAGAAGGCCACTGAATATATCCCCTGAGGCGACCGAATACCGTGTACTTTTTCAGGCTGCCCTACTTATCGCAGCAGAACAGCAGTCAAAGCAAATGGTCACTACCATCGGCTTCCCTAACAGTATTTACCGTTTGTATAAAGATCAGGCCAGGAATCTGCTGACCAGCGGCTATCAGATTGTATGGGATCCTGGCGTTTATGGTGGTGAAACATCGCAGCCGCTTAATGTTATAGTCGACCAGGTAGAGGTATTGCCTGAGATTGTTAGCTGTATGATTGCGCTGCGTAAAGGTACGCCTGGCATAAATGGTGCTTTTTTTGCATTGAGCCTAGGTTTCGGCACGCTGGAAACTGGTTTAAGTACGGATGAAGGCGTTGTTGAGCATGCGATGACCAGCATTCAGGGGCTGCATTATGCCGTAAATATCCTACGGGAAGAGCTTCAGCAGGAGCATGATCTGGCCTTTCAGAGTGTTCAGCAACTGGATGATGCATTTCGTGATGGCTACCTATACATCAACCGCAGGAAGACCGACTTATCCGCTTATCGGAAAAGAGCCATTCAGGCTTATTACACAGAAATCGTTTCTCCTTCACTTCGCCTGATCATCAGTGATAAAAACCTGAAGAAAACCAACCGGATATTTCTGTGTGGCGGAGGTGTAAACTATCATGATCTTTTGGAATGTATCAACCAGGAGTTCGGAGAAATTGCAGATATCCATACCGTTAATGAACCGGAAACGCTGGCAGTACAGGGTTACCTGCTAAACTCACTTCGTTTTACAGCAGGCAGCACAAAAACCCCGGTAGGCATAGACATGGGAAACATTCAGACACGGGTGGCGATACTCCAAGAATCATAACGAATATCTTTCTATCACTATTGATATGCTATGAGCGCCGAAACTATTTTTATCACCATTATCCAATGTATTATCGCATTATCTCTGCTGGGTACGTTTGTCTCGTATACAATCATCGCGACTAAACGCCATAAAGAGGCCAGAAACCGCAAAAGACAGGCCCAGCTCAACCAACTTATCGTTGACAAAATTCTGCCGCAATTTATCAAAGAAGATTTGTCAGAGGCTGTTTCCGAACCGTTGATCGACCGGAAAATCCTGGACGAACTGGCACTGATGGACAAAACCGACCGGCAGTTAATGATCGACACACTAATCCACCTCCGCTGGCATGTGGCTGGGGCGAATGCGTTTATTCTACACCGGGTTTATGTACTATTGGAACTCAATCAGGATTCCCTTCAGAAGATCAAATCCAGACGCTGGCAGGTCAACGTGCAAGGGTTGCACGAGCTGACCCTAATGGACTATGCGATCTCAGACATTGATATTTTACGGTTCAACCTCAGTGATGTATCTGAACTGCGTTCAGCAGCGAGAAGCGCATTTATGCGTTTCAGTAAAAATGAGCCGTTTCGCTTTTTCGACGAGATCCGCGACCCGCTAAGTATTTGGGAACTTGTCGGCTTTTTCCGCATCCTCGACCAATCGAAAGATACCGTCAAATCCAACTTTGCCAACTGGATCCGCTATTCCCGGAATAAGACGGTAGTTATTTGTTGCATGAAGCTGGCCGCGCACGAACAAAGCATAGAGGCCATAGACAGTATCGAAGGCTTGCTGAATGTGAATGACCATGCCCTGCGCTCTCATGCAATCAATGCGCTGGGTCACTTGCGGGCATTGCATACACAGGATCATTTGATCAAAATGTATCCTAACCAACCTATTGACTGTCAATGCGAAATACTATTCGCCCTGGGCATCTTCCGTACGCCGGGGGCAATCCAGTTCCTAAAAGAACAATTTCTCGTCACTTACGACTTTGAGATCGAAAATAATGTGGCAGGCATACTAGCCCGTCTGATGCGCGGGGGGCAGCTAAATTGGACAGTACCACAGCTCCAAGAACGCAAGCAGCGCATATTGAACTATTATTTACAAGAACAATAACCAGTTAAGCAGATGCAAAAAATTATAGATATTTTCCAGTGGTTCATTTTTTTCTACAGCAGTCTGACGATGGTTATTTATGTCGCAATGGCTATCCTTTCCTATAAACATATCCGGCTTTACTTCTGGAAAAATATGGGACATTATACGCAAAACATGATATCCAGCCCCTTATCTCCCGGTATTTCCGTTATTGCACCAGCTTACAACGAGGGGCTGACAATTATCGATAATGTATATGCTCTGATGCACCTGAATTACCCGCTTTACGAGGTGATCATTATCAATGACGGTAGCACGGATGATACCCTGGATAAACTGATCGAACACTTTGCGCTAAAAGATGTTGATCTCCCTTATCATGAACGGATCAAGACCCTGCCTGTTAAGCGGTTTTTCAGATCAAGTGACAAGGCCTATGAGAAACTACTCGTCATTGATAAAGAGAACGGCAAGGGCAAGGCAGATGCATCCAATGCCGGTATCAATGCCTCCAAATATGATTATTTCCTTTGTACAGATGTTGATTGTATCCTTCATGAGGATACACTATCGCGTCTGATGCGGCCAATCCTGGATGAGAAAAGTAGAAATCAGCTTGATGATATCCAGGTTATACCCGATACCGGTTATATACACGTGGAAGATAACCAGCGCCGGGTAATCGCCGTGGGGGCACCGCTTCGGATGATCAATTCTTCCGATGTAGACAATGGCGTCATTACCCGGTTTCGTCCGCCCAACAAAATACTGCCCCGTTTCCAGGAACTCGAATATATAAGGGCATACCTGCTTTCAAAAATGGCTTGGAGCGCGCTTAATTGTGTCCCCAATGTGTCCGGTGGCCTTGGTCTTTTTGATAAGCATATCGCCGTTAAGGTTGGTGGATATGATCCACGTTCATTCGCGGAAGATATTGATATGGTAACGCGCATGAGTGTTTATATGATCCAGAACAATAAGCGATACGCTATCCGTTATATCCCCGTATCGCTATGCTGGACCGAAGGACCGCAGAACCTGAAAGTGTTCAGCAGGCAGCGTGTACGCTGGGCACGCGGCCTGGTACAAATCATGCGCCTGCATTGGCACGTATTGTTTAATACGAAGTTCAAGCGACTTGGAATGGTAGTATTTCCCTACAATTTCCTATTCGAATTTCTCGCGCCGATCTTAGAACTGACGGGATTTATCTTTTATATTTACCTGATCGTCATCGGCGCAATCAATTGGGTAAATACACTTACACTTCTTTGCTTCCTATACATGTTCTCGGTGATGATCAGCTCCATTGCCGTGTTATGGGATCAATTGACCGAACGGCATTACCGGAAGACCAGCGAGGTAATTGGGCTTTGCCTGACCGCATTTGCTGAACCTTTTATTTATCATCCCCTAATTGTTTTTTTCAGCCTGAAAGGCTATGTCCAATCTATGTTCCGGCAAAAACTGGTGTGGGGCAACATGCAGCGCAAGGGATTCTCATCTTCCAATACCAAAGGTACATCATCAAGCACATAGACATCATGAAGTATATCTTACCCTTTATCCTCATTTATATTTTTGTTCAGACCTGGAACGTGGCCAGTGCACAGACCTGGAGTTCCATTCGGGCCGAAAAGCGCTACCAGCAAGCCCTTACCGAAATAAAAGGTTCGCGAACAGCCCAAGCGATACCATTACTGGAAGAAGCTGTGAGGCTCAACCCTGACCATGTCGACGCTCAGGTACAGCTTGCCCGGCTCTATATGGCAGATAAGCGCTATGAACAATCCATCAGGGTTGCTCTACTGGTGATTGATAAATCTCCGAAATATGAAGACATTTATTATTATATTATTGGCTCTTATCTTTCTATCAAACGTCCTGCTGAAGCCCTGCGTTATGTCGATCTGGCGCTTAATTATTTTCCAAACCAAAAAGATTTCGTGATTAAAAAGATTAATATCCTTGATCGGTTGCAACGTTTTCAGGATGGCGATGCCTGGTCACAGAGAATGTTACAGCGGTTTCCGACAGACAGTAACATACGGCGGTCGATAGTTGGCCACTATGAGGCGAAGGCCGACTGGTATGTTCGCAACCACATGGACAACCTAGCTATGACTTATTATGAAAAAGCACTTGAACTGGCTCCTACCAATAAAGACCTGAGCGATAAAATAAATAAGTTAGTGGCGCAGGGTGGGGACGTCAACGCCAAAATCGCCAAAGCGACCGGGGCTTTAAACAGTAACGGAAAATCCTATACTGCCCTGTACTATAAACTTGGCCTGCTCCAGGAAGCCAGCCGGTACGCTGAAGCGCTTGATGTGCTGCGCACGATCTTACGTTATTATCCCCATGATAAAAAAGCTCTTGCACTAAACAATTCTTTGCGTAAGCAGGCGGCAGGTTACTACCAGAATACGGACGTCTATACATTGTATCAATCCATACTGGATCAAAATCCCAACGACGAAGAGGCCCTGCAAAAAGTAACCGGTATGGCAATTGCTATGGGAGATTTGAACCAGGCATTCTACCGGATAGACCGTGCTTTACAGCGCAAACCTACAAACGTAAAATTACTCCGACAAAAAATGGGCCTGGCCTACCAGCTTCACCGTTACCAGATGGCTGCGGATATTGCAGTCAGGCTTTATAACGTTGCCGATAAAGTTTCCCGTCCAGAGATTCTGCAAATGCTCAACGCCTGCGGCAATTACTATTTACAGGAAAAGCTTGCCGACAGCGCAGTAATGTATTTCGACAGAGCGCTCTCACTAGAAGCCGGGAATCTGGCGGCTATAAAAGGCCGTGTGAACGGATTGATCATGGGTAACAGGCCTGACCACGCTATACGGGAACTTGACCGGGCAAGCGGGCTTTATCCCAATAACACGGATTTGCAAATGGAAAAAGCAGGTTATGTGGCGCAGGTAGGTCGGATCCATGAAGCTTCCAAACTCAGCGAGCAGCTTTTCAGGCGATATCCCCAAAACTCAAAAATAAAGAGTTTGTACCTTGAACAAAAGTTAGCCCTGGCTAATGCGTTCATCCAGTCGGAAAACTATACCGAGGCAGAGTCACAATTGCGCACACTGCTGAAAGTAGATCCAGGCAATAAAGATGTACTGAACTATCTCTCCAATATTCTCGATCTGCAAAAGCATTATAGTAAAGCATTGGACATCGTACAAATGGCTTTGGCCCAATACCCTAATGACCGGGAATTTCTGCAAAAAAAAGCATCCATCCTATATAATGACCATCAATACGCCGCTTCGGCACAACTGTCCGCAGCGCTTTTCTCACAATATCCCTTTAATCCTAAATACAAAAAAATGACAACAGACGCCTGGTATTCCGCAAGTCTGGATTATCAGAAAAAAAAGCAACCAGACAGCGCCCTATTGAGCATCGAACATGTAATGGCTATCAAACCGGCAGACTCTACTGCCCTTTTACAAAAAACGAATCTCCTAATCGGACAGGGCAGCTTTGAACAGGCGCTGTACTGTACAAATTCGGCTCTCCGGAGTTTCGAGTATGCTGAACCTTTTTTGCTACGGAAAACAATCATCCTGGATAGTTTGAAACGATATACCGATGCTGCAGCTTATGCAGATACACTGGCCAAGCGATATACAAATGATAAGAACAGGGACTATGCCGATCTTCTGCGGAGTAGAACGCTACATAACGCATTCGGTTTAACACTCCTAAACAGTTCATTTACCTCAATTGATGGCGCAAACACACCGCCAGCTTACAATATCGTTACGCTTTCTTATGACCGCAGTGGGTTAGATAAGATCAATTATGGTGCACAGCTGGTCTTTATTGGCCGCCAGCAAGGTACGGGTGTGATGGCAGCTGGAGATATTTCGTACAGGGTAAACAAGACGTTCCATTGGAACGCCGGAGTCGCACTGTCCAATAACGTCCTGTTTCCTAAATATAGAATTGCTTATTCTCTTTTCAAGACTTTCAATAATGGACTGGAAGGTGAATTGGGTGGACGTTACTTTCACATCGGAGGCTTTAACGTGGGCTCCCTTGTAGCTGGTGTAGGAAAATCGTTTGGCCCTTTTGCAGTTAATGCCAGGGCGTTCGGCATCAGGCAGCAGAACAGCCAATATTTTGCGTTCAATGCAGGTACCCGGTATGAGCTTAGCGGGCAGGATCTGTTGCAGGCAAATTTCGGCCTTGGAACCTCGCCGGACGATATGAGCCGCCTGGTCCTGTTTCCCAACTTACATGGCATCCTGAACCGAAGCATCGGAGCTTCTTACCGTCGTACATTCCGCTATCGGACTTCCATAGGCCTTGCAATGACTTATATCAACCAAAAAATCACCGATGCAGCATTCAATAACCAATACGACCTGCAAATGTTCATGCTGGTCAAGTTTTAGCAAAAAAGTGAAACCATGAAAAAAACGTTATTGATCTTAGGAGGCGACGGTTATCTGGGATGGCCTTTGGCCATGAAACTGGCGCTACAGCACCCGGACGAAAAGATTGTCATTGTTGATAACCAATGGCGCCGAGAGGCCGTAAGGGAACTGGGATTTGATTCACTTTCCCACATCCCAAGACTTGCTGAAAGGATCGCTGCTTTCCAGCGCCATTATGGCATCTACAATATTCACTATCAATTATTCGATATATGTTCGACAATGCTGGAAGACCTGATTATCCGGGAACAACCGCATACCATATACCATTTGGCGCAACAGTGTTCGGCCTCCTATTCCATGATGGGTTTGGATGAGGCCTTGCACACATTACGGAACAACGAGGAGGGCAATATGCGCCTGTTATGGGCAGTACGGCAACATGTTCCGAAGGCGCACATTATCAAACTGGGCTCTTTTGGCGAATATGCTAAAGGTGGCATTCCTATTGCGGAAGGATATTTCCGGCCATCCTATAAAGGAGCTTCTGCTTATACCGATCTGCCTTATCCGCGTGAGGCCAACGATATTTACCATATTTCCAAGATCAACGATTCGAATTATACAGCGATGGCCTGCCGGATCTGGAACCTTCGCATAACCGAAGTGATGCAGTCTACGGTATTTGGTTTATTAACAGAAGAGATGGCGTTTAACCCAGAGCTGTATACCCGGTTTGATTACGATACTGTTTTCGGTACGGTAGCTAACCGTTTTGTTATTCAGGCGGTAAGCGGTAATCCGCTGACGATTTATGGGAACGGCCATCAGCGTACCGGACTGATGGCCTTACGTGATGCGGTTGGCTCACTTGCAAGGTTTGCTGCCGAACCGCCAGCTGCCGGGGAACACCGGGTGATCAATCATGTAACCGAGACACATTATTCCATCAACGAACTGGCTGCCGATATCATCGGTGTTGCCCGTAAGGCTGGGTTGAAAACAAGTGTTGTGCACTTGGATGACCTGCGCAAGGAAAACACCGATTTCAAAGCAGGTTATGAAGTCGAAAGTTCTCTTCACAATCACCCGCTTTTTCATAGTGACTTTCGTGAGGTGATCCTGGAAACCTTGCAGCTGGTATATCCCTATAAAGAACAGATTACTGATCGTCATTTCCTGCCCTTCATTTTTTGGGAAGAGAGCTGTAAAAGCCCAGCAGAAAATTCAGCGGATAGGATGTGGGAGCGATTTTGGAACAAGATACGTAAAAAACACTTCGGACAGCCACAACTTAACTTAAACCCTGGCTGCCTGGGCACCGTGGATATTACAGCAGATCTAGGAACCGCACAAAATGGAAATCCATTGGCGCTTTACGCAAAGACACGCGAAGCCTTCCGATACATCAAACAGGAATGCAATCACCTATGGCCTTCTCCCGGCTACCGGTTCACAGTTACCTACAGTACCTCACAAACCATGAACCTACTTGCACTGGCGATGCTTCGCAAGCTGTTCACCACCAAAAAAGGACCATTCAGGGTTGTGACCAGCAAACACGAGCATCAGGGCGGGATTGGCCCGTTCGAGCAATTGTCAGAATTTATTGTTTATTATCTACCAGACGAAGTACTGGTTTCGCGTGGTATGTTAGAAGAAAAATTGTCCCTCCTACAACCGGATATCATCTTCCTGTCGCATACCTATTATGACACCGGTGATGTTGTACATAACAATAATACCCTGCGGCTCTTAAAAGAAGCCGCGCCAGACGCTTGGCTTATCCTGGATGTTGCGCAGTCACTAGGTATCCACCAAATCCCGTTCGGAACTGCAGACCTGATTACTGGCAGTACACACAAATGGCTTTTTGGGCCTTATGGCGGGGGGCTTACCTGGATAAAGCATGCTTTTGCTGAATGGATTGGCGCACTGTTCTGGAATGGCCAGCAGCTTTTACCTGACGTAGAAACCCACGGCTTCAGCTTGCCAGGCGGACAGGATTTTAAACTTTATTGGCAACTGCATCAAAGCCTTGATCGCTATAGGCAAATCGGCATAGATACCGCTTTGGAGCGTAGCTGTGAACTGGCAGATTTCCTTCGGAAAGAGTTGTCTTTAAGGCTTAATACTGCAGGAATCGCCCATTATTATTTAAATGGATTCCCTACGCCATGTCTGGCGCTGGCCTTCACGGATTATGACCCATACCCTCTTTACATACATCTTCACGGGTTGGACATACATGTAAAGTGCATCAAAGACCGGCAAAAGGAAAATGGAGAGACCATTCATATAATGCGTATCGGCTTACCCTATTATGAAACGCGCGAGCGCCTCTTCCGCTTTATACAGGAAGTAGAAAAGTTTGTCAGTATTGAGACGGTATTAGCAGAAGCTATTTCTTTAACTAAAGATCAAGTGGTATGAGCCTTACTCGAATAGCATTTACCGGGCTACAAATGGCCATACTACTGCTGGTGCAATCTTGTCAGGGTAACGATATAAAACTTGTAACAGATCAAAAGCCAGTATCGGAAATCATCCTTCCTGAGCAAGCGTCACCTTTAGAAAAGAAGTCGGCTTCTATTTTGCAGGAATATGTCCGGCGGATTACAGGGGCAACCCTGCCTATTCAAACAGTGCCTTCCCAAAATATTGCGCACCTGATCTATGTTGGCTCTGCCGCTACCCGTGTAGGCCAATTTATTGAACCACTGAAAGCTGAAGGCTATGAGATCGATGTACGTGGTGGTAACATTTACCTATATGGAGGCTCGGGCAAAGGTCTTTTATATGGCGTATATGAACTGATTGAAAAACAGTTTGGCGCAAGAAAGTATGACCAAGGACCAGCTCTTATTCCCCACAGCCGGGATCTCGGCCTACCGGCTGGATTGCATATGCGTTATGAGCCTGTACTGCTTTACCGGGAATCTTATTATCCATCCTCAGCAGATCCGGAATACCTGGATTGGCACCATTTGCACCGCTTTGAGGATCTTTGGGGACTTTGGGGTCATTCTTTTTTTAAGATTATACCTCCAGAACGTAATTTCCGGGAGCATCCCGAATACTTCTCATGGGTTAACGGGCACCGCCAACCCAGCCAGCTTTGCCTGAGCAATCCAGATGTGCTTCGCCAGGCTATCGCTTATTTTGAAAGGGCAACAGCTGCAAATCCCGACGCAATCTACTGGTCCATCGCGCCGATGGACGGTGCGGGATACTGCACTTGTGAAAAATGTGCAAGGGTTGATGCAGAAGAAGGCGGGCCACAGGGGTCGCTCATCCGTTTCGTAAATGCTGTTGCCGCGTATTTTCCAGACCAGTTGTTTACAACACTGGCATACGGTTACTCTGCGGAAGCAACCAAACATACCCGACCAGGAAAGAATGTCTATGTGATGTTGAGTACGATCAACTCCACCCGTCACTTGCCTGTGGCTACCAATCCGGACGCCGTTTCATTTCGCAGGCAACTGTCCGAATGGTCAAAGCTCACGCCCAACCTGCTTTTATGGGATTACACAACGGATTTCTCCGCCTATCTAAGTCCATTCCCGATGTATGATCATTATGTGGCTAACATCCGGTATTTTCAAACTCATGGAATCAAAGGTATTTTCGAGCAGGGAAGTGGCGAAACACTAGGAGACATGTCTGCTTATGCAAGTTATATCCAAGCCAAAGCCTTATGGGATCCTTCCCTTAAATTGGATGAGGTACAAGATGATTTTTTAAAAGGATATTATGGCACTGCTGCCCATTCAATAAAAAATTATATCGGACAATTGCTTTCGGCACGGAATGAGACGCAAGCACGGCTTGGTATTTATGATCAGCCTTTCGCGCACCGTTCAGACTATCTTGCTCTTGACAAAATCAGCAGTTATCGGCAGTCTCTAAAAGAGGCCGCGGATGCCGTTGCTGGTTCCCCCGAACTGGAACATAAAATAAAGACTTTAAGCCTTGGCTTAGAGTATGTAGAATTAGAGCAAGCCAAGGCTTATGGCATTCTACCCGGTGGCTACCTAGAAAAATTACGAGAAGGAACCTGGAGGGTAAAACCGGGCTGGAATGTTCGAGTAAAAAGTTTTGTCAGCGATGCGCAAAAAGCTGGTGTGATCACCTTATCGGAAACTGGTGGCCCTTTGCCAGACTACCTTGCAAGCTGGACAGCTATTTTGGACAATCCTTACCGGCCTTCATTAATACTAGGTGCGAAAGCTTCATTTTCTAATCCGTTCATTGAAGACTATCCGGCCAATGGCTCGGCTACACTCACAGATGGCATATCAGGTGGCACCGATTACAGCTATAACTGGCTACTGTTTGCTGGTGGCATGGTGAAGATTGACATTCCGATTGGACGTGATATCTTACCAGCCAGTATACGAACTGACTTTTTGTTTGATCCCTCCCATTATCTCTTTCTTCCAGAGAAGATTTCCGTCGAAGGATCGATTGATGGCAACAATTATTTTCCAATAGGAAGCCATCGTTTAGATAACAATGTTCCTTCTGACATGAAAGCTAGGGTGCAAACTGTGGATTGCACGTTAAAGTCTAAGCAGTTGCTACGCTATCTGCGGGTGGCAATATGGTTTCCGGCAGAATTGCCAGAATGGTTTAACGGTTCGCGGCACAGGAAGCCACTGATGGCTATCGATGAATTAAGCGTTAAATAAAAATATTAGGCCTTCTGTGATTTAAATAGCAGCATCAAAATCGAAAAGCCATAATCACCTAAAACCACCCTATTTTTGGTCAGCAGAATAAAAATTTTGCATTTTCTTTTTTCTTAACCAAAACTCAGCTTTTTTAAGCATGCCTGTATCAGGTTAATGACGGAAATATTATTCCGCAAAATTTATTTAGACTTATTTTAATTAAATATATTTGCGCCTTAATTTTCCATCCCTTAACTAATGATAAGTTATTTACGTACGCTGCTTGTAATTGCTATTCTATCCACCGGTTTAACAGCAACCGCTCAAAATACTGGCAGCATTACCGGTAAAATCCTTCTTGTGAACGGCACTCCCTATGCTTCAGCATCTGTTACCATAACCGAACTTGAAAAAGCTACGCTTACAGATGAAACCGGCACTTACCACTTTAATCATATTAACACGGGAAGTTATCATTTAAAAATTCAGGTTTTAGGCGCACCAGAATACATGATAGAAGTTACCGTTATAGCTGGGCAAACCGTAACGGGCAATTTTCAATTACCTAAAGAAAACGTACAGGCTTTGCAGGAAGTGACCATCGCTTCCAATATTAACAGATTTTCCAAACGTGAAAGCCGTTATGTGGCGCGCTTACCGCTTAAAAACCTTGAAAACCCGCAGGTTTACAATTCCGTATCAAAAGAACTGATGCAGGAGCAAGCTGTAATAGATTTGGGTAGCATCTCGAAAAACGTACCTGGAGCGGGCATCCCTTTAATTCTGAATCAGGGAAGGGTTACTTTCCGCTCACGTGGCTTTGAAACCGAACCTAACGCCCGCAACGGTGTGGCCGGACCAGCTTTTTCATTTATTGACCCGGTAAATCTGGAACGGATTGAAGCCATCAAAGGACCATCTACAACGTTATTTGGCGCCAATATTTCCAGTAGCTACGGCGGTTTATATAACCGTGTAACTAAAAAACCTTATAACGATTTTGGTGGCGAGGTAGCCTATACCGCAGGAAGCTGGAACCTTAACCGATTGACACTTGACATAAATACACCCGTTAATGCGGATAAAACTGCCTTATTCCGCCTGAACGCAGCTACTACACATCAAAAAAGCTTTCAGGAACTTGGTTTCACCAATAATATTGCCATAGCCCCCAGCTTCTCCTATCAGATTACCGATAAATTGTCGCTGTTGATGGATGTTGAATTTGGACAGGAAAAAGGCACATCTGTTGTGCGATTCAATCCCTTTATCATACCTAATACCAATCAATCGATAACCGATATCGGCTTCCCTTATAATAAGACATTCCTGAGTAACGATCTTACTTATTCCACACAGATGCTGAACATCTTTGCTCAGGTAAATTATAAAATGTCCGGTAGCTGGACATCTCAAACCATTATCTCCAGAAACCGCTCAACCATTGACGGCTACATCACCGCACTTAACGGAAGATCTGCCACTACAGTGCGCCCGCAGATTATAGTTGGAAATACCAATTTTATCGCAACCAACATACAGCAGAATTTTATAGGTGATTTTAAAATAGGAAAATTCCGTAACCGCATGGTTACCGGTATAGATTTTTATAATAATTACAATGATTTTGACCGGGTTACCGTTAATTACAACCAGGATGTAAACTTTATAAACCCGCAGCCGGCGTATCGCATCAGCCGTTTTAAGGTAGACTCGCTGACCAGCAGGGGTACTTTACGTAAAGAATATAACCGCGACAACACCTATGGAGCCTATGTATCAGACGTATTTAACATTACAGACCAATTGCTGGCCATGGCGAGCATCAGGATAAACACTTTCGACTATAAGGGTGTCTATAATATCGTAACCGGCCAAATCACCGGAGGTTTAGGCTCAAGCGGCACATCTGCCGGTCCTTATAAACAAACAGCTGTTTCACAAAAGCTAGGGTTAGTCTATGAAATTAGCAAAGATCACCTGTCGGTATTTGGTAATTATATGGGTGGATTTTTTAATCGAAACGGCCAGTCACTTGATGGTACCGCTTTCAAACCAGAACATGCCAATCAGCTGGAATTTGGTTTGAAAGGCGACTTATTTAATAACCGTTTATCAGGAACGGTAAGTTACTATGATATAAAAGTAGAAAATGTTTTGCGTCTGGACCCACGGGATATCAACTATTCTATCCAGGACGGCGCGCAACTCAGCCGCGGTATCGAGGTAGACATCATCGCAAACCCTTTCAGTGGCCTGAATATTATAGCAGGCTATGCTTACAATTACAGCTTATTTACCAATGCTGATGCAACGGTAAATAATTTGCGTCCGGCATTATCCGGTCCGGATAAAATGGCCAATCTCTGGGTGAGTTATCGTTTGCCGGAAGGAAGCCTGCGCGGCCTGGGTATTGGCTTTGGCGGTAATTACGGAAGTAAATCCTACCAAACCAACACACAAAGTACCAAGATAACCATACCTGCTTACACCATGCTGGATGCCGCCCTATTTTATGACCATCCCAGATACCGCGTTAACTTTAAGGTAAACAATTTAACCAGCGAAAAAGCCTGGTCGGTAAGGTTAACGCCACAGGCTCCGGTACAATTTATTGGCAGCATTGCGCTGAAGTTTTAACAGGATGGCCAATAATCGGTTTAAAGGCATTACAGGCTGGCTGCATTTGTGGCTGGGTTTAATCACAGGACTTGTTTTAATGGTAGTTGCATTGTCGGGCTGCCTGCTTACTTTTGAGGATGAACTGGAACTGGTATTTTTTAAGGAACGTCATTTTGTAAGTCCCAACCGGCAACGTTTAAGTGCAGACAGTATATTCAATATTGCCAATAGCATTTACCCTGATAAAAAAGTATCTAAATTAATTTTGGAGGCGGAACCTGAACGAAGTGCAGAAGCACGTATTGGTAAAGGTCCTGAAATGAAAGTTGCCTATCTCAATCCCTATAACGGAGCGGTTTTGTACAAAGGCCTTTTTCAGAAACAGTTTTTTAGAGCAGTAAGGAACCTGCATCGCTATTTATTACTGAATCAAACAGGAAAGGCCATAACGGGTATCTCCTGCTGCATTTGTTTATTTCTTACTATTAGTGGAATCGTGATCTGGTGGCCTGCCAATAAAAAGGCCATCAAACAACGCTTTAAAATTAAGTGGAATGCCAAAAACAAGAGGCTTAACTGGGACCTGCATGCGGTAACCGGCTTTTATCTCTCGTTTTTCCTGATCCTGATTACCCTTACAGGCCTTGTAATGAGTTACAATTGGGCAGAAAACCTGATCTATAAACTGGCAGACGGTAAAGTGCAGAAGGAACTTTCGCCTAAAAACCTGGTAAAGTCTAAAAAAGCCAATCCAGGTATCCTGCAGAAGATTGAGGACAGTATGAATAAGTTGTACCCTAATCGAGGTAGGCTTAACTTCAATATTTCACCTAAAAGCGGTCTGGCGATCATGGCTCAAAAGGAAAGTGAAGAGTTACCTCCCGGATGCACCAATGCAGCTTATTTTGACGGCAAAACCGGACAGATCATCAGACAGCGGCCCTTTGCATCTGTAAGCTTGGGGACAAAGATCAAAAAGTATGTTTTGCCTGTACATGCTGGAAGTATCTATGGTTTGGGCACAAAAATCCTGGCTTTTGTGGTTGCCTTATTTACGGCGATTCTGCCGATAACCGGTTTTATGATCTGGCTTGGCAAACGTAAAAAGAAAAAAAAGCCAGTGGCTGATAAACGTTCTTCAAAAACGTTGGCAACAGCATAGCGACAATTTACAACCAATATCAAACCCGGTGATCAATCACCACCGGTGTTTTACCGGTAATAGCATTGGTATACAGATTTAAATCATTACCAGCTAAAACCTCTAAATTTTTTACTTTGTAACCAAACACCTCATATAGCTGTTGAAGTTTTTGTTCTACATACACATCTTTGTCGGTATTGGTTAAACCGGTTATCAGCATAAACCTTATTGACGTATGTCCTTCATGGGGGATGATCTGTATCTGAAACCGTTCAACATCAGCAAAAACGGGATTAAAATCGTCCAGATCATAGTTACACTCATTAAACATAAAGGAATTTGAAGATCTACCCTTTAATTTAAGATAAAGTTTTCCATCAGCTTCCACCCATTTGCCGATATCGCCGGTATCATACCTAAAGATTGGAAAACGCTTACGGAATAAATTGCTTACCAATAGTGAGCCAAAACCGTCTACATCAGGATTGTCTGCTTCCACTATCAGGCCATCAATCACGTTGAACAATAATGGCGATCGGCTATAATCGCACCAGGCCCATATCCCCGTTTCTGCAGAACCATATAATGAATAGACCTGCCGGGTTCCGAAAGTATCTTCAAAAAGTTTGATATGTGATGGCGGTAAAAACTCGCCGCCAAACAAAAGATTGGTAACGGATAAACGAAGTTGGTGTTTTTTAAGGTATTGCGCAAAACAAAATAATTTTGAAGGTGTACCCAATAATAAATCGGGCTTAAAATTTAATGCCATCTGGTAAGTGTCTTCAAAAGGTAGGTTTGCACCGGCTACTAAAGTTGTTGCACTGCACCTTTCCAGCAGATCGTCCATAATTGCGGCGGTACGGTACATATCCATATAACCAAACATATTAAGCGCAATGGTTTTTGGGGTAAACACTTCAGCTTGTTGTAATGTGGAAGCAAGGGCTGCACGCTGTTCGAGATTTTCTGCAATATCGACCGGAAAAACCAGCGGTTTTTGGGTAGATCCACCAGAGCGCACCAGATAAACCCCCTGTTCCTGGCTATGCAGATCAAAATGGTCGTTTAATAGCTTAATCAATTCCTTCTTACCTATTATCGGCGCATCTAAATAATCTTCATAATTAAGATAATAAGACCTGAAAAGATCTGATTGTTTAACAATATGGTAGTATTGATTGAGCGTTGGATTGATCATTATTCATCTTTTGATAAGCAGATAGCCAATGTATTTTGGCAAATAACTGCGATAATGCCATAAAAAACTTATTTTTTGGCGATTGGAGGGCAAATTTTGTAAGGCATGTTTATACCAGCGCTCACCGATCATGCCCATCAACAGCCTGTCATGTTTATCCTTGCTTCTGATGTAACTTCCAATCACCGGTGGCAATTCGATCTGCTTGAAATGACTGTATGTTTTCCGCGAAAGGCTTCCCGGCACCTCATTAACATAAAGATAAGCTCCGGTTTGCAAGGCTATCTTCCCTGGCAACTCGTTCAATATGCCTTTAAGTACCCGATACCAAAAATCAATACCTTCATTTAACTGCGCATCGGCCTCGTATCGGTTGGCGGCAATCCATTTACTTCTTGTAATTACATTACTGCCAACCCCCATAATAAAATGTGGATTGCTAACTGCCCTTAAAGGATGGCTAATCAGATATAAATCCGTATCAAGCGGTTCAAGGTACTTTTTTAAAGGTTCCAGATCAGGATATATTTCCCTACCCGGCATGAAAACGATATTAAGCACCATAAAATCCAGCTGATGCTCTTCAAATGCATGAGCGGCAACTTCCAGTAAATTTGGATGGTATTCATCGTCGGCGTCCAAAAAACTGATTAATTCGCAACTGGCAGCAGCAAAACCGATATTGCGTGCATTGCCGGGTCCCTTATTTTCGGTAAGCTCAATAACCTGTATCCTGCAATTGCCAAAAGCCGAAATATGATCGCGCAAAAAACCGTAGACGACAGCAAGACTGTTATCTGTACTTAAATCGTCAACAATGATCAACTCATCCGGTTGTTTACTTTGCCGGATGAGCGAATTTAATGTTTGCGCGATGTAAGCTGCTTTATTGAATAGCGGGATGATAACAGCATGCGTCATACCTATCATGTTGATACCATTGCAGGAAAAATGACTCCCCTACCCTGATGGACATTAACCACACTTTCTGCTGAACCACGGAACAGGCCATGACCAAATGACCGGTCATTGTAACACAATAACATCCCTACCAGATTGATCAGGCTCTTTCCGGTATCGTTGCCATATTTAAACAAACGCTGGGGTACATACTGCTGTACCATGTATTCTGTCCATTGTGTATCAATCGTATCCAACCAAAAGCCGGCTTCGCAATCACTTTTTACATACATATCAATACCACGACCGCCACTATTCCGTTTTAATACCCAATTTAAGGACGAGTTGCTTACTTCATTCCTTTTATCTGGTGTATGTAGGGTATATGTGGGAATTAAAAACGACTGTAAGAAAAGATATTCTTCTTCAGAAAGATAATTGCTCATGATCTCTTCGTTATACAGCACAGCAAGGATGCGTTTATCATGAACCAATATCAACGTACGTACATCGTTGAAGTAGTTGCCTTTACTGATGATCAGTTTCAATACTTCAGGATCAAACTTACGCAGTTCTTCGCGGTCCATTTCCAATATAAACTGATCAACGGGTTTACCATCCAGCATAATAAAGCCGTTTTCGCATTTTAGGTGGGCTGGATTTGCAGAAATATAATTTAAGCCTTGTTTACTAAACTCATTCAACAGGTAAAACACTTCGGTTCCTTTTTCTTTCTCGTGCACCAGCACAATAGGCTCATGATTATTGAAGCGTTTAAAAACGGTACGGATAAAATCGCGCTGATGAGGAACAGCCTCCAATAAGGGCAAACTGCTATCCTCAGCAATCACATTCAGGTAATAACTCAGCATCCAACCATTAATCGGGTACCTAGCCCCTATTTCGCAGATTTTGGTGCTGCCATCCTCTGCCTGTAAAAAATCAGGACGATACATGCCCACTTCGTAAGGTTGTACGCTTGCAATGCTCAAAATATTGTTCAAACAAGCATCAAAATTGTAAATGGCACGTATCCTTTCATCGTCGAAATAAGCGTTTACAACATTGGTCAGTGCCTTATTTAGCACCTGGCATAGTTTCTCCATCCGTGAAATTTCGCTACGGCTTACAGCAACAGGCACTGGCGAAAATGAATCAGCACCATTGCAGGGTATTTCGCCCAGGTGTTTCACCAATAATTCGTTCAGCATTTCCCTGCTACAGATCATGTGGTTTTCTACAAGCTCAGCCGTCATCATTTATACAATTTCCTCTTCAGAAAGTACAGGATCCAAACTGGCGCTAATGGTTTCCATTACGGCTGCCTTTTTACTTAAATAATCAGCAACAATCTCGCGTAAATCATAATCAGCCAAATTTATACCCATCGCCTTAACGTAATAATTGATGGCATTAACAGCATAAAAGAAATGGTTTTTTTCTGTTGGCCCGCAGTGTACAGTTATCCAGGCCAATGTATGTTTCAATGTATCCTTATCAAAACCAAAATCATCTTCCAGCCAACTCGTAAACTTTGGTAAAATAAACTCCACCTCACCATGGGTATAAATTTCATGCACCAGCGTAGTTAACAAGCCGATAATTAAATCTTTGTTGCGTAACGAGTTTTGGTCTTTCCAATATTTAAAAGCACGTGCGCTAGGATCAAGATACTGCCTTAATAACCATCCATCGTCGCCACAGGTATTTGTCGCCATCGTATAAAACAGGTCAGAGTGCAACACTTTGCCAACAACTGCCAGGTCTTCATCAACAATTCTGTTTAGGCTGGCTACCGATCTGAAAAGCTGAGCTTCATCTGCCACAGGCATATTTTTATGGATCAGCATGGTCATGCGGTTACTCAATCCCGCAACAGTAACTGCGCTGTTGTTGGTTTGGCTCCAGCTATGAAAAAAGGGTTTAAGATGGTCCCTGTCATGCAGCACTGCCGTTAGTTTCACAAAACTGTCTTCAATTGTTTTGAAATGTTCAGCCTGTTGCGGAAAATAGGTTAAAAGTTGGTGCTTCAATGGAGATTCTTCCATCCCTTCAAGCACAGGAATGATAATTGACAATAAATTTCTCATGATTATTTGGTTAAAGGTTTATTAAACAATAAAGAAATACGAATTAAAATATTCTCAATTTGTATTAAAATACAAGTCTAATCAGACATTTTAGCACCTTAGACGCGGGGAACGGCAGTTATTTTTATAACAAATTATTATCTGATATTTAGAGATATACCATTAGGATATCATAATCGGAATAACTGATGGAAAAGTAATTTTCATTTTGACGAGCGGTTTGAGGGTGATAAGATGGATTTTCTTTATACATATATACATACTTTTTATTAAAATAAAGAATACATATTTTATATATTTTTAAAATACACAAATAAAATTATTTAATACCCACAATAGTATTATTAAATATACACATATTTCATGATTTACATCATGTTATTGCTTACCACGCTTTAGGAAATTATTTTCAGTTTTCAATTAATCAAAGCAAAAGGATTTACACTTTGATAAGTATAAAGGCTGATTATACGGCGACCGGTATATTATAGATTTTGTACCCAATCTTAACGATGAGGATATTGGCAATATGTCTTAATATTGCTTTGAAGGAACTTGGAGGCAGGTGCGGCGAAAAAAGCGATGCGCCATTCGATATTAGAAAACACTCCTGTGAAGAGCCCATATCGTTAAAATTTAGATTACATTATGGATGTCAAACCATAAACATACCTGAAAGGAAAATCCATTACGATATGGGCTTCAACGCTATTTCATCGCCAATTGTTGATCATCTGCTTCGGCCATTTCTTTATAAAAGGCCTTAAACTGATCGATTTTATCTAAAGGAACATAATCTTTCTTTAACACAAAACTTCGCTTTAATAACAGTTTATTTCCCTGTTGCTCGCTCTCAAGCTTAAAATCAATAAAGTCATTGCTCAACTTTACTGATTTAAAAGGCTGAACCATTGCCTTTCCAGTGGGAAGCTCTAAAGATAATTCCTGGTTAGACTCATCAATTCCGAATAATTGGGTAAGATCTATACCAAACTTTCTAGGTGAAACCACCTGTAGCGCGGTAGCATAAGATTTGTTCGACCATGGAATAGAGAATATGGACATGCCGGCCACACTTTTACTCACATTCACCAATTTATAAGAACAGGCTGTTCCTACGGTATCAGATGTTGATTTTGCGGCGTTGAGATTGGTAAAATTTAAGCTATAAACTTCATTTTCAGGATAAGTACCCGTTAAATCTTCCTTCATCTTTTTGATTTGATCGGTATTGCTCAAATCGTTAAAAACACTTCTCATGTAACTAGACATTGATCCGGTATTCCAATTCGTTTCCTTAACCATCATATCGGCATTTTCTAACTTCACCTCGGTTTTGTAACCCATAACATTTCTTCCTCTTATACCAGGATTAAATTGGGTCAGTGCTGTGCTCGTTTTGTTAATTTCAAGGATATTAGATCCGAGAAAAGTATTACTGAAGGTGTTAAAAGGCAAAGTTCCGGAAGTAAGCTCTACCCAGTAATCTTTTCCACCTACAGCAGCTTTGGCAATGCAATGATTAAATTCGATACTTGGCAATAATAGCGTATGCTGTCCCCGGTCTCTGGTATTTGCCAAAGCCAGTGTAGCCGAAATACCTGCCTCTTTACACATGCTTACAAAAAGTGTAGATACATCTTTACAATCGCCAATCCTGGTATTGATAACTGTTGACGGATTTTGAGGAATAATACCACTTTGCCTGAACGATACGGAGCTATATGCAATGTTGGTAATGATGTAATTATAAATCATTTTGATTTTGGTTAAATCATCTAAATTACTCTTGCCCGCAAACAAATCGTTCACTACAGTTTTAATTTCATAACTGCTCCTTGCTTTGGCCGAAGCAATATTATCGTACCAATCTGCAATAAATTTCCAATCCGGAATGGATGATAAATACAGCATATTGGTTACATCATCCATTGGAGGCATTTTATCCTCATACCTTAATGCTTCCTGTTTATTCTTCTCCCACACATACAGGTCAAATTCATCTTTTGCTGTTTTAACAGGAGCAATATCCTGTTGTGAAAACACATATTTAAATGCTTTGTCGCGATGGATTAACAGCGAATATTTAATTTTAAGATGATCCAGTCCGTCACTAAAATAGAATGCGTCCCAGAAATGGCTGGACATGGCTCCTACATTGAAATTTTCGATCTTATAGCGGATATTGATTACATCGCCAACTTCGAGGTTTGTAAATACCAATTCATTGTTATCGGTTTCGGCCGGAACTTTGGTTCCATTGGCTTTTATGACCTCAGCAATTTCGATAGCATAGTTTTGATCGTTATTGTAAGGAATTGCATATTCTTTAAAGCTTTCTAGCCCTTTTTGGGTGAGTATTTTCGCCGTAAAAAAGTGTTTCTCTTCTGATCCTCCGTTTTCATAAACAACTTTCTGCACTTCATTATTTAAAACCACAACCTGCCCGTCAGGGTATTCGGTTTTAGACGGCGCCTGGCTAACCATTACCTTCACGTCGGGTTTTTCGAAATAATCGAAAACTGCTTTTTTATCCTGAAGTGTTCTTAACAACTGTATGACAGTGTAATTGTTCGGATCGATCTGCAAACTCTTCTCGTAAGCCTTAATACTTTTCTCTTTCTGTTTATTTGCATTATAAAGCAAACCTAACTGAGAATATACAAACGCATTGTTGGGATCGATTTCTAGTACTTTCAGATATAATTTCTCTGCCTCATCATATTGTTGCAATTTATAATAAATACCTGCAAGGTCAGTGTAAACCGCAAAACCGATCGGATCATCTTTCAGTTCTTTTTTGTAAATATCAATTCCCGCATCAGTTTCTCCTTTATCCAGATATAGTTTAGCTACATATTTAGCCGCTTTATAATCGTTATTTTCGTTAATATATTTTTGAAGAATATCAATAGCCTTTGGGTTCTTTCTAATCTGCACTTCAATCAGGTATTTTAAATTTACGATATCTGCAGAACTTAAATGCTGAGGATAAATTTTTTCAACCAGGGCGATAATTTCCGGTTGTTTTTTCTCTTGCCCAAGTATATTTAGTTTTTTAATTAAAACTGCCCCATCCTCGCCATAGATTTTTTCGAGTTTGGCAATAATTTCTTTTGCCCGCACATAATCATTTTGTTGAAAATGCTCCGTATACATCAGTTCAAGTGCGAGCGAACATTCGGGGTCGTGTGTTTTGATTTCTTCCTTCAGGGTTTCTATCCCAGTTCTGTTATCTGCTTTTTCAAACAGTTCTATCATCATCAGGTTAAGATAGGTGCTTTCAGGAAAACGCTTTTTAAGCTTCTCCAAAATCAATCTCGCATCAAACACATTCCCTAAACGCAAATACAGTTTAGCCATCATTAACTGATTTAAATAATTTTGAGGTTTTGCTTTCAAACCATCTTCAAAATATTTAAATCCAACAGGCTTGAGCTGAGCTGCAGCAGGGCTTGTTTCTTTTAAATAGGTTTGTGGCGTATTCGTAGCAGAAAGGTTATTCAGTGGTGTTCCGTTAGCATCTGTTAACCGAAGCATAAAGTTCGATCTGCCTGCGTAACTTTCGCCTATTTGTACCAAAATGCGGTTGTAGCCCTGATTTAATTTAACCGGTACGATATAGGCATCAAGGTCGTTGTTTCTTTCTTCGGATTCGCTGATGACCAACTGGTCGTTTACCCAAACCTTTACCGAACCAGACACGCCGATCCTTAACTGTGCTACCGTATTTGCAGGTGCATTAACGAAGGTTTGAGCAAACTGCAATGCATTTTCGTAAGTATTGTAATAGGTAAAATCGAACCATTTATCATGCCTTACATACGGCACCGTTCTCCAGCTAAATTTTCGGTTCTTCTTGCCAAAAAAAACATAATCGAGTTCAGGATGAGCCAAAATATCATCATACTGTTTATCAAAGCCACTGGTAGAAATATTTTCATATTCACCTGTAATTAACCAATTTTCGATTTCACCGATCTTACTAAAATACTGATCTGCCTCGGCATATTGTTTTTTCTCTTCGTAATGAGCCCCTAACGAAGAATAGGCTAATGCATTTAGGGTTCCGTCAACGTCTTTTCTTGCCGCAAGTTTTTTATAAAATTCCAGCTGATCAGCAGTCTTTATTTTTGAAGCCCTATTGGGCAAATCGCTCCAGAGTGCAATCAGGTATGGCTGTGGGTTTTTAGAGGTATTGGCTAATTTATTTAAATAGTTAAAACCTTCTTTATCTGAACGGTCCATTTCCGTCATCATAGAAAGTGCAACATTTGCTTCGTCTGAAGATGCAGGTTTTAATGCTGCTTTGGTAAAAAAATCACGGGCTGCTGTACGGTTGTTTTTGAAAAAATATTCCCAACCCGGATTTAAATTTGTTTGTGCCTGGATAGACGAAGAAACAAGAACAGAGAGTATTAATAGTTTGAATTTCATTTTGTAATTATAGAAAAAACAAACCTGAATCAAAAGCAATTATGGACTAAATAAGTATAACAACGCATTATTCATATCAGCTACCAAGACTGATATTGAAACTTTCCTATAGAAAAGAGTTTACCTTAACCAAGCTGGTAACATGTGCTTTGCATTTTGCCTGTAAATTTTATCATTTCTGCCCAGGAGAGCCTAAGCAATATTCTCCAGGTACCTTAATACCTCTTCTTTTTTTCTACTGGAAACCTGGATTTTCTCCCCGTTCTCCATTTGAAGATAACCCTCTCTGAAATATTTTTTAACATGAGCAAAATTAACGAGGTAGGACTGGTGACATCTTAGAAAACCGAAGGGAGATAACAGTCCCTCATAATCTTTTAATCCTTTTGATACCAGTATTTCGTTTGATCCTTTGATCACAAAAGTAGTATATCCTTTATCGCCCTTGCAGAACATAATATTTTCTATAGCAACTACCTCGATGTATTCGAGTGTTTTAAGCGCAATGCGCTTATTGGCCGATAAGCCCTGAGACAGATAGTACTCTTTAGCGATGCTCAGTTGTTGCTCGTCAAATAAATCCTGTTTATGGTGGTGAAAGCATTTATTTATGGCAGAGGTTAGCGATTCATCATCAACTGGCTTAAGCAGGTAACCAAAAGCGCCAAGATTAAGTGCCTGTATCGCATATTGATCATAAGCGGTTAAAAAAATGACCTGGAAATCGGCTCTTCCAATCTGCTCAAAAAGCTGAAAACTATCTCCATCCTTTAGCCTGATATCGGCAAGAATAATTTCGGGCTTTAAAGCCGGTATTTCTAAGGCTGCAATAGCGATTTCTGCAGCGGTGCCCACCACCTGTACATAATCAATCCGGGTTACAATCTGTAGAATATGCTGCAGTATACGCGGTTCGTCTTCCAGTATGTAAAGTTTCATGTTAGATGTAAATTAATCGTTAATAATCGGGATATTGATTTTGACCAGCACACCACGCTCGCCCGTATCTTTTTTGTCGGTAAGCGTAAAACTGGCATTTTGGCTATAACGGCAAAACAATGCCTCAAACCGCTCGTTCAGAATGGTTTGCGCCAAAGATTGTTTTTGCTGATTTCCAGTTGCCTTATTATTTAAGCCACAGCCATTGTCATCTATCGTTATTTCAAGCTGATTGTTTTGCTGATAAAAAGAAATTTTAAGCAGCCCTTTATAAGGGATGTTCCTAAATCCATGTTCAATCGAATTCTCGACAAAAGGCTGGATAAGCATAGGAGGAATAAGTGTGGCCTGTGCGTCAATCTCTTTCGAAACCGAGATCAGATAGGTAAAAGTATCGGCATACCGCATCTGCTGTAATAACAGGTAATTATTTAGCGAAGATATTTCCTCCTCAATGGCAATAAAATCCTTCCTGTTTTGTTCAAGAATTGCCCTTAGTAAACCTGAAAAAGATTTTAAATACCTTACAGATTCAGATGTATTTCCAGATGAAATCAGGCCTTGCAGATTGGAAATGGCATTAAATATAAAGTGTGGATTAAGCTGTACCTGCAGTAACTTCTGTTCCATAACCAAACGCTGGTTATCGGCTGCAAGAAGTTTGTTCTTATCTTTTAACCGAAGCTGGCGATAAACGATGATGAACAGCGACACAGCAGCCATTGAAATAACCAATACCATAAACATTAACCAGCGTTGTTGATTAATCAGTTTTTCGTTTAGTTGATTACGGCTGTTGAGCTCGTTTATGCTCCGGTCTTTTTTTTCTACCTCATATTTTTCATGCAATTCGGCTATTCTTGCGGCCTCTATGGCTTTATTGTTCCTGATTTCAGTTTTATAAAGGGACTCGGCAGCTGCCAGTGCCGATTTATAATCGCCTTTTAACTTATAAGCATCGATCAGGCCCATGTAGGGAGAGGTTTTACGCTTGCCGGAAGGATCTTTTTTTTCCATTTCCATCCCGGCGCGGTAATAAAAAATAGCAGAATCTGGCTGGGCATTTCGTATAAAGGAAGTAGCAAGATTATTGTATGCAATATCATTGAGGTTATTTGTCTTTTTCAAAAAATGAAAGTATATGCGACTTGACTCCAACGCCTTAGCCGGCTTCATCTGTTTACTGTAAATCTGTGCCTCATTATCATAGGTGCGCGCCAGCGCAAGGCTATCTTTGATATCAACAGCCAGTATACGCGCCTGGTTGTTGTAGTACAACATTTTGTTCAGATCGCCCATTCTCGACGCCAGTAGAAAAGAGATATCAAAATACCGTTGTTTAATAACCGGATGATTTTTAAAAGGATGAGCCGCAAAATACCTGGCAGCGTATTCCAATGATTTTTGTTCGTTATCGTTCTGATAATAGGCCTGTGCAATTAAATCATAATAACGGTAGGTTAAACTGCTCTTCTGCATTTCAACGGTTTTTAAACCAGATAATATGCGGTTCATGAGCCGGGCTTCTACAATTGATCCGCTGGCTATGGTATTCAAAATAATTGCATTTTCCTTTAACAGTTCAATATCATCATTTTTGTGGTACCCCTTCATTTGCTGATAAGCTGCCAGCGCGCTATCCTTTTTCTTTGCAAGCGAAAATTTTCTTGCCCTAAAATAATGGTAGAAAGGATTTTTTTCCTTTTCAGGTGTTAAAGACAGTATACTATCCTGTCGATTGATGGCCAGCTTTAGCTTGTTAGATCCCGCAAGGGTATCTAAAGAAATGACAAACGAGATCATATCAGCTGTAGATTGCGCTTGAACAGATACCGATTGACCAGTTCCAGTTGCCGCGGGCTTTTGCTTGCACGAAACCAGCCAGAGCATGAAAAGCATAAAAACAGGAATAAAGCGGAACTGAAAAAAAAGATTCATGTTGCTTAATTGATAATTAATTATTTCTCCTAGAATTAAAGCCTAAATATATCAATCGCAAGCTTAGCGGAGAAACCTATATCGATATTCGGGAACTTTGAGGTTATATCCGTTGATAAACGCTACTTATTCGATAAAGGGTAAAAGCTGGAAGATCATACTATGATGATATGGAATGAAAATTTACCGCATATAGGTTAATCCTCTTTCTGTTCAGGCTTTTACGATTAAATTATTTTAGAAGAATGAAGTCCCCTCTCTTTCAGATATTTTTAACCATCCGAATAACCAGATTTAACGCGCAAAATTTTATAATATTGCCAAGATGCTGCATAATATGTTCTTACAAATTCAGCTAATTACATGCTTATGAAACAGGGATATTGCTTTTAAAAGACTTGCAAAAATTAATTAGCCACAGAAATCACGGAGGAGATTAAAATTTTCCGTGTTTTTTGTGCTTCCGTGGCAAACATAACGCTTAGGCATGTGCAGAAAGAGCTAGAACTAACAGAAAAAAGTTAAAAGCGATTTCCCTGACTTATGAACTAGAATTTTAGTAACACATAGTGCTTTTACTAAGTTTTTAAATATGGTTATCAAGGAAGACTCAATAAATGCAAAACCGATCGAAAATCTAACTGTTTCTCATCAATTTTTCAGGCTAAATAAGCACTATATTCAAAAAAATGTTGTTACAAACCAGTTTTTACATAAATTAGTATAACTAAACGAGAATGGTTAAGTGAAGTCTATACCCATTATTGACGAAAAGGCATTATTAATTGAATTAAAGCGTGGAGATAAGATCGCCTTTAAACAATTGTATGAGGTGTATTCGGGCAAACTTGCCAGTAAATTGATTTATCTGTTAAAATCTGAAGAGTTAGCCCAGGATATCTTGCAGGATGTATTCCTAAAAATCTGGATCAACCGCGAAATGATCGATACGGAACTGAGTTTTGGTGCATTCCTGTATAAGATTGCTACAAACCTTTCTAAAAATGTAATCCGGAAAAATGTTTACGATCAGCTCATGCGCGATGAGGTGGGCAAGGAAGAAGTTTATCATCCTATGGAAGAAGATGAAGATGCAGAACAAGCCAAGGCTATTCTAGACCAGGCTATGGATCAGCTCACCGAAAGGCAGCGGGAAGTTTACACCTTACATAAACTGGAAGGGCTCAGTTATCAGGAAATCAGTGAAAAGTTAAATATCAGCCTTTCTGCTATTAATCATCATATCCAAAAAGCCAACAAACAGTTAAAAGCAGTACTGAAATCAAGGTCATTTGAGCTATTTATCCTCCTGCTACCCACCATATTAAAAAAATAATTAACCAAGAGGTGCTATTTTTTCTTTTTCATGTGTATTCTATTTAAAAAGGGATGATTTTTTCCCTAGTTTACCATGAGCAAACCAAACAGAATTAAGTTTTTATTTGATCAGTACTTAAACAATGTCATCACAGAGGATGAATTGGCAGAGCTTAACGAACATCTTCAAAATAATGAAGATGAATTACAGTTTGATGCTGTAGTTAACGGATACTTTGATTCAGCATCTCACGCTGTTCATCCAAAATCTAAAGCTATTGGCGATTTAGCCTGGAATGCAATCGCTCATGAAATAGAAAAGGTTCAGCCTAAGCAGCGGAAATTGTTCTCTTCTTTACAATATATAGCCGCAGCAGCAGCCATCTTGATTTTTTTATGCTCGACATTTTTTATTTACAGATCCATTTATCTTAAAGATACTCTTCGAAAAGATATTGCACATGACATACTTCCAGGTACGCATCGAGCAACTTTACAGGCTGCAAATGGGAAAATCTATCAGTTAGATGGCAGTAAGCAGGAGATTATCAATGATGAAAATACGATCCGCTACAAAGATGGAGCATTGCTTGAAAAAGAAGATCAGATTCAGGATTTTACTTTATCTACCCCAAAAGGAGGGCAATACAGAATTACTTTAGCAGATGGTACCAAAGTATGGCTGAACGCGGCTTCATCGATATCTTATCCCAGCGCATTTACAGGAAAAGAAAGAAGAGTGATGGTGATGGGTGAGGCTTACTTCGAGGTTGCCCATAATGTTCAAAAACCTTTCATCGTAAAAACCCAGTCGCAGGAAATAAAAGTTTTGGGAACAGCCTTTAACGTTAATGCCTATCAAAATGAAGGAGTAACGGTTACCACGCTTGTCCATGGCCGGGTACAACTCAACAGCCCTGATATTTCAGAACCAGCTTATTTGAATCCTGGAGAACAATCGGTATTGAACCAAAATGCTTTCCGGATTACTCCTGTTGATGCTAGTTTTTATACAGCCTGGAAAGATGGGGAATTTATATTTAAAGCTACTCCAATTACCGAGGTACTTCGCCAGATCGAACGCTGGTACAACCTGGATATAGATTACAGCGGTATACCTGAAGATATTCAAATTCATGCCTCCATTCAACGCGACAGACCATTATCAGCGGTACTGTCGGCGATTGAAAAAATTACCAATTTAAAATTCAGTATCGAAGGAAGGAGGATGAAATTGACTAAATAATTTACTAGTAAGGCAAAAACATGGTAAGGACAAAACTAATCCCTACCGTCGCCTCCTACCTATAAACTAATCAACAACCACTAACTAACCAACAAACTAATCACAATATGAATGATTTCCTTTTTTCTAAGGAGTATAGCGGGCGTATGCCCGGTCATCAAATTAATGGCGGAGCCACTAATACCGATTCTCAGTTCTCTTTTCGGTGGATCATCCTTTTACTTTTTGTATTGGCACTTTCATTTTCAAATAAATCGCATGCACAAACCGTAACCTTTGATCTTAAAAATGCATCGATTGTGAGGGCAACAACAGAAATAAGAAAGCAAACAAAGTATGATTTTACCTATAACGACCTTATCCTTAAAAAAGCAAAACCAGTTACATTAAAACTTGTTAAGGAGCCCCTAAACAGCGCATTAAAAAAGTTATTTGCAGGTCAGGATCTTGATTATGAAATCAAAGACCGGATCATCATTATTACGGAAAAGAAAGCAAACGTGGCTAATGGAGCTAATAATGGTTTGAACAGTCCGGTAAATGGAAATGTAACCAACGAAGACGGTAAGCCGATGGATGGTGTTACTGTGAGGGTTAAGGGAACAAAGTTCTCTACTCAAACAGATAAAAGCGGTCATTTTACCATTCCGGCCCAATATGCAACGGGCGTGCTTGAAATTAATCACCTGGGCTATTATCATTTGGAAATTCCTGCGCAAAGGGCACGTGTCGTTTCGCTTAAAATCTCCGCATCCGATCTGAAAGACATCCTGGTAAGGACAGGTTATGAGGAAATCGATAGCCGTCAGTTAACCAGTTCAGTCTATACCGTCAAAGCTGAAGATCTTCTTACACCTGGTGTGAATACCATTGATAAATTATTAGAGGGTAGAATACCGGGTTTAATTTCGATGCAAAATTCTGGACAGGTTGGTGCTGCACCTAAACTTAGAATCCGTGGAACATCTACCATTTTAGGTAACCGTGAACCCTTATGGGTGTTAGATGGGATTGTACTTCAGGATCCTGTGAATGTTAATCCGCAATCTATCAATGACCTTGACTTTGTAAACTTATTGGGTAATGCCATTGCAGGATTAAATCCCGAAGACATTGATCAGATCGATGTGCTTAAAGATGCTTCTGCTACCGCTTTATATGGTGCAAAAGCAGGTAATGGTGTAATTGTAATTACTACAAAAAAAGGTAAACCTGGTAAACCAACTATTTCGTATTCAACCAATGTTACCTTTAACAGGCGCCCGCGCTATTCAGACAGAAACATGAACATGATGAATTCTGAGGAAAGAATGGATGTATCGAAGGAAATGGTAGAGCGAAGAATGCAATACAACAATGTAACCCAGTTTTCAGGTTATGAGAATGCCCTTCAGCAATATTACAAAGGAACCATCGGTTACGATGAGTTTAAACGCCAAAGTGACTATTATGCCAGTGTAAATACAGACTGGCTAGGCTTGATTACTCAGGATTCCTACTCTCAAAGTCATACTGTAACCTTATCAGGAGGTTCTAACCGTATTAAGTTTTATTCTTCTTTGGGTTATCTAAATGAAAATGGAACCATTAAAGGAGAATATAATAAGCGTTATTCATCAGTAGTAAACGTTACCGCTGATTATGATAATTTTCTGGCTCAAGTAAGCTTTACGGGCAACTATTCATCCAGGAACTACACACCTTCTGATTTAGGTATTATGAACTATGCCTATAATACCAGCAGAACGTTGCCTGCTTACAATCCTGATGGCAGTTATTTTTATTATCCGGTTACCACCCCAGCCACCCAGCTTTTCAATTACAATATCCTAAAGGATAGAGAATACAGCGCTGACCATACTGATTTGCTTGCAAGTAACTTAAAGGCATTATTAAGATTAAAAATTACACCAAAATTTAATGTTGAAGGGACTTTTGCATATGGGATCAGTAATAACGATCAGCAAATTTACTATACAAAAGACTCCTATTACATTGCCAAACTTAGACAAGACTACAGCCTTAGGTCTGATTTAGCGCCGGTAGGAGGTGAATGGACAAAAAAAGAAGTTCGTAATAATAATTATACCGGCCGTTTACAGGCAAACTATGCCACTACATTTGGTGCAGAAAATAGACATTCCCTTACCATTTCAGGCGGTACAGAAATAAAATCGAATGAATATAACGGCTTTGACATTACCAGAAGAGGCTATTTCCCGGAGATGGGCGGTTATTTTGATGTCGTGCCAACCACTTATTCAGGCTACTACAACCAATGGATGTCTGATAAGCGCGCTTTAGGGGCATTCAATCGCCAGTTGACCAATGAATTTGCCTGGTATGGTACCACGGGTTATTCTTACCGTAATAAATATATTTTCAATTTTCACATTCGCGGTGAACAATCCAACCTGTTTGGAACGCGTTCAAATAATAATTTGCTACCTATCTACGCTTTTTCTGGCAGGTGGAATATGAAAGATGATGTTGCCAGAAATACTTCATGGATCAGTGACCTGGCTTTAAAGGCTTCATGGGGATGGCAAGGAAATATGCTTCCCGGGCAGTCGCCTTATATGATTATCAGACAAAATCTTTCTACTGATCCTTATTACAACTCTACATCCGCAAATATTGTAAACTTTCCAAATCCAGATTTAAGATGGGAGCGTACTTCATCATCCAATATCGCCATGGATTTTTCTTTGTTTGGCAATAAAGTAACCGGATCAGTCGGTTATTTTTATAAGAAAACCGAAGACGCATTCCTGAGTAAAATCGTGTCAGAAATTAATGGTGTTCAATCTTACATCATCAATAGCGGCACTATAGAGAATAAAGGTGTGGAAGTGGCTTTAAGTGTTACAGCCATTAATAATGTGGGTATGGATAAGTCTAAACGGGGTTTTGTTTGGCGCTTTGATCCACAATTGGGTCAGGTGTTGAATAAACTGATTAACCAGGCCATCAATAACAGAAATAATGTACTTATCGACAATATCAACTACTCCAATTACTTAAGCGGTAATGTCCAGCTCGCTGGTAAACCAATCAATACCTTTTATTCTTACAAATTTAAAGGCTTAAGCCCGGTTGATGGCTCCCCAATTTTTTATGGTTTAGAGAATGAAAATTCGGCAGCCTACCAGAAACGCTATTTAAATATGGATAGGCAGGATGTTTATCTGGAGATTATGAGTGAATCGGGCCGTCGTGAACCATTTATTCAGGGTGGCTTATCCAATTACTTTGGGTACAGGAATTTTGGATTATCATTTAACCTTTCCTATTCTTTAGGTAATAAAATCAGATTAATGAAAATTGCTTCAGGTTACGCCAGCACAAGTGCATACCCACAGCAAAATCTGCGTAAAGAATTTGTAGATCGCTGGCGCAGACCAGGAGATGAAAACTATACTAATATCCCAGGTCTTCAGGTAGCTACTAATGGTATCAATCCTTGGTGGTCAAACTCTCCGGTAAGCAGTCTTGAATTAGGCGGCAGTGCTTATGATATGTATGATAACTCCGATATCAGATTGGTGAGTGGAGATTATCTAAAATTACAATCGGCATCTTTCCGGTATAATCTCTCCGAATCTTTAACACGTAAATTGAAACTGAGTTCAGCATATGTTAGTCTCACCGGGACCAATTTATTTACCATTAGCAACAAAATGCTAAAGGGACAAGATCCTACTCAATCGGGCTCTACACCAAATATCAATTTAACGGTCAGACCAACCTATTCGCTAAGTCTAAATGTTTCATTTTAAATAAAATAAGCTATGAAATATCTTTTAACCCTTTTAGCTTGCCTTTTGCTTCTCAGCTCTTGCAGCAAGTTTTTGGAAGAATATTCTACAGATCAAAAATACCTGGAAACTACCAGTGATGTGAATAAGGTAATGATTGCTGAAGCTTTCATGAATAATGTGTACGGTATTTCGTTATACAATCCGGCAACCATGGGAAATATTGCCTCTGAGACCGACTTTTCTGCCCCATGGCTCCATGTGATGGATGATGACACTGAAGCATTCGTACTTGGCGCTGCTGACAGAGATCAGTCTACGCCACTTAATATCCTTTCTGGGTTTCACAACTGGGCACAGTATCCGGCAGTCAACATCCTCGGCCTGGCCTGGAATGATGTAATGTGGAAGAAGGTTTACAAACGTATTGGTGCGATTAACGCATTAATTTATCAGGCTTCAGAAATTGCTACAAAAAATCCGGCCGATGCTGACCTCCGGCATTTACAAGGCGAAGCTTATTTTTTACGTGCTTATTATTACTTTTTACTTCAAAATATTTACGGATCTCCTTATCGTAAGGCAAGCGCTGCTACTGATGAAGGTGTGCCATTAAAAATTTCTGAGAAAGTAGAAGATAACTATTTCAAAAGGACAAATAATGAGACCGTGTATAACCAGATTATTGCAGATCTTGATCAGGCTGCAAATTTCCTTCAAGGCTACAATCCTACAACTAAAATCAGAGTAGGTATTGCTGCGGTTAAGTGTTTACAAAGCCGCGTATATCTATTTACGGAACAATACGATAAGGTATTGCAGGTCACTAACGGTTATGAAAACATGGGTTACAGTATTGTTGATTTAAAGCGTTATGTAGCCAACAGTAACTTTACTTACCGCAGTTCTACAGAAACCATATTTACTATGGGAACAAATTCAATTCCTGTGGTTTTTCCTAATGATTCTTTAGCATCTTATGCGCCTGTAAACCGTCTTGCATCTAGCTTTAAGGCCTCTGATAACTTAATACAGAGTTATAACAATAATGATCTCCGCTTAAATGCCTGTTTTACACTATCATCGAAAAGCAAAGCATTTCTTCCGGCTAAATGGCGTACCTGGCGAACCTACAATGACCCGGAGCAAGTATCGTGTATTTTTTCTTTCCGTTTACCTGAAATGTTGCTCAACCGCGCAGAAGCGCAAGCCATGCTTGGTGCTGATGGTGAAGCATGGAGTGAAATCCAAAAACTGCAGGCGATGCGCTTTAATAACGGAGGTAGCCAGCAACCTACATCTAACCAGGCATTGGTTAATTTTATTCGCGATGAACGTAGACGTGAATTTTGCTTCGAAGGCCATCGCTGGTTTGATTTGAGGCGATACCAGGTAAATTCGAAATATCCACTTGGTTCAGATTTTACCATCAAGCATCCAACTTATACCTATGATGCACAAACCAATACTTATACCCGTGCAGGAAATTATGTTTTAAATTCCATAGCTCAGGATGCGGCAAGCTGGCAGGTACCCATCCCTAATTATGCCATAGAATTTAACAGGGGATCGCTAACTAACCCCATTCGCAGTGTTCGTAATGTTCAACCTTAAACTGATGAAGATGAAAAATATTTTATTTGTTGCAGCAGCATGCTTCACGCTTACGCTGGTTTCCTGCAGAAAAGAACCTTTTACCGAATTTCCTGATTATGATAAAAACTGGTTGGCCATGGAAGATAACCCCAATGATCCGACCATACATGCCAATTATCAGTTTTATCAGGAAACGGGCATTCCCGTATTCGTAAACGATACTATTGGTTCGCAAAAGCGCGTGGATGTTTTTGGCAAAGCCTATACCTACTATGAGGTTTTATCTTTGAGTTATTCGCTTGGTGGCATACCGAGTGGTCCACCTCCCGCAGTGCAATCCTTTACCTATTGCAATAAGGCAGATGTGCCAAATGCACTTACATTTCTAAGGACCGAGATTATGCCGGTAGTTAAGAATAAGATCCATATTCCAAGTATTCTTTTAGTGGAGAACATGAATACGAACGCTTTCGGAACCTATTCTTATAAAGGATTTAATACTGTGGTTATTGCACAGATTTCGAAAATCCCAGCCATGAGTGAAACAACCAAGGCTGATTACAAAGGCGCCATATTACGATCGATGCTTACCAATACGGTGTTAGATGCAAAGTATGCCAATATCCTGGATAAGTTTTATGCTGTTTCCAGAAAATTTGTAACAGGGCGTGATGCTTATGGGATAAGTTCGTTCCAGCTAAACAGTAATTACATTATAGGTTTGCCGGCAGGTACACCTTATACCTATCAGGCAATCGGTTTTCTTGGATCAGATACCAGAATTACTTCATCAGCACCAATATCAACCTGGTTGGATGTTAGCATGTATTTGGAAGCTGCTTTGGTAAACACAGACGCACAGTTTAAACAAAAATATGCTGCATACCCTAATATTCTTTTGAAATATGGCTACATCCGCCAAATTTTAAATGATATGGGAATAAATAATTAATACAATACACAAATACCGTTAGCAGGTATTTTCAGCCTGCTAACTTTTAAACAATAACAAACTATAATGAAAAAAACACTAATTTTTTCTGCGATGCTAGCCATATCTGCCTCGTCGTGGTCGCAAACTGCAGTTATTAAAGGAAAATTCCATAAGCTGTTACCAAATGGTAAGGAAGCACAGGATGTACTCTTTTCCAAGCCTAAAGAAGGTGAAATTGAGGTTATTTTACCGATGGTAAAAAGCAGACAGGATCAGATCTTCCGTGGAGAGGTGAAGAAAGAAGATTTAAATACAATCCGTTACGTAGGTTTGTATGATGAACAATATGCGGTTTATTTAAAACCTGGTGAGGAACTTAATGTTGATGCTGGTGACGGACAAATTGTTTACTCAGGAAATGTAAATAAAGAAAACCAGGTATTTGCCGATTGGTATAAAATGATAAAGCCATTAAGACGGTACGGCTATACTCAAAATAGCTATAGGTTGCCTTCTGATGGTTACATTAAAATAATTGATTCTTTGAAAGCTCCGGTTGAACAGTTTATTAAAAATATCAACACCGGAAATGCTTCCTTTGATAAACAAGCAAAGTATTTCTTAACCTGGAGTTATAAATATGATGTCATTATTCCTACTGCTTCTGGTTTGAACATCGGAAAGAAAGAAGAATATCCTGAAAGCCTTGTTAAGTTTTATAACGATGAAAAATGGGAAGATGCTAATATCTGGAACCTACCGATGGGTTATCACTATATGCTTTATTTCGCTTTCGTAAAACATATTATTTACGGTGCCAAACAGGGCATGGCTGCAGACTTCCTGATTCCAGAGATTTCCAATAAAGAGTTGAAAGCAAAATTCATCTTGGCACAAGCAGAAAGAGGCGCTATTCAAAACTATGTTCAATACCTGGAAAGAAACGAACAGTTTATGCAAACTAAAGAGCAGCGTGAAAAGATAGCTTTACTCTTAAAAAGAGGCCGTTTACAACAACCTGGTGGCCAATCGATGGATTTTGCTTATCCTGATGCGAGTGGTAAAATTCATCGCTTAACCGACAATCTGGGTAAAGTGGTATTCCTTGATCTGTGGGCTACCTGGTGTGCGCCATGTTTGAAAGAACAACCGGCATTAGAAGAACTGGAAAAATCATTTGAAGGCAAAAACATTGTATTTATTAGCCTTTCCATTGATACAGACCAAGCCAAATGGCAAAAAATGGTAGAGGAGAAAAAATTATCCGGACTTCACTTGTTTACCAACAACAAAGGATCAATGATCGGCGATTATGAGGTAACAGAAATACCAAGATTTATACTGATTGATCAAAATGGAAAGATGGTGAATTTCCAGGCACCACGACCTTCAGATCCTAAACTGAAGGCACTAATCGAATCAACTTTAAGCAACACCCAAACGCTAAAATCCAAATGAAAAAACTAATTATAGGCTTAACCATTTGCCTAAGCATTTTGAGCTGGAAGTCAATCCATGCTCAGGGCATTAACTTCGAAAAACTGACCATGAATGACGCCATGAATAAGGCTGGAATTCCTGGCGACGAGAAATTAATACTGATTGATTGCTTCACCAGCTGGTGCATTCCCTGTGCGGAGATGGAAGCTACTGAGTTTCCTAAAAAAATAGCGGGAGATTATTTCAACCCGAAATTTGTATCGGTAAGATTTGATATGGAAAAAGGGGAAGGCAAAGAGATTGCCAAAAAATATAATGTAACCGCATATCCTACTTTCCTATTGTTGAATTTCCAGGGACAGGAAATTAACCGTGTAGTGGGCAAAGCTTCGGCAGAGGAATTTGTAAACAAGGTAAAGGCAGCACTGGATCCGAAAAATTCGATACCTGGCCTGAAAGCCGCTTACGAAGAAAAGAAAAGTATGCGTACAGGATTTCCTTACGCTTTAGCACTTTATCAAAATTCAAAAGATCCTTCTCCGGTTCTCGAAGAACTATTTGACAATGCACAGGATTTTGAGCGGTTCAGTAAAGAGTATCTTGAACTGGCTTTTGGCATCACTAAGTTCGGCAGCCCTTTTTTCAGAAAAATAATGTTAGAGAAATCTAATATAGATGCCTACTGGGGTACGGAAATAACGAACAGGATCATATTTGATAAAATCCGTAAAGATATGTACCAGATTGCCAATGAAACTGGTGCCAAATACAATATCTTCTATACCCCTAAGGAGGTGGAGGAAGTTGCCTACACCATAGCGTTGTTGAAGTTACCTCAGGATAAACCTGAATCACACATGGGCCGCATCGCTCTTTACGTAGTCAATAAAGACCTGGATGGCTTAATTGCTTATTATAAGCGCAATATTGCGCTCATTCCAAATACAGACGTATTTAAGGGAATTTTAGACGGCATTTTGATGAAGCAAGCTGCTAAAGCAAATGAGACGCAAAAAACCGCAATAAGAGAATATTTTAGTGGGGTAGCAAAAACTTACGAAAAGGAATTTAAGTATTATCAGGGAATGGCTGAACGCATGCAGAAAACAGTAGGCAAATAACCACAGGCTACAAATTTTAAAAAAATGTTAGCAATAAAAATACTTAAAAAGAGCATAAACATCACAGCAGGTATATTTTTACTTACTGCTGGTACCACGCATGCGCAAACCTTTACGGACGATGCCAAGATTTTAGCAACGTATCAGAAGTCATTAGATTCGTTATTTCTAAAGGTAAAAAGCGTTACCGCAGAGGATGCTAAAACGCAATTGGCAGAAAACACAAAGGCTATTCCACTAAATTTGGTAAAAACTGATAAAAGGAAAAAAGACGGAAACGAACTCTATGAGCTTGCAAAACCTGCAACGGTAACAGTAGGTATTGCCTATCTTTGTCCGAGATGCAGCAATTCTCACATCAGTGAATCTTCAGGATACGTTATAGATCCGAGTGGCATTGTGGTAACCAATTATCATGTAGCCGCCATGTATGCCAACATCAGCGATGGGAATAAGCCACTAGGACTTACCGTTAGGATGGCTAACGGTAAGATTTATGCAGTAAAGAGTGTTCTCGCCTGTTCCAAGACAAATGATCTTGCAATAATTAAATTGGCAACTGATGGCGAAAAGATTCCTGCTTTACCACTGGCACAAGCTGGTAAAGTTGGTGATGACGTGTATGTTTTGGGCCATCCTAAGGGCATGCATTACTTTTTCAGCAAAGGTATCGTAACCAATAAATACATGGAGGAAGCCGGTGAAATTAACAAGAAATTTTTCAGGGAAATGATGGCTATTTCTGCAGATTATGCAACAGGATCCAGCGGCGGTCCGGTAATGGATAGCTGTGGAAATGTGATTGGTACAGTATCCAATACCAAAATGTTTACCCATAGCGAAATGAACCCTAGTGTGCAGATGGTAGTGAAGAATACAGTACCTGTAGAATCACTATGGAAACTGATCAGATCGGGCTCAAATCAATAAACTTAGCTTCGTATTAACAGCACGTTTCAATACCCGCGATTAAAAACCGCGGGTATTTTTTGTGATATCAAAAATTGCGTCCTGCCCATTCCCGTAAAATTTAACGCTGCCTAACCCAAGCTTTTGATATCTTTGCGGCATGGAACATGTATTGGATAATCCGATTTATTATGCCCTAACATCCGGGCATAGCCATATCTCAAAAGGCACTGATGAAGTAAAATATTATATCGAAGATATTACTGCGTTTGCCGGGTTAAAAGATAATTCTCAGGAGAATTTAAATACCCTCTATAAAATCAGCCCGCCAGAAAGTCTTTTCGTATTTTTTTCTACAACTCCGGTTGAAATACCTGGACAATGGAAATTGTTGAACCAGATTAACATGTTTCAATTTGTTTTTCGTAACAAAGAAATACCCAAAACAGGTGCAACCGGAATAACAGATCTCGACCTGCAACATGTTACAGAAATGATCAATCTGGTAGAGCTGACCAAACCGGGTCCGTTTTTGGCCAGAACCATTGAGCTGAGCAACTACACCGGCATATTTACGGAAGGGAAACTGGCTGCCATGGCCGGACACCGGTTTTTCCCAAGCCCTTATCGGGAAGTGAGTGCCGTTTGTACGCATCCTGATCACTTAGGAAAAGGTTATGCTTATAAAATTTTACAGGAACAGATCAAAAGAATATTACTCCGTGCTGAAATACCCTTTTTGCATGTTAGAAATGACAATGATGGCGCTATTAAACTTTACCAGAAACTGGGTTTTGAAATCAGAACAGATATGATGGCCTACGTGATCAGGAAAGAAGCCTAAGCCAACAAGAGAATGTTTCTAAATAGAAAACTACTTAAAAACTAACATTTCTATGCTGTAGTTTTGTGCCAAACTAGCACATACATGTCAAAAACAAAACTTACCATTAACAATAACGGCTCCGTTAAAATAGAGGGCGATTTCGAGATAGTAGATAAAAACGGGAATGCTTATGGCCTGCAGGGTAGAGAAGTCGTTTCAATCTGTCGTTGTGGTTTATCTAAAAACAAGCCTTTTTGCGATGGCGCCCACAAAGGCCATTTTGAGCATGAAGCCATTGCATTTGATCTTCCACCTAAAAAAGTTTAATAAACAGCATTTAAAAGCATCAATCTTTCCGGGTTGGTGCTTTTTTTTTCCAGGCGCAACCAATCCAGTTTGTAGCTGTATATAATTCCTTGATAGGGCCTAATTTCATTTTAAAAATTTTAATTAAAATTCGCTATACATAATCTTAAAATCCTGCATTAGCTAACCATCTCCCCTCCTTACCCTACTTTTACAGGAACATTTTTCTACAATTTAGTGTTATGTTGAATAAATAATCTACATCATGGCAAAAGAGAAGAAAAAAAGCAAAAAGAAAAAGGATAAAAAGAAAGGTAAAAAAAAGAATAAGTTAGGCGTTAAAAACTCGTTGGTGAACAACATTAATGCCCGAAAGAAAAAAGGCAAGTCGAGATCAAAAAAGAAATCCAAAATCAGCAAAAAAGCTTACAAAAAAATGCAAAAAGGCTGGAAGAAATAACGCTTGGTGATATTGTTTTTATGACTGCTACCTAAAACTATCCAAACGATACTTATATTCAAAAAGATAGCGATATCCTTAATTAAAGCTTGTAAATTTGCATGATGGAACCAGGAAAACAACACCGCAACAAAGAAACCTGTACGGCAAGTTTAAATGCGGTAAAAGATGCCCTATATGTACTAAATGGGAAGTGGAAGTTTCCGTTAATTATCGCTTTGCAAGATGGCCCCAAGCGATTTAATGAAATCCAGAAATCGCTTGGAGAAATTACGCCCAAAATATTATCGAAGGAACTCAAAGACCTCGAGTTAAATGAGTTTCTGGTTCGAAAAGTATTTTCCACCACCCCTGTTACCGTAACTTACGAGCTTACCCCCTATAGCGAATCGCTTGACCGGGTAATTAATGAGCTCAGAGAATGGGGCTTAAAACATCGCGAAAGGCTGGTTAAGAACAGGAAAAACGAACATACCACTGCTGAAACACTGGTTTCCCTTTAAATGTAAACATGAACAATGATCTCCACCTATCGGCCTGAACGAGTAAAAAAGATAATGATAAAATTCAACTATCTTTGTACAAAATAAAATCCATGGCGGTATTACATAAAAAAGAAGAAAAAATCCAGGCAGTGCTAGGTAGGTTGCCTAAAAAATATACAGACGAACAATTTGTAGAAATGTTTATTAAACTCTACTCTAAAGACTGGGGAAAAATTAAATCAGCTTATATTAAGCAATCTCAGGATAAAGAACCGGGAACCATCATCAATATGCCTAAACCAGAGGTGTATTTAAGACAGGTCCTCGCTAACTATCTGAAACAAGATCATACGTCTGAAGCAGTAGAGGCTAAAGAAGAACCTGTTGCTGAGGCACCTGCAACTGAACTGAAAAAAGCAAAAACTCCGGCCAAGAAGAAAGCAGAAGCAACTGAAGAATTAACGGTAGAAGTTAAAAAGGCTAAAGCGCCTGCAAAGAAAAAAGCTGAGGTTACAGAAGAAATTCCAGTAGCAGAAAAGAAAACAAAAGCAGCAGCAAAAAAGCCTGCAACAAAAAAATAAAAAATATTTTAAATCATATACAATAAATCACCCTTTTGGTTGTTTATATATCTGAGAGCGTTAATTTAGATGACGGGGATAGGTCGGTATGATTTATCCCCGTTTTTTTTTTGCTTTTTTCCATATCTATTTTTCATTGTCATGCTGAGCCGTGCGAAGCATCTTTCATTTTAGTATATACCTTACTTCGTTTTTACCTATCAGAAGTTTTACATCCAATTGTAAATTTTATCCGTTTAATTGGTATATCGGAAAAAGTCGATATACATTTGCAACATGGATCAAGTAGAAATATTTAAAGCCCTTTCCAATAAAACACGTTTACAGATTTTAACCTGGTTAAAAGCGCCTGAGTTACATTTTCCGGAACAGCCAAATGCCGACTTTGAAAATGTTGGTGTTTGTGTTGGTCAGATCCAGATGAAAAGCGGCTTGTCGCAAAGCACCATTTCAGAATACCTGTCCATCTTACAGCGTGCTGATTTAATCAGTTCTACACGACTGGGCCAATGGACTTATTACAAACGCAATAAAGAAGGCTTAAAAAAATTAAGCGATATCATTAATACCGAAATATAATTTAAAAATATATGAACACAGATAGTTTATTCAGGCCATTCAGCCTTAAAACTTTGAATATCAAAAATAGAATTGTAATGGCACCTATGACGAGATCATTCTCTCCGGGCGGAGTGCCAACACCTGAGGTCGCTACTTATTATGCAAAAAGAGCGGCCGGAGAAGTAGGCTTAATTTTGTCTGAAGGAACGGTAATTAACCGTCCATCTTCTTCTGCGGATCCAAACATTCCACATTTTTATGGTACAGAAGCTTTAGCAGGATGGCAACAGGTGATTAATGAAGTTCACCAGGCTGGCGGGCAAATGGGTCCACAAATCTGGCACCAGGGAATTATGGAAAACCATGCATCAGGGTGGTTGCCCGATGCACCCTTTGAAGGCCCTTCAGGTTTTAACAAACCGGGTTTTGAAAATGGTGTACCGATGACGGATGCGGCTATTGCCGATACCATTGCTGCTTTTGGTCAGGCCGCAGCTGATGCCAAGACTTTAGGTTTTGACACAGTTGAAATACATGGTGCACACCAATATCTGATTGATCAGTTTTTTTGGGATGCTACCAATAACCGAACCGACATTTATGGAGGAAAAACCTTAGCAGAGCGTACCCGTTTTGCCGTTGAAGTAATTAAAGAAGTACGTAAAAGGGTTGGCGAAGATTTCGCTTTGATTATTCGTTTATCGCAATTTAAACCCGCTGCTTACGATTTTAAATTGGCTAAAAACGAGCAGGAAATGGAAGAATGGTTAACCCCACTCGCAGAAGCCGGAATTGATATTTTCCATTGTTCGCAACGCCGTTTCTGGGAACCGGAGTTTGAAGGTTCTGACCTGAATTTTGCCGGATGGGCGAAAAAAGTAACAGGTAAGACCACCATTTCAGTAGGTTCAGTTGGTTTAGATGGTGATTTTTTTGGTGCTTTTGCGGGACAAAGTTCGCAGCCTAGTTCGCTAGATGAATTGGTGCGCAGAATGGACCGTGGCGATTTCGATTTAGTAGCAGTTGGACGTCCGTTGTTAGCAGACCCTAATTGGGTTGAAAAAATTAAACATAACCGCTTGGATGAATTGAAAGGCTTCAGCAAAGAAGCTTTGATGCAACTGGTATAAAAACTATATTTTCTCTTTAAGTTTAAAAGCATCTCGAAAGGGATGCTTTTTTGTTTCTGGTGTTGTCAGATGTTACCATTTGACACACCTCTCAAATATTAATTGTGGAGTTGCTCTCTTTCTAATTTCTTAATACCTTTTTTAGCCCGTCAAATGGTAACATCTAACTGCGCATAAAAATTCTTCTGCCATGGAAATACTGAAGCGCGGAATCTTTTTGGATAATTATGAAAGCAATACCTGTAATGCTTCGGTTGCTCCAGCCCCGCCCTTTGCTTAATCCGACTGAAAATTCGGGATAACGCTGTTGGCCGGGTTTATTTCACCTCCGATAGTAGCACTGCCGCAGCCATCTAAACCCGATCGAAGCGGGATGCCAATTCCTTCCAATTGGCAGAAGCGGGAGCGGGACTACCAGTAGCCTAAAAGCTTCTGTTACTGCTTTCCAAATAAAATTAAACGACCAAACTTTGTTACCTCAATCAATTTTTCTGTGAGGTCAGATGTTTACATCTGACACGTATACAAATCTTTATTTCAATTCTTTCGAGAATACACATCACCAAATGCCGTTCTTCTAGATTTAGCTTCGCTGAGCCTTCGGGTTCCCGATTCCGTTGCACTTCACTCTAAAGGACGTGACGAATAGAATTTCAATTTAAATCCCAACCTTTTTCCATAAATTCACGTCATCAAAAAATTGATTGTCCCATGTCGAACATTAAACTCATTATCGAAGAAAGACCTGCAAATATTGGCAATTTCATGGTAGGCAGGCTCCTCCCTTTCCGTGAAAAACGTATGGTTGGGCCATTTTCATTTATTGATCATATGGGGCCTGCTGCAATGAGCGATCATGAAAACCTTGATGTTCCACCCCATCCGCATATCGGTTTATCTACCCTAACTTTCTTGTTTGAAGGCGAGATTACGCACAAAGACAGTTTAGGATCGGATATTGTGATTAAGCCTGGACAGGTAAACTGGATGACTTCCGGAAGTGGTATTGTACATTCAGAAAGAACCCCTGAATATCTTAGGCATACGGATAAAATGCTTCATGGCCTGCAGATCTGGGTGGCTTTGCCAAAAGCTTTAGAACAGATGGAACCCGAATTTTTCCATGTGGAAGAGGCAGATATTCCGGGCTGGACCCAAGATGGCGTCCATTTTAAATTGATTGCCGGGGAGGCGTTTGGTCACAAATCTCCGGTACCGATATACAGCCCTTTATATTTTTTAGAGTTAAAGAGTACTAACCGCCAGAAAGTAAATATTGGCGATTATCTTTTCGGCGAAAGTGCCCTCTATATTTTAGAAGGCGCAATAGAAAGTGACGGACATATTTTCGAACCCCGCCAGATTCTAATCGCCAACGATGCCAGACTCTGTGAATTTACCATGCACGCAAATACCACGGTTTACATTTTCGGAGGTGAACCTTTTCCTGAAGAACGTTTTATTTACTGGAACTTTGTAGCCTCTGATAGGGAATTAATTGAAAAAGCAAAAATAAAATGGCTGGAACAAACCTTTAAACCTGTACCTGGAGAAACCGATTTTGTGCCTTTACCAGATCCCATCCGCAATATTAAACACTAATTCCTCCTAAACAGATTCATATTTACAGAAATAGCCACGCCTGTTGACGACAACCTGCTATTGCCATAACCGATATCGGTTAACGGAATTTTCATAAAAGGTTTAGCGCTAATGCTTAAATTATGATTGATTTTGTGCTGAAACTCTATACCAACATTGGCTATACCTAGATAATGCTGGTTCGCATTTTTTACTTCGAAATTTTGCGGACCCTGATAAGTGCCGTTGTAGGAAAAGCTATATTTTTCTTTTAACATTAAATAACTCGATAAACCTGTACTTACAGAAATAGAATTACGGCGGTTATCAAAAACTTTGTAATTTAAATTGATCGGGATATCCAATACGTCACAATTGGCATGGATGTTTGATGGTTTTATGCTGAATACATAGTTTGTGTTGGGCTTGTATAAGCTAAAATCCGAATCGTAAATTTTCTTTGCGTAAGATGCCCCAGTAGTAACACTCAGTTTTTGTGTCAGGATAACGGTCGCTTCTATGCCAAAGCCTCCACTTAAGCTACTTTGCCCTGATTTTTGTACGCTGGTTAAATCTGGCGCAGCCAGAATACTTAATATCAATCGCGGTTTCTTCTTAAAAACAGGATCTTGAATTTTTGCCACCCTAGCCTGAGCAGGCTCAAACACCAGATTTTGTTTCTCAAATGCTATTGGTTCGCGCTCAGTATTTATTTTCGGTTTATAAATTACATCAACTAATTGGTTACTGTTATCACCACCGGTTTCCATAGCTTTTAGTGAAGTGGACCGTGTTTCAGCGCCCTTTTGCGCATTGGTGACTTTTTCTGTATTATGATGGCCAGCCAATAAACTTCCCTGTCCATTTCCGGCAGAACCATTTTCATCTGCTGGCTTTTTAATCAGCTCTTCTTTATCATTTAAAGGCTTACCGGCATTATTGTTTTTTTCTATCTTGGTTTTAACCTGTCTGTCTTTGGCCTGATCAGCATCGGGTTTAACCAACAAATACACCACCAGCAACATGGCAGCTATCCCGGCTACGGCAGTTAACCATATTATCGGTACTGCTCTTCTTTTTGGTGATGGATGCAACCTTTCCTCCAGATTATCCCAATCTAAATCATTAAAAGGAAGATCGGGACTTTCCAATCCATCCTTAAATAATTTATCTATATCTTTTCCCTCTTTCATTGCATATTTGTATTTAACCTTACCTGTAAAAGGTTCCTGTCTACCTCCGAACTTCTCACCTGGTAACTGTTCGTCTCCGTAGCTTTTAACATTTCCTGTAGTTTTTGCCTTGCCTTAAACAGGTTAGATTTTGATGTACCTACCGATATTCCCAACATTTCGGCAATTTCTTCATGCGTATAGCCGTCTATAGCAAAGAGGTTAAATACGGTACGATAGCCTGGACTTAGTTCTTGCACCAGCGCCAATAAATCCTGATAAGCCAGCTTATCATATATAGAACTTACCTCCGCTACATATTCATGATCGGTAACATCCACATGATCTGCAAATTTAAGATTGGCACGATAGTAATCGATAGCAGTATTGGTTATAATGCGCCCAAGCCAGGGTAAAAAAGCTTTGGTAGGTTCATATTTGGCAATGTTCTTAAACGCTTTAAAAAAACCATCGTTCAAAATTCCCGCAGCATCTAACCGATCATTTGCATAACGCAAACAGATACCCATAGCAAAGCTGTAGAAATGTTGATATAGCGCTTTCTGACTATCTCTTTCATTTCTAATGCAGCCTTGAATATACTTTTGTATAAGAATATCTTCTTTGTCGCGCTTAGCGGTCACAATTCTCCTTTCAAAACACATTACGATCAGGAGCAACGAAAGGTTGCTTCAAAATCAATCTTTTTTTAAAATATCTGTTATTATTCATTTTGGCTTAAAAACCTTCGTTATGGAAGCAACCATTTAAAACCTGTGGGCGTAATAGCAGCATATCAATTTTTATTAAAGTTAAAACTTAAAACAAAATCTTATGCTAATCTACTTAAAAAGAAATCTATTGGCTGTACTTTGTATAGCTGTAGTATTTACTGCCTGCAAAAAAAGCAATTCAGATGAGCCAACAACTCCGCCAAACAATAACAATAAAGGAATCCAATTGGCAAGCGATGCCAAATTCGGCACTGTATTAACGGATAAAGACGGTAAAACCTTATATTTTTTTGCTAATGATGCCGCAGGAGTACCTACTTGTACAAATGGTTGTGAAACCAACTGGCCACTTTATTACAGTGCCGATGCCAGTACAGATTTAAACCTGAATAAGGCAGAAGTAGGCGAGGTTACCCGTACAGATGGGCGTAAACAAAGTACTTACCGTGGTTACCCACTTTATTATTTTTCCGGCGATGCTGCTAAAGGAGACATTAAAGGCGACGGTGTTGGCGGGATCTGGTTTGTGGCAAAACCTGATTATTCGTTGATGTTGGCCAATGCACAACTGGTAGGGGCTGATACCAAAACCTATACCAGTACTTATGTGGAGGGAACTGGACTCACCAAATACCTTACTGATGCATTTGGCAGAACACTTTACGCCTTTGCTCCCGATAAAAACGGATTAAATACTTATACAAAAGGCACAACACAAGAAGGAATCTGGCCGGTTTACACTTCTGAAATACAGAATGTTCCATCTGTAATGGCAAAAACAGACCTGGGTGTAATCACAGTAGCCAGCGTGAATAAAAAACAACTTACCTACAAAGGATGGCCATTGTATTATTTTGCATCCGATACCAAAAGAGGCGATAATAAAGGAATTACTATCCCGGGATCGGCAGCTCCGGGATCAGTTTGGCCTTATGTTTCAACCACAACCTCGGTTGCTCCGGCACAATAAAATATTTGGGGTTGGGCAAATAGAATGGTCGGCTGTGTTTTTACAGCCGGCCTTTTATACCTCTAGTAAGGCTTGTTTAATTTTTTCGGCTGCTTCAGTCAATTCCTCATTGCTTGGCTTTAACTTTTCTTTGCTGAAATTCATATCGCTTACATTATTCATCGGGATTAAATGAATATGTGCGTGCGGCACTTCCAATCCGATGACCGAAACGCCTACTTTTTTGCATGGAAAAGCTATTTTTACACCTTTTGCTACAATTTTAGCAAACATCCACAGGCCAACATACAAGTCTTCCTCCATATCGAAGAGGTAGTCTACTTCAATTTTTGGGATAACCAGCACATGGCCAGCAGTTAATGGCGAAACATCTAAAAATGCTAAATATTCTACAGTTTCAGCAACAACATGAGCAGGAATTTCGCCTGCAACGATTTTAGAGAAGATAGTCATAACGTGGAAGGTTAAAAGGTGGAGGGAGCTGGGCGGTTAAGATAAGTGTTTGGCGGTAAGCGGCTAACGCTTATCGCCAAATGTTATCCGCTTATCTGGATATCTCTAAAACTTCAAATTGCATTTTGCCTGCAGGCACTTCGATTTCAGCAAGTTCTCCTACCGATTTTCCCAATAAGCCCTGTGCAATGGGCGATTTCACAGAAATCTTTCCGGTTTTTAAATCGGCTTCACTCTCTGCCACCAATTGATAGGTCATGGTTGCCCCATTTTTAACATTTTTTATTTTTACAATTGATAATGCCAGTACCTTCGATAAGTCCAAACGCGACTCATCGATCAAACGTGCATTTGCCAATGTATTCTGTAATTTAGCTATTTTAGCTTCGTGCAGCCCCTGCGCTTCTTTTGCGGCATCGTATTCTGCATTCTCCGATAAATCACCTTTATCCCTTGCTTCTGCAATTGCTTTAGATATTAGCTGACGACCGGTGGTAGTTAAATAATGAACTTCCTCTTTTAATTTATCTAACCCTTCTTGGGTGTAGTAGGTTACCTCTGTCATTGCTCTATTAATTTTGTTCAAACGCTATAAAAAACAAACAAGACTATATAGTTGGTTTGCTACATAGTCTTGCTTCAATTATAACGAAGATAAAATGTGGAAATTACAAAAGCAAATAAAAGATTAAGATTTAATGGAATTTTAGCTTTCACCATCTTTTTTTTACGCCAAACTGTTTTCATCGCGAGATTAATCAATCATTTACATAACATTCAATCGCACAGGTATTCAAAATTCAATCATTAATTTTAATTTAGCTTAAATTATTCTTAAAAATGAAAAAGTTATTTTCTATTGCCCTGCTCGTTTGCCTGGGTGGCTATACAGTTTCTGCACAGGAACTTTACATGCCCCGGAATATTAAAGCAGCCTATGCTAAAGGTACACGTGCCATGAACGGGAAACCCGGACCAAATTATTGGCAAAATCATGGCAAATACAATATGGATATCCAGGTAGATGCCGAAACCAAAGTAGTTAGCGGTAAAGAAGAAATTTTATACAGCAACAACAGTTCAGACACCTTAAAAAACCTGGCCATACGCTTTGTAAATAACCTGCATAAACCCACCGCACCAAGAAGTGGTGCAGTTAGCGAAGATTTTCTGAGTACAGGTTTAAATATCAAGGCCTTTTGGGTAGATGGTCAGAAATATAAGGTGGACAGCAAAAACTGGGGAACGGTTGGGAATGTTACGTTAAAAAATCCTTTATTGCCAAAATCTAAAATCACCGTTAAAATTGAATGGGATTACCCCTTATCAAAAGAAAGCGGACGGGAAGGACAGATTGATCCAAATTCTTTTTTTGTGGCTTATAGCTACCCCCGTATATCGGTCTACGATGATTATAACGGATGGGACCGCATTCCACACACTGACAGGGCCGAATTCTATAATGACTTTAACGATTATGAATTCTCAATCAAAGCCCCTAAAAACTATGTGGTTTATGCAACCGGCGATTTCCTCAACCCCGATGAAGTTTTACAACCGGAGATTTCTGCACGTTTAAAAAAATCATATAATGGTGATGAAGTGATCCATATCGCCACCGAGCAGGAAATGAAAGATGGTAAGGTAACACAACAAAAAGACTGGAATACCTGGAAGTTTGCGGTAAACCACATTACCGATGTTACTTTTGCCTTGAGTAATCACTATGTTTGGGATGGTGCGAGCGTAATAGTGGATAAAAAGACCAATCGGCGTGCCAGTGCCCAGGCAGCTTACAACCCAGCTACAGGAACAGATTTTGTCAACTCGGTTAAATACAACCTCAATGCTCTGGATTGGTTTTCCAACAACTGGCCGGGAATCCCTTACCCTTATGTTAAAACCATTGCTTTTCAAGGTTTTGCAGACATGGAATATCCAATGATGGTGAACGATTCTCAATTTGGCGATCCGGTATTTGCACAATTGGTTCAGGACCATGAAGTTGCCCACACTTACTTCCCTTTTTACATGGGCATTAACGAAACCCGTTATGCCTATATGGATGAAGGATGGGCCACCACATTCGAATATTTAATCGGCATTGCCGAGCATGGCAAACAGGCAGCAGACGATTTTTACAGGAAATTTAGGGTGAATAACTATATTAATGATAAATCGGCAGAAGAAGACCAACCCATTATTTCGATGTCTGATCAGGTTTCGGGCGCAGGTTATGGAAACAACTCTTATGGGAAAGCTTCATTATCTTATCTGGCACTTAAAGATATGCTGGGAGATGATTTATTTAAAAAAGCACTGTACACCTATATGAGCAACTGGAACGGCAAACATCCTATTCCATGGGATTATTTCAACTCGATGAATGCAGGTTCAGGGCAGAACCTAAACTGGTTTTTCCAGAACTGGTTCTTCACCAACAACTACCTCGATTTAGCCATAAGCAAAGTAACACCAGCAAAAGGAAAATCAACTGTAACGATTAAAAATGTGGGCGGATTTGCCATTCCGTTTGATATGGTGATAACCTATATCGATGGGCAAACCGAGACTATACACAAAAGTCCGTTAGTTTGGAAAGCCAATCAAAAAGAGCTCAACATCGCGCTGAATACGGCTAAAAAAGTAAAATCGGTTGCATTGGATAATGGAATCTTTATGGATGCCACACCGAAGGATAATGTTTGGTCAGGACAATAGTTGACCGTATGCGGTTTTCAGTTGGCAGTATGAACCGCCAACTGAAAACTATTAATGGGGACTGAAAACTTTATTGTCAGCGTTTGCAACGCGGATTACAGAACCCCGCATTTGTAATGCGGTTAACTGAAATTTTTAACGATTGACTCGTCATTCTCTCCCAGTTTTTGTGATAACTGCAAATTGAAAACTGCAAACTAATAACTGATAACCGGCCGATGTTTAACCGGAAAATTTAAAGAATTGGCTATAAAACACATTTTATTGGCTTCTTGGTGTAGCGATTCTGCCAGTTCATAAGTCGCCTGATCAGCAATTAAGATTTGAGGATGCAGGATAACTTCTCTAAAACGGCCGCTTCCATCAGCCGATTCTTCCATTGTACCTACTGCTTCATCTTTATAATCAATAACCACGATTCCATTTTTGGAGCATAAATGTAAATACCAGAGCATGTGGCAGCTTGAAATTGAAGCCAAAAGCAAATCTTCCGGGTTATACTTAGATTTATCGCCCAAAAAAACAGAATCAGAAGAGCCTGCAACATCGGCTTTACCTTTTACTGAAATTACATAATCCCTGTCGTACGAACGGTAATCCATTGTACCTGATCCTTTGTTGCCCGTCCAGGTAACGGTGGTCGAATATAGATGATCTTTAGGCATATTAAAACTGGTTAGATTGTATTGCCAATTTAAGAAAATAAAATAGAGATTTATCTATTTCTCGCCTCTACTTTCAGACCTATGAGGTTTTAAAAACCTCATAGGTCTCACCGAATATAATGCCCTTTTGAATTTAAAAACGATTTGAGCAATTCATAGTTTCTTTCATCAGCGTCGATATTAATATGCTTGTCAGTTTCCATATAACAACATTCAAAACAGATATTAAGCGCAGAAATTATTTCTCTTTTCTTATTGTAAAATATAATCGCATCTCTGTAAATAGGCGCACAAAGCCACGAAGGTAAATTCACGATATCAGTTTCTAGAATACTGATCAGTATAAATGCATCTGCATCATTACGCTGAAATGAACTTATTTTTTGTGAAGAATTATTCAATTTCTTATCTAAATCGATTATACGCTGATCATGCCAGGATATTTCCCCAGTATTCCTATTCGTTTCCGAATAATAGGCCTCTTGCTGAAAAGAATAGGTTTCAACATATTCAAAATCGAAGCTTTTAATATATTCTTTTGATTGAATAGCTTGATTTGCCATTAAGCATTAAATATTCCGAAGTTTCTCAGCCAAAACTTCCGAAATTTTACGGTACGAATCGAACGTCCAGCCACCCACATGTGGCGTTAAAATAACCTGATTATTATGTCTTAATTCATCATACCAGAGCTGTTCGCCTAAAGCCGGGAATTTTTCTGTTTGCAGCACATCCAGTCCGGCGCCCAAAATCTTTCCATTTTTTATCGCATTCAATACGGCAGTGGTATTAACAATCTCTCCTCTGGCAGTATTGATAAAGAAGATGGGCTTTTTAAAATGAAAGAAATATTCGTCATCAACCATTTGTCTGGTTTCCGTTGTTAAAGGAATGTGCAGGCTCAGCACATCGCTATATTTCACAATTTCTTCCATACTTACCTCACGGGCAAACGCATCAGAAAAACCGGTTTTGTACTTATCATAAGCCATCACATCAACCTCAAAACCGGTCAGTTTTTTAGCGAAGCTTTGTCCCATAAAACCGTAACCTATAATCCCGACTTTTTTGCCTTTCAACTCGTAACCCCGGTTTCCTTCCCGATCCCAAACACCATTCCTGATTTCGATATCAGCCTTACGAAAATTATTCATCAACGATAAGAGCAAACCTGTGGCATGCTCGCCGACAGCATCGCAATTGCCTTCAGGTGCATTAATCAATTCGATATTCCTTTCAAAGGCAATTTTATCATCAATATTATCCAAGCCAGCCCCTGCCCTGGCTACAAATTTTAAATTGGTGGCAGCAGCAAAAATCTCCTCATCAATCCTGAATTTTGTACGTACGGCAATCCCGGTATAATCCTTTATCTTATCCAGTGTTTGTTGTCGGGTAATCTGTGGTTCATCATCTACCTGATAACCCATCGCAACGGCCTGCTCTTTAAAGGCAGGATGCAGATCATCAACAATTAATATCTTTTTCATTTTTTAGTCTATGCTCAATATGATGAACAAAAGTAACATTTTGAAGATCGTTCAATTGAAATATTCATTTATAGTTTTTATAAAAGCGGTAATTGCGTACGGTTAACTGCAAAACTTCATATTACCCACAAAAATATTACTATAAAATGGCTGTAATAAAATAGTTACGGCCCGTTTATTAAACTAAGTTGCCGTTACTTTGTCTCCCTTTATAAAAACACACGAAATTTTATTTTTAATGAGACTTTTACAATCCAGAACTATACAGATTACCCTTTTACTTTTAAGCTTATCATTTAATCTTTTCGCACAAACAAACGGAAAGGCAAAAATTACCGGAGTACTTAAAGATGCAAAAACCCAGGAAACCATTCCGTTTGCTACAGCAGTTTTGATTGATAAAGCTACGGCCAAAAATGCAAAAATAGCTCAAACCGATGTAAACGGCGCTTTTGTAATGACTGATATTCCTAACGGAACCTTTACTTTTAAAATTAGCTTTGTGGGTTACCAAACCATGGTGAGGGATAATATCAAAATAACGGCAGGCACAGGTACCTTAAATTTTGGCGATATTAAAATGAATACTGCAAAAGGCAATGTATTAAGTGAAATTACCGTAACCGGCCAAAAACAAGGTATGCAAATGGGAATCGATAAAAAGATTTTCGCGGTAGATCAGAGCGTAATCAGCGAAGGCGGTTCTGCAGGCGATTTATTACAGAATGTACCATCTGTTTCTACCGATATGGATGGCAATGTGAGTTTGCGAGGTTCGTCAGGTGTTAAAGTATTAATTGATGGAAAACCATCTTTAATTGCTGGCGGCAACGTAGCGCAGATTTTGCAATCCATCCCGGCCAGTTCTATTGAAAGCGTTGAGGTTATTACCAATCCATCAGCAAAATACGATGCCGAAGGCCAATCTGGCATTATCAATATCGTACTTAAGAAAAACACCAAACTGGGCTTTAATGGTTCCGTTGCCTTAACTGCAGGTAACCGTGATAATTATAATGCCAATACCAACTTAAGTTTCCAGAACAGCAAAGTCAATATTTATGGAAACTATGGTTACCGTTATGGCAATCGCGTTGGAGGTGGTTTTCAGGATATTACCTATAAATCTGATTCATTAAATACCAGATTTGCCAGTCAAAACACCGTTTCCAAATCATTGGATAAAGGACATAATGCCAAAGCAGGTATTGATTATTACATAGCACCTAAAAGTGTAATCAGCTTATCCGGTGGCTTTAATTCAAGAGATAATGAGCGTAACGAACAGCTCGACATCAGACAATTAGATAAAAACCAATTGCCGGTTTTGCTTAGCAACAGAACGAATAATACCGATGGTTTTGGATCAAGTTATGACGCAAATTTAGATTTTGTACAGAAGTTTAAAAAACCAAAGGAAGAACTGACATTTAATTTCGGCTATTCGCACGGCACCAACAATAACGATCAGTATTACAGTACCAATACTACCAACCGTAACGGCGTGCCTATTGATGAGACCCTGAGTTTACAGCGTGTATTCAATACCGGTAACAACACCAATTACAACATCCAGACTGATTACGCATTGCCTGTAGGTAAAGCGGGTAAAATTGAAGTGGGTTACCGCAGCCAGATCCGTTTAGGTGAAAATGATCAGTATGCCGATTCGATCCTAACCAACAGCAGCATTTACATTAGAAACAACAAATTGATCAATGGCTTTGACAGCAAAGATCAGGTGCATGCCCTGTATTTCAATTACCAGAACCAAATTAAAGATTTTGGCTACCAGATAGGTTTAAGAGGAGAAGATGCACGTTTAGATACACATCTGGAAGGCTATACCAACAATACATTAACCACTGCCGAAGGAAATATCCATTATAAAAGAATATACCCGAGCATATTTTTAACACAGAAACTAAAGGGCGATAACCAGCTTCAGTTGAGTTACACCCGTCGGGTAAACCGTCCACGTCCATGGGATACCAATCCATTTTTAGATGTTTCCGATCCATTAAATTACAGAGGTGGTAACCCGAATTTATTACCGGAAGATGTACACTCATTTGAGTTGGGCTATAGCAAATACTGGAAAAAAATTACCTTGACTTCAAGCTTGTATTTCCGTCAAACCAATGATGTAATCCAGCGCGTAAGAAGTACACCGGTTAATGGAATTATTACCTCAACGCCTCAAAACTTATCAAACCAGATTAACAGCGGATTGGAATTAATCGGCCGTTTTGACCTGATCAAGGCTTTAAATTTTACCACGAACGTAAACTTGTACCAGGCAAAATTTGCGGGCGACGCCCGGTTTGATATCCCATCAAGCAGTGGCTTTAGCTGGAACGCTAACGTAACCGGAAATTTAACGGTTGTTAAAAATTTATCATTACAGGTACGCGGCGACTACAGGGCTGCAGAAGTGATGGCACAGGGAAAACGTAACGCCATGTATGGAATTGATGGGGGCGCCAAATATGATTTCCCTAATAAAAAAGCATCTTTAAGTTTCAATGTTAGGGATATATTTAATACCAGAAGATGGAGCATGACTACTGAAGATCGCGCAACAATTGTTGATTTTGAGCGACAGTTTCAGGGTACAATGGGAAATTTAACGTTCTCTTACCGCTTTGGAAAAACCACCTTTACCGGTACAAATAAAAAGAAAAAAGAGGAGCAGGATAACCGCCCTGATGAAGGGTCATTTTAATAACCAAAGAGCTTAGAAATCATTTCTAAGCTTTTTTTTGATATTGTAGAAACCCACAACGAAAAATAAGATGATTGCTTATCTTGCAGCCATGGAAGAAATCAACCCCTGGAAAACGCTAAAGAGCGAGGTAAAATACGACAACAACTGGATCCGCCTAACCGAACACCAGGTGATTAATCCATCTGGCGGGGAAGGGATTTACGGTACCGTTCATTTTAAGAACCTGGCCATAGGCATTCTGCCGTTAGATGAAAACTATAATACCTGGCTGGTTGGTCAATACCGGTATCCGTTAAACGCCTATAGTTGGGAGATTCCGGAAGGTGGCGGACCGTTCCATGAAGCGCCTTTGGAAAGTGCAAGAAGAGAATTACTGGAAGAAACGGGCATAAGTGCAAGAGCATGGAAAGAGATTCAAAGAATGCACCTTTCCAACTCGGTAAGCGATGAATTAAGCATTATCTATATTGCTACCGATCTTATTGAAGGTATTGCCATGCCTGAAGAAACAGAACAACTGGCTGTAAAAAAATTGCCCTTTAATGAAGCCTATCAAATGGTTTTGGATGGAAAAATCACTGATTCGATGAGCGTAGCCGCAATTTTGAAAGCAAAGCTCATGATGCTGAATGGGGAATTGTAACGATTATAACCACCAAATGTTCCTAACGGAACATAAAAAATATTACACATTCTTTCTAACGAGCACATGTCCCGATGGGACATTTTTGAGATAGAACACATTTCATAAGTTTTGATTTTAACATGCTGTTCCGTAGGAACAAGTCCCCGGTAGAAAATTAGTACAGTTAGAATTTTCGTTCCGTAGGAACGTTTCGTGCAAATAAAAATGCTTAGGATTTATGAGAATCGAAAAATAATTTATAATTTAATAAAAGATTACGAACAACAGTACATCCCCACACTCAAATATCTTGTTTAAATCGTGTGAGTGATCCCTAAAATTAAATCATCCTAAAATTTAAAATTCATATGAACAAATCCTAGCTAGAAAAAGTAGAGCTGGTAATTTTAGTTCAAGAAGAAAACTGAATGTTGATTTAATTTAGAACACCATGCCAAATACATATACCCAATTGCATATTTAATTTGTGTTTGCAGTTAAATTCAGGGCTGCATTAATCAAAGCAGATTGGAAAGAAAGGCTCCTGAAGTATATTACCGGAATATTTCAGGCGAATAACCATAAAATGATCCAGATTAATTGTATGCCCGATCATATCCACATTTTTATCGGCATGCGTCCGCACCAATCCATTTCTAGCTTGATCCAAAATGTAAAAACAGAGAGCTCTAAATGGATAAACGATCAGGAATTTTGCTCACGAAAATTTGCCTGGCAAGAGGGATATGGTGCATTCTCCTATTCGAAAAGCCATATTCAACAGGTTATTCAATATATCAAAAACCAAGAACAACATCATAAAAAGAATACCTTTTTAGAGGAATACAGTCATTTCTTGAGAACATTTGAGATTGAATATGAAGAAAAATACATCTTCAAAGAACCAGAATAATTTATTATTATCTTTGCCATCCATTAAATCAACCAGATGAGCAAGCTTTTCGGATATATTTTAAGCCCTATATTTTATATTTTATTTGGATTAAGTCTTTGTGTCTTTCATCCTATACAATGGCTTTGTTATAAACTTTTTGGCTATAAAGCACATAAGGTTTCGGTTGATATTCTTAATTTTTTCCTTACCTATTGTCAGCTTTTCCTTTTCAATTCAATCAGTTTTAAAAACGAATATGATCTGCCAACCGATAGGCCCATTATTTTTGCAGCAAATCACCAAAGTATGTACGATATCCCGTCGCTAATTTGGTTCTTAAGGAGATACAGTGCAAAATTCATTTCTAAAATTGAGCTTACTAAAGGTATTCCATCCATATCCATTAACCTGCGTTTGGGAGGCGGGGCAAACATCAACCGGAAAGATAACAAACAGGCCATTTCTGAAATCATCAAACTTGGCCGTAGAATGAAAGAACATAACTGGAGTACTGTTATTTTCCCTGAGGGCACGCGGGCAAAAGACGGGAAATTGAAAACATTTCAGTTTGGCGGTATCGCTACCCTGTTAAAAGTGGTACCCAATGCATTGATCGTTCCGGTGGCCATAGAAAATTCATGGAAAATTGTACGATTCGGCATGTTTCCCTTAGCGACAGGAAATGCTTTAAAATGGACAGTGTTAAAACCGATAGAACCAGGAGTAAAACCAGCAAATGAGATTACCTTGGAAATAGAAAACGAAATCAGAAAAGTTTTAGATCAGCCAATGGCTCAGCCAGCGACTCTATAACCATATTAATCTCATTAAGGATCCTTCGATTCCGACAGCATAGAGATTTTCCATAGAATGATTGTCATCTCTGTAGCGCATCGAAATGCCTGCCCGTACAGGCGGGGAAAGACCTACCTAAACAGATTTCTCGACTGCGTTTCACTCCGCTCGAAATGACGATTTTTTGTTAGGTACTCCGTATTTCTGTGAATCCGTGGCAAAAAAATGTTGAAACCAGTTTAAGCGCTAAAAGACTAACACCAATAACGCTAAATATTCTTATTCCCAATCACCCTAAAAAATTCATCGCGGTAGGTATCGCCAACAGGAATCGTTTTTTGATTAATGGTAATGCGGCTACGCTCAATACTTTCAATCTTATCAACGGCTACAATATATGATTTATGTACCCGGATAAACTGACTTTGAGGCAAAGCTTCTTCCATTTTTTTCATGCTTTGCAGCGTAATTACACGTTCATCTTTGGTAAAAATTGAGATGTAATCCTTTAATCCTTCGATGTATAAAATATCGTGCAGATAAATTTTCTGGATCTTATGTTCTGTTTTAACGAAAATATAATCCTGAACCGGGTTTGGTGAACCCGAAAACGGTGCAGGTGTAACAATGGGTTGTGCTACACTAGCGGGTACTTCAACCGGTTTTACCTGATTATGCACTTTTTCTACTGCTTTATAAAATCGATCAAACGCAATCGGTTTCAGCAGATAATCCGAAACATTGAGGTCGTAACTTTCTAAAGCATACTGCGGGTAGGCAGTGGTTAATATATAATGGCATTTATTGCCGGCGATTTTTAAAAACTGGATTCCGGTTAACTCAGGCATCTGAATATCCAAAAACACCAGATCAATTCCCCCGCCCTGAACAATCTGCAAAGCTTCGATAGGGTTTTCGCACCTTTTAACCATGGTTAAAAATGGCACTTTAGAAATATAATCCTGTAAAATATCAAGCGCTAAAGGCTCATCATCAACAACAATACAGTTTAGGTTCATTTTAGGTTATTATTTTAATTAATGACAATATCCGGCTTATGCTTGGTTATTTCCGGCTATATGTCAATCATCAGTTCACAGGTATAATGAGTAGCCGAATTTACAACATTTAATTTATATCTGTCAGGATAAACCAATTGTAACCGTCGTTCTACATTGGTTAACCCAACTCCACCCTGTGCATCTTTATTTTGCTGATTCTTTTTATTCACTACACTAAAATGCAAAATCTTCTGGTTGGCAATGATATTGATTTTAACGGGTTCTTCGGGATCAGTTACCACACCATGTTTAAATGCATTTTCAACAAAAGAAATTAGCATCAAAGGAACAATTTTTTGATTATCGATCTCACCGTTCAAAGTCAGTTCGATATAGGCGCCATCCTTAAAACGTATCTTCTGCAATTCAATATAACTGGTTAGGTAATCTACTTCTTTACTTAAGGCTACGGTTGGTGTATTGCTTTCATAAATCATGTAACGCATAATTTCAGAAAGCTTCATAATCGCATCGGCAGTTTTATCCGATTTTTGATAGGCCAATGAATAGATATTGTTAAGCGAATTGAAAAGAAAATGTGGATTTAACTGTGATTTTAAAAACTGAAGTTCCATCTCACGACGCTCACTTTCTAAGTTACGCTGAATCCGCTCGCTCGCAAACCAATCAATAGTAAATTTGATAATGCAACTCGATACTAGAAAAAAACCAATGATAAAAACCGTGTTGATAGCAAAATTATTAACAGACATATTATGGCTTTTACCATCAAATGTATAACGAAGCATCTCTTCAGGATTTAAAACAGCAATGACAGTTTTAACTAATGTTGCAACAGCGATTAAAAGAACAAATGAGAGGACATATAGCCAATACTTCTTTCTTTTTTTGATGAATGATGGGATCAGAAAAATATAATTGATATAGAATACAGAAACATTAACGATACCAAAAACAAAATACGACAGAAAGTAATCTTTCATCGTATGCTTTTCACTACCCATCATAGATATAACTATGATAAGAAGAAATATAAATCCCCAAAAAATAGCATGCAATATAAATGGTCCCCTACTTTGTTTCATCAGATATATATTAAATTGTAATGATTGCCGATAAGGCTTAGCCGATGCATATCGTTCAAGCCACAAAATAAATAAAGTTTTATCGATTTACTTATACAATCTACCAACGGGCATTTTTTTTCTACCAACGGCCCAATAGGCAAATTTTATCGACAAACGCCAAAAATGTCTGTTGATCTAGAATCTTGAACACTTGGTATAATAGATTTTAGCAGGTTATTTTTCTTGAGTTTCTTTGAATCATCAAAACGAAAACAAAATGAAAACATCATCAGCAATCCAATTCAAAAATCAAACAGTAATTACTGACGGTGTTTTCACAATCTCTCAAATAAAACCATCGATCATGAAAAAGTTAGCAAACACATCGCCATTTTTACTTTTATTATTACCAGTATTTATGATGATTATTTTAACGCTTACCGTTAACACCAATCAGAATGATGCAGAAATAGTTGTAAAACCTGCAAAAACATCAGGTTCTATTGTGAAACAGGCGACTGCTATTTTCAAATAGTAGTAATGGGTAATTACGCTATCGAAACCGTAGGTTTAAACTTTAACTTTGACAACCAGGCTATAATAAAAGATTTATCTTTACAGGTCCCGAAAGGGAGCATTTATGGTTTTTTAGGACCTAACGGCGCTGGCAAGACCACTACCATCAAAATCCTGCTAAACCTATTGAAGTCACCATCCGACCAGGTTTTTATATTTGGCAAGGAAATAAACAGCAACCGCATATCGGTCCTTAAACGTATAGGCGCTTTGGTAGAACAACCGGCTATTTATGGCCATTTAACAGGAAAAGAAAACCTGGTTAACCGTTGTATCTTATTGGGCATTAAAAAAGCAAAGGCTGATGAAATGCTGTCACTGGTAGGCTTAGCAGAAGTGTCAAATAAAAAAGCCAACAAATATTCGCTGGGCATGAAACAACGCCTGGGCATTGCACAGGCACTAATCTCAGATCCTGAATTACTCCTGCTGGATGAGCCTACCAATGGATTGGATCCAAATGGCATTATTGAAGTCCGGAACCTCATGATCGATTTAGCCACAAAACATCAAAAAACAATACTGGTTTCAAGCCATTTATTGGCAGAAATAGAAAGAACGGCAACACATGTTGGCATTATAAACCAAGGTCAATTATTATTTCAGGGTACGATTAACGAACTTCATTTACTGAGCAAGCCCAGCCTCGAAATCGAAGTTAACAATATTGAAGATGCATGCACCTTGTTAATCAAGCAGGGATATGAAGTTACAGCCAAAACAGAGCGGATTATTACTTTACCATTTATTTCTTCCCAAAACAGCGGGGAGCTAAATACATTATTAATCCAGAATGGTTTTATTGTGAGCAGCCTGTACCAGCAACGAAAAGATCTCGAAAATTTATTCCTTGACATCACTAAAGCCAACTAACATGCATGCTCTTTATATTTCCTTACGATCAGAATTCTATAAATCAAGGAAAACCCTGGCCTTTTGGGCCGCCATTTTATTACCCCTCATCATTTGTGGTTTAATCAGTTCTGGTTTTTACTACGACGCTAAAAAAATCATTGCTGGCCACTACCCTCCCATACTGTTGTGGGCACGCTATAGTGGCGCATCACTAAATGTAATGGGATTCCTGATCATGCCTTTTTATGTCATATTTATGGCCTTTTCGGTCAACAATATTGAACACAAAAACGATACCTGGAAAATGTTATTTGCCCAGCCTCTCCAAAAGTTTTCAATTTATGCGGCAAAATACCTGTATGCTATACTGTTGATTTTTATCTGTTTATTCTTATTTGCCACACTTACTTTTGCATTTGGACATTTACTGCAGCTAATGGTTCCTAAGTTTAACTTTGATCAATACAATCCGTTAAAAATTCTAATTAATTCTTATACCAAATTATTTTTAGCCTCTTTGGGCATTTTATCCCTACAATTTATATTCAGCTTGTTATGGAGCGATTTTCTTAAGCCAATGGGGATTGGTTTTGTAGGCACCATCATGGGGATTATCACGGCCAACATAGGTTGGAAATATGCTTACCTGAACCCCTATTCTTTGCCAACGCTGGCTTTAAGAATAACTAAGGTAAAACAAGGTGATGATCCATTAGCTTTCCCTGTTTTTACCCAGGAAATATGGACAAGTTTAATTTATGCCTCAGTTCTTTTTATCATTGGCTACTTTATTGTAACCAAAAAGAGCATAAAGTAATTGCACTCAGATCAGATTTCATTTCCCCTTATAAACATACCCACAAATAAAAGCCTGCTGAATTGACTTTAGTATCAAATAGCAGGCTTTTTGTTTAGACTGAGAGGTTGTATATATCTTAACTCTTATAGAGACAGTATTCTTTCTTTGAACGCCCAAACAATCAATTGATAAGAATTTTTTAGATCTAATTTTCTTACCATATTTCTCCTGTGCGTATTAACGGTGTGTTCGCTGATAAAAAGCATTGCACCAATTTCTTTACTGTTGTAACCCATTGATAAAAGGTGTACGATTTCAATTTCTCTTTCACTAATCGAACCATGATTGTCCTGCAATAGGATGTTAGTTATCATTTTTTGAGAGAATTAAGTAGTTAAATCAAAATTTACCGAAACAGACTTATTTTGAAATAAGTTTAAAATATTTGTTTTTATAGCGTAGACATCATTATTTAACCATAGCAAAAAATTATTTCTTACTATTGTATACCAAAAGTAGTGGCTAAATGAGGGATGATGTTAGCGTAAAATGCCCTAAATGGAAAGGTATTTTTACGGTATTTATTTACAAATACTTCTTGACAGATCATTAATTATTATCGACTTTTAAGCTTTTACAAACAAATTATCTAAATTTATGAGCAAAAAATTAAATAGCGAACCTATCGACCCGAAGGTTGCAGAAGCTATGGTTAATGCCTATGCCAAAGATGGCATGAACGCTTCAGAATGTTATACTAAGGCAGTATGGTTTCCTGCTGAACAGATTCTGGACATTGCAAAATCAATGAGTGAAGGCAAATATGACGGTTTAAGAATTTATTTTGCACAATACCTGGAAGGAGCAATTGATGGTGTTCCTAAATCGTACGCAGGAAGAAATACTTTATTATTGGTACCAACTACCCCAAGAGTGGGAAATGGCGTTGGAGGAAACGACCATTATGATGATCTAAGAAATATTGAAAACCGCGGGCAAGGCTGTCCTGATCAATGCAGCGGGGTAGCTTTATAACAATGAGATATCTATCCCCCATATTTATAGCAGAGGTTATTTGCTTTATAGCTGCACTCAATATGATATGGAAAGATAAAAATGCTTTCGGTAAGGTGATTACCTGCTATTTAGCTGTGGCGTTCATTACAGAAGAGGCTGCAGCTTATTTAGCCATAAGAGGAATACATAATTTATGGTTATTTAATATTTATCTTGTTTTTGAGATCAGCACCATATTATACGGCCTCTACCATTGCCTGAAAAAATATATAAATCCCAAGCCTATAATTTTGATAGGTTTGGGTATTATAAGCCTAACCTATATTTTCTTTTTAATTACGCAACCCTTTTCGAATTTAAATACAGTTACAATTACTGTAATGTCTGTGATTTTCACTCTTTTTTGCCTTTACTATTATTACTTGCTGTTAAAAGATGAAAACTTTATTGAGATCCACTCACATCCGGAGTTCTGGTGGATTACAGGCGTTCTGTTTTACTACTTTGGCAGTACAATGTCTAACCTTTTTGATGGATTGTTTTCCGTTAAACTTATAGGCTTTGCAACCGTGAAATATTGTATTTATATCGTATTAAACCTTATTCTATATGGCTGTTGGCTATATTCCTTTATATGCAGAATGAAACAACGAGAATTGCATTTCTAGTCGCCATTGCAACGCTTATATTCCTCCTTGTGCCCGTATTTTTGATTTTATACATCAGGTCTTACAATCGGCATAAAAAGAACCATTTTCTGGAAAAGCAGAATATGCAGCAGAAATTTGAATCAGAAATACTTCAAACCCGTATAGAAGTGCAAGATCAGACTATGCAAAGTATCGCTGCCGAATTGCACGATAATGTGGGCCAGTTGCTCAGCCTCACCACCCTCACCTTAAACTCCGTAAATTTAAATGACGGAGAGAAGGCCAAAAAGAAAATAGACAATTCCTTGGCACTTGTTAACAAATCCATTAAAGAGTTAAGGGAGCTAGCCAAACTATTACATGGTGAACAACTGGTAGAAAATGGTATTGGCCATGCGATTGATCAGGAAATTAACTGGCTTAGCAAAGCAGGCAAATATGAACTGGAAGTGAATAACCAGTTAATTGATCTGCAAATCACATCGCCTGATAAGGATTTGATTATTCTACGCTTGTTGCAGGAAATCATCAACAACATTATAAAACATGCTCACGCCAAACATATACAGATCAATGCCTATCTGGAAAAAAACGTTTTACATCTAAAGGTAGCTGAAGACGGGATAGGATTTGATCCGGTTGAGATGAAGATAAAAAAATCAGGGATGGGCCTAAATTCTATTTACAAAAGAATGGAGATGATCAATGGAAAATTAGTATTAAATTCAGCGCCGGAAGAAGGCACTTCTCTCACAATTGAAATCCCTTACCCTTAATTATGCAGCAGCCAAGTATTTCCATCGCAATTGTTGACGACCACACCCTCTTCCGTTCCGGATTGGCCAGTTTACTGGAAGAATTTGATGAAATAGAAGTGATGTTCGAGGCCATGAATGGCATTGACCTTCAAGCTAAAATCAACCGCCATGCTGAAGTTCAGCTAATTTTAATGGACATCAACATGCCTGAAATGGATGGTTTTGCCACTACAAAATGGATTAAAGCCAATTACCCAAATGTTCATGTACTTGCACTCAGCATGCTTGAGGATGAAAAAGCAATAATCGGGATGCTCAAAGCAGGTGCCGGGGGATACATGCTCAAAGAATCTACACCTTCTGATCTGTTGACCGCCATTAAGGTGCTTGTAGATAAGGGTTATTATGTAAATGAACTGGTATCGGGAAGGCTTTTAGTGGCTTTAAAAGATGGGGACATGAAACCGACATTCTCTGACAGAGAACTTACATTTCTACAATATTGCAGCACTGAGCTTACCTATAAAGAAATCGCCGACCTCATGAATGTAAGTCCACGAACAGTTGACAACTATAGAGAATCTCTTTTTGCCAAGTTAAACATCAGATCGCGCACCGGATTAGTGGTATACGGCATCAAAAACAACCTGATCAACATTTAACCTGAAAAACATACAAAAACTTGATTATCAAATATATAAACCCTGTATTTTCTAATACTTCGCCGTAGATAGAAGTTCTATAATGTTAACAAGAACTCTATCTGATTATTTTCAAATAATTATTGGTAAAAATTTGGGCACCTAACCAATTAGTTTTAACTTTAGTTAAAAGCAAATTAATTTGCTATCATCCTTATTATTATTAACTATTATGGAAATTAAAGATTTAACCAAAGCGGAAGAGCAGATCATGCAGGTTCTGTGGCAGTTGGAAAAAGCATTTGTTAAAGAGGTAATTGAAGAGCTCCCCCTTCCAAAACCTGCTTACAATACTGTATCTACCATCATTAGAATTTTGGAAACCAAAGGTTTTATTGGCCATGAAGCTTTCGGAAAAGCTCATCAGTATTACCCGTTGATCAGTAAAGAAGAATATAAAAGGCATGCTACAGAAAAACTCCTGGGTAATTACTTCGAGAATTCTGTAGAGAGTATGTTTTCTTTCTTTGTTAAAGAAGAAAAACTGGATTTAACTGACGTTGATGAAATTCTGAAAATGATTAATCAGATTAAACATAAGCCAAAATGAGTTTTGCCCATTACTTATTACAGGTAAATTTATACTTAATTGTTTTTTTTGGCTTTTACAAATTACTGTTAGATAAAGAAACCTACTTCACTTTAAACCGTATTTATTTAGTAGCTGCCGGAATTCTGTCTTTATGCACTCCATTTATCCGTTTAGAATGGTTAACGGAACAAAAAGCCGCGCAGCAGGTTTACACATCAGTTAATTGGGAAGCCGTGTTGGCGCAGGCAACAATTGTAACCGAACGTAACGATGGCTTTAGTTGGGGAAATGCACTTGTATATATTTACTGTGCAGGAATCCTGTTCTTTTCTGGCAAATTCATATTTAACTTACTGGCCGTAAAAAAGCTCTTCACAATAAATAAAGCTGGCTCAGCATTTTCTTTTTTCGGCAGAAAAGTGATTGATCAGGGATTACCACAGATGGATGTGATTGATATGCATGAGGAAGCACACATTAAGCAGTGGCACACGCTGGATATTTTATTTTTCGAAATTATAGGAATTATTACCTGGCTAAACCCGGTGATTTATTTTTACAAGAAAACTATTAAAAATATCCACGAATATTTAGCCGACGAACTCGCTGCCGAGTTTCAAGGCGACAAGGCAGCATACGCCATGTTGTTACTCAGTAAATCATTCGGTATTTCACCAAATAGCTTAACAAACGGCTTTTTAGAAAAATCGCTGATCAAAAAGAGAATTTTCATGCTTCATAAAGAGCGCTCTAAAAAGATCGCTATCTTAAAGTATGGAATTTTTATTCCGCTATTCGCGCTTTTCATTTTGTTTTCATCTGCCACAGTACGTAAAAATGAGAAGCTAATATCTATTACCGATCAAATCCCAATGGATAAGCCAATAGAAATGGTTGAAAACATGGTTACAACGCAAGAGAAAACTGTTAAGGCACGAACAACTTCTGTTGATGGTAACACGGATCCCAGCTGGAAGGGATTTTATAAATTTTTGGCGGTAAACATCAAATATCCGAAAGCAGCAAACAGCAATCAGATTCAAGGTAATTCACAGGTAAGATTTAATGTTGAAGGAGGTAAGGTCACCCATATCGCCTCAAATGTGAAATTAGGTACTGGCTGCGATGAAGAATTGATAAGGGTTATTTTATCTTATAACGGGTTTAAAGCTGTTGCTGATGGCAAATATGCGCTAACAGTAGGTTTTAGCATTCCTGAATCCTCAAAAGAATTTAAAAACAACCTATTGCCTAAATCGGGCGGGTATATAAATCTGAACAAAATTAATATCCTATCCTATCTTCCTGAAAACACCGGAACAAGCGGTATTAAATCCGAGAATACAGATGACATCTATGATTTTGTTTCCATAGAGAAACAACCGGAATTTCCGGGCGGCATAGCCAAATTTTATAAATATGTGGGCAGCAATATAAAGTACCCAAAGATAGCGCAGGATAACAATGTACAGGGTAAGGTTTTCCTTAGTTTTGTGGTTGAAAAAGATGGTTCCCTTTCTGACGTACAGATTACCCGCGGTTTAGGAAGTGGTACTGACGAAGAAGCGATAAGGGTTTTAAAAGAATCGCCAAAATGGAACCCGGGCATCCAAAACGGCTTAGCGGTAAGGGTAAAATATCATATTAACGTTAACTTCACACTTGCCGATCCTCCAAAAGAAACCCCGAAAAGCAGCATTGTCAGTGACCGCGCCGGATTACAAGAGCGCACACATGCTGATCCGCTAATCATTTTAGATGGTGTTAAATTAGCAGACAATAGTTTGTTGAATAAGATCAATCCAAACAACATCGAATCAATTGATGTGTTAAAAGATCAAATTGCTATGGATTTATACGGACCAAAAGCCAAAGCTGGCGTAATTCTAGTAACCAGTAAAGGACCAAAAAATAACATTTTTAATCCATTTAACGCAAAAGAGTCTACGATAATAGATAAAAATACAAACTATTTAGAACTCCAAAGAACATTCTAATTAATTCAATATGAAAAACCTAATGGTATTAAGCCTAATAATGAGCTTTAGTTTAGCCGGTTTTGCGCAAAAGACTGAGGGCACCAGTAATTCAAAAACTACAATTATAGGAAATTCAACATTAAGTTCAGACCTATTAATTGTAATTGATGGAAATAAACAATATTTAAGAGGGGCAGCCTCATTGTCTGAAATCAGCCCCGACAATATTAAAGCTGTTAACATTTTAAAAGACAGTACGGCAATTGCAAAATATGGAACAGATGGTGTTGCAGGTGTAATTGAAATTGAAACCAAAAATAATACCGTTGGCATCAACCTACCTAAATTTAAAGCCATAGACACCGCAAGCCTTAACCTGCAAGGAAAAGCATTAGGATTTAGGGCACGTCCCTTACCCGATAGTGAAACGCCCGTGATCAAAAGATACCTGCTAAACAGAGATTTTGATGATAAAGCAAAACCACTTTACATTGTAGATGGAAAAGAAGTTGCAGATCCCAAGTTGAAGGGGGATTCCATTGAATCAATAGATGTGCTAAAAGATGCCAACGCGCTAAAACAATATGGCGACAAAGGCAAAAATGGAGTGATAATTATTACCACTAAAAAAGCAGTATCACATCAAAATTAATTGAACAATATTAAAAATTTAATTTTCCAAAAAACACGAAACCCCTGCAAAATTGCCGGGGTTTCGTGTTTTCTCTCCTGTCTCGGAAGATTAAATTTATAAAAACTTTAATACATATACAAATAATGCAGAATAAAATTTCCAAAAATGCAAAATTTTAATATGCAGACATAAGATTATTGCAACTTTCGCAAACTTTTATTTTGGAAGCAATTTATTTTGCAACCTTTCGATTTCAAAACATAAAGTTTCATATGTTTTCACAATAGTCTAAAATTGTGTGAAACAAGTATTGCTTTAACCATCTGCCTGCTTAAAAGCATTGAAAATTTCCCTATTAAATTTACCAAAATAATAATGCCAGGGCATTACTATTATACTAAAACAACTTAAGCCAAACTAAAAAGCCCCCACTAGGTAGAGGCTCAGTACCTGGCTAGTAAACCAGAAATACAGTATAATGTTTAAACAGTTTCTTCTGAAATAAATTTGGCAGTTGCAAAATCGCGGTTCATACGTGCGATGTTTTCTAAAGAAATTCCTTTCGGACATTCCGCCTCACAAGCACCGGTATTGGTACAATTACCAAAACCTTCAGCATCCATTTGCGCAACCATGCTTTGTACCCTACGATAACGCTCCGGTTGGCCTTGTGGCAATAAAGCCAGTTGTGAAATTTTAGCTGATACAAATAACATTGCAGAAGCATTTTTACAAGTTGCTACGCAGGCACCACAACCGATACAAGCAGCCGCTTCGAAAGCCGCATCTGCCTGCATTTTAGGGATTGGTAAATTATTTGCATCTTGTGCATTACCGGTATTTACTGAAATAAAACCACCGGCAGCAATAACCCTGTCAAACGCCGAACGATCTACGGTTAAGTCTTTTACTACCGGAAAAGCAGCAGCTCTCCAAGGCTCAACAACTATGGTATCGCCATCTTTGAATGAACGCATGTGCAACTGGCAGGTCGTAACTAAATCTTTTGGTCCGTGCGGACGGCCATTGATAAACATTGAACACATTCCACAAATACCCTCGCGGCAATCATGGTCAAATACAACCGGCTCTTCACCTTTGTTAATCAATTGTTCGTTTAATACATCGAACATCTCTAAGAAAGACATATCCGGTGAAATATCGGCCAATTTATAATCTACCAAAGCACCTTTGGTTTTGTTATCTTTTTGACGCCAAACTTTTAGCGTTAAGTTCATATTTCCTGTACTCATTGTATCTCAGATTTGAGATTTGAGACATTAGATATAAGAATTGAGAATTTTCATCTCACATCTCACATCCCACATCTCACATCTTATTTATAACTTCTTTGTGCAACTTTAATATTTTCAAACTTTAGTTCTTCTTTGTGAAGTTCGAAGTTTACACCTTCCTTAAATTCCCAGGCGGCTACGTAAGCGTAATTTACGTCATCGCGTAATGCTTCGCCTTCCTCTGTTTGGTACTCTTCGCGGAAGTGGCCACCACAACTTTCATTGCGGTTTAAGGCATCAATACACATCAACTCACCCAGTTCGATAAAATCAGCTACGCGGCCTGCTTTTTCAAGTTCAGGATTAAGCTCATTAACTGCACCAGGTACACGAACATCACTCCAGAATTCAGCACGTAATGCCCTGATTTCCTCAATGGCTTCTTTTAAGCCTTTCTCGTTACGTGCCATACCGCATTTCTCCCACATAATGTGGCCTAAACGCTTGTGGAAATGGTCTACAGACTTTGTTCCTTTAATGTTGATCAGCTTATTTAAAATGCCTACTGCCCTTTCTTCTGCCTCTACAAACGCCGGGTGATCAGTCGGGATAGCTTTGGTAGAAATTTCTTTTGATAAATAAGCACCTATAGTGTAAGGTAAAACGAAATAACCATCGGCTAAACCTTGCATTAAAGCAGATGCACCTAAACGGTTAGCTCCATGATCAGAGAAATTAGCCTCTCCGGTACAATATAAGCCTGGTACCGATGTCATTAAGTTATAATCAACCCATAAGCCACCCATGGTATAGTGAACTGCCGGATAAATACGCATTGGCGTTTCGTAAGGATTTTCACCAGTAATCTGCGCATACATATCAAACAGGTTACCATATTTTTCCTTAATCACCGCTGTACCTAAACGCATGCAGGTCTCTTTATCCGGGTTGTGGTTACCTGCCTTAGCCGCTTCGATTCTTCCATAACGCTCTGTATTGGCCTTAAAGTCTAAATAAACAGCCAATTTAGAAGCACCAACACCATAACCTGCATCGCAACGCTCTTTCGCTGCACGAGAGGCTACATCACGGGGAACCAGGTTACCAAAAGCAGGATAACGGCGTTCTAAATAATAATCTCTTTCATCCTCAGGAATTTCTGAGGCTTTACGGTTGTCATCTTTCTTTTTAGGAACCCAGATACGTCCGTCGTTACGCAACGATTCAGACATCAGGGTTAATTTAGATTGATGATCGCCAGAAACGGGGATACAGGTTGGGTGAATCTGCGTGTAGCAAGGGTTTGCAAAATAAGCACCTTGCTTATGTGCTTTCCAGGCTGCAGTCACATTACTTCCCATTGCATTGGTAGAAAGGTAGAATACGTTACCGTAACCACCTGTTCCTAATACAACGGCGTGACCGAAGTGACGTTCGATTTCTCCTGTAATTAAGTTACGGGCAATGATACCACGTGCTTTGCCATCAATTTTAACCACCTCAAGCATCTCGTGGCGGGTATACATCTCTACTTTACCCATACCAATCTGGCGTTCTAAGGCAGAATATGCACCCAATAATAACTGTTGACCGGTTTGGCCAGCAGCGTAGAAAGTACGCTGAACCTGTGTACCACCAAATGAACGGTTGTCTAATAAACCTCCATACTCGCGGGCTAAAGGCACACCTTGTGCCACACATTGATCTATAATATTGGCACTTACTTCTGCCAAACGATGCACATTGGCCTCGCGGGCGCGATAATCACCTCCTTTAATTGTATCGTAGAAAAGGCGATAAACACTATCACCATCATTCTGATAGTTTTTTGCTGCGTTGATCCCCCCCTGAGCAGCAATAGAATGTGCTCTCCGTGGTGAATCCTGAAAACAAAAACATTTAACCTTGTAACCCATTTCAGCTAAAGTAGCCGCTGCTGAAGCACCTGCTAAACCTGAACCAACAATGATTACTTCAATAGTTCTTTTGTTCGATGGGTTAACCAAAGGCACAGAAGACTTATATTTTGTCCATTTACTGGCTAATTCGCCTTCCGGAATATTTGAATTAATATCTGACATATATCTTTTGTGCTAAAACTTAATCAATTAAATGTGTGTAAACTGCAATTGGCATTAATGCGAATACGATCGAAATAATTATGGCATACCATACACCAACACGTTTAATAATTCCATTATATTTTGAATGGTTCCATCCCATTGTTTGGAATGCGGATGCAAAACCATGTAATAAGTGGTAACATAGAGAAATCATTAACAAAACGTAAGCAACAACCCTAACCGGATCCTGAAACTTCCCTTTCATTACTGCATATAAATCTTCATTTCCGTTGGCATCAACAGTCGGAATTCCTGTAAAACGGGAAACCACCCAAAAATCCTTCAGGTGAATAACAAGAAAAATTAACAGTAAAGTCCCCAACAAGCCCATTGAACGACTGTACCACTTGCTGTTAGCACTACCATTATAAACTGCGTAACCTTCAGGTCTTGCTTTCTTATTTTGGATAGTTAGGTTAACTGCCTGGTAAATGTGCACAAGTAAACCTAAAAACAATATGTACTCGCCTGCTCTAATGATCCAGTTGGTAGCCATAAAATGTGCTCCAATATTAAATTTCAAACCATTATCGTCAAGAAATATTAACGAATTAATACCAGCGTGTACAATTAAAAAAAGTATCAGGAATATCCCTGTAATACCCATTACGTATTTTCTTCCTATTGATGAAGAAAGTGCATTTCCGAAACCACTCATTTGATTAGGATTTATATCTAAATTTCCTGCAAAAATATCTAATTATGAGTTTAATTTATAAACGATTATGACAAAACAGCGATAAAACATTTATTTAGAAACATTCTAAAGCATATTCGTAATTAATCGAAAGAATATATGCTTATTTAGCGTTTCGATTTTAATATCAGTTAAATGTAGTGGCCTGTTCAAAGGTTTTCATAACATTGAGAAATCAGAATAACATCAGGTTGCCTGGCTGATACGTTACTGCTATCGAAATAAGTACCCGATTTATTACCAGTTTTTAGCGTTGCGTGATTAATAACGCTTGAATGTTAAATCTGCCAAGAAAAACTCCTGATAATAAGCCAATATCTTAGATAAACGATCAAACATAATCGAACTTAAAATTTCGCCTTGAAACTAATTTTTTCGTTATATTGCTTCACCAACTGATCAATATGAAAAAAAAGCGCTACTTACTTATTTTATTTGCCTGCTTCTATTATAGCTGCGATCCTGCTCCTGCTATTTTTAATTTCGAAACCAAAAATTTCGGCCCCAATGCGGTGATCTCGGTCAAAAGTTCAGAAAACGGCGAAATCTTAAAAGCCGAAAATATTACCAATGGCAATCAAACGTTCAGGATTAACATGCCCAAAACAGGTTACGCCATATTGGGTACATATGACGACGGCCATGATGAAGAATATTACTTTTATCTGGATAAGGGAAATTATAAGGGGGTTCTTGACGGAAAAAACGCCGCGACTTACCCGTTTAAAATCTTACCGACTAAAGAAGGTGAAGAAATGACCAGCTTTTACAAACAAAAAGAGGCAATGAACAGAAGCCTGCTGGATAGCCTGGCGCTCGCAGAGCGTGAATTCAACCTCGCTACCCCTGATAATATTGCAGAAAAGGCGAAAAAGGCTGATATATGGAGAGCGAAAAAAATTAGTTCAGAACTGAATAATATTGAAATTTTTGCCAAAAATCATCCTAAATCCGACGTTACTATATTTTTACTAGACAGATTTGGAAGAGCAGGTTCTGAAGCTAAAAAATACCTGTCGATTTTTAAAGGTCTGGATAAGGAAGTACAGGAAAGCAAAAGAGGCAAAAAACTGCTTTCAGAAATTATGCAGGCCAACCAAATGATGGCCGGAAATAAAATGCCCCACATCGAAGGCGAAACACCTGATGGGAAAAAGTTTAATTTGAGCGTATTGAAAAAAGTTAACCTAATTATCTGCTGGGTTTCCTATAGTGGAAAAAACAGAAAAAACAACCAGATATTGGCTCATCTTTACGAAAAATATAAGGATCAAAACGTAGAATTCATTGGTGTATCGTTCGATAAGAATAAAGATAGCTGGAAAAAAGTAATTAAGGCCGATAAACTGACCTGGCCGCAATATTCAGACCTTTTGGGAGAGAAATCACCTAACGCAAAAAACTTAAGTAATTATAGCGCAACATATTTCTTTTTGGCAGATAGAAATGGCACAGTGCTGAGCAATAATGACCTCACACTTGATTTTGTGGACAGTGAAATAGGCAAACATTTAGCCAATCAATGATAACGCAAACGTGGCTCATAAAAAAGTCCCGATTTACATCGGGACTTTTTACGATTTATGTATTCGAGTTTTCTTAAGCTACTTTAACATTTACCGCATTTAGGCCTTTTCTACCTTCTTCTACATCGTAGTTTACGGTATCATTCTCGCGAATGTTATCGATTAAGCCTGAAGCATGAACAAAAATTTCGGCATCGCCATTAGATGGAATGATAAATCCGAAACCTTTAGTTTCATTAAAAAATTTTACTGTTCCTTGTTGCATTATATTGTATTTTAATTTACACCAAAGATAGGCTTAAATACCCATAATAAATTTTTTATTTTTTATTATGTTAAAATCTATAAATATATTGACTATTTGCCCTTTAGAGCCCATTCATTAAAGTATCTTGGCCGAAGATTTACCGAGTTTTGTTTATGTTTTAGAAATAAAACACCTTCAGAACGACGGTCAACTTTGGTTTTTCTGCCTAAAACGCGTACAGATTGACCATAAAAATCGCTTCATAATCTGCTGTATCTTATCTATGAATAGGTGGAAAATCAGCTAAAAACAAGACTTTTGCTTTGATCATAATTCACCGTCACATTCTCGGAAATCTTTACAACCAATGTTTCGTATTCTTTGGAGCTATAGCTCATGATCAGCAAGTCATCAACAATCTCGTGTAAAACAAGTTCCGGACTGGTATAGGTAATGGACACAACATGCGCTGCTTTATTTCGCAGATCTGAAGCATAAATATGTAGCTCAGCATAATCAAAAATGACTGGACGATTTTCAAGGTCACTTAAAACAGGCATTTTACACTCCAGGGCTGCAATGCTGTTCATCACCGAGTACTGAAGCTTCTGATTTAGTACAATGGCCTTTTTATTGGCTTGCTGCATCTCAGAAAAGGTATGCAGGTGTTGATCTAAACTATATATGGCTGATCTTTTTTGAAATTCTTTATAAGTATCATGAAATATCCGCCTTTCAAAATCCGTTCTGCACATGAAATTGAAATATTGTTTTACGCTGAGGTTAATATTAGCTAAAGCCATAATATTCAGTTTTTTGTTGATTCTAATGTGGAATTATAAAAAATTAATCAATCTCCCTAAGGGCTGATAAACAATCGATGATAACGAAGCTATATCTTGATTATGAAAAACGGATGAATATTGATTTATGTATCAGGAACAAGGCTGAGTAGCTAAGATTTAAGATATTTTAACAGTTAACACTTAAATATTGTCAGATAATAGGTCACAAAATGTACTGATATCGAAACCGATTCAACAATCTTCATTTGGAGATGGCCTGTGTTTCACTGGCAGCTAAAAGACAAATGTATAGGTAAGATTACTAAGGTATCAGATAAGGTTATCGTATATCGAACATAAAACAATAGACCACGTAAACTCAATTTAAAAAAACTGTTTTACAGGCTGGCAGGTTATTATTATAAAACATGTGTAACTAAAATAATTACAATATGGAAACGAGAAACAACCATGCTTTAATCCAAACCTTACTGGATTGTGCGCTAGCTTGTGAACACTGTGCATCATCTTGCTTGAAAGAAGAAGATATCAACATGATGATCGATTGCATTAAACTGGATAGGGATTGTGCGGATATCTGTACCCAGGCGGCCAGATTATTGCAAAGAGATTCGATTATAGGACATCAATATTTACTGTTGTGCGAAGAAATATGCAGACTTTGCGCAGCTGAATGTAGCAAGCACGATCATGAACACTGCAGGCAGTGTGCAGTGGCATGTGAAGAATGCGCAGATGCCTGCCATGCCAACCACGAAACAATCAATCAGGATTAAAATAAAAAAGGCTTCCCAATTTGATTTGGGAAGCCTTTTAACTATTTATTACAACTAATTACTGTGCAGGAAAACTGTAGTTATATGAGCCTTGCTCGCTCACACCAGAAATGCTCACCATATTATTTCTGCCTAAAGGCAATGCTTTTTGAACATCAGCCACAGAATTTACAGGTTGTCCGTTTACCTTGGTGATAATTAAACCTTTTTCTACTCCGATATTATCGAAAGCTTTACCGGTAGTAACCGATGTTACAACCACACCGCTGTTGATTCCATATTTCGCTTTTTGTGCCTGAGTAGCCGGAGCGAAAGTTGCACCTAGTTTAGAAACTTCCATGCCTTTGCCAGCCGTATTCTTAGCCGTAAGGCCAACGCTTGCTTCTCCTTTTAGCGTTACGGTGTAATCTTTAAGCGCACCATCTCGCAATACGGTTAACTTAACTTTATCTCCAGGATTTAAACGGCCTACCCTTTCCTGAAGATCAGGTGAATCGTTAATCACTACTCCATCAACTTTTTTAATTACGTCACCTGCTTTAATGCCCGCTGCAGCAGCACCGCCTCCGGCAACTACATCACTCACATATAAACCACTTATTTCATTGGTCTTGATACCTTCAGGCTTTTCTTCACCACTTAACGGCACAAAGTTAACGCCAATATAACCACGTTTAACAGAACCATATTTCATAAAATCGTCTACAATTTTACGGGCCAGGTTAACCGGAATAGCAAATCCATATCCCTGGTTATATCCGCTCTGTGATGCGATTGCCGAGTTAATGCCCACCAATTCACCATTGGCATTTACAAGTGCACCACCGCTGTTACCAGGGTTAATGGCAGCATCTGTTTGGATAAATGATTCAATACTGGTATTAGCCGGACGATCTGGTCTTTTGCCGGTACGTTGGTATTCGCGATATTCCTCTTCTGTAATTTCATTACCTTGTTGCTCACGGCCGATTATACCGATGCTACGGTTTTTTGCACTTACAATACCAGCTGTTACCGTTGTATTTAAATCTAACGGGAAACCAACCGCTAATACCCACTCTCCAACTTGTACATTATCTGAATTACCCATCTTTACAACAGGCAAACCAGTTGCATTTACCTTGATTAATGCTAAATCCGTATTGGGGTCGCGGCCAATTATTTTTGCCTCTACCTTACGCCTGTCTGTTAAAACCACTTCAACCTTCTCTGCATTTTCTACCACATGGTTATTGGTTACGATATAACCATCCTGACTGATGATTACACCAGAACCTGATGCTGCTCTAGGCATACGCTGCATCTGACGGCCACCGCCACCAAAGAAATCTTCCATCATGTCAAAAGGAGAAGAACTTCTGCCGCCACCACTCTGTGCTGCGTAAGTTGTTTTAATATGCACTACACCCGGTGCCACTGCCGCTGCCGCCTGGGTGAAATCTGCAGTACCTGCTGATGACACTTTTAGTGGGTTATTGGCAAAATACAAATTCTGTTTATCAGTAATTGTACTGCCTGTCTGGTTACGCTCAAATAGCTTATAACCTCCGATTGCTGCTGCCCCACCTATAAAAGCAGCTAACACGGTAATTCCTAATATTTTTTTCATGTTTCTGTATGTTTTTTAATGGTCATGATTTATTATAAACTAATTTGCTAGCTAATGGTTTAGCTCATAATATTCATTTATTAAAGTATGTTTGCAGGAGCGTTTTAATTTTGATTTAAGCAGAGTGCTCCAGCAGTTCTTATCTGCCTAAATTTTGTTGAGTAAGTTTGTTCAAATTTAATACCATATAAACGATATTTGTATCATCAAAGCACTTAGTTTTGTGTTAAAAAATGTTAAATCAAAAAACACAAATCATTAACTGGCTTTTCGCATCTCAAATATTGCACTAGAAAATGAAGCTTTCATGAAAATTAATTTCTTTAAATACCAGGGCGCAGGCAACGATTTTATTTTAATAGACCACACCAACGAACAATTAAAAGATATTGACAACCAATTAGTTGAACAGCTATGCCACAGGAGATTTGGCATTGGCGCCGATGGATTAATGTTTATCACAAAACACGAGGATTATGATTTTGAAATGCATTATTTCAATGCAGATGGTAAACCTGGAAGCATGTGCGGCAATGGTGGCAGATGCATTGTGGCCTTTGCCAAACAACTCGGCATCATTGATCGGGAAACAAACTTTTTGGCAGTTGATGGCCCACATTATGCCAGAATTTCAGAAAACGGAGAATGGATCGATCTACAAATGATTGATGTTGATACCATTACAAAAGATAATGAAGCCTACGTACTAAACACTGGTTCGCCTCATTACGTTGCACTGAGAAGTGATTTAAAAGATTTTGATGTTTTTAGCGAGGGAAAAAATATACGCTATAATTCAAACTATGCAGAAAAAGGCATTAATGTAAACTTTGTTGAAGACAAAGGCGATCATTTATTTGTCCGCACTTATGAGCGTGGTGTTGAAGATGAAACCTATGCTTGTGGTACCGGCGTTACGGCGGTTGCCATGGCTATGGCCAAACATAAAAACCAAACCGGTCATATTAAAACTGATATTAAGGTTTTGGGCGGCGACATTAAAATAGAATTCGATTACGATGGTAAAGTATTTACCAATGTATTTTTATGTGGACCGGCCAAATTGGTTTTCGAGGGAGAAGTGGGTTAGTGCGTTTGCTTAACGATCAATTTTCAGAAACTTAACGTATTTAGTAACGATCAAGCATTTAGTGTAAAATATACACCAATGCCATTTTCTGTTTAGTAAAACAAACAGGACCAATCAAAAAAATAAGATTATTTTAAGCAATTTAACAGCTTTTAACAACTGTCTCAAGATATTTACAAGCGTCATTTTAGAATATAAAACACGATTAAAATACTGATAAACAATATTTTAATTACACATGAGAAGTATCTAACCCCGAAAATAAATCAATCGATTGATTAAATGACAGAATTTGGACAGATATATTTTTGCTTAGGCGCTATTTTTGGAAAATAATTCCGGAAATCGAAGTCATAATTTTTGGCGACGCTCTTAATTCCCGGAAATTCAAATTTATACACACACAGAAATAGTCCATGAGAAAAGTTACAACTCTCTTTTTTAGCATGAGCATTGGTATGCTTTTAGCATCTTGCGGAAACAATGATGATGCGAAAAAAGCTGCTGCTGCTGCTGCGGCAGCTGGTCCACAAGCCTATCCGGTTTTTACCGTAAATACACAAAATACCACTTTAGATTCTGATTATCCGGCAACCATTGAAGGTATCCAAAATATCGACATCCGCCCAAAAGTTGATGGCTTTATTGAAAAGATTTTTGTTGACGAAGGTGCCGTGGTCAAAAAAGGCCAGTTACTTTTCACCATTAATGCGCCTCAGTACGAACAACAGGTACGCACAGCAAGAGCGGCCATCAGTAGTGCAGAGGCTGATGTTAATGCTGCCCAGTTAACCGTAAACAAAACCAGGCCATTGGTAGAAAAAGACATTATTAGCAAATACGATCTTGACGCTGCCCAATTAACATTGCAAAGCAGAAAAGCAGCGTTGGCACAGGCAAAGGCTGAACTGGTAAATGCACAGGTTAACTTAGGCTATACCTCTGTTAAGAGCCCTGTTGATGGTGTAGTTGGCAGTATTCCTTTCAGAAATGGAAGTTTAGTAAGCAGTACCAGTACACAGCCTTTAACAACAGTTTCTAATATATCAAAGGTTTATGCTTACTTCTCTTTAAACGAGAAACAACTACTTGATTTTTCCAGAACATATAAAGGAAATACTTTGGCCCAGCAAATGAAAAACATTCCAGCAGTAAGTCTGGTACTTGCAGATGGAACAGTTTACGCCCAAAACGGTAAAATCGAATCCATTAACGGACAGATTAATACCAGCACGGGTTCTGCAAGTTTAAGGGCCACTTTCCCTAACCCTACGTCTTTATTAAAAAATGGCGCCAGCGCATCTGTAAGGGTTCCGCAGCACATTGAGAATGCCATTCTAATTCCTCAAAAATCAACAATCGATTTACAGGGTAAAAAGTTCGTTTATGTTTTAGGTGACTCTGCTAAAGTAATTAACACCGAAATTGAGATTATGGATTTGGCCAAAGGAAAGTTCTATGTAGTAACTAAAGGCCTTAAAAGCGGAGATAAAATTGTTTTGGAAGGCTTCCAATCGTTAAAAGACGGAACAAAAATTAAACCAGAAGAAAAAAGTGCCGATTCAGTTTATGCTGACATCAAGAAATAACAATATCATGTTGCTTATCACACTTTCATAGTGTAATCAATATTAATTATGTTTAAGAAATTTATAGAAAGACCGGTTTTATCAACGGTTATATCCATCATCATCGTTATACTCGGTGTTTTAGGTTTAGCTACGTTGCCGGTTTCACAATACCCGGAAATTGCCCCACCAACGGTCCAGGTTTCTACATCATACCAGGGTGCCAATGCCGATGTGGTGATGAATAGTGTGGTTGTTCCTCTGGAAGAGCAGATAAACGGCGTGGAAGACATGACCTACATGACTTCAAGCGCCAGTAACGATGGTACCGCAACCATTACAGTAAACTTTAAATTAGGTACCAATCCCGATCTGGCAGCAGTTAACGTACAGAACAGGGTTGCACGCGCGACCAGTTTATTACCTGCAGAGGTAACCAAGTCGGGTGTGATTACCGCGAAAAGACAAGCGAGTAACGTATTGATATTTGGTTTGTATAGCGACGATCCTTCCTACGATCAGAAGTTTTTGCAGAATTATGCCAATATCAACATCATTCCACAGATTAAAAGGATCAATGGTGTTGGTGATGCGAGTGCGTTTGGAACGCTGGATTATACCATGCGGATCTGGTTAAAGCCCGATGTGATGGCCACTTACGGCCTGGTGCCAAACGACGTTAGCGTTGCCCTTGCCGATCAGAACGTGGAGGCTGCCCCGGGACAATTTGGAGAGCTTGGTAATCAGGCATTTCAGTACACCTTAAAATATACAGGCAGGTTAAAAGATGAAGCGCAGTTTGGCAATATCATTATCCGCACAACTGATAATGGCCAGATTCTTCGATTAAAAGACATTGCAAGGATTGAGTTAGGTGCGCAAAGTTATGCCAGTTCGGTTAAATTCAATGGAAAACAGGCATTGGGTATCGCCATCAACCAAACGGCGGGTTCTAACGCAAAAGAAGTAATCGAGAATTCTATTAAAACCCTTGATGAAGCGCAAAAATCCTTTCCAAAGGGGGTACACTACTCCACGTTGGTTAACGTTAACGACTTTTTGGATGCATCGATTGAAAAAGTACTTCATACCTTAATTGAAGCATTTATTCTGGTATTTCTGGTGGTGTTTATCTTCTTACAGGATTTCCGTTCAACCTTAATTCCGGCTATTAGTGTACCAGTGGCAATTATCGGAACGTTCTTTTTCCTGAGTCTATTTGGATTTACCATCAACCTGCTCACCTTATTTGCCTTGGTATTGGCAATTGGTATTGTGGTGGATGATGCGATTGTGGTAGTCGAAGCTGTACACGCCAAACTGGATGAAGGTTATACTGATGCCAAAAAAGCAACCATTGATGCCATGGACGACATTAGCGGAGCAATTATATCGATTACGCTGGTAATGGCTGCCGTGTTTATCCCGGTGAGTTTTATCTCCGGATCATCAGGCGTATTTTATAAACAATTTGGTTTAACACTGGCGATATCGATTATTTTGTCGGCCATTAACGCCTTAACATTAAGTCCGGCATTATGTGCTTTATTCTTAAAACCGCATAAAGAAGAACACAAAAAATCTAAAAACTTTTTACAGCGTTTCTACGATGCTTTCAATACCTCTTTCGATGCCGTAACCGGAAAATATAAAAAATCGGTAAGTTTTCTTTCCAGAAAAAAATGGATCGTTGGTTTGGCTATTGCCTTTTTCGTTGGACTACTGGTTTGGACAATGAATACCACCCCCAAGGGTTTCGTGCCAAATGAGGATTTGGGAACCATTATGAGTGATATTTCCTTACCGGCAGGAACTTCGCAGGAAGAAACCAGTGTGATCATTACCAAGATTGATAGTATTGCGCACCAGATACCAGAAATTAAAAATACGTTAAGGATTGTTGGCCGAAGCATGATCAGTGGTTCAGGCAGTTCATACGGTATGGTAATTTCGCGTTTAACCCCATGGGATGAACGTAAGGGCCGAGACGTAAAAGCGATTATTGGCGAATTGTTTGCAAAAACAGCAGGCATTAAAGGGGCTAAAATTATTTTCTTTGCGCCGCCAACTATTCAGGGTTTCGGTACCAGTGGTGGTTTTGAGTTCCAGTTACAGGATAAAACTGGTGGAGATATCAAAAAATTCAACGAAATTGGAAATGGATTTTTAGCAGCGTTAAGTAAACGTCCCGAAATCCAATATGCATCTACTTCTTTTAATCCAAATTTCCCGCAATATCAGATTGATGTAAATGTGGCAAAGGTTAAACAGGCCGGCCTGAATGTTAGTGATGTATTGGGTGTAATGCAAGGCTATTATGGTGGTGTTTATGCCTCGAATTTCAACAAATTTGGTAAACAGTTTAGGGTAATGTACCAGGCCGACGCGCAGTACCGTGCAAATGAGCAAACTTTAACCCGCATTTTCGTTAGAACCTCTTCGGGGCAAATGGCTCCGGTATCGGAGTTTATAACGTTAACCAAAGTATATGGACCACAAGCCATTTCGCGTTTCAACTTGTTTACTTCAATATCGGTAACGGGTAATCCAAATGCCGGCTACAGTTCAGGTGATGCATTAAAAGCTGTTCAGGAAGAGGCAGCCAAAAACCTTCCGGCAGGTTACGGTTACGAATTTTCGGGTTTATCACGTGAGGAGATGGCAGGCGGAAGCCAAACGGTGTTTATCTTTTTACTTTGTGTAATCTTTGTTTATTTCTTACTCGCAGCACAATACGAAAGTTATATTTTACCATTGGCGGTTTTATTCTCTTTACCGGTTGGTTTAGCAGGTGTATTCGTTTTCGATAAAATCTTCAGTGTAGATAATAACATTTATACGCAGATTACGCTGATTATGCTTGTGGGGCTTTTAGCCAAAAATGCGATTTTGATTGTAGAATATGCAGTAGATAGAAGAAGAAAAGGCATGAGCATTGCCAATGCCGCAATTGATGGTGCAACAGCACGTTTACGCCCTATTTTAATGACCTCTTTCGCTTTCATTCTTGGTTTACTACCGCTGATGTTATCATCAGGTGTTGGTGCAGCAGGTAACACCTCAATTGGTACCGGAGCGGTAGGCGGTATGTTAATCGGAACTATATTTGGTATTTTCGTTATCCCCGCCCTGTTTATCGTCTTTCAATCCTTACAAGAGCGAATCAGCAATAAATCGCCTTTTAACGAGGGCATTGACCATGAACAAACGCAAGAAGAATACGAATTGGCTACTGCGAACAGTAAACATTAATAGTAAAACAATGAATTTTAGATATAAACATTCCCTTTTAATCGGTTTAGCCATCGTTGCCCTGAGTGCTTGCGTAACTAAAAAATACGAGCGCCCTCAGTTAAAAAGCGAGGGTTTGTACCGGGATAATAACACAACGGATACCACTACAATGGCCGACCTGCAATGGCGAACATTGTTTTCGGATACGACCTTACAGTCGCTGATCCAACAAGGCATAAATGAAAATTTAGACTTGAAACAGGCCATTGAGCGGATCAAAATTGCCGAGGCTACCCTGATACAAAGTCGTGGGGCATTACTACCAAGCTTACAGGCTGATGTAAATGTAACTGATAATAAACAATCGCAAGCCTCTTTGAACTTTCCTCCCGGGATAAATATTAACTTGGAAACCCAAACCTATAAGGCACAGCTGAGCACCAGTTGGGAAGCCGATATATGGGGGAAATTAACAAGTGCAAAACGTGGCGCATATGCAACCCTATTACAAACCGATGCGGCAAAAAGAGCTGTCCAAACACAGTTAATTGCTACTATTGCCAATAACTATTATACTTTATTGGCACTTGATAAACAATTGGCCATTACTGAACAAACCATTAAGGTGAGAGCTCAGGATGTGGAGACCATGAAAGAACTGAAACAAGGCGCAGTGGTAAATGGTGCGGCAGTTGTGCAAAGTGAAGCCAATCTGTATGCTGCACAGGTAACTTTGCCTGATTTAAAAAGAAGCATTAAAGAGGCTGAAAATGCATTAAGTGTACTGGTAGGAAAAGCACCGGATGCGATTAACCGAACCACCTTAGATCAGCAGACTCCTTATGCCAATTTACAGACAGGTGTTTCAGCACAATTATTAAAAAACCGTCCGGATGTGATCGCTGCAGAATTTGGTTTTAGATCAGCGTTTGAAAACACCAACGTTGCTAAGGCCTACTTTTACCCTGCTTTAACCATTACTGCAGCCGGTGGATTATCCAGTTTACAATTACAGGATTTTTTCAGCAAATCTATCTTTTATAATTTAGTGGGCGGTTTAACACAGCCAATTTTTGCCAGGGGAGCAAACAAAGCCCGCCTAAAAACCGCTGAAGCCAATCAACAGATTGCTTTTTACAACTTTCAACAAACACTGTTAACAGGTGGCCAGGAAGTTTCAAATGCCTTGTATGCTTACCAGACTGCTGCTGAGAAAGAAGAAACAAGGACAAAACAAATTGCCTCTTTAACAAAAGCAGTAGATTTTACCAAAGAGTTACTACGCTACAGCTCAGCGACAAATTATACTGATGTGTTAACTTCAGAACAAAGTTTATTAACAGCTCAATTAAATGGGATTAACGATCGACTACAAAAACTGCAGTCGGTAGTAAATCTGTACCGTGCATTGGGCGGTGGCTGGAAATAAAATAATCATTAAAAAGTACATTAAAGGCATTCTGAATTACAGGATGCCTTTTTTTATGGTTAAATAAAGAGGTAATTTTCATCCCGAGGGATTATTTATTGTATAAAAATGACAGATAAATTTTAAGTAGATAATGTCCATCGAGAAATCGTCATTCCCAAATTGATTGGGAACCACGAAGTGCTCATGAATGCCACTATATAAAAGCAAACACTGATGAATAATCTTAAAACGCTCGCATTAAGATTCCCGCATGCGCGGGAATGACGACCTTACGAGTAAATTCTGGCAATGGTAGCGCAGCGAAGGATCTTAAAAATAAGATATCTCCTTTGCGGGATCAGAAAATTAAACGACTGCATTACAGTCCCTTTTCAATGCAGCTTAAAATTCAGTATATTTTTATCCCCAAAATGGTCCGGTTTTTTTGATGTAAACGCAAAATATTGTAAGTTTAAATTTTTTTAAGCGCTTAGCTTAGAAAAATTTTTAAACCAATCAATGTTACGTGTAGATAGCGCTAAAGCCTGTAAAGTGGTGTACTCATTGTGCAAACATGAGTATTTGGGCTATTTAATTGAACCACATGTAGTTCAGCTAAATCCACAGGGAGATTTTTCCTTTACTTATCAACGAATTTTCACACATACCGCAGAAGAATTTAATGCCTGTTTAAGTGACATTGATTATAAGCTGATCAGGATTTTGGATGATATTGAGCAGGATTCGCTGATTAAAAAATATTATAAAAAATTAATCAGGCCTACTGAGTTCTTTACCAAAATTTTCGACGATAAGTTTTATGAAAACGTCCGTCCTAAAATTGAAAAGAAACTTGCCGAGGTTTTAGAAATCTTGAAGGTAAAAAATGAACTTTACATAATGGACAAAGATGGCTGGCCTGTAGAGCGTAAAATCGAACTTGCCAACGAGCCTGCATCCATCCTTTTCCATTTCCGGAGGAACGAAACAGAAACCCGTTATTTCCCGACCATCAAATATCAGAACCTGCGCATTGAATTCATGTTTAAGGAAGCGCAGATTATTAGCAATAAACCTGCCTGGTTATTGCTAAACGATGTGTTATACTTTTTCGACCAGGATATTGAGGGCAAAAAACTACAGCCTTTTTTAAACAAACGCTTTATTGCGATACCCAAAACAACCGAAGCTACATATTTCGAAAAATTTGTTGCACCCCTGATCGAAAAACACCACGTATATGCGGAAGGTTTCGAAATCAGGACCGAACAATTTGAAGCTATACCAGTGATTAAGGTATTATATGTTGATGGTGGTCTTTCTCAGATCCAGCTATACTTCAAATATGGGGAATATACTTTCCCGGTAGAAAATGCACATAAAGTTACGGTACGTTTAGAAAAAACGGCTGACAACTATATTTTCCACCGCATTAAACGTTCTGCAGACTGGGAGAAAAAGCAGTTTAACCTACTTCTCTCGTTAGGGCTGAAGAAAACAAGTTCTTTATTCAGTAATCTGGAAGTAGCTTCTGCTGAAGAAAACCCTAGTTATGCCGCAATAAACTGGGTAAATGAGCATATTGAGATCTTAGAGGCATCGGGTTTTGAAATTGAACAGGCTACCGGGCAGAAAAAATTTGTACTTGGTGCCAGTAAAATCGACCTGGAGGTTAAAGAGGGGAATGACTGGTTCGATATCCATGCCGTGGTTTGGTTCGGTAAATACCAGATCCCTTTCCTATCGTTAAAACAGCATATCTTACACAAAAAACGTGAGTTTTTACTGCCTGATGGAGAGGTAGCCATTATTCCTGATAAATGGTTTACACAATACGGCAGTTTGTTCAGTCTTGCAGAAGCCGGACAAACGCTTAAATTAAAGAAACACCATATTGGTTTAATCAACGACCTGGCAGAAGATAGTTTGGCAAATGTGACCCTCGAACGCAAGCTCCAAAGGTTATCAGACTTTGAAGATATTGCCGACACACAGATGCCGGTAAATTTTAAAGGTAGTTTGCGCGATTACCAGAAAGCCGGCTATAACTGGTTCAGCTTTTTACGTGAATACAACTTTGGTGGATGTTTGGCCGATGACATGGGATTGGGTAAAACCATCCAAACACTGGCGATGCTGCAAAAAGTGAAAGAAGAGGATCAATTGCTTGAAACGCAGACTACCTCCCTCATTATCATGCCCACTTCCTTAATTTATAACTGGTTAACAGAGGCTAAAAAATTTACACCAAAGCTCAAAATACTGGCGCATACAGGCACCAATCGCAATAAAGATGTAGCCAATTTTGCAAATTACGACATTATCATCACTACCTATGGTGTAACCAGGGTAGATATAGACGAATTGAAAAATTTCTATTTCAATTATATTATTCTAGATGAGAGTCAGAATATCAAAAACCCGGCATCAAAATCGTTCAAGGCGGTTAGAAGCTTAAAATCGAAACACAAACTGATTCTGAGTGGTACTCCGGTAGAAAATTCGGTAAGTGATTTATGGTCTCAATTAACTTTTCTAAACCCTGGTTTATTGGGTACGCAGGCATTTTTTTACGAAGAATATGTGCAGGCAATAGAAAAGAAAAAAGACGAAGAAAAAGCGCGTAAGCTGCAATCTATTATCAAACCTTTTGTGCTGCGCAGAACAAAAGAACAGGTAGCGGCAGAATTACCACCTAAAACAGAGCAGGTAATTTACTGCGACATGAGCGAAGACCAGGCCGCCTATTACGAAAAAACCAAATCGGCCTACCGTAACGATTTATTGCAAAGTATGGATGATGGAACCTTCGCGCAGAAACAGGTTCAGCTTTTACAGGGATTAACGGCTTTGCGCCAGTTGGCCAACCACCCTGTAATGATTGATGGTGAGTACATATCCGATTCGGGCAAATTTGAAAATGTAATCCATACTTTGGATAATGTACTTAAGGGGGGGCATAAGGTTTTGGTTTTTTCACAATTCGTAAAACACCTGGATATTTTCAAAAAACATTTTGAAGCTGAGCATATCCCTTTTGCTTATTTAGATGGCTCAACCCGTAACCGTGGGGAGATCGTTTCTGAATTTCAGCAAAATTCGGATCTGAAAGTTTTCTTAATCTCCATCAAAGCTGGTGGTGTTGGTCTAAACCTAACCCAGGCCGATTATGTTTTCATCCTCGATCCATGGTGGAATCCGGCGGTAGAACAGCAGGCTATTGACAGAACGCACCGTATTGGCCAGGATAAAAAGGTTTTCATTTATAAATTTATTGCAAAAGACACGGTTGAAGAGAAAATCCTGGCTTTACAGAACCGCAAAAAATCTTTAGCCAATTCATTGATTACCACAGAAGAAAGTTTCTTTAAATCGCTGAGTAAAGAGGATATCAGGGATATTTTAAACTAATATAAGTATTTACAGTCATTAGTGCATTGATTATTATAGCCTATTACAATCAGGTAGAATTCTGGAAGTAAATCAGCCGCGCGCGTCACCATGACCTGTAACTAAGCAGAAAGCTATGAAGTAAACCGAGCCTTAAGCGGGCACACTGAAGGTCATTTATTTCAGGATCTTAATAACCAATAAGATTTAAAATTCTTTTCAAACTCATTCCCTCCTTACTTGTTATACAGTAGAACATAAATTCTACCATTATGACAAATCAAGATTTTAATACCGCAGTAAACAATGTAAAAGAGGCATGGAAATATCCAGAGTTATTTGAAAATGTTTCAAAATCAGAACGTTGGTTATCAGGCGCTGCAGGCACATATCTGCTTTTCAAGGGTATCACCAGCATTTTCTCACATCCTGTAATTGGCCTAACTGGCGCAGCCATTGGTGCCGGACTACTTTACCGTGGTATTACAGGCTATTGCCCCATGCGCGATCTGGCAGAGCAACGCAAAGAAGATATCGCCCCAGATGAAGTAGTAATTACAGAAACCTATGTTGTTGACGATTTAGGGTAAAATTTTAAATACTAAATTTCTATTTCTTAATAAACTGGTTAACTTTAACAAGTTAAACCACAATCATGAACAAATACACACTATTATTTATCCCGGCACTTTTTGCAGGGCAAGTTATGGCACAAGATAAGAAACCAGATCCTGCCAATGATCCGAAAACAACGGAGGTTTGGGAACCTGTTCCGAAAATTGTTACGCCGGGTAAATTGCCTCAGGATGCACCGTCTGATGCTATTATTCTTTTTAATGGTAGAAATTTAGATGCTTGGCATTCTGTTAAAGACCCATCTAAGCCAGCGGCATGGACAATTGATGATGGATTTTTTACCGTTAAAAAAGGGACAGGAAATATCGAGACAAATAAAAAATTTACAGATTACCAACTGCATCTGGAATGGAAAATCCCTGAAAACATTTCTGGAGAAGGTCAGGCACGTGGAAATAGTGGCGTATTTTTAGCTTCAACCGGTGGTGGCGATGACGGTTACGAAATCCAGATTCTGGATGTTTATAATAATAAAACTTATGTGAACGGACAAACAGGAAGTGTTTACAAACAAGCAATTCCTTTAGCTAATGCCAACAAAAAACCTGGCGAATGGCAATATTATGATATCATCTGGAATGCGCCACGTTTTAACGAAGACGGAACCGTATTAAAACCAGCAAGTGTGACCTTGTTCTTAAATGGTGTACTTTTACAGAACGGATTTGTATTAAAAGGGGCAACCAGGTATATCGGTACTCCTGAGTATAAAAAACATGGCCCGGCTTCGATAAAATTACAAGATCACGGTGATCCGAGCCCTGCCATTAGCTATAGAAATATTTGGGTAAGGGAATTATAATTTCAACAGAACGAAATATGGTCCTCGTTTATAACGAGGATCAGCGAGAATTGCGATTCTATCGCTTAAAGGAACTATAGTCACATAAAATGTGAATCTCATACAACCCCATTCCAAACCGGGACGATAACGAAGTAAGAGAACTATAATCAGATGGTCCTCGTTTATAACGAGGATCGACAAGAATTGCGATTGTATCGCTTAAAGGAACTATAGTCACATTAAAAATGTGAATCTCATACATCCCCGTTGCAAACGGGGACGATACAAAGTAAGAGAATTATAATTTCAACAAAACAACAATAAAAAACCTGCAGGCCAAAAGTTTGCAGGTTTTGTTTTATAGATAATTTGGCTGACAACTATACATTGATACCCTTAACGTTAGCTGTTATAACTTTAAGAACTTTGAAGTATTTCCATGTACAACTCCCTGGTGATCATTTCAGCGCCTAAACTCATTAAATGATCATTTGGCAACTGGCAATCGATCAAATCGATATTCATTTTACTTAAAAAGATTAATGCTGCTTTTGAAGCATTACTTACATGGCTAAACATACTTTCGCCACAAAAAACACGGTTAATCTTTAAACCATACAAGCCCCCCACCAATTTCTCATCCTGCCAAACCTCTACGCTATGTGCATATCCATGGTTGTGGAGCCTGATATAAGCATTTTGCATTTCATTGGTAATCCATGTGCCATCCTGCCCTTTTCTAGGCGATGTGGCGCAGTTTTGAATTACCTGGGCAAAAGCCTGGTTAAAAGTAATTTTAAAAACCGCCTGGTTTAAAAATTTTCTCATGCTTTTACTGATCTTGATTTTATCAGGGTAAATCACACAGCGTTCGTGCGGCGAATACCAGAGAATCGGTTCACCTTCACTAAACCATGGAAATATACCATTTGAGTAAGCAATCAGTAACCGTTCCATACTTAAGTCGCCCCCAATGGCCAATAAACCATCGTCCTCTGCCAAAGCCGGATCAGGAAAACCTGGGTGATCATCTAGTAACTGAAAAAGCATGGTCAAAAATAAGAAAGAAAACAAAGATTAAACCCTCGGGTTTTAAACAAGTCATATTGTAAAACGGTCCATTATGAACACGAAAGATAATTTTTTAAAAGTAAAACATCTTTACAACCGGGCAGGCTTTGGCATTTCTTATGCTGACTTACAAAAATTAAGCAGAAAAAAACTAGATAAAGTAGTAGACAATTTGCTTAAGGATTCCCAAAAAGACGATCCGATTCAATTAGTAAATGATTTTGAATCAAGACGACAACTTTTAGTACAAGCCGGTTTATATGCGAAAAAAGATCTTTCAGAAGACGAAAAGAAAATGCGTCAGCAGATTATCCGTGAACAGAATGAAGTGAGCCGCGACCTGAATATTGCTTTCGTTACCAAAATGATCAATACTGATGCACCATTGAGGGAAAAGATGACGCTGTTTTGGCATGGACATTTTGCCTGCCGCAGCAACAATCCGTTTTTTGCGCAACAACTAAACAATATCCAACGGGCAAATGCCTTAGGTAGCTTTAAAACCTTATTGGTCGAGGTATCTAAGTCACCTGCCATGCTGCAATACCTAAACAACCAACAAAATAAAAAGGGTAAGCCAAATGAGAATTTCGCCCGGGAGCTGATGGAGCTTTTTACCTTAGGAAGGGGAAATTATTCAGAACAGGACATTAAAGAATCTGCCCGTTCCTTTACCGGCTGGATGTACGACAAAGACGGTTCGTTTATTTTCAGGAAGAACCAGCACGATAACGGCACAAAAACGTTTTTCGGCAAAATCGGGAATTTTGAGGGCGAAAACATTATTGATATTATTCTAGAGAAACCAGAAACCGCAAAATTTATTGCCTGGAAAGTATATAAATTCTTCGTTAATGATCATCCAAATGAGGCACACGTTAACGAACTCGCCACACATTTTTACAACTCGAAATACGATATCGCGTCGATGATGAAAAAAATGTTCACTTCCGATTGGTTTTATAGTCCGGAAAATGTAGGCACAAAGATTAAATCGCCAGCCGAGTTTTTAGTGGGTTTAAGCCGTGAGTTTTATGTTACGTATAACAAACCTCAGGTTTTAATACAGCTACAAAGCAGTTTGGGCCAATATTTATTTAACCCACCCAATGTTGCGGGCTGGCCTGGCGGGCAAAGCTGGATTGATAGTTCATCGTTAATGTTAAGAATGCGGATCCCTTCGCTTGTGCTAAATGATGGGGAAATTGATTTTAGTGGAAAAGCCGATCCTGAAGATGAAGCTGTAATTGCTTTGAGCCGCACGGCAACCACTAACGCAAATGCCAATGCAAAACCAAAATCATACGTCAATGCAAATGCAGATTGGCCTAAATTTTTAAGCACTTTACCAAAAGGGTTAACGCCGTTGGAGCTTACCGAGTTTTTATTGCAACCCAAATTAAATTCCAAAATCACCACCATGGTGAGTGATAATAAAGGGTTGCGAAGTACAGCAGTAGAAATTACCAGCATGCCGGAATATCAGCTGTGCTAGACTAAATGCTGGCTGATGGTTTGATGGCTGATAGCCGTTTGACTAAAAAGCCAGATCATCAAACAGAACAAGTGAACAAAAACACTAACAAGATGAACAGAAGAAATTTTTTAAGAAATACAGGGTTTGTTGCAGCAGGTTCGCTATTTGTTCCTGCTTTTATGAAACCGCTTGAGGCCATGGCACTTGATGAATTAAGCCTCTATAAAAATCTGGTTGTTGTACAGCTTTCTGGCGGAAATGATGGCCTTAATACAGTTATTCCTTTTGGAAATGATATTTACTATCAAAAGCGAAATAGTATTGCCATTAAACCCGAATCAATAATTAAACTGAATGATATGCAGGGCCTAAATCCCAACATGGCTGCCCTGCAAGAAATTTACGATCAGGGCTGGATGACGATTATCAATGATGTTGGCTATCCGAATCCCGACCGTTCGCACTTTAGATCGATGGATATCTGGCAAACCGGCAGTGATAGCAATCAATTTTTATCAACCGGATGGATTGGTCGCTATTTAGATAGCAATTGCCAAACCTGCAAATTCCCTTATACCGCGATAGAAGTTGACGACTCACTTTCTTTGGCCATGAAAGGTCAGACTAAAAAAGGGATTGCGTTAAAAGATCCTGCAGCTTTGTTCCGCAATACCAACGATCCGTTTTTTAAGGCCATGTTGCAGAATGACAAGGAACATTTGGATGAAGATAATTTAGGTTATTTATATAAAACCATGATCGAAACCTCTTCTTCAGCCAGTTATATACAAAATACTTCCAAAGTTTATCAGTCTAAATTTACCTACCCTAATTCGGGCTTTGCCAATCAATTGAAAACGGTTTCAAAATTTATCTCTTCAGGATTAAAAACAAGGGTGTATTATGTGTCGTTAAGCGGTTTTGATACACATGTGAACCAGATTGGTCAGCAAGGTAATCTGCTTAAACAATATAGCGAGGGTATAGCTGCTTTCTTAAAAGATCTAAAATCGAACAATAAACTTGAGGACACCCTGGTGATCACATTCTCTGAATTTGGCCGTAGGGTAGAGCAAAATGCCAGCAACGGTACCGATCATGGAACAGCAAATAATATGTTCGTTTTTGGCGGCAGATTGAAGAAACAGGGGATTTTCAATGCAGCACCCAACCTGAGTGATTTAGACACCGGAGACTTAAAACACCAGTTGGATTTCAGACAGGTTTACGGTACTATTTTAGATAAATGGCTGGATGTAAATAATGCTGACATCCTGAATAAGAAATTTAATACCCTGGATTTTATATAAAGTATACAAAGAAGTCAAGTTTAATAACCGACTTTGCTATGAAACTTGACTTCTTTATCATTTACTTCCTTTTTAATACATATACCGGCCTATTGCTATCCTTATCAATCTGCTCGGCATAAACACTAAATAATTCATAACCATAGGCTTTCATTTTGTTCACGCCATCTATAGCTGAATTAAATTCGAGTTTTTTACCATCATCATCCCTGATGTACAGTTCACTATAATCGCCTATCTTTTGTCCGTATTCGAGGGCAATCCATTGTTTATCGGCTAAGAGGCTTTTCACTGAGCGAATTTGGATGTAATCTACATGGATGTCGGTCAATTTCATACCGTTTACATTTTGTGCTTTGGCATTAAATAGGCCAAAGCCTGCGACTATTGCCGCTGCAAGTGTCAATTTTTTCATATTGTCTTTCCTTTGTGTGTAATTCTAAATTACAAAGAATCCAAATAGAATATATGAACGAGCTGTAACAAAATATCCGATATTAAATCTTAACGTAAAAAACACCATGAACTTTTTAGGCAATATTATCTGGATTATTTTTGGCGGTATCTTTATTTTCTTCGAATATGTTATCGGAGGGTTAATCCTTTGCCTTACCATTATTGGGATTCCTTTTGGCATTCAGTGCTTTAAATTTGCCATTGTAGGCCTGGCACCTTTTGGAGTTAAAATAACCGATACCTCCTCAAATACCGGCTGCTTATCTACCATTATGAATTTAATCTGGATTTTCTGTGGTGGCTTCTGGATTGCCCTAACGCATTTGTTTTTCGGCGTCCTGCTTTGCATTACTATAGTGGGCATTCCGTTCGGTCGTCAGCATTTTAAGCTAATGAATCTGGCCTTTACACCTTTCGGAAAATCGATTTCCTGATATTATCATCTATATAAATCCATCATTTCGACCGTAGCGGAGAAATCTGTAATATAAAGTTCTTCTATAGATTTCTCCATTCCGCTTCGCTCCAGTCGAAAGGACGACCGATCCTTACTAAAAAATCCGCGAGGCCGGGTAGCAGGGAGGAGATGGGATAATTGGAGCGATTTCTTTCTTCCAAAAATCGTCATCTCGACCGTAGTGGAGAGATCTTTGGACTTTAAGCATAGAAAGATTTCTCTCCCGAACGTTCGGGACTGCGCTCCAGTCGAAATGGACGGCAACTGTTCCTATGATATTTTCGGCATGGCAATAAGTTAAGCTATACAAATTTAAGAAGAGACCATATCATCTATACAATCAATCCTATTAATTTAGAATGCGCTATCGCTTCCGCACTATCATTAAATAAACAAGCTTCCACTCCTTTGTCTTTTACTTTTTTGAGCAATTCCATGGTTTCCACCTCTTTTTCAGGCCGGATATTTCGAATATAAACCGCTTCAATGTTTTGCGGGTATTTTTCTACTATCGAACTATAAATTTTCGGGTCCTGCTGCGAGTTATCGCCAAAGAACACAAACTTTTGATTAGGGAAGGTATCCAAAATCCTCATCACCCGTAATAATTTGCCTTCATGACCAGTTTTGCCTGTTCTAATTAAATCTTTCCATCTTTTAATTGTATTTAAAAGAAAAGCACCATCAGGCAGTTTATTAAACCTGAAAGTCTCCACCAAATAATCGTAAAGGTTCCATTCACTACTGCTGACATAAAAAAAAGGGTTGGGTTGATTTGGCTCCGTGTGTGAAAGGGCGAGTTGCTGATAGTGACTGGCTGTATCGGAAAAGGTTTTACGGGTATGCGGATTCTTGATAAACAACTCTCTCAACCTTCTGCCAACAGTTGCCGAGTGAGAAACCATCACGGTATCATCCACATCAGAAATAAAAGCGTATTGAGTAATGTGTGGTACATATACCCTGCCCTCTCCGGTATTCAAAACAGATCCATCCCGACCAACAGCCTCCACTTTAACATCGTGCCAGCCTGCCGGAACATCATGTCGGGCATCCCATTCAAACTTAAAAAAACCATCTCTTTCGGTTTTATGGTAAACCGTCTGATCCAAAAATTGCAAGCGCACCTCAACGAAAGCATAAGGTTTCAGGATAAAGAGTTTTAAAAGATGGATAATATTCACAAACAAATTGTTACTGTAAACCTGCCGTGTTTTTGCCTTGCGTTTAAAAACATGACCATAAACAACCAGATTGTGTGCATGGCCATAACCGTGATATACTTTAACACTAACCGATTTATTCATCTATGTTAAAACAGAGTTTATTTAAAGTTGTTTGTTGATTAAACCATTAGGTAACACATGAAATTATTATTCGTCATCAATCCAGGCTCAGGCAGCCATGATACTAATTTAAAGAAAGTAATTTCTACCCATTTCGATTCAAAAAACACGGAAATTGATCTTTTTGAATTACCGGAAGACTGCTCTTTAGAAAAGATTAAAGAGAAGATCAGAAGTGCAAAAGCAGATCGTGTGGTAGCCGTTGGTGGCGATGGAACCTTAAAATTGGTTGCAGAATGTTTATTGCACACCGAAACACCGATCGGCATAGTTCCTGCGGGTTCGGCTAATGGGATGGCAAAAGAATTGGGTATACCTACTGATATTGAACAGGCTTTAGACATTCTGGATGAAGGCCATCTGCAAAAAATTCACGTGGTTAAACTTAACGACGAGATTTGCATCCACTTATCCGATTTGGGCTTTAATGCCTACCTGGTAAAGAAATTTGATACCCTGCCACAACGTGGTATGTTGGGCTACGCAAAAGCTACATGGCATGCCTTGTGGAACCATAAGCGAATGGATGTACAGTTGAAACTTAAAGATAAAACCATTACTTCTAAAGCAGCTATGGTTGCCATTGCCAATGCTACCATGTACGGAACCGGGTTAAAGATTAATCCTGACGGAAAATTAGATGATGATCTTTTTGAAGTGGTTTTAGTTAAAGATTACTCCTACCTGGAAATTATAAAGATATGGATCACTAAATTACCCTTCAACCCGAAAAAAATAGAGTTGTTTCAAACTGCTGAAGTAAAAATTTCCTCTAAACATAAAGCACACTTCCAGGTAGATGGAGAGTACGTTGGAAAGTTAAATACAGTCGAAGCAAAAATCCTTCCTGCCGCCATAACAGTGGTTTTACCTGAGGCGTTAAAAAACTGATCGATGAATTTTGATCGTAAAATATAACCGGAAAAATTCGGCAATAAAACAGATCTGGAATAAAATATCAAACCACTTCTCGCCCAGACTTAACATTTCAGGCAAAAAAGTGATAAAACCGATTGAAAATACCCATACAATTAAACGGAAGGGAAATTGAATGTAATAGGTAATAAAACCAAATTTCTTAAATAAGATTAATCCGATTGCCGAAATAAACAATGTTACAAATAAGGGCAATAGTAAAATTACTTTAGCCTGTGAAAGGATCTGATCAGGAATTTCATTTAAATGCGTTAAAATCTGCCAAAATTGTCTGGCTAACAAAAAGATGCTGATGAGATCCAACAAAGCAAAAAATCGGCCGGTGTTCTTCATTACTTACAATACTTTGCTAAATAATCATCTGCTATTTTGCTCCCCATGTATTTAACAAAAAGGAAATCTTCACAGGCGCCTTGTTTATCGCCCTGTTTTATCTTTTTTAAGCCCATTTGAACGCGGTCTTCGAGGTATTCATCATCTATACCCAGCTGATTTTTGATTGCTATAATCTGAACTTCTTGTCCGGGTTTGGCCTGATCAATGTTCTTATAGAAATTAATTACTGAATTGGTGAGTGCCTCCTCAGCCTGATAATTGCGGATGGCTTCTTGAACCGCTTCATTTGATTTCCCTTCGCAATTGTAGCCTTGCAGTTTAAAATTAACCGGAGCCACGATCGAAACGGTTGTATCATAACCCGCAGGAACCTGCCACTTACCGCTGCTCATTCTAATTAAGCGTAGCGCCTCTTGGTCTAAATCAGACAATATCCCTTTGCTCACTTTCGAAAAATAAACTTTCCCCTGTGCATTAAGCTTAAAACTGATATTCACTGTGCCCTGGATACAATTATCTTTAGAGAACTGTGGATAGACGGTATTTTGCGTTAAGAAGTTTGTAAAATCATTTTTACCGGATTTAAACTGAACCTGGGCTATGGCCAGCGAGCAAGAGAAAAACAAGCAGATGGTGAACAGTTTTTTCATTGTACTAATTTACTAAAAAAAGCTGAAAGCATTTTACCACAGAGAGACACTGGGTTTTTCACAGAGAAAATGAGCGTTTTAATTTAATGGTAAGGTCGTCATTACCACGCAGGTGGAACACGGAGTGCTCAGCGAAGCCAATCTTAAATCGTATTCAAGTAGCGATCGTTGTAAGATTGCTTAGCGGCTGAAAAAGCCTTCTTATAATGACGTTCCCCGCAGCACGTCATCGCAAACAATTCTCTCTCTGTGTCCTCCGTGCCTTCCCCTCTATTTTCTCTGTGGTTAAAAACTAAGAAAAAGTTGTTCTCAAAATAAACTCCGGATCAGGGCAATTGGTTAGGTATTTTTTGCGCTCACTAAACTTACATACACCCGGATAGTCGCCTTCTAATCCGTGCAGATCTTCGATAAGCTGAAAATGAAGGTGTGGTGGCCAGCAACCGTTTTCATCCTTATTACCGAATTCGGCAAATCTTGCACCTGCTTTTATTGGCATTCCTTCGCTTAGATTACTTAAAGAAGCTAAATTCAGGTGACCGTAAAGTGCATTAAATTTGTACCCTGCAATATTATAAGTCAGAATGATGGTTGCACCGTAATCGCCAAAGTTGTTGTTATTGGCAAAGCTATGAACGGTTGCATCGTAAAAATTGTAAACTGGTGTTCCTGCCATCCCCCAGATATCTACCCCTAAATGCAACCTGCGAGGTTCTTCTTCCGTATCAAAATGTGCGCTTCGCGAATAAATGCTACGGTGCTCGTTGTATCCACCAATTCCGTATCGCGCATCATTTTTAAGCAGCTTTTCATTTACCCAATCAGAAAACATATTGGTATCGTTCAAAACCTCATCTGTTAATTCCGTATTGGATGCGGTAAAATCAAGAGGCAAAAGCCGATCGTTTTTTAAATCGAAATCAACAACTTTTTGGATTAATGCAGCATTTGATTGAATAACCTGACCGAAAGTTCGCATCTGTAATTATTTAAAGATATACACGAAATTATAAATGTAATGCGATAATGCACCACCAATTACAAATAGATGCCAAAGTTCGTGGCTGTGCATCCACCTGGATAATTGCTTATCTTTTGCATAATAATAAGTGCCGCCTATATAAAAAATACCGCCCAAAAGCAGCCAGAAAATCGCCCCTAAGGGCAAAGTCCCCAACATTTTCTGAAGCAAAGGAACGATTAAGCAGCCCATTAAGATATAGATGGATAATGATATGGCTGTACTTTTTAAACGGTTAAAAATTTTGAGCAGACAGCCGGCAATGGCAATAATCCATACAACAGCAAACAAGCCCCAACTTAGCCAGCCATCAAAAACCATTAAGGCTGTAGGACTGTAAGAGCCGGCAATCATAAGGTAAATGCAGCAATGGTCAAACTTTTGCCAAAAACGTATCCCGTAATCGGTAGCCGGATAACCATGATACATGGCACTAACACCAAAAAGAATAAAAGTTCCGATGCTGTAAATCCACGCAGCGGTATATTCAATTGATGTATTGCATTTTTGGAGCAAAAAGTATCCGGCCGGGATTGCTACCAAAGCCGGTATAAAGTGCGTGAAGAAATTAACGGGTTCCCTTAGTTTCCTCACAAAAATTATTCGCTGTCCTCGTCTTTTTGCCTAGGCTCTTTTGCAATCTTATCAAAAAGATGATCCATGCGTTCTACATACTCGTTGGTATCATCCACAAAGAAAGTAAGTTCTGGCACCACCCTTACCTGGTGGCGGATTCTGCTTCCCAGTTTATACCTGATTTCTCCGGCATGCGAATTCACTGTATTAATTGAAAGTGTAGTATTATTGGTATTTAAAAAGCTGAGGTAAACTTTAGCCACTGCCAAATCAGGCGAAACCCTTACCCGGGTAATGGTTACCAATGTATTAGGCAAAAATGCAGCACCTTCACGCTGAAAAACCTGTGCCAACTCCTCTTGTAATACTCCTGCAAATTTCTGCTGACGTTTACTTTCCATAATGTATCTATCTATCGTAATTGCAATCGAAACCTCGTAGGTTTTAAAAGCCTGCGAGGTTTATTTTCCGCACCGCAATAACGGAATTAATCTAATAAAGCAAATTGCTATCATACGGATACCTTGCTACATGTGCAGCCCTGATTTTATCGTATAATAACGTTTTAAATTCTTCTATATTCTCTTTCTGAGTGGCTGAAATAAACAGGACTGGTACTTTGCCATGACTCATCCAGCTGTTTTTAAATTCCTCCAGTGTTAATTTACCGTCGTCATCGTCTCCTTCTACTTCCGGCGAAACGTAAGCATCAATTTTATTAAACACCAGGATCATATCCTTATCAATTGCACCAATATCTTTTAAGGTTTCATTAACGGTATTGATCTGATCTTCGAAATTTGGATGCGAAACGTCTACCACATGGATCAGCAAATCTGCTTCCCTAACTTCATCCAAAGTAGATTTAAAGCACTCTACCAAATGGTGAGGTAATTTGCGGATAAACCCAACGGTATCAGAAAGCAGGAATGGTAAATTCTCGATCACTACTTTGCGTACAGTGGTATCCAAAGTAGCAAACAGTTTATTTTCTGCGAATACTTCCGATTTCGACAACATATTCATGATGGTTGATTTACCCACATTGGTATAACCTACCAAAGCTACCCGAATCAGCTGACCACGGTTTTTACGCTGTGTTTCATTCTGCCTGTCGATATTTCTTAAACGCTCTTTTAACAAAGAGATTTTATTTAAAATGATCCGCCTATCACTTTCAATCTGGGTTTCCCCCGGACCGCGCATCCCGATACCACCTTTCTGGCGTTCTAAGTGCGTCCACATCCCTGTTAAGCGTGGTAAAACATACTGTAACTGGGCCAGTTCTACCTGAGTCTTGGCCTGAGCAGTTTGAGCCCTGTTGGCAAAAATATCAAGAATTAAATTACTCCGGTCTAATACCTTAACACCGAGTTCACGGTCTATATTCCGCAGTTGCGATGGCGATAATTCATCATCAAACACTACAGTATCAATTTCTTCTGATTTTACATACGCTTTTATCTCTTCCAGTTTTCCCGTTCCCACAAAGGTAGCACGATCAGGCTTAAGCATTTTTTGCGTAAACACTTTCTCCACCTTCCCACCGGCTGTATCTACCAAAAAGGCCAGCTCGTCTAAATATTCTTTTGTTTGGGCTTCCTTCTCGCCAGGCGTAACCACACCGACTAAAATTGCCCTTTCCTGCACTACGGCAGTATCATAAAATTTTTGTTTTCCCATGTAATTGATACAAAGATACAAAATTTGCGAACGTGTATTTTTTTTGTTCAAACCCCGCAGGTTTTTAAAACCTCCGGGATTTATAAAAGGCTAAATCTGCGCCACAAATTCTTTGATAGAAGCTCCGGGATTATCGGTTTTCATAAAATTTTCACCAATTAAAAATCCGTTAAACCCTGCGGCTTTCAATTCTTTTATGGTTTGCGGATCACTAATGGCGCTTTCCGAAATCTTTAAAAATTCATCCGGAATTTTATTTACTAAATCGAACGAAGTCTGGATATCGACTGTAAAATCAGCCAGGTTTCGGTTGTTTACCCCAATAGCATCTAAATGAGGCGAAATACTTCTTTCCAGCTCTTCGAAATTATGCACTTCTAAAAGTACATTTAAACCAAGATTATGCGCAAACTTTCCGAAATCATTGATCTGTTGCGGTGTTAATATCGAAGCAATCAACAGAATAATATCAGCACCCCAGGCTTTAGCTTCAAGGATCTGGTATTCATCGATCATGAAGTCCTTTCTTAAAATCGGAATATTGTTTGCAGCGCGTGCAGCCAGAATATCATCGGTTTTACCACCAAAAAAATCTACATCTGTTAATACCGATAGTGCAGATGCCCCGGCGGCATTATATGCCTGCGTTACTTCTCCAACATCGGCAATGCCATTAATTAAACCTTTTGAAGGAGACCGGCGCTTAAATTCGGCAATAATACCCGTCCGATCTTCAGCTAATAAAAAGTCTTTAAAAGAATAAGGTTTCCGCTTAAAATGGGGCGAATTTTCTAAATCCGTTATGGAAACCAAGGCTTTCGCATCGGCAATTTCTTCTTTTTTTCGTATTACGATTTTATCTAGTATGTTCATCTATCAATCTGTTAAGAGGGGCATCATCAAATATGTAATTTCCGTCCTGGGCTTATTGAAGAAGCTTTATTAACTTCTTGCGCGGCGTTTCGACAGGCTCAACGTGACAAAATTTTAAAAAAGGTTGATATACCTCATCTAAAATTTTATCATTTCAATCAATTGAGACCCTGATGCTAATTCAGCACGAAGACCGGGTGAAAGAAGTGCTAGAACGAAGCGGTTAACCAATTCTCCATCATTTGTTTGCCATGTTCTGTAAGCACACTTTCAGGGTGAAACTGTACACCACGCACATCCAGCGTTTCATGTCTTAACGCCATAATTTCATTCTTATGATCTCTGGCTGTAATTTTTAAACATGAAGGAAAATTATCCTGACTCACTACCCAGCTATGGTAACGTCCAACGTTAATGGTTTGCGGACATTCCCAGAACAAAGGCTCATCACCATCTACAACCGTAACCGGCGTAGCAATACCGTGCATTGGCCTGCCTAAGTTGTACAATGTACCACCAAATGCTTCTGCAATGGCCTGTTGCCCTAAACATACCCCAAAAATACTTTTTGTCGGCGCGTAAGTTCTGATTACATCCAGCAATAAACCCGCTTCTTCCGGAATGCCCGGACCTGGTGAAAGCAATATTTTATCGTATTTCTCTACATCAGCCAAATCGAATTTATCATTTCTCCAAACTTCAGCTTCATAACCAACTTCGTTAATTAAATGCACCAGGTTGTAGGTAAAACTGTCATAATTATCGATTACCAGAACCACCCCCTTGGCCCCCGAAGGGAGATTACTATTTATATTTTTTTCCATTGTATTCCTTACTATTGGATTTTACTCCAGACTGAAAACTCCAAACTAAATCTGCTCTGCCATTTGCACCGCTTTACGCAATGCGGCAATTTTATTATTTACTTCCTGCATTTCGGTTTCAGGTACCGAATCGGCGACAATACCTGCTCCCGCACGGTAATGCAGTTCGTTGTTTTTGCTCATAAAAGTCCTGATCATGATGGCATGGTTGAAATCCTCATTAAAACCCATAAAGCCAATGGCTCCTGCATAAAAGTTTCTACCAAGCTTTTCATTTTCATCAATCAGCTGCATGGCTTTATACTTTGGTGCCCCGCTTAAAGTCCCTGCCGGATAAGTGTCGGCAACTACCTTAAAAGCGCTTACATTTTCCTGCAAGTGACCGCTCACTTTACTCACCAGGTGAATCAGGTGCGAATAATACTGCACTTCCTTAAAAGATTTTACTTCAACGCGGTTACAATGCCTGCTTAAGTCGTTCCTGGCCAGATCAACCAGCATTACATGCTCAGCACTTTCTTTAGGGTCTTGCTCCAATTTTCTGGCCTGCTCTGCATCTTCAATGTCGTTTCCACTTCTTTTAAACGTTCCTGCGATTGGAAAAATATTCGCCGAATTGTTTTTAATCGTAATCTGTGCCTCTGGTGATGAACCAAACAATTTAAAATTACCGTAATCGAAATAAAACAGATAAGGTGATGGATTGATCGAACGCAGACAACGGTATACATTAAATTCATCTCCGGTAAAAGCCTGTTTAAATGCTCTTGAAGGTACAATCTGAAAAACATCACCGCGATAAATATGCTTTTGCAGTTTTTCAACCAGATCCATAAAACCCTGATCAGTTAGATTTGAACTTTCCTCACCACGAAGCTGGAACTTATATTCAGGATAATTTTTATTCTGGATCAGGTATTCCATTTTTTCCAATCCACCCTCTTCTTCTCCATCGAAAGTATTTTTGAAAAGCGTAATTTCGTTCTTAAAGTGATCAATGGCAATGATGTAACGATACAAGTGGTATTGCATTTCCGGAATTTCTTCTCCTTCGGGTGTTTCGGAAGTGAACTTGATATCTTCAAAATGCTGCACGGCATTCCAGGTAAAATAGCCAAACAGGCCGCTTGAGATGAATTTAATTTCGGGCAGTTCAGTTTCCTTAAATTTATCCTTAAAATCAGCAATTTCATCGATCAGATTTTTGCTCTCGGTAATCTCAACCGTACCATCAGGAAAATAGGTTTCCAGTCTAGAACCTTTTAAAATGATCCCTGCAACCGGATCGGCGCAAACAAAACTCATGGAATTTTCACGACTGTGGTAATCTGAACTCTCCAGTAAAATGCTGTTTGGATAAACATCGCGCAAGCGCAGGTAAATGCTTACCGGCGTGGTGGTATCGGCAAGTAGTTTTTTGTAGGTCGTATTTATTTTATACATGATTTTACTATGTTGCTATTGCTTCGTGCATCGCAATAACGTTTAAATTATTTTTAACAATAAAAAGCCCGGCGTGTGGTTCTACGCCGGGCTTTAATGGTTCTTTAATAAGGTTTAGGTTGATAAACTATATTTCTTTCATACGCAGCCAGCGCAATCCGTTTTCGAATTACTTTGCCAAAGCCAGGTATGTATATTGTTGATCATGAGCCACAAAAATATAAAGAATTTTGAAAAAGCAAAATATTTATGAAAATAAGTTTAGTCAGAAGTTGTGAGTCCAAATCCCCTTGTCACCCCGAGTGTAAAGAACGGTCTTTATATTAGATTTCTATTTAACCGAAACGAACGCGAAGGTAAACGCAAAGCGAGCAAAAGTTTATTGTTGAACAGATCAGGAATATAAGATCACAAGCTCTCCCTGTGTAAATCAGCGCGGTCTGCGGGAAACTGCCCCATTGTCATCCTATCCAGTTACCTATAGTTCTTCGCTTTCTGATGCTTCATTGCATTCAGGATGACTGCTTAACAAAAAAAATCCCGCTCTGTTAAAGCGGGATTCTATGAATTAAATAATATTCAGATTAAGAAACTCCAAAAAAAGATCTTCCCGGAACTGCCTTAACCATTAATAAAATAGCTACTACAATTAGAACTAATGCCAATCCGAAGAAAATAGCAATGGTTCGGTGCTTAGCTACGGCATCGGTTACTTTTTTCGACCTCGCATTACCTACTGTAATTAAAATGATTGCTATAAGCATCATTGAGGTGTGCTCAGCTTTAAAATAGCGGCCAATGGCATCGCTCATTGGCAATTTGGTTAGCGGACTCAGAAAGAATAATACCAAACCTATCAAAAATTGGATATGTGCACTAATTAGTGCAAATACATTCAGTTTGCGGTTACCTTCTGTGTATGTTTTATTTCCAAACCAGCCCGATAATGCATTTACTACCGCGATAACCAATAAAATCAATACGATGTAGCGCCATCCGGAGTGCGCAGATTTTAAGATATTGTACATTTTTCTAAAATATGTTTAATCAAAAGTAGGAATTAATTGTAAAAAATAGGATATTCTGTTAAATGAACGCTTATTTATATTAGTTTTAAGCAATTAAAACCTAAACTTACTATGAAGAAAATTTTACTTGCCCTTGGGCTGGTATTTTCTGCTACCTACCTGTTTGCACAGCAAACCTCCTTCCCTGTTAATGGCTCTTATGATACCAGACCCGGAATGTTTGCCTTCATCAATGCGACGATAGTAGTAAATGCCGACCAAACCTTAACAAATGCAACCCTTTTAATTAAAGGCTCAACCATTCAGGCTGTCGGGACCGCCTTGGCCGTGCCAAAAGGTTATGTGTTGATCGATTTAAAGGGAAAATTCATTTACCCATCAATGGTTGACGCCTTTAGCAACTATGGACTTACTGAAGTTTCTGCGCAACAACGCGGTTTTGGTGGTCAGCGTCAATCTATCTTTGTCTCAACGAAAAAAGGTGCTTATGGCTGGAATGAAGCGATCAGGCCTGAAACCTATGTAAAAAATATTTTTTCAACTGATAGTAAAAAGGCAGATGAATTGCGGAAAGTCGGTTTTGGGAGTGTAAATGCAATTAACCGCGATGGCATTGCACGTGGTATTTCTGCGGCGGTAACCTTAAACGAGGGTGCTGATAACAATGTATTTTTAAAAGATCAGACCGCAGCAAACTATTCCTTCAACAAAGGAAGTTCATCAAACGATTACCCGACCTCCTTAATGGGATCTATTGCATTATTGCGCCAAACCTATTATGATGCACAATGGTACGGTAAACAAAAAGATGAATATAATATCTCGTTGGATGAATTTGCCAGGCAACAAAATATTCCACAGATTTTTGAAGTAGATGGATGGCAAAACATCCTGCGTGCGGATAAAATAGGTAAAGAATTTGGCAAGAAATACATTATTAAATCTTCCGGCGATGAATACCAGCGCATTAATGAAGTTAAAGCTACCGGCGCAAGTTTAATTATCCCTCTAACTTTCCCTAAAGCTTACGATGTGGAAGATCCTGCAGAAGCCAGAAATGTAACTTTATCACAAATGAAAGGCTGGGAACTGGCGCCAACCAATCCTTCAGCTCTGGAGAAAGCAGGAATTAGATTTGCCATCACGTCATTTGGTTTAGAAAACAGCCGCGATTTCTGGGCAAATCTCCGCACCGCGATAGACAATGGCCTTACTGAAAAACAAGCTTTACAATCAATAACAGAAATACCTGCCTCGCTTTTAGGCATAAGCGATAAAGTAGGTTCTTTAGAAAAAGGAAAAGTAGCCAACTTTTTGATTTCATCCGATAACTTGTTCAAAAACGGAAATATTATTTTCGAAAACTGGGTACAGGGCAAACGTTTCATCGTAAATAAGATGGATGTGAGCGATTTGCGCGGCACTTATAATTTAAATGTTGATGGTGTTGGTGCTTTAACCTTAAAAATTACTGGCGCAGGTGGTGGCTCTGCCGGAGCAATTGAAAGGGTTGGTGTAGATAGCATCAAAACGACCGCTACTTTCACCAGGAATGGCGATTGGGTAAACATCAATTTCAACTTAAAGAAAAATCCTAAAGGTGATATCCGTTTAAGCGGTTACATCACTTCAGCCAACCCGGTTACCTTAAAAGGCGAATCGGCATTAGCTGATGGTACTATCGGAAAATTTACCGCTACTTATAAAGAAGCAGCTAAAGAAACAGCTAAGAAAGATGAGCCTAAAGCGGCTTTAGCCATAGGACCTGTAATTTATCCTTTCTCTGCTTTTGGAAATACGGAATTGCCTAAACAGGAAACCGTACTGATTAAAAACGGTACCGTCTGGACAAACGAAAGAGACGGCATCCTTCAAAATGCGGATGTACTCTTAGAAAATGGGAAGATTAAAGCTGTAGGCAAAAACCTTTCGGCAAGCGGTGCTAAAGTAATTGATGCTACCGGTAAACACGTTACCGCAGGTATTATTGACGAGCATTCACATATTGCAGGCTCCGGGGGGATAAATGAAGGTGCACAATCAGTTTCTGCCGAAGTACGTGTTGCAGACATCATTAACTCTGAAGATATAAACATTTACCGCCAGTTAGCTGGCGGAGTAACAACTTCACAAATTCTGCACGGTTCAGCTAATCCCATCGGTGGACAATCACAGTTAATTAAATTACGTTGGGGTAAATCTCCGGAAGAACTAAAATTTGCTGGTGCGGATGGCTTTATCAAATTTGCATTAGGTGAAAACGTAAAACAAAGCAATTTTGGTACCGGTGCCCGTTTTCCCGTTACGCGTATGGGTGTTGAGCAAACCTTTGTTGATGAGTTTACCCGCGCAAAAGAATATGCCAAAGTCCTCACGGTGAAAGGTAACAACGTACGCCGCGATTTGGAACTGGATGCGGTTGTAGAAATTTTAAACAACAAGCGTTTCATTACCTGTCACTCTTACGTACAGAGCGAAATCAACATGCTCATTCACGTTGCAGATAGTTTAGGTTTTAAAATCAACACTTTTACACACATTTTGGAAGGTTACAAAGTGGCCGATAAAATGAAAGCACATGGTATTGCAGGTTCGACCTTTTCTGACTGGTGGGCATATAAAAACGAAGTAGCTGAAGCAATTCCGTACAATGGAAAAATTATGCACAATGTGGGCGTTACAACAGCTTTTAATTCGGATGATGCTGAAATGGCACGTCACTTAAATCAGGAAGCGGGAAAATCGGTATTGTATGGAAATGTACCTGAAGAAGAGGCCTTTAAATTTGTAACCTTAAATCCCGCAAAAATGCTGCACATTGATGATCAGGTGGGCAGTTTAAAAGCAGGTAAAGACGCCGATGTAGTCATCTGGACCGCCAATCCGCTTTCCATTTATGCCAGGGCAGAAAAAACCTTTGTAGATGGAATTGCTTATTGGGATATGGAGAAAGATGCTCTGGCTATTAAAGCCATGCAGCTTGAAAAAGCCCGTCTGATCCAGAAAATGTTAGAGAGTAAAAGTAAAGGTGGCCGTACACAGCGCCCAATGGGTGATGCACCACGCCTTTACAATTGCGAAACTTTAGAAAATTATTCAGCAGAATTAACTGAGAAAGAACATGCACACTAACATGAAAACATATTTAATGAGCCTGGCTTTATCTGCAACAAGCCTGATGGGTTTTGCACAAGCCAACATTTCGCCAGCCCAAAAGCAAAGTAAAACCATTGCCATTACCGGTGCAACCGTACATGTGGGTAATGGAACAGTAATCGAAAATGGAACCCTCCTTTTTGGGAATGGGAAAATTATTTCGGTAACCGCCAATGGACAAGTACCATTGGACAATGTAACGCGTATTATAGCCACAGGAAAACATATTTATCCCGGTTTTATTGCAGCCACTACCAATTTAGGATTAACAGAAATCGAAGCTGTAAAAGCAACGCTTGATTTTCAGGAAATCGGCGATTTTAATTCGCACATCCGTTCTATAGTGGCTTATAATACCGATTCGAAAGTTCCGGCAACTTTACGCAGCAATGGAATTTTAATGGCGCAGCCAACACCACAGGGTGGAACAGTTTCGGGCAGTTCGTCTGTTGTTCAGCTTGATGCCTGGAACTGGGAAGATGCAGTACTTAAAACTGACGATGCCATGCACATGACCTGGCCGGTTACACCGCGTTTTAGAGGTGGCTTTGGTCGTCCACAACAGTCGCCAGAAGTTTTAGCCGAGAGAACACAGGCTGCCATTGCGCAGTTAACTTCATTTTTTGCGGAAGCTAAAGCTTATTCTGAAATGGGCAAACCAGAGGTTATTAATACCCGTTTCGAGGCGATGAAAAAGGTATTTAAAGGAGATGAAAAGTTGTTTATCGCAGCCGAAAGCCAGAAAGATATTGTTGCAGCAGTTAATTTTGCCAAAAGGTTTGGTATTAGCCCGGTAATTACCGGAGCCGACGAAGCTTACCTGATTGTTGATTTCTTAAAAGACAACAACATTACGCTGGTGGTTAAACAACCACATGCCTTGCCAAACAACAATGATGATGATGTAAACATGCCTTACAAAAATGCTGCAATACTGGCCAACTCTGGCTTAAATGTGGTATTGAGTATTGATGGTTATTGGCAACAGCGCAACCTCCCTTTTATGGCAGGTACCGTTACCGCCTGGGGTTTAGACAAAGAAAAAGCTTTATCGACCATTACCTTAAATGCAGCAAAAGCCATGGGCATTGATAAAACCACTGGCAGTATCGAGGCTGGCAAAGACGCTACGTTCTTTATTTCTGCTGGTGATGCATTGGATATGCGTACCAACAAAGTTGAACAGGCATTTATTCAGGGCAGGGATATTAATCTTGATAATTTGCATAAGCAGTTAGATAAAAAGTTTAGCGAGAAATATATTGCTGAAAAGAAATAGACTTTAATGGTTAATTGTTTAAATCGGTTAATTGACAGTTGAAGCTTAAAGTTAGAACGGCCCATATTCATTTATCGGCCGTTTTTTTGGATTATTTTTTATGTCACTCTATTTGTAATAATCTCAATTCATCTATACAGCCCCTACATCAGGGAATCACTTTTAAGTTTTATCTAATAATTCTTTTCTTCCTGCAAATACCTAAGTAACGTGAGTTATGGGTCTTAATTTTACCGACAGGCATGAACGTTTGGCTAAGCCAAAGCAGAAAATCTTCGTTCTCGGCATCACCGGCCTAACAAATTTATTCATATTGGTTTGTAGTTTTTTAATGGCTTTCATGAACTCGCAAAATGCTCGGTTTTCGGGAAGCACAGTCGAAGCCCACTCCTTGCCTTTAATAGAAAAACGGCGTAGCCCTCATGAATACCTTTAAAAACACTTTAAACAATGAATAATTTTCAGCCGGCGTTTTTTGTTTCTTTTTGACGTCAAACCTGCGAAGCAAGCTTGAAGGCCTTTAAAAACATAAAAACTACTGAAAAAAGAAAGAAGCCCGTCCGGCCAGGACAAATAGAATGCTCAATTAATGTAAAAACACAGTTTTTAGTACCATAAATGATCTTTTAGATCCATAATTCACGTTAAGTATTATGTTTGCCACGGAAGCACGAAAAGACTTTAATTTCCTCCGTGATTGCTGTGTTTCTGTGGCTAACTAATTTTTGCACATGTTTTAAAAGCAATTTCCATAGCCCCTATATCAAAAAGCTCATTAACATTAGCTTAACAATAAGCCAAAAAATGAAATAATCCTAAACCATTTCATAATCTAGAATCCAAACCGGCTTAATACTGCAACAACACCTTTGCATCATAAATCAGAAAATTAATTATGATGAAAAATTTACTTATTGCAGTGATGCTGTTTTTATGTTATGCCAGTAACCCGGCCATGGCACAAACTACCCAAGCATCAATTTCCGGAGTTGTAACAGATAATCAAAAGAAGCCCATCCCCGGCGTTTCTGTTCAAATTAAAAACAACTCTACTGGTTTCACCACCAGAACATCTACTAATGCTCAGGGAGAATACACGTTTAAAGAGCTTCCTTTAGGCGGTCCTTATACTATTAAAGCCACTTACATTGGTTATGCTGAGCAAAACAGAACAGGTTATATGCTTAACCAGGGCGATGCTGTAATGGTAGCGGTTAATATGCAGGAAGATGCGCAAACGCTTGATGCTATCACCGTTAATGGATCAGCTTTAAGGAATAAAGTGCAGCAATTTGGTGCCTCAACAGAAATTTCATCAAAAACGATGAACTTGCTGCCAGTAAACGGCCGTAACTTTTCCAGTTTAACAGATCTGTCGCCATTAGCAGGTCCAGGTGGTATTTCAGGTCAGTTGGGTTCATCTACCAATTTCACTATTGATGGCATGACAGCGAAAAACCCAACTTCGGCAGGGAGTACAACCAGCCGTAGTGGTGCACCATACTCTATCTCCATTGAAAGTGTACGTGAGTTTAAAGTAGTAACCAATCAATACGATGTCAGTTTAGGCCGTTCGGGTGGTGGTACAATTAGTGCAGTAACCAAATCTGGTACAAATGAGATTACAGGGAGTGCTTTTGCTTACAACCGTGCTGATTTCCTGGCGAGTAAGTATGACATCAGAGGAAACAGAAGAACTAATGATTTTTCAACCTATCAATATGGTTTTAGCTTAGGCGGTCCGATCATTAAAGATAAATTACATTATTTTGCAGCCTGGGATCATCAAAGAGATTCCCGCCCATTAATTATTGCTGATATTAACTCGGATGCAGATATAGCCCGTTTCAACATTACAAACGCCACATTAAATAATTTCTTAGCTGTTGCAAGATCAAAATACGGCGTAGCTAATACGCCACAATTTGGTTCTTTCCCAAAAAAGAGAGGCACCGATGCAGGTTTTCTTCGTTTAGACTGGCAGATTGATGATAAAAATTTATTAACCGTTAGAGATAACTATACCAACGACAGAAACCCGCTGGGATTAGCAGATAATACGGCCATCAACTTTTACGAAAGTTACGGTAACGATAAAAACGTTGATAATAGCTTATTGGCTACCTTACGCTCAACAATCAGCAGCAAAGTTACCAACGAATTAAAATTACAGCACTTGTACACCTATCAGGCCAGTACGCAAAATGATGAATTGGGTTTTGCCATTCCAAGGGCTGTTGTGTCTAACTTAGAATCTACCTCACCCACAGGAAGTATATTAACTACTGCAGTTCAAATTGGAGGGCATCGTTTTGGACAAGAAGGTTTCACTAATAACGTTTTCCAGTTAGTAGATAATTTATATTACAATACAGATAAAATTAAATACACTTTTGGTGTGGACATTATGTATACCCACGCTTTGTCATTATATGGTAGCGAGGTAAATGGACGTTTTACGTTTAACAGATCGGGTACTGCCGAAGCAGGAAACCAGCAAACTGCTTTACAAAATTTTAATAACCTGATACCCATAAACTATTACAGGGAAGTCCCTTTAGTTGCTGATCCGAGTGTTGTTGGCAAGTTATGGAACACCGCAATTTACGGCCAAATGCAAACCAAACTGGGTAAAGGATTGGATTTTACGGGTGGTTTACGATTAGATTACAGTAAATATCCAACATCCCCATTAAACCAACAATTGTTTGATGCCATAGGGGTAAGAACGGACCATGAATTAAAGCAATTTTTAATTCAACCGCGTATCCAGTTCAACTGGGATATTAATGAAAACCATAGCGACTACGTTCGTTTGGGAGCCGGAATTTTTGGATCGGACGTAAATAATTATGTCACCATTAACAACTTAACTTTTGATGGTAAACACCTCGCAACAGTTGATGTTACCGGTTCGGGCGTACCAACTCCAGACTTTATCGGTTACAGAAATGGGACCGCTACGGCACCAACGCTACCCGGATTACAAATCCCTACCATCAATACCTATGCTGATGATGCCAAAGTACCGGTGGTTTATAAAGCAAATTTATCCTATAATAAATTGATCAACGATAGAATTAGAATAGGCATTACCGGTTATGCCACATTTGCACGTCACAACTATATGTATGTAGATAGAAATATGGTTGCCAATCCTTTCTTTACCTTATCAAATGAAGGAAACAGAGGTGTTTTTGTACCTGCTAATACAATTAATACAGGTAATGGAAATACTGACTGGAAAACAGGCCGTTTAACTAATATGTTTGGCAGGGTGTTAGAATTGAACAGTAAAGGAAAAGTAAATCAGTTTGCTGTTGTTGTAGATGGTACCTGGAGATATTTTAAAGACGGGGAAATTACGGCGAGCTACACCTGGAATGATACAAAAGATAACACCTCGTATAATGGTAACGTAGCCAACTCAGCAACTTTATCTTTGCCCGTAGTTGATGATCCGCGCGATTTAAGTAGAATGACTTATTCAAATGGTCAATTTAGAAACAAAGTAGTTGTTTACGGAACATTACCATCATTCTATGGTATTAAGGCTGGTATTCGATATTCGGGCATTGGCGGTACCAGATATAGTTTATTATCGGGTGGAAATACCAATGGTGATTTCGTGGCAACAAATGATTTGGCCTACATCTTCAACAGATCAAATACCAGTGTACCAGCTGCGCTTAGAACTGCTTTACAAACCTTATTGGATAACGGGGCTGCAAGCCAGAGCTTGAAAGATTATATCACCAAGTACGAAGGTACATTTGCTGAGCGTAATGGCGGTATAAATGGTTTCTATGGCACATTTGATTTAAGATTAGCTTACCAGATTAAATTTGGCAGAAACAGAAAACAAACCGTTGAAATTTCCGGCGATTTATTTAACGTAGCCAATTTGTTCAAGAAAACCTGGGGTACTTCAGAAACTTTAGGAACACAGGCACTGTATGCCGTTACCGGTTTTGATGCAGCAAGTTCTAATTACAAGTACCGCTTAAACAATACCGGAATTGTAACTCCATCAGGTAACCCATGGCAGGCACAAATCGGCTTACGTTACGGTTTTTAACCTATAACTTAGCTAACTTTCTTAGCTTAAAGTCATAAAAAAAGGGAATGGATTTTTATCCGTTCCCTTTTTTTATGTTTGTAATAAAACAACAAAACTTAATGGGATTATTATTCAGTTACCTGAAAAGCCATAAATGGATTGTGGCTTTGGCGTTATTGCTTGCAGGTTTAAATATTGGCTTTTCTTTGATGGATCCGCTTATTACCGGAAAAATTTTAGATCGCTTCATCAATAAAAAAGACACCTTAACCTATGCTCAATATCTTTGGGGTTCAATAGGCTTAATCGGCCTTGCAATCGGGGCAGCCATGGTATCTCGGATTGCCAAAAACTTTCAGGATTATTTTACCAGCGTTATTGTGCAAAAAGTTGGCGCAAAAATGTATGCAGACGGTTTGCAGCACTCGCTAAAATTGCCTTATCAGGTTTTCGAAGATCAGCGCAGTGGCGAAACCCTGGGTATTTTACAGAAAGTACGTTTGGATTCTGAGAAATTTATTACCGCATTCATCAGTATCTTATTCGTAAGTTTAATCGGAATGGTATTCGTGATCGTGTATTCGTTCACGGTAAGTTACAAAGTTACCCTGGTATATTTTTCAGCCATTCCCATTATTAGCTTCGTAAGTTGGTTCTTAAGCCGCAAAATTAAAACCATACAACGTTCCATTGTTGGCGAAACTACTGCCCTGGCAGGTTCCACTACCGAATCGCTTAGAAATATCGAACTGGTAAAGAGTTTAGGGCTGGCCGATCAGGAAATTGAAAGATTGAACAAAACCACCTATAAAATCCTTGGTTTGGAACTTAAAAAAGTGAAATATGTGCGGAGCATGAGCTTTGTACAGGGTACAACCGTAAACCTGGTACGCAGTACCATGGTGTTGGTTTTATTATTGCTGATTTTTGACAACACCATTTCTGCAGGTCAGTATTTAACATTTTTATTCTACTCATTTTTCCTGTTCGGACCATTACAGGAGTTAGGTAATGTAATTTTAGCCTGGAGAGAGGCTGAAGTTTCGCTCGGTAATTTTAAAAAGATTTTAAGTACACCGATAGACAAGAAACCGGAGAATCCGACCGAAATTCAAAAAATTAATGATTTAACCTTTAACGATGTTGGCTTTAAACATCAAACTGCTAACCGCAATGCTTTAGAAAACATTTCTTTCAGCACACATAACGGGCAAACCATTGCTTTTGTTGGCCCATCGGGCTCTGGAAAAACAACTCTCGTAAAACTATTGGTTGGTCTTTATCCGCCAAAACAGGGTGAAATTTTATACAATGGCATTTCCAGCAATAAAATTGATTTAGATGCCCTGCGTGAAAAGATCGGTTTTGTGACCCAGGATACACAGCTGTTTTCGGGTACGATTAGAGAAAACCTGCTGTTTGTAAATCCTACGGCAACTGATGAGGAATGTTATAAAGTATTAAACCAGGCTGCTTGTCAAACTTTATTGGCCCGTGCAGACAAAGGGCTGGATTCAATCATTGGTGAAGGTGGTGTAAAGGTTTCAGGTGGGGAGAAGCAGCGTTTATCTATAGCCCGTGCTTTATTGCGCCAGCCAGATATCCTCGTTTTTGATGAGGCTACATCTTCGCTCGATTCGATTACTGAAGAAGAAATTACCAAAACCATCCGATCAGTATCAGACTTAACTGATCACATTACAATCTTAATTGCGCACCGTTTATCAACTATTAAACATGCCGATCAGATTTACGTACTGGAAAAAGGCCATATTATTGAGCAGGGCAAGCATGAAGAGCTAATTGCACAAAATGGCTTGTACCAGGCCATGTGGCGCCAACAAATTGGCGAGCGGATTGTTGAAGCTTAAATAATTAAATTCAATCGGATGTTATTAGCAGAAATCAACAGCAACCAGGTTGCCCTTTTCGTGATTATACCGGCCGTTTTATGGCTGGCCTTAATCTTGATCGCCCTTTATCATATCTCCAGAAACAGTTCGATGGGTTTTAGCGTAAAGGTATTGTGGTTTATCATTATCCTGCTGGCACCTTTCCTTGGTTCTATTATTTACCTCATGTGGGGTAAAAATAAGAAGTTTTAACTTGTAAAGTTGTCAACTTTCTAGCACTATTAGCTGTTCAAGTTGACAACTTTTTAAATAAATATTACCCAATGGTTTATTTGAACACCTGGCCTGTTAATCATTAATAGCAGCAAAAGCACAATTGCACTAAACCTGACTGTACGGAAATACTTTTTGTTGCACTGAATTAAGTCGACCAACACCTTTAACAAAAAGATTTGAGGAAAGGCAGGGCCTCCGAAAAATTTTGCATACTACTGCTTTCCTGTCTATAAAGAAAACTACGTGTATTAACCGGTCTTAGCCGTTTGCTCATTGATATCCTGTAAACTGAGTTTGGTTAACGATCTTGTTTTTAACCAGGTAATACCGGCAATGGCGATTGTCATGCTTCCTCCAAATACAACCGCAGGAACCAGGTTCATCAGTTTAGCCGTTAAACCCGACTCAAACTCTCCAATCTCATTTGACGAACCAATAAACATACTGTTTACAGCCGAAACCCTGCCCCGCATCTCATCTGGAGTAAGTAACTGCATAATGGTTTGCCTGATGATAACACTTACACTATCAAACGATCCCTCCAGGAAAAGGAAGAATAAGGTGAGGTAGAAGTTCTTAGATAAACCATAGCAAATAATGCTGAGGCCGAAGCCAGTTACTGCAATTAACAAATTACGCCAGGGTTTGCCCATTGGTGAAAAACGGGTCATGGCCAGCATCGTAATTACAGCCCCTGAAGATGCCGCACCGCGCATCATGCCCAATCCGAAAGATCCCAAATGAAAAACATCTTTGGCAAACATGGGCAGTAAGGCTACAGCACCACCAAAAAACACCGAGAACAGATCCAAGCTCATGGCCCAAACCATCATTTTCGTTTTAAAAACAAATTGGATGCCTTCTTTTAAACTATGAAATATATTCTGCGTAGGCACATAAGTGGCTGGATGCTTTTTGAAGGTAAATATGCAGATCAACGATACCGTAACAAGGGCCACAATGACACTATAGGCTGCTGTAATTCCCCATAACCAATTTACCAAACCACCAAGCAATGGACCAATAATGGTAGCCAGTTGCCAGCTGCTACTGTTCCACGTACTGGAGTTTGGATATAATTCTTTAGGTACGATCTTCGCCATTAATGAAAACGTCGCCGGACCAAAAAAGCCCCTGGCCAGGCCAATGCAGAAAACCAAGCCATACATGATCAACACGATAAGGTCTTCCCGGAGATGAAGATATTTACTGGTAATAATCAGCATTAAAACCGATGCCAGCCAAACACCTGAAAATATTTTGATTAATAAACCACGTTTTTCACTTTTATCGGCAATATAACCACCGTATAATGCGATCCCAATGGCTGGAATAGCTTCGCATAACCCAACCAGACCGAGTTTCAGCGGATCATGTGTTAAATCGTAAATGTGGTAGCCAATAACAACGGCCTGCATTTGATAAGCAAGTGTAAAAAAGAACCGCATGCCTAAAAATGATCTAAATTCCTTATAACGCAAGGCTGCGAACGGGTCTGGTTTTACAATAACGGGGTTGGGGCCTGAATCTGCCATGGAAAAAAAATATTTGCAAAACTAAGCTTTGAAAAATCAATACACGAATAGAAAAAGGCTCAACCTTAATTATTTAAATTAAAAATTAAGATGACTGATAACAACCCAAAGCTTTAAGCATAAAAAAACCCGATAGATAATTATCCATCGGGTTATATAGCATGGCCAGTTTAATAGCCAGGATTTTGTTCAAGTAAATTATTTTTATTCACTTCATCTCGGCTAAATGGCCTGAAGTAAAGCTTATTGTCCCAGCTTCTGTTTTCCTGTGCATTTTCCTCAACCGGAGTATAAGTATAATCGTATACGGTTGGATCATAATGATAAGGCGATGTCATACTTTTACCAGACTTAAACTTACCGGTTACTTTAATATAAGTAACTTTTCTACCTAAAGTTTCACTAGCAATTAACCACCTGCGTGCATCATGATAACGTTGTTCCTCATAAGCCATTTCTATACGGCGCTCATGGCGGTAAACGGCTCTAAGTCCAGCCTGATCGGTAGCAGTTACCGCAGGCATGCCTGCTCTGAAACGGATTTTATTTAACCAATTTGTTGCATTACTAAGTTCTCCTAACTCGATACTGGCTTCAATATAATTAAACACCGCTTCTGTATACCTAAAGAAAGGCCATGGCACATTCTGCGACATAGAAGCATCTACAATAGTTGGATCCGGATCGATAAACTTATGATAGTAATAACCTGTCCAGCTACCGTTCCAGTTCTCAATCGAACTTCCACGTGTATCCAATCCTTTAAAGTCGAACCTGCTGCCTTTATCATCTAACAAATCATAAATACCGGTTTGAATCTGGCTGGCCGGATCCACATTTCCGGAAGCCTTATCACGTGGTTTCCAACCTGCTCCATCATATAAAATGGTAGCATAAAAACGAGGGTCTCTATTTTGGTAAGGATTAGCTTTTTGTGTGGCATTGGCCCAGCTAAACTTACTGCCATCATTCATCTCATAATCGTCAACCAATAAACCTATCGGCGTATTACCTGCCCAGTTATGATACCCATTAGGACCATTTTGCTGTGCATGTTTATTATTATTCTGGATAATAAAATAACGGGCAAAAATGAGTTCTGATGCGGCACTTGCATCTATACCAGGAGCTTTACTCCCTCCCCCCATGGCAATGCTTTTGTAATTTAACTGACCATCTGTAGCGGGCGCAGAAAGATTTAATTTATAACCTGTACCTAAATCCATTACCGCTTTGGCTGCAGTTTGCGCCAATCTGTAGCGATCAGCCTGGTTACCGCTGGCATAGCTTAAAAAATCTAACTTTTGAGCAGCAATATTGGTAACTTTAGCAGTAAGCTTTGCCCTATCGTGTAAGTCACTGGCCGCATAAATTAATACTCTTGACTTTAATGCCAGTGCAGCAAGTGCTGTAGTACGTCCTTTATCAAGTATTTTCCCGGCTAACAACCTATTGGCTTCATCGCAATCTTTAACGATAAAATTTACACACTCTTCGTATGTATTTCTTTTTACTTTATAGTCATCATCTAGCACATAGACTTTTGTGATGAGGGGTATAGCGCCATAATAACGCAATAACTGCTGATAGTAGTAGGCCCTTAAAAAATAAGCTTCGCCTAACAGCTGATCTTTTAACGATTGGCTGCTCAAACCATTATCACCACTAGTAATTTTTTCGATGGTAATATTACATGCTCTGATGCGGGTATACATCTGTTTATATCCCCATGTATCGTCTATCCAACCCAGCGTAGACGGATTGATAGTTGCATTGTTGATCAAATCAATACCACGTGTAGGATGAGTAAATAAAGCTTCATCAGAAACCGAAGCCAACATTTGTTCAGAGAAACCTCCATTACCCAATCCGTTATAGATATCATTAACAAAGGCCTGTGCAGTTGCAGGGTCTTTCCATACTGATTCTGCGGGCACCTGGCTAGGGGAATCTACATTTAAAAAATCTTTTTTACAGGAGACTGCAAAAATCGTTGTGAAAATTAATATGTAGACCTTTATATTTTTATTTATTGTTTTCATATTCTTGGTTGTAATTGATAAATAGCTATACATTAAAACGCGGCTTTAATACCAAAATTGATTACCCTGGCCTGCGGATAATACTGACCGCTTGAATTAGTTGACTCAGGATCCCAAACTTTGATTTTATCAAGGGTAGCCAGATTTAATCCATTTGTATATACCCTTACACTGTTTAAGCCTACTTTTTCAACCCAGCTATTTGGCAAGGTGTAACCTAATTCCACATTTTTAAGCCTGATGTAATTATTGCTCCGCAACCAATAGGTATTGTTCAATGCATTATTGCCATCGGTGTAATAAGTAGCGCCACGGTTAGATAAACGTGGATCTACCGAACTCGGATTCTCAATGCTCCAACGGTTTTTGTAAGACCATTCTAAGAAATTACCAATATCGCCAGATTCTGTAATCCCTACGATCTGCATCCCGCCGGTTGCACCTTGAATCAGCACTGACAAGTCAAATCCTTTGTATTGTAAGTTTAAATTAAAGCCCCCGGTAAAGGTTGGCGTACCATTCTTATCCAGACGTATTTTATCATCTGCGTTGATTTTTCCATCACCGTTAATATCTTTAAACTTCATATCTCCAGGACGTAAATTGCTGGTTAATGCACTGTAGTTAATTGTATTGGCATTAATTTCTGCCTGATCCTTAAAAACTCCATCATAATCATACACCAACCACGAATTGGTTACCCTACCAGTTGAACGTTGCCACTCCGGAGCGCCGGGGGTTTCATCCCAAAAAACAATATTGTTTTTGGCATAACCGCCATTTACGCTTACGCCAAAATCTAAATCACCAATCCGATCATTATAGCTCAATTTGAACTCGAAACCTTTATTATTTACCTTCCCTAAGTTAACAGGAGGTAAACGGTCAGAAATACCTGAGCTTTCAGGTACTGAACTTCCTCTACTAATCAGGATATTAGTACGTTTATTATAGAAATAATCCAATTCAAGCGATAGTTTGTTATTTAAAAATGATGCATCTAAACCTACGTTGGTATTATTGGCAACTTCCCACCCGAAATTGAAGTTAGGTACTTTACCCTCTGTTAGCGTTTTGGTAACCAGATCATTAAAAGTATAAGTTCCAAAGTTCATTAAACTAAGATATTGATATTCTTGAAGAGCATCTCCAAAATAGGCCTCAGCCCCCATCTGCCCGTATGATGCCCTTAGTTTTAGATTGTTGATGAACTTAACATTTTCTTTGAAAAAAGACTCTTCAGATAAACGCCATCCCACAGATACTCCAGGAAAAAAACCAAAACGTCTATCAGTTGGAAAAATATAAGAGCCATCTACCCTCCACAAAAATTCCGCAAGGTATTTTTCTTTATAGTTATACCCAGCCCTTCCAAAGTAGCTTAAACGCGCCCTGTTAAACAAATTGTTCGGATCTCCCGGATTATTACCTAACGATTGTTCCCGTTCATCACCTGCAAGCAGCTCCTGAACAGATGTTGAAATAAAATATCTCCTAAAAGCTGTAAATCCATCATTTGTTACCTTTTCGCGGGTTACACCAGCCATTAAACCAATATTGTGATCACCGATTTTTTTATCATAATTGATCATGCCGGTTAAGTTGATGGCCAATTGACCGCCAGCTGTTTCTCTTAGTCTTGGATCAGTATATTGCGATCTTACTGTACCTGATAATACTGGCGTTACCCCATCAGCTTCAAAAGTTTTTTTGTCCCAATCATAAAGTGTCCATGGCAATTGCCAGTTTTTCTGTCTGCCAGAATATTTATCTATTGCAGCAGTTCCCGTTACTTTTAATCCTTCAACACCAGGAATTTTAATTTCGACTTTACCAGTAGTTTGAAAATAATCTCTGATATCCTTATTGTAACCCGTTAAATCGGTAGTAGATACCACCGGGTTATAACCATATTCGATATCTCTTCCAGGTTTACCATTTGGCCATATCGCAATCTCATTCGGGCGCCCTCTCATTAAAAACCTGAAAATATCGCCTGCACCCACGGTTGGGAAATTACGGTCTTCTTCTCTGGCTGTTACCCCTAAAGTTGTGGTAATGTATTTACTCAACTTTGCTTCAAGGTTAAAACGCATATCATATTGTTTGTATCCCGTTGCGGAGTTTTTATAATAGCCATCCTGATCAAGATAACCCAGAGAAACGAGGTACTTTACATTTTCACTACCGCCATTGATCTGAACATTATGCCTTTGCTGAGGCGACCAGTTTTGAAAAGTGGTTTTGAACCAATCGGTATTAGGATATCTTAAAGGATCTGATCCATCAGCAAATTTCCTGATCTCATCTGCCTTATAAGCAGCATTAATTGTTTTTCCTCCTGTAGAAGTATAGGAACCCGTAGATTTGAAACTGTTCCATGCGGCAGCCCATTCGTTAGGGTTAATGTCAGAACCGAAGATGTTAAGCTCATTCAGAATTTCTGCATATTGTACCGAATTGGTCATTTTCGGTATCCTTGTTGGCTGTTGTAAGCCATAACTGAAATCATAAGAAAACTGGGGCTTACCAGATTTACCCAGTTTGGTGGTAATTAAGATTACCCCGTTCGCCGCTTGCGAGCCATAAATGGCAGCAGATGCGTCTTTCAACACTGATACGCTTTCAATATCATTTGGATTTAAGCGCTCGATACCGCCCGCGCGGTTGGGTATCCCATCAATTACGATCAATGCATTATTGTTCCCAAGTGAGTTTGTGCCACGAATCCTGATGGTCGACCCGTCGTAACCTGGCTCACCACTGCCTTGCAATGCGGTAACACCAGGCAATCGCCCAGCTAATGAGTTGGTTAAATTTACCGATGAAGATTTAGCAAGTTCGGTACCTTTAACCGAAGCAACAGCACCAGATACAACAGCCTTCTTTTGTGTACCATAACCTACTACAACTACTTCAGAAAGATTTTGGTTATTCTCTGATAACTTTACACTAATATTGGTTTGGCCCTTTACCTGAACTTCCTGATCTGCATAACCGATATAGGTAAATACCAAAGTTGCATTTTCAGGAACTTTGATACTGAAATTCCCAGCGCCATCGGTTACCGTGGTTGCTGTGCCGCCTTTCAACTTCACGCTTACACCCGGAACCGGCCCGTTTGCATCTGTAACTTTTCCCTTCACAATAATATCGTCGAAGGGGATTTTGTAAAAATCAAAAGGTTCCTTTTCATGCAATGATGCTTTGGCAGACATGCTGGCAAGTGGAGAAAAAACAAGACAACCACCGCAAACAAGAAACATGCTACCTCTGGCAAAAGTCCTCAATAGATTTTTTTTCATAGTTTTTCAATTAATTTTGGTTAGATATTGATTGTAATACAATTTAATATTCATGAGTAATCATGAACTGTTCACTTTTGCATTATTAAAGCTTCATTTTTAGTGTGAGCCATTTACATTAATCTCTCAATGGAAAAAATATTGGCGTAAGTAAAGCTGATCAATAATCACATAAATCGTGTATAAATCCCCTTATCTGACACACGAACGAATTACTTTATAAAACTACTGGATAATACACTATGATCATTGAGAGTTGACGACTAAACAGTTCATAATTGGTTACACACGCAAGGTAAGGATATTAGCAATTAAAAAAAGGGGGTAAAATAATAATTATAAGGGGCTGACTCGTAAAAAAAATATTACAAAAATTCGTCAGGTAAAACAAATAATACAATATTAGATATTATTGCAAAGAAGTAAGAATACTAAGTCAAAGGTTAAGCTAACTTATTTTATCAAAAGAAATCCCTCTTTCCAGTTTTTGCAGATGTATCTTTAAAGTCGCATGTTGAGGCATCGCTAATTGTGGATCTTCCGAAAAAAGTTCGATTACTGTATTGCGTGCTTCTGATAAAATCACCTGGTCTTTTGCCAGATCGGCAAGCTTTAAATCCAGCACACCACTTTGCTGCGTTCCGGTAATATCACCGGGGCCACGAAGCTGCAGATCAATTTCAGATATTTCAAATCCATTATTGGTTCTAACCATCGTTTCTAAACGGATTTTGCCTTCCTTACTAAGTTTATTACCACTCATTAAGATACAGAAAGATTGTTCTGCACCACGGCCTACCCTACCGCGTAACTGGTGGAGTTGAGATAGACCAAACCGTTCGGCGTTTTCAATTACCATTACTGAAGCATTAGGTACATTAACACCTACTTCAATTACGGTAGTTGCTACCATAATCTGACTTTTACCATCAATAAACTGCTGCATCTCAAATTGTTTATCTGCATTTGGCATTTGTCCATGCACAATACTCATCTGGTAAGCAGGGCGGGGAAACTGGTAACTTAACTGCTCAATTCCAGCCTTGAGATTTAAAAGATCTAATTTTTCGCTTTCCTTAATCAAAGGGTAAACAATATAAACCTGTCTGCCTTTGGCTATTTCCTGCTTCATAAAACCAAACATCCTGAGCCGTTGGCTTTCAAAAAGGTGTTTTGTTTCAATAGGTTTTCTCCCGGCCGGTAATTCATCGATAATTGAAACGTCAAGATCACCGTATAAGGTCATTGCCAGCGTACGTGGAATCGGAGTAGCAGTCATAACCAGGATATGCGGAGGGATAATATTTTTGCGCCAAAGCTTGGCGCGTTGTTCTACACCAAAGCGGTGCTGTTCATCAATCACAACCAGGCCTAAATTTTTGAACTGAACCTTGTCTTCAATCAATGCATGTGTTCCGATCAGGATATCGATCTCTCCATTCTCCAACCGCTCATGCAAAATGGTACGCTCCTTCTTTTTGGTATTCCCGGTAAGAATAGCAACACGTACCAAATCATCGGTTACAAGCTCAGTAATAGAAGCATAATGCTGACGAGCTAAAATCTCTGTAGGCGCCATCATACAAGCTTGATAGCCATTATCACTAGCTAAAAGCATACTCATTAATGCAACAGCAGTTTTTCCACTTCCTACGTCTCCCTGTACAAGCCGGTTCATCTGAACACCACGCTGTGTATCAATCCTGATTTCTTTAATTACACGTTTTTGAGCATTGGTTAACTCAAAGGGTAAAAATTCCCTATAAAAGCGGTTTACCTTATCACCAACTTTATCGAAAGTGGCGCCTTTAAATTTTAACTGGCGTAAATGTTTATTGTGTAAGAGCTGTAACTGGATAAAGAACAGTTCCTCAAACTTAAGACGTCTTTCCGCAGCATTTAAATCCTTTTGATTTTTGGGGAAATGAATATTTAGCAAGGCCAATCTTTTATCGGGTAGCTGGTACTTATCTATAATATATTGCGGTAAATTTTCCGGAACCTGCGGGATAATCTGATCAAGCAGGCCCGCAATTAAACGCTGTAAACCTTTTGAATCAAGATTAAATTTTTTAAGCTTTTCTGTTGAATTATAAACTGGTTGTAGGGTCAGATTACCCCTGCCTACCTGTTTGCGTTGATATAACTCCATCTCAGGGTGTGAGATACTGAAAGTCCCATTAAAAAAGTTTGGTTTCCCAAATGCCACATATGCGGTACCAACTGCGATGTTTTCATCAACCCATTTTAAACTTTGAAACCAAACCAGTTCCATCATCCCGGTTTCATCTTTAAAAACCGCGACAATACGTTTTGCTCTTTTATCGCCAATCACCTTTTTGCTAATTACCCGGCCAATAATCTGGATATACTGCGAATCTGGATTGATCTGATTGATCTTGAAATATTTAGTACGGTCGATATACCTGAATGGATAATGTGCAAGCATATCCTGATAGGTGAATAGGCCAAGATCTTTTTTCAAAACATCAGCACGGCTTGGCCCAACGCCTTTCAAAAATTCAACAGGTGTATCTAATACCGAATTAAACAAAATATTCTACCGTTTCTTGTAACAACAATTTTTAGCAATTGTGCGTTAAAAATAACGATCGATAGCAGCAAAAACAAATAAGCAGAAAATGGTGTACATCCATTTTCTTTTGAAATTGAAAAAAGCGGGTTGCAAAAACAACATTTAAATTGATGTAGATTAAAATAATGAGGCAACATTAATTTGAATTTATTACACGTGTTAACGATTTTAGAAATTCAGATGATTTCGTAATCTTTCTCCCCTGAATAAACTAATGGCCAAATTAATATGGAAGCGAATATTCTATAATAGAATTTTTTTGTGGCAGGAAATCCCTTATGGCAAAGGTATAGACATTGTTCCCCAGCTGATTTGAAGAACAATGCCTGATATCAAATATACTCTTTTTCTGTCAACTAGCCTATAACAGCAATCACCGAGATTTCCACATTCACATTTTTAGGTAATACTGAAACCTGAACTGTTTCGCGGGCAGGAAAATCAGCGGTAAAGTATTGACCATAAACCTCATTAACCTGAGCAAAAGTACCCATATCACTTAAAAAAATAGTAGACTTTACCACATGATCAAAAGTTAAGCCAGCCTCAAGCAAAACAGCTTTAAGATTGCGCATTACCTGATGCGTTTCTTCTTCAATATTGCCAATATTCAATTCACCACTTTCAGGATTAATGGCAACCTGACCTGATACGAATAAAAAGTTCCCGGCTTGTACAGCTTGGCTATATGGTCCAATTGGAGCTGGAGCATTAGTTGTTTTAATAATTTGTTTCATAAATTTAGAGTTATTTCGCAAGCCACTGAATAAGCTTGTAGATGATACCTGCAAGAAAAATTAAGATGGCCAATGCATTGATAAAATGCATAATCCTCAAATTAATATTATTTGGCCGGTTTGGATCTTTTTTTCTAAAGAAGTACATGTACAAACTTAGCTAAAAAGCTTTATACACGAAACTAAAAGGCATAAAAAAAGTCCCGATTTAAATCGGGACTTTTTTAAATTTTATATTGAAATACTAGTTTCTAGCAGTTTCAACACGACGGTTTTGGATACGACCTTCTTCAGTATCGTTAGAAGCAATTGGGTTAGCTTCACCATAACCTTTAGTAGCAACTTGACTAGCGTTAACGCCAGAGTTTACTAAGTATGTTTTAACAGAATTAGCTCTGTCTTTAGATAATTTCATGTTATATGCAGCAGTACCTTCGCTTGAAGCGTAACCGTTTACAGTTACTTTACCACCGTTTTCACGTAACACTGAAGATAATTTATCTAAAGTAGGGTAAGATTCAGTTTTTAAAACTGAAGAGTTGAAATCGAAACCGATTCTTTCGAAACCAGTCACGTTAGAAGCTACTGTATCTGTAGTTGCTTTTGGAAGAGGACAACCTGAACCATCAACAGCAGTACCAGCAGGAGTTCCTGGGCATTTATCGAATTGATCCGCAACACCGTCACCATCAGTATCTTTTTTCAAATCTTCAACAGATTTCTCAACAGCAGAAACACGGTTTTTCAATGCTTCAACTTCTTGACGTAAAGTTGGATCTTTTAACTCATCGTACATAGTAGCTAATGGGTTAGTCCACTCTAAACTTGGTTTAGCAGAAGAACCTAAAGAGAATTCTAAACCAGCATAACCGTAAGAGAATTTATCTTTAGTAGTACCTTTAGCATAAACTCCATCTAAGTTATCAGCATCAACAAAGTTCATGGTATAACCTAAGTTAAAGTTAACACGCTCAGAAACTTTGAATTTAACACCAGCACCAACTGGAATATAGAAACCTTTTACATAATCTTTAGCATCATGTCTGTCATCAGCAGGACCTACGGCATTACCTTTCCAGTCAATTACCTGACCAGTACCAGTAGTGATTTTTGGTGCATAAGCTAACATACCAGCACCAGCTGTTACGAAGAAACCTACAGCATTTTCACGACGTAAGAAATCAATTGAACCTACGTTTACAACACCGCGTAAATCTACAGCATATTGTAATTGAGTTTCGAAATCTCTAACAGCTGGATTAGTGATACCTTCGTTGTTACCTGAAAGTTTACCACGTGTTCCGTTTAATTCTAAACCGAAAGAGTGACCTAATTGCTTACGGATGTTTAAACCGTAACCTAAATTAGCATCCCATTTGTTAAAATCGTTTGATCCGCCGATAGCAACAACTGGCATTAAAACACCACCGTGTACACCGATAGACCAAGTTCTGTACTGGCCTCTACCACCAAATACTTTGACAGCAGAAGAGGTTGCAGGAGCATCCTGAGCGACAGCAAGAGAAGCAACTCCTGTTAATGCCACTAAAGAAAGCGCAACACTTTTCTTTAAAGTAGAATAGTTCATAATCTTTTTTCTTTTTTAAGGGTTAAACAATTTAATTGATTAATTTTTCAGTAATGGCAAAATTAATCAAAATTTTAAATTTTCAAACTTTTATACAAACTCCGTTCCAAACTTCAACAGTCATTAATCATTTTATTACATTTGGCCTTTGCCCACATAAAATACTTTCTCATGAAATACCCTACTATTGATCAGTCATTATTTATCTTAAATCGGAAAAATTTCTGCAACACCTTAAAAAACAACTCAATAGCGATATTCAACTCAAGTGATGAGTTTCCTAGAAGTGGTGATCAGAATTTCGTTTTTAAGCAAAATCCTGATTTATTTTATTTATCAGGGATTGACCAGGAACAAACAATTTTACTGTTATATCCCGATTGTCCTAATCCTTTGTACAGAGAAGTCCTGTTTTTAAGACAGACAAACGACTACATCAAGGTTTGGGAAGGATATAAGTATACCAAAGAACAGGCAAAAGCTGCCTCAGGCATCCTGTCTGTATATTGGCTGGAAGATTTTGACAACATCTTACACAGCATTGTTAATTATGCGGACAATATTTATTTAAATACCAATGAGAACGACAGGTATGCCCACGAAGTTCCTTATCGGGATATCCGTTTTATCGAAAAGATGAGGTCAAAATACCCATTGCATCATTATGAACGCTCGGCACCGATGATGCGAAATTTACGTGCAGTTAAATCTGATGTTGAGATTGAGCTGATTAAAAAGGCGTCAGCGATAACCCGTGATGCTTTTATCAGGGTATTAAAGTTTACGAAACCTGGTGTTAAAGAATATGAAATTGAAGCGGAGATCATACACGAATTTATCCGCCAGGGTGGAACAGGGCACGCCTATACACCCATAATTGCTTCCGGCCATAATGCCAATATCCTGCATTACAATGACAATAATCAGGTTTGTAAAGACGGGGACGTAATACTTTTCGATTTTGGAGCAGAATATGCCAATTATAATGCAGATATGAGCAGGGCCATCCCTGTTAACGGCAGGTTTACAAAAAGACAAAAGGACGTATATAATGCGGTATTGCATGTAATGAAAGAGTCGATCAAATTAATTGGCGACGGAACAATATGGAATTCTTACCACGAACAGGTTGGTGAAATCATGACAGAACAATTGGTTAAGCTTGGCTTAATCTCGTTAGAAGATGTAAAAAACCAAAACGCCAGCTATCCTGCCTATAAAAAATATTTTATGCATGGGAATTCACATCACCTGGGTATCGATGTGCATGACTTTGCAGGAAGATACACCCCTTTTACCAACGGCAATATCCTTACGGTTGAACCAGGCATTTATATACCAGAAGAGGATTTAGGCATCCGTTTAGAAAACAATATTCTCATCACTGCAAACGGAAATATAGATTTAATGGCTGATATACCATTGGAAGCAGAAGAGATTGAAGATATTATGAACAGTTAGTCAGTTGCGGTTGGCAGTTAACAATTGGCATATTACACTTACAATTAATCATTATTACCAAACTCATCAGCAAAACGATAAATATTAAAATCACCTTGTTTTAAGGCTACCTGAACCTTTTCACGTAGCCTTTTCTTATCAATATGCTGCATTTTTTGATGTTGTATAAGCTTCCATGCTTTTTCCGCAAACAAAAAAGATTTTCGGCTTTCATCGAAAACCTCAGCATTGATGATCCATCTACACAATTCGTCTATACCTATATCTTTATCTGCAATGGTTTTTAGGATTGGAATAGCCTTTATCCCCTGATGAACGATTTTTTTCAGGTTATTGGCAAAAGTATCCGCACCTTCCCGATCAGCTTTATTGATTACGAAACAACCGGCAATTTCCATCAAACCCGATTTGATATGCTGAACTTCATCTCCTGATTCGGGCACCAATACAACGATGGTCTTATCTGCCAATCCGGCAATTTCTACTTCCGATTGCCCCACCCCAACAGTTTCAACAATAATCAGATCAAAATCAGCCGCTTTTAAAACATCAACCATTTCTATGGTTTTTGCCGAAATACCGCCCAAAGCGCCACGCGTGGCCAACGAACGGATAAAAACATTTGGATTGTTAAACTGACCAGCCATCCGGATGCGATCGCCCAACAAAGAACCAAAATTAAAGGGCGACGTCGGATCCACCGCCAATATGGCAATGCGTTTCCCTTCAGCAACAAAATGGTTCGTTACTGCATTCACCAGCGTACTTTTTCCTGCGCCTGGCGGCCCTGTAATACCTAAAACAGGAACATCTGTTTTACTATCTAAACTTCTTAAAATCGAATCGGCCGGTTCAATATCGTTTTCAACAAGCGTAAGGGTTCTTGCCAAAACCTTATAGTTTCCCGCCTTTACTTCGCTTAAAATGGATAGATGCGTATTCATCAATAAAACTATCTTTGTACAAATAAACAAAAATTATTAGCTACGAGTCGCCCCAATAATGAAAGTTACCGGTTTTACGTTTTTAAGAAATGCTATTGCTAATGATTATCCTGCAAAAGAAGCGATACTTTCTGTGCTGCCATTGTGTGATGATTTTATTGTAGCGCTAGGAAATTCTACAGACGAGACTTCTGAAATGGTGAGAAGCATTGACCCTAAAATCAGAACAATCGATACCGTTTGGGACGAAAGTATACGTGAAGGCGGGCGTGTCTTTGCCGATGAAACCAATAAGGCTTTAGCTGAAATCAGCGCAGATACCGATTGGATGATTTATATCCAGGGCGATGAAGCTATACATGAAGACTACCTTCCGCTGATCAAAAAAGAAATGGAAGCTGAACTGACCAACAGCCATGTGGAGGCCTTACTTTTAAAATATAAACACTTCTATGCTTCTTATGATTATCTGGCCCAATCCAGACGTTGGTACAGAAGAGAAGTTAGGATCATTAAAAACCTGCCTGGGGTACACTCATACCGGGACGCCCAGGGTTTTAGAATCAATAACAGAAAACTTAAGGTTAAACTGATCGATGCATACATTTACCATTACGGCTGGGTGAAACCGCCAAAAGGACTTCAAGGCAAAGTCCGGAATTTTAATCAGTTTTACCAAACAGATGAGTGGATTGAAGAAAACTATCCGGTGCAGGAAACTTACGATATGCACAATGCCGATCGTTTGGTTCATTTCAAAGGCAGCCATCCAAAAGTGATGCAGGCCAGAATCGCAGCCGCAAACTGGAAATTCGACAAAGATCTAACGAAGGAAAAGCCTAAAATGAATTTCCGCAGAAGAATTTTACAGAAAATTGAGGATATGACCGGATTACGCTTATTCGAATACCGCAACTACAAAATCGTGAAATAAGCATCAAATTAAATCTGCTTATATTTGCATCATCAAATTAATTATCAATGAAAAAGCCCAATGTTTTAGTAACCTTTGATTCGATGAAAGATGCCAATTGTGGTTATTTTTCATTTGGAAAGGGATTGGGCGATGCATTGATCAAAGAAAACAAGGGTAAATTTAAGCTCAAGTTTTATCTTTTTAAACACACTCAATATCTCTTTAATGGCCTGGTTGACATTGTTTATCTATCCAGGTTAGACCGGTTGTTCTTTAAGAAAAAAAATGACTTCGATGTTGTTCATCTCTCCGATCAAACCTGCAGATTAAGACCTGGCAAGGTTAATGCAAAAAAGATAATGACGGTGCATGATATGAACAAAGTTCATTTGAAGTTCAGCAAACCACACAGAATCAAGGTATATTTAAAAAAACTTGGTAAACTTATCTCACAGTGCGATAAAGTGGTATGTATTTCGCAGTTTGTTGCAAATGATGTTATTCAGTACTTTCCTGAAGCGAAAGAAAAAGTTAGTGTGATTTATAATGGTGCAGATAAATTGATTCCGGATGAAAAACATCACCCTGATTTTATACCTCCGAAACCTTTTTTATTTACCATAGGATTATTATCGGTACAGAAGGGATTCCATTTGCTGCCGGCTTTATTAAAAGGGAATAACTTTCATCTTGTCATTTCAGGTAAAGAAACTCCACACAAACAAACGATTTTAGCAGAAGCAGAAAAATATGATTGTTTAGAGCGGGTGCACATTACGGGACCAATTTCAGATGAAGATAAAACGTGGTATTACCAAAATTGTGATGCTTTTTTATTTCCTTCCATTGCTGAAGGCTTCGGCTTACCTATAATTGAGGCCATGCATTTTGGGAAACCTGCATTTCTATCCAAATTTACTTCACTTCCTGAAGTTGGCGGCGATGTTGCCTATTATTTTGACAATTTCGAACCAGAACACATGCAGGAAGTATTCAGAAGCGGAATGATGGATTTTAATCAAAATGACCGGGCTCAGGAAGCTGTAGCCCAGGCTGAAAAATTTTCATGGGAAATAGCGGCAAAAAATTACCTTAGCTTGTATGAACAAGTGCAACATTAAGTGTAAATCTTTTTATTTGTAAAAAGTATGTTAAAGAAGGTCGCCATCGTCATTCCCTTTTATAAAACTGATTTATCAAAGAATGAATTGATTGCCCTTCAGCAATGCAAGAAAGTCCTTGGTAAACATCCAATCATTGCAATCAAACCAAAGCATTTTACATTGCCAAAAGTGGCCCAAGAAGTGGTTGGTTTTAACGCTATTGATTTTGATGAAAACTATTTTACCAGTATTCACGGCTACAACAAGCTCATGCTTTCTTCAGTCTTTTATGAGCGGTTTTTAGATTATGAATACATTTTAATCTACCAATTGGATTGTTTTGTTTTTAAAGATGAGCTTTTAAATTGGTGCAAACAAGGGTGGGATTATATTGGCGCTCCATGGATAAAAAAAACCTATCATAAAAATGCCTTTGAACTTTTATTTTCAAAATTCAAACGAGCTTTTTCAAATAGATTTAATAGAAAAGATAACGACAAACCAAACCAGTTCCAGTTCAACAATAAAGTTGGAAATGGGGGTTTTTCACTTCGTAAAGTGAAAGTATTCTACAACTTAACAATTTTAATGAAGCCAATTATTGATTTTTACCTAGGTCAGGATTCGCACTTGTATAATGAAGATATTTTTTGGAGCATTGAAGTAAACAGGAATAGAAAAGTAATAAATATTCCTGACTGTGAAACGGCTTTAAATTTCGCGGTTGAAGTCCCCCCACTTAAACTAAAACACTTAAATAAAGAAAAATTACCTTTTGGATGCCACGATTGGGATCACTATGCAGATTACTGGGAATCCGTCTTCAAAACTTATGGGTATGAAATTGAAAATAGGTAACGTTGCAACTAAAATGATTGCTAGTTGTAATTTAGGTAACTATCGCCGGGATACGCCATCAGTTCGACTGAAAACCGTACCTTTACCAAGTTTTAATTAGATTTTATGGGCATTTTAAAATTGCCTAAGCTAGACATCATTCCATTTTATATAAAATGAAGACTTATTTTCGTTTGTTATCCTTTGCTAAGCCTATAGAGAAGTTTGCTATACCTTATGTAATTGCCACATTATTTGCCATCGTTTTTAATACTTTCTTATTTACATTATTAGGGCCTTTACTAGAAACACTTTTTATTAAAGATGCACCTACAACATTATCAAAAGTTAGTTCATCAATCGATTTTATGGGTAGATTTAGCCAGTACATCCAATATGCTATTGATGCATACGGAAAAACTGAAACTTTAAAATTGGTATGCGTTGTTATTGTTGCTACGGTGATATTGGCAAATTTTTTCCGTTATCTGTCACAAAGATTTATGGAAGATTTAAGAGTGCATACTTTATTAAACATTCGCCGAAAAGTTTTTAACAATGTAATGAACATGCATGTTGGTTTTTTTAACAATGAACGTAAGGGAGATATTATTTCAAAAGTAGCATCAGATGTTCAGGTAGTACAATTCACCGTTACCAACACCTTGCAAGTGGTTTTCAAAGAGCCACTACAATTATTGTTCTATGTTGGTGTGCTCATATCAATTTCTGTTAAACTTACGCTATTTTCTCTACTGGTTATTCCTATTTCAGGCTTTATCATCAGTAAAATCGTGAAGCGGTTAAAACAACAAGCTAAAGAATCCCATGAGTCTTTCGCAAAAATGATAGGCTTCTTAGACGAAGCTTTGAGCGGAATTAAAATTATAAAGGCCTTTAATGCAACGTCAAGGACTAAAGATAAGTTTGACGAAGAAAATAAGTTTTATTCTTATCTAAATAGGAAAATGGCGAGAAGACAGCAACTTGCCTCACCTGTATCTCAAACCTTAGGTGTATTTGTTGTCGTGTTTATTGTTCTTTATGGAGGAATAATGATTTTAACCGGACAAGGAGATTTAACACCAGCGAAATTTTTGGTTTATATTGCCACATTCTCCCAGGTAATGCAACCCGTAAAAGCACTAACGGATTCATTTAGCGGTATCCATTCAGGAATCGCTGCGGGAGAGCGGGTTTTAGAACTGATAGACACTAAACCATTATTGATTAACAAACCTGATGCTAAAGCACTCAACGGGTTTAGTAATTTAATGAGGATTCAGAATGTGTCATTTAATTATGGTGATAAAGAAATCCTGAAATCAATCACCTTTGATATTGAGAAAGGTACAACAGTTGCCTTGGTTGGCCCATCTGGAGGTGGCAAAAGTACCTTGATGGATTTGCTTCCACGCTTTCATGATCCAAAATCCGGAACCATAAGTATAGATGGCCATAACTATAAAGATCTTACTGTGGAAAGTATAAGAGCTCAAATGGGAATAGTAAATCAGGAATCGTTTTTATTTAACGATACTATTTTCAACAATATTGCATTTGCAAAACCAAATGCCAGTGAGGAAGAAGTGATAGCAGCAGCTAAAATCGCCAATGCACATGATTTTATTCTAAATACAGAAAATGGTTATCAAACATCAGTTGGCGATCGTGGAAACAAATTATCTGGAGGCCAAAGGCAGCGTGTTTGCATTGCCAGAGCAGTTTTAGCAAACCCACCAATTATGCTACTGGATGAGGCTACTTCAGCCTTGGATACAGAATCTGAAAAATTGGTTCAGGAAGCTTTAAATAATTTAATGAAAAATAGAACATCAATTGTTATAGCCCACCGTTTAAGTACCATTCAGCATGCCGATCGGATCATAGTGATTGATAATGGCGAAGTAGTAGAAACCGGAAGTCATAGCGAATTAATGGCGCAAAACGGCCTTTACAGAAGACTTATTGATATGCAGGCATTTACCAATTAACAATGAGCCAGCCATTAGTTTCAATAGCCGTTTGTACCTTTAATGGAGCAAAATATCTTGCAGAACAGCTCGACTCTATTATTAATCAAACCTATAAAAATTTAGAAGTCATTATAATTGATGATCAGTCTTCTGATCAAACCGTAGATATCCTTAGAACTTATCTAGAAAAGCATTCAAACTTTCACATTTATGAAAATGATGCTAATATAGGATACATTAAAAATTTCGAAAAAGCGATTTGCCTTTGCAATGGAGAATATATTGCCCTTGCAGATCAGGACGATGTTTGGGTTCTAAATAAAATAGAACTACAGCTTCAGTTTATCCAAGATCATATTATGGTTTACCACGATTCTGAATTTATGGATGAGGTTGGAAATCCTTTAAATCGGAAAATGTCGGATCTAAGAAATTTCTATAGCGGAAATGACCCGAGGCACTTTCTTCTGGAAAATTGCGTTTCTGGCCACTCAGTTATGTTCAAGCGAGAATTGATCCCCTATCTATTGCCTTTTCCAATAGAATTATTTCATGATTGGTGGATTGCTTTTGTTGCAACAAACCATGGATATATCAACTTCCAGAAAGATCTGCTCGTTAAATACCGCCAGCATAGTAATACCAGCACAGATATGCTTCAACAAAAAAAAACCAATTATAAAAAAAGAAGTGATAGACTAACTGAGCTTATTAAAAAAGTTAAGATTTTTTATCAATATCCGAGCGATAAGCATCATAAGTTTATAGCTAAATTATTGGAGCTACTGGAAAAAAACATAAGCCATAGCAACTATGCACTTTCAGTATTTGTATGGAAACATCGATCAATACTATTGTTTATTCAAAAAAAGAATACTTGGAGTAAGTTTAATTTTTGCAGAAAATTAAGAGCCTAATCTTTTTTATACTTTATAAAAAAATACTTGAATAAGTAAAACTGGAGCTTATAATAGAGTAATGATCTTAACTTACCAGTTTTATTAGCGTCATCAATTGTACCTCTTGCAAAACCGTAAGTATATCCCAATTCTTTTAGCTTTTTAAATAGCATTTTAAATGCCCTCTTTTCCATATTCTCTTTCTCATGTTCCTTAATATCAACGGTGGAAACTGGTAATATCTTTTGCCATTTTTTATGAATCTTAATGGTATCCTCTATCCACGATTTATTGTAAGAACCTTCTGAAAAATGTTCCATTAATATATCAAAAACTACAGCAACGTTAAAGTTTCTGCCTACATTTAAGCAAAAATCAATATCATAACAGTGAAAACCTTTTAATAGCTCTTGATCAAAGGGATATGCCGAAACGATTTCTTTTCTCGTGCAAAACCACATACCGTCAACACAGGCTACATTTTCTATAGTTTTGCCCGACGGGTTAACATCAATTAGATGTGCTGCTTTTTCCTTATGCTTATAATGTTGTATATAATGTGAGAAATAAACATGATTTAATGCACTAGCTGCTCCCCATCCAGAAGGTGCCAGTGGTTTATAGCTACTACCAACTACACCAATAATACCTAATCTTAAGTCGTTTTTAAATTTTTCTACTACTTTTAGTCCCCATTTTTGGGTTAGCATTTTAAGATCTTCATGCATGTAGCATAAGATATCAAAGCTTGCTTTGTTGGCCGCCTCATTATACACTGCACAAATTCCGCGTACGCCATTGCTGTTATCGGTAGAAATTATCTCAAAAGGTACACCTATAGTTTCTTCTATATTTTGGTGAATATCCTTTAAATATTTAGCGTTGGCAGACGAAATAATAATTGAAATCATAATTATAAACAAAGGCTAAAGATACCAAAATGTTTAAACTTGACATTTTGCTTTGCAACTTAGTAATATTTGTATTACCAGATCTTTTATAATTAAAAGATATTGTGGATTCCTCTTTAACAATTGTTTACTTTTGAAATCGATTGTAGATCATATTAAATGCAGTTAAAGTCAAATTCAATATTTTATATTTTTTGTCCAGCTAACTTCGCTACGGGAGGTCCAGAGGCACTTCATCAGCTGGGGTATCGATTAAAAGCATTAGGGCACCAGGTTTACATGCATTACTTTTATAATAAAGGAGAATATCCTGTTCATGAAAGTTATCAAAAATATAACCTACCCCATACCAATGATGTTTTAAATCGAAATGAGAATTTCATCGTTACACCAGAAACATACCTTGATCCGATTTTTGATTATAAATACGTCAATGTAAAAAAAATAATTTGGTGGTTAAGTGTTACTAACTATATTATTACGCTTGGTTATACAAAAGAGGAAGTAAGGCATAAGCGTTTTTACGCTATTAAATCTTTCTTAAACCCCAAAAAATACAAAACCATTCCAACAATAGCAGCATTAAAACGCAAAAACGTATTAAGCTTAGCTCATTCGTATTTTTCAGTAGATTTTTTAATTAGAAATAAGATGGTAGTAATCGGGAAAATATCGGATTATATGAGTGAGGCTTTTTACCAAAAAGTAAATGCATTGACCATTAAAGAAGATGTTATCCTGTATAACCCCAAAAAAAATGGCGAATACCTAGATCAGGTTAAAGCGTTAAGTAGTGAATTAAATTGGAAAGCTTTAATAGATATGTCTCCTGAGGAAGTAGCATTATGGATGAACAAAAGTAAATTATATGTAGATTTCGGCTATCACCCTGGACAAGAGCGAATGCCCAGAGAAGCGATTCTAATGGGCTGCTGCGTAATTACCGGAAGTAGAGGTTCAGCTGGATATTATCAAGACGTACCTTTGCCAGAAGGGTTTAAATTCGATGAAACAATAGATTTGCCTAAAAAAGTTGTCAGCCAAATTAAAATTACGCTAGATCAATTCGAGGATAAAATAAAGCACTTCGAAAATTATAGAAAAACAATAATTGCAGAGAGAAAGAATTTTGATACTGCCGTTGAAAAAGTTTTTGGAAGAGTAGAAAAGAAATAAAAATGACTAATTTAAAACCAACCAAAATAACTTACGATTTTATTGATTCGCTAAGATTTATTTCAATGTTTGGAATTGTAATGGAACACAGTTCTTTTTTCTTCGGAGCCAAATTCGCAACATTTAACGAAAAAATTGTTCAGATTTTTAGCTTACAATTTTTCAAGTTTGGAACCATTATATTTTTTATCCTAGCTGGATTTTTAATCGGCGATAAATTCAATACCTATAGCACCAAAGAATATTTAAAGAGACGATTAGACAATACTGTTAAACCCTGGCTTTTTTGGGTCGTGACCCTATTTATCCTAAATTATATTGATATTGTTGTAAGAAATGTTAAAGGTGGAAATAGCCCGTTTTTTAATTCGAAGTTAGCAGACTTAGTAACTGATTTTGGCAATATAATTTTTAATACAAGTTTTTGGTTTATACCTAACTTCCTGATTTGCATTGCGATTTTATTACTTTTTAGAAAATACCTCTATTCTATCGGATTCGGTATCTGTTTATTATGTTTATCCCTATTTTATTCGGTTAATCTTTATTTTGATATTATACCGACCTCGCATACGACTGCTTTATTGGGTTTTATTTTTTACTTATGGCTAGGTGTTCAAATCAATAAGTACTACGAAAAGTTCAAATTAATTATTCAAAAAACACCTGTTTCCTTATTCGCTTTACTAACAATTATTACTTTCATGCTATCCAGCTTAGAGAGTTATTACTTGCTAGCTAAGTTGCCTGCCGATCCCTTTAACACACTCAGAACAACAAACATAATATACTCCTTAGTTTGCTTTGCTTTGCTATACAAGTTAGGCGATAGAATTTCATTAACAAAGTTTAAACCTAGTATATATACATTCGGTATCTATTTAGTTCATCAAATCCTCGTATTTAGACTGATGCCATTAATATTTAGGCCACTTCATATAGATTTTGAAAATCGTTCTGCTTATTATTTTCTGGCTGTTCAGCTTTTATCATTTGCAGTTGTATATTCTGGATCAATTTTGATTGTTTATTTGATTAATAAAAGCGAGAGGGCAAGATGGATAATTGGGAGATAAAAATTACTTACTATCCGTGATCACTCATAATCCTGTTATATTAGCAATTACGAGCCTGGCCAAGAGCTTATCTTCAACGTATCTCATGTTCAGCTTTATACTAACTTATTAAGGTAAAGCTGCAGATATTTTCTTTTTATCTTATGATAATTGCCCAATAAGTTCCTTTTGCATTGCTGATGGTAGTATACGCCTATTTTAAGGTTTCCTTAGTTGTTTGCCTGCAGTAAGGGTTTTCAGGGTTCTGCCAAAACTAGCCTCATGCTGTTCCAGATGTTCTTTTAAAGTTGTGGTATCGGTAGGGTTTGGATGGATCGTGTAATTTACGATGAACTGGTTTGATGTTGATATCTGTACATTGTAACCTGCCTTAACCTGTCTATTTTGCATGTGGTCGTCCTTCATCCGCATGAATGTTGCATCGGTATCAGTTTTGCTAAAGATATTGCGATCACCCAGAATTGTTTCTTTAAGCTCATATTCTACCATCTTTTGCGGATATTCCCTGGTTAAATATTTCAGTTTCGCTTTAACCTTTTTGTCCAGATCTGTTTTTTCTGATAATACCGCATTGAGCGTATCCACCGTCTGCCGTACTTTTCCTGCATCAATATCGGTAAAATCTGGCGGTTCAGGTAAACCATCTTCTACCTTGGCCACACTCTGGGCATACTGCCAGATTTCACTCAGAGCTTTCTTCATCTTCTCCTATTGGTCTGGATGGCCTTTTTCAATACAAAAGTGTATTTATTGGCATTGGCCTCTATCTTGGTAACATCAGTATAAACTTCTTCAATGCTTAATAGACCATCCGCAGCCAACAGTTTTACTAACCCCTTCGAATACACTACGAAGGGTATCCTTGGGACAGACACCACGGAAACGGTTAATGGTATTGTGATCAGGATAGCTCATCCCGCTCAGCCACATAAAATTGATGTTTTCTCTGCAGGCCACCTCCAGCTTTCTGCTACTATAGATATTACTTATATAACCATATACCAAAACCTTTAAAAGCATTTGTGGATGATAACTTGGGTTGTCCTTGATCTTATAAGCATTCAAGAGCCCCTGGATATTGATCGGGTTAATGGTATCGTTCACGATGCGAACAGGATGGCCTTTTGACACAAGTTCATCAAGGCTGGGCGGAATGGCCATGTCTGGTCCTGATAATAGGATTTGAAAGTGGTTTCTGAACTGCCATGAATCTCAATTTTTTATATATAAAAACCTGAAATCAGCGCAATAAAATCAATTCAACTACAAAAAAGTGTGCTTTTTATCAAAAAAAAGAGGCTGCCTTTTTGAGACAGCCTTTAACTTATATATAAACATTATAATAGCAACATTATCATTTAAGATTCAGAAATCGCTTATTATTATTTGATTGCATAAAAATTAACTCCAAGATATGAAAATCCATTTTGTAAGTAAGGATAATCATTTTTATTAATAGTATATACGTGATCTCCGCCACCAGCATTAGTATAATAAACATGAACAGGTGAAGAGCCAGCTACTTGAGATGGGTATGCATAAAAGTTGACACCTAAATATGTATATCCATTTTGTTCGTAAGGGTAATCATAGCGATTAATGGTATAAGTATGATTTCTTGCTCCGGCATTATAAAAAACATGTACAGGCAATGAACCAGGAACTTGGGATGTAAATGCTCGAAAACCTGTGCCAAAGTCAGAAAAGCCGTTCTGGGTGTAAGGATAATCATTTTTATTAATTGTATAAACATGATTATTATCTTTAGCACTATAAAATACATTCACAGGATCAGGTGTTAACTTATATTCATGTTCAATATAATATTGGGCAATATAATTCTTAACCTCCGCCTTTTTAACTGGATCACCAATTAAATCTTCTATAGGTATTAAACCATTTTTCCCAATTTTAATTAATACAGCATTATCAATAGTACAACTACTCTGCCAAGCAGCAATTGTTAATTTCTGAGGTGAATTATCTAATGTAATATCGCCAATCAAACCTTTTGTTCCGTCACCACCAATAGATCTATAATGTACAGTTTGATTAAAATTAGAATTTGCTTCAACCTTATTAACTTCAATATCCGCTGTAACATTAGCAATAGATAATAATCCGTTATATTTTAGACCAGCCTTGGAAGCCTCCTCTCTTTTTGAACTATTTGTTTGACTTTGATAGTTAAAATCAAATCTGGCACCCAAGGTAATATCCGTTAGTACATGGGTACCATATTTCGCGATCAATTGTTGAGCAGATAGGCTAGATAAGTCTGACTTAAACTTGTCTGTAAGATAATTTTCTCTTATATTATTAACCGTCGAGAATATCTGCATACTCTTTTGTTCAATTATTTTTCTAGCCGAAGCATAAATATATTTAGAGGAAGAGCTATCTTTTCCAGCAAAAGACAAGTTTAATTCTCCTTTAAATAATCCAAAAACGTCTAGTGAAGCAGAATATTTTTGCGATAACCTCTTTGAATAACTGGAACCATTTTCTCCAAATGTATAATCATAATAATCAACTACACCCAGTTTAGGTAAATAACTACCTGGATCTTGAGCTACAAATTTTTCAATATCAATAACCTGAAATCTTGTCGATTCTTTTTCTGCAAACCGATCAGTTACATCATAACCATGTCCTAAAACATCATATTTTTTATCACCTGAATATGCTATGTTACCGTGATTATTTTTTAGATTTTTCTCTTCAGCAAGCTCATTTTTCTTGCAACTGCTAAATGCCGCTGTTATTATGCACAGCATACAAATAGCCTTTAATTTGTAATTTTTTTTCATGTAAGTATTTGTTATTTTTTTCAAAACTACCGACAAGAAAAATCAATTATGATAAGGCTAGATTATCATATTGCCAATTAAATTTTCTAGATAAGATTAAATAGTATGGTGCATAAAAATGCGATTACATATCATCCGATTTAAAAATACATTAATGTCTCAACCTCAGCCTATTTTCAATCATTCCAATAGAATCCATACTATTAACTAATATAGGGGCTGCATTTGATCTCTGCTTTAAAATACTACCGCTTTTTTCGGGTTGAATTTGAATCTTTCCATCAATCAAAGCGAGTGTAGCCTTTAAACATGGCTCTTCTGGATCACCTAATATCGGATTGTTAGGCATAATAATATTGAGATCAGGTTTCATTCCATTAAAATAATCAGACCATGATTGGGCATTTTTAATGAGGAAGCTACTTAAGTAAACACTATATTGATCAATGTTAACCGCAAAGAAACCAACTGGTTTTCCATATGTCTTTTCTCCAATTAACTTCACGTTGAAATAAGGTTTAAGACAACTGATCAGTAATTCGCTGGCAGATGCCGTTCGTCCAGATACGATCACATAAATATCCTGAATACTTTCCAAGCTGCCTTTTTTATTAAATTTGTAGGTATTACCAACTTCGGTATAATCAACATCAGCCAACGTAGCCATCCGTCCATTGTACATCACAGTTTTCCCTTTTTCATCTAAATAAGGCTGATGTCTTAGAATCGTTGCTTTGCCATTTTGAAGAATAGGATTAAATTCTTCTGAATACATTGTTCTGCGGTTTAATAAACTTGGCGCAATTAAATTAGCAACATATTCTGCAGTTTCTACATAACCACCACCATTTGAGCGCAAATCTAAAATCAGATATTTCGGCTTATCTATAGCCGCTTCATTAAAAATCTGATCAAGTTTTGACTTAATGTTATTGAGTTGGGGAAAAGAACCCAAAGCTATATAGGCAATAACCTTATCTTCAGAACGGATTATACGATTAGCTAAAATAGCTGCATCATTTACGATTCCCGCACGAGCACTACTACCATTTCTACCTAGTTGAAGATACGAGTATTTAGGTACATTACTATAGTTTGAAATTTCAAATGGCTTGCCTGTTGCCTGGTTAACTTTAAATTGGGAAATATCGAAAAGTTCATTTCTAAATGCACTGATTTCAGATTGGGAATTGGCATATCTTTCTCTTGGCCTGAAAGTACTGTAATCGGGCAGTACATCATTCCATAAATAAATCTGTTTAGCATATAAAAAAACAGAATCAAGTGTGAACTGAGTCCTTGTTCCAGTAGTTGGCGACACAATCTCATCTTCATTATTATCACTTTGCCGCTCCTTTTTGCAAGAAGAATAAGCTGAAACCATTAATAAATAAATAACCAATTTCATTAATATCCCAGAAAGCGGATGTCTATTATTATAAGTTTTCAATTTTATAAGCAAAGATTTAAATAAATTAAAACCATTTACAAGAAACGTTATTTTTTTCCCATAAATTAAACCTACAGCAAATAAACATATTTAATTTATTAATTTTGACAATCACGTATTATCACAATGTATTTATTAACTCACAATAATTACATCAAACAAAATACAGGCTATCAGTGCTACTTAAGATGTTGGATATAGGGATTACTTTAAGAAAATATAGAAATAAATATAAGTTTACTCAACAATGTGCGGCCAATGTAATTGGAATAAGCAGGGTTGCTTACCGAAAATGGGAAAATAATGAAGTCGATTTTTCGATCTCACAGCTGGGTAAAATAGCCGAACTTTACGAAATTTCTATTCAGGATATTATTATAGAATCAGGATTTAAGGAGGCTAAAGTAGCTTCCCAAAAGCAGAAAGCGCATTATGTTTGATGCAGTATTTATTTACCTTCAGGTTATCCAGCTACAACCGAATCGCTTCTATTGAATCATCTTTGGTAATCAGTTTACAAACACAAGCCAAATTGAAGTCAGAATATGCTTCTAAAAATTTCTTATACTTATTAGGCTTAAACTGTACATCGTTATATTTTACTTCATAGGCCAATCCTTTGTTGAGCTGTTCTTCTACCACAAAATCTACTTCATTACCATCAGCCGTGCGCCAGAAATGCAGATGATCGGCATCATACAATTGCCTTAACCTGCAATAAACATAATTTTCCAGCAATTCACCTTTATCAGACCTATCGTTTCATGTAGAAAAGTTGTTCAGCAATGCATTACAAAGACCATTATTGTGATCTCTTGCTGCTGTTCTGCCAATTGCTTAACAAGTGTAAGGTTCCCTATCTGCCTTGAACCTATAATAATGGTATGCTGCGGTTTGACCAAGTGATTTTTTAGCGATTAAAGCCGCTGATCTCTCCATAATGATAAATATCAAAAATACAATTATCGATAATTTTAAGATAACAAATCAAAATTATACGATATTTTTAAAACAACAACTAAAAATTATCCGATATTTTTAAGGTAGGGGATTTGTTATTATAAAAAAAGTGACCCTTTTGAGGCCACTTTAAATCATATATCTTAAACTAATTAAAGCTTTCTTGCTACTTCAACTTGTTCGTAAGCTTCTACAATATCACCAACTTCGATGTTATTAAAGTTTTGAATATTTAAACCACACTCATAACCTTTAGATACTTCTTTAACATCATCCTTATAGCGTTTTAAAGATGCCAACTCACCTGTATACACTACAACACCATCTCTAACGATACGGATTTTGCTGTTACGGGTAATCTTACCATCCAATACCATACAACCTGCAATGGTACCCACTTTTGTAATTTTGAATGTTTCGCGAATCTCCACGTTAGCCACAATTTTCTCTTCAAATTCTGGATCCAACATACCCTCCATTGCCGATTTAATCTCATTGATCGCATCGTAAATGATAGAATATAAGCGGATATCGATCTGTTCAGCCTCTGCCAGTTTACGTGCGCCTGTTGAAGGACGAACCTGGAAACCGATAATAATTGCATCTGAAGCGGAAGCCAGCAATACATCAGATTCTGAAATCTGACCAACACCTTTACTGATGATATTGATCTGGATCTGCTCTGTAGATAATTTCAGTAATGAATCTGATAACGCTTCGATAGAACCATCCACATCACCTTTAACGATGATATTAAGTTCTTTAAAGTTACCGATTGCTAAACGGCGACCAATCTCATCTAAAGTAATGTGTTTCTGCGTACGTAAGCCCTGCTCACGCTGTAACTGCATCCGTTTGTTTGCAATATCACGTGCTTCGGTTTCACTTTCTAAAGCATTGAAACGATCACCTGCTGTAGGTGCTCCCTGCATACCCAAAACCTGTACGGGTTGTGATGGACCTGCTGAATGAACCTTAGCACCACGTTCATTGGTTAACGCTTTTACACGTCCGCTGTAGCTACCCGCTAAGATTGGATCTCCAACTTTTAAGGTACCACCCTGAACCAATACTGTAGTTACGATACCGCGTCCTTTATCTAATGCCGATTCGATTACCGTACCTGTAGCACGTTTATTCGGATTGGCTTTCAATTCTAATAACTCAGCTTCTAATAAGACCTTATCCAAAAGCAAATCAACATTTAAGCCGCTTTTGCTTGAGATTTCCTGCGATTGGTACTTACCACCCCAATCCTCAACCAGGATATTCATCACCGATAATTGCTCACGTACCTTATCTGCATTGGCACCTGGTTTATCTACTTTTGTGAAAGCAAATACCAATGGTACACCTGCTGCCTGTGCGTGGTTGATGGCCTCTTTTGTTTGAGGCATAACTGCATCATCCGCAGCAATAACAATAATGGCAATATCGGCAGCCTTGGCACCACGTGCACGCATTGCGGTAAAGGCTTCGTGACCCGGAGTATCTAAGAAAGTTACTTTTTTACCTGAAGGCGTAGTTACCATGTAGGCACCAATGTGCTGGGTAATACCACCTGCCTCGCCAGCTACCACATTTGCTTTACGGATATAATCCAGCAATGAAGTTTTACCGTGATCGACGTGACCCATAATTGTTACAACCGGAGCTCTTTCAATTAAATCAGCCTCATTATCTTCTTCCTCAATTACATTGTCCTCCTCTTCATCTGGTTTTATGAATTGAATTTCATAACCAAACTCATCGGCAACGATGGTTAAGGTTTCAGCATCTAAGCGTTGATTAATGGAAACAAACATACCCAGACTCATACAAGTACCAATAATTTTGGTAACCGGTACATCCATCATGTTCGCTAACTCATTAGCTGTAACAAACTCTGTTACTTTTAATATTTTCGACTGTGATTCAAGCTCATTTGCCGCTTCCTCTGCATTAAATGCTACGTCATCACGTTTCTGACGACGCAATTTAGCACGTTGTGCAAATTTACCAGATTTCCCCGCACCACTTAAACGGGCAAGAGTTGCTTTGATCTGATCTTGAATTTCTTTCTCAGTAGGTTCTTCTTTAGGCCCGCTTGGTGTAGCGTTTCTATTTTGGAAACCTGGTCTGTTATTGTTATTTCTATTTCCCTGATAAGGCGTTCCACCCTGTCCGGCTGGTCTGTTACCCTGGTACGGTGTACCGCCGCCTTGCCTGTTGCCCTGGTAAGGCTGGCGAGGCTGACCTGGTGCACCACCCTGACCTGCAGGGTTATGCTGGCCTTGCTGGCCCTGACCACCTTGTTGACCTGGTTGTCCTGGTGCTCCCGGGGTTTTCTTACGTTTACGCTTACGTTTAGCAGCTTCACTATCACTAGATGATGCTACCGGACCGTTTCTTCTATCCGGCGTTGTTGGTAAAACAATTTTACCAATAATATTCGGACCTGTTAATTTAACAGTACGTGCTTTAATTACTTCAGGCTCGTTGCTTGCCGGTTTTGCTTCAGCTGGTTTCTCCTCGGCCTTAGGCTGTTCAACTGGTTTCACAGGCTCAGCTGCTTTGGCTACTGGTGTTTCCGCAACTGGTGCTGATACAACGGGAGTTTCTTCTTTTTTAACCTCAACTGGTTTTTCTTCCACTTTGGGTTGTTCAACCGGCTTTACAGGTTCTGGCGCTTTAACTGCCGCTGGTTCTGCAACAGGTGGCGATGCAACAGGTGTTTCATCTTTTTTAGCCGGGCGTGTTTTGGGGTTAAGATCATTTAAATCGATCTTTCCTACAATTTTAACCCCAGGTAATCCGGTTTCTTCAGCTTTATTTTCTTTTACTGGTTCTACTGCTGCCGCAGGTGCTGGTGTTGGCGCTTCAGCTTTAGGCGTTTCTACCGCCTTAGGTTTCTCTACCGGAGGGGTAAATGATTGAGCATTTTTAATTAAAATCTCCTCATTTTTCTCAAAATCGGCATTTTTCTTCGGCGCTTCTACTGGCTTCTCAGTTTCAGGCTCGTCGCGACGTATTTTACCAATCACTATTTGTTTGGCTTCTTCTCTTACGATCTTATCTCCCTGATACTCTTTCAATAAGGCATTATACATCTCACCCGTAAGTTTAAACATAGGGCTCTTCTCGGCAGAGAAGCCTTTTTTGTTTAAAAACTCAACGGCTGTACCCATGCCTATATTAAGTTCTTTAATAGCTTTAATTAAAATGATTGGTTTGTCGTCTGACATTTAGCTCCTGTTATTTTTTATAATAAAACAAAAGTAGTGTTTATTTGGCAATTACACCACTTATTCAAATTCTGACTGTAAAATCTGAACCACTTCTTTAATGGTTTCTTCTTCTAAGTCGGTGCGTTTTACCAAATCTTCTACTGTAAGTGCTAAAACACTCTTAGCAGTATCGCACCCGATAGCCTTTAATTCATCAATGATCCAGCTATCAATCTCATCTGAGAATTCTTCTAAATCCACATCCTCGTCACTTTCTTCACCTGCTTCACGGTACACATCAATTTCATAACCAGTTAATTTACCAGCCAGTTTAATGTTATGTCCGCCACGTCCGATGGCCAATGAAACCTGATCTGGTTTTAAGTAAACCGATGCATGTTTGGTTTCATCATCCAATTTGATAGATGTGATTTTAGCCGGGCTTAAAGCACGGGTGATGTATAATGAAATATTATTAGTGAAGTTAATCACGTCAATATTTTCGTTTTTCAACTCCCGAACAATTCCGTGGATACGTGATCCTTTCATACCCACGCATGCTCCAACCGGATCAATACGGTCATCGTACGATTCAACCGCAACTTTAGCACGCTCTCCCGGTTCACGAACAATTTTCTTGATGGTAATCAAACCATCGAAAATTTCTGGAACTTCCTGCTCGAACAAGCGTTGTAAAAATTCTGGTGCCGTTCTCGAAATAATAATTTTCGGATTGGCATTGATCATTTCTACTTTAGAAATCACTGCTCTTACAGAATCACCTTTTTTGAAATAATCAGCAGGAATCTGCTCGGTTTTAGGCATTAAAAGTTCGTTACCTTCATCATCTAAAACCAAAGTTTCTTTTTTCCAAACCTGATAAACCTCGCCGGTTACAATTTCACCAACACGATCTTTATATTTTTTGAAAATTTCATCTTTCTCTAATTCCAAAACTTTAGAAACGAGTGTTTGGCGTGCAGCTAAAATCGCTCTGCGGCCGAAGCTTTCTAGCGTAATCTGCTCAATATAATCGTCGCCAACTTCTAAAGTCGGGTCAAGTTTGTGTACATCAGCAAGTTCGATCTCTAAATCATCATCCTCAGAGAACCCATCCTCCATTACTTTTCTCGTTCTCCAGATCTCCAAATCCCCGTTATCAGGATTCACAATTACGTCACAGTTCTCGTCTGTTCCGTATTTTTTACGCAACATGCTACGAAAAACTTCTTCCAGCACACTGATCACCGTTGGGCGATCTATATTTTTGAAATCTTTGAACTCTTGAAAAGAGTCGATCAAATTAATTGTTGTAGTACTCATTTTACTTAAATGAAATTAACACACTTGTTTCTAATATATCATTAAACGGAACATCTGTCTGAATTGCTACCGCCTTTTTCCCTTTTTCTTTAACCGATTCTTCAATCAGCAGATTATTTTCTGTAACCGCTAGCAGTTTCCCTTCTTTTTTTGCCCCTTCTTTAAACTTAATGCTTATTGTACGGCCAACATTTTTATTGTACTGACGGATTAATTTTAAAGGCTCGCCAACGCCCGGGGAAGAAACTTCTAAATTATAAGCCTGCTCTATTGCATTCTCTTCTTCGAGATGAAAACCAACATGCCTGCTTATGGCTACACAATCCTGTATGCTAATACCTTCGTCGCCATCAACATGAATAATCAATTTATTGTTTGGCAACATTTTCACATCAACCAAAAACAGTTCTGGCCGATCTGCAATTTTTTCCTCTACGAGGGCTGCAACTCTCTTTTCTACCTGCATATTTCAACCTGATTTCATAGAAAAAGGGGACATTGTCCCCTTCTCTTTTCTTCGATTACGATGCAAATGTAGTAATTTTTTACAAAAAATCAAACACCTGCACGAATTATTATGCTGATTATTACCGTTTAAGTGTTTGCTGCTGTGCTTTTAAGTTCTGCTTACCCTTTCCCCTAATCAGATCGCCAACAGTCGCAAATTTTACCCCAATGTAACTTTCTACCAGATACTCCTTACCCTTTGAAAAAGGCCGGTCAGGACTAAACACAAGCGAATCGCCTAATATTTTGATCTTTCCAGGCACTTCCAGCTCATCCTGAATACTATCCAGATCGCCTGGCCTGATCAAAACCGAGATCAAATTAACAGTATCAGCTTTGCTACTATAAGCATTTCTAACCTGCAACAGGCTTGCCTCATCAATGTTTTTAATGATAATCGAAGTGCTATCTCCAGAAAACTTAATCACCGGTTTATTGTTTCTATTCGAACATGAAAACATGGATATGGAAATCCAAAGAATAACCGAATAGGTAAAATAGCGTTTATACATTTACAAAAATAACAATTATGAGATTTATTATTGAAATCCTGCTAACAGGACTGGCGTTTTTTATAGGCGCAAAACTAGTGCCGGGGGTAAGTATCGATGGCTTCGGAAATGCTATTATCGCTTCAGTGCTGATTGCACTTGCAAATGCAACAATTGGGTTTATCCTAAGGCTATTAACTTTCCCGATTAATTTTTTAACCCTGGGATTGGTATCATTTATCATCACCGTTTTAATGATTTTACTGGTTGATAACATGATGACCTCTTTCAATACATCAGGCTTTATTGCTGCAGCATTTTTAGCGGTTGTGGTTGCTTTGATTAAGGCTGTATTTAGTGCCATTGCGGGAGAGAAGGAATAATTCAGTTTTCAGTTGGCAGTTTTCAATTCAAACTGCCAACTGAAAACCGCCAACTGGCAACTAACGGATAACCTCTCTTGATATCACCATTTTCTGGATCTCAGAGGTGCCTTCGTAAATCTGGGTAATTTTTGCGTCTCGCATCAACCGTTCTACATGATATTCTTTAACAAAACCATAACCGCCGTGTACCTGTACAGCTTCTACAGTTACATCCATAGCCACTTTCGAAGCAAACAATTTCGCCATGGAACCCGCTTGTGTATAGGGCAAACCCTGATCTTTTAGCCAGGCAGCCTTATAAACCAACAACCTGGCGGCTTCAATCTGCGTCGCCATATCAGCAAGTTTAAAAGCAATAGCCTGATGCTCAGCAATAGGTTTTCCAAATGATTTACGCTCTTTTGCATACTGCGTTGCCAATTCGAAAGCGCCTTGTGCAATACCCAAAGCCTGGGCCGCAATACCAATCCTTCCTCCTTCTAATGTTTTCATGGCAAATTTGAACCCAAAACCGTCTTCACCAATTCTATTTTCTTTTGGCACTTTAACATCGTTAAACATCAACGAATGCGTATCAGAGCCACGGATGCCCAGCTTATTCTCCTTTGGCCCAACGGTAAACCCCTCCATTCCTTTTTCTACGATAAAAGCATTTATACCTTTATGTCTTAATTCGGGATGGGTTTGTGCAATAACCAGGTAAGTTGATGCGGTACTTCCGTTTGTGATCCAGTTTTTGGTACCGTTAAGCAGATAATAATCTCCTTTATCTTCGGCTGTTGTACGTTGCGATGTGGCATCAGATCCGGCTTCGGGCTCTGACAAGCAAAAAGCGCCTATTTTTTCGCCGGCAGCCAGCGGCTTTAGATATTTTTCCTTTTGGGCTTCAGTACCGTAGGCTTCTAAACCGTAACAAACCAATGAATTATTTACCGAAACCACAACAGATGCAGACGCATCTATTTTTGAAAGCTCTTCCATGACCAGCACGTAAGAAATGGCATCAAGTCCGCTTCCATTATATTTTTCATTCACCATCATCCCTAAGAAGCCGAGTTCTCCAAGTTTTTTTATCTGCTCGGCCGGAAATTTCTGATGCTCATCTCTTTCAATTACGCCAGGCTTTAATTCTTGCTGCGCAAAATCGCGGGCAGCTTGCTGAATCATTAATTGCTCTTCACTTAATTCAAAATGCATAACATTTATGTATAAAAGGTTAGTAAATCAAATGTAGCATTTCTGATTGAAATTACTATGGCTGCATAGTAATTTATTTTTAAACTCGTTGGCTGTTGTAAGGTATATTAGTAAGGCCTATTGCTTTAACTAAATGTTTCTTTTATTTTTTGGAAAGCAAGAGCAGTAATTCCTGGGCTCTGATAGCCCTGCCTTTTGCTTTACCTGTGAAACAGGCGTGCACAAAAAAACAAAAGAATAGTGCATAAACCGGGATAATGCTGTCGGTCAGGTTTATTAACAAAAAGGTAGTTGTACTATTAAGCCAACGAAAACCCGTATAGCCGCAATAAGGTATTTATTTAGTGGTATGATCTGCGTTAAGAATGGAAACAGCATCCCTTTTGGTTAAAATGAAAAACAAACTTAAACTCCCTAAAACCAGGATTAGCAAAAACTGTGAGGAATGAATAATGGTTGAGTAAGCTAAGCCATCTTTAAAAGATATACCATACAATACCAGTGACTGGGCAACCATCCAGTGAAAAACACCGATACCGCCCTGAACAGGTGCCGCCATAGCAAAACCTGAAAATACAATTGCTGTAAATGCAGCATTTAAATGTAAATCTGAAGTACTTGGAATGGAAGAAAAAGCAAAATACATAGAAAGCAAGTAGAAAGCCCAAATACCAAGGGTGTAGGTTAGGAACAAACCTTTTTGTTTTAGTTTACTATACGAGCCAAAACCCTGACGAAGATTCACAAAAATGCGTAAGAATTTTTTACCAAATTTTTGACGGAGAAAATAGATTGAAATAACAATGAGCAGCAATATAACAGCACTAAAACCAATTAACCACCAATAGTTAACCGCATTTAATTTTTTAGCCAGGTTACGATATATGGTTTGATAAAGGAAGTCGGCTACGATATCATATTGAAAGATCAGCATCGCCAAACTAGTCAGAAAAAGCATCACTACATCAAACAGCCGCTCGGTAATTACAGTTCCAATAGAAGCAAACATAGGTACCTTTGCAGCTTTACGGATAACGGAACAGCGACCAATTTCGCCAAAACGCGGCAAAGCCAGATTGGCCAGGTAACCGATCATTACAGCGTGGTACGCATGCCAAAAGCCTACATCGTAATGAATAGACTGATATAACATCCTCCAACGCAAAGCCCGCAACACGTGGGCAATTAAAACCGCAATGGCAGAAATAATTACCCAAAAGTAATTTGCTGTTTTAATTTCCTGCCAAATCTTTTCTAAATCCTGACCCCGAAAAGCTAAATACAACACCCCTATTCCTATTAAAAACAGGATGATAAATTTTAGCGCTGTTTTGAGGTCGAATGTCACAAGGTTATTTTAGCAAATGATTATTATCATCAGGAAAAACCAATATTGGATTATATTTTTTGGCCTCTTCTATTGGCAATGCACCATATGACATAATAATGAGCACATCACCTAGCTGAGCCAAACGGGCTGTTGCACCATTTAAACAAATGGTTCCCGTTCCGCGCTCACCTTTTATTACGTAAGTTTCGAAACGTGCACCATTATTATTATTTACAATCTGCACCTTTTCATTAGCAATAATGTTAGCCGCATCCATCAAATCCTCATCTATCGTAATACTGCCTACATAATTCAATTCGGCTTGTGTTACCCTAACACGGTGTATTTTCGATTTTAATATTGTGATAACCATTTGGCAAAGTTAGTAATCAGTTTGGAGTTTCACACTAAAGGAAGATGTAATATGGAAAATGGATGATTATATACGTCATGAAAAGAGTCATACATGATGTCTCATAATAAATAGCTTAAGGGCCCCTGCCGTTAACCATAAGACCAATTATCTTACACCTCTATCATCTTACCGCTCCTATTTTCCATCACTTTATAATCATATTATCAATCAACCTCGTTGAACCCACCTTTGCAGCAACCAGGGCGACCAGATTATCTTCATCTTTTGATTTAGCCGGCTCCAGTGTATTGCCATCGGCAATGGTAAAATAATCGAGTTCAACCCCTTCTATACCCTGATAGTATGCTTTTGCCTTATCTACCAGTTCTGCAAGTGAATATTCATCAAAATGATCGACAACGAACTGCAGCGATTTACTCAAGACAAGTGAATGCAGGCGTTCATCGGTTGATAAATGGATATTCCGGCTGCTCATCGCTAAACCATCATCTTCGCGGATAATGGGACAGGTAATAATGGTAATAGGCAATTTAAAATAAGACAGCATATTTTTTATCATCAATACCTGCTGGAAATCTTTTTGCCCGAACATTGCCACATCGGGTTCTACCGCATCAAACAGTTTTTTTACAATCTGCGTTACCCCCTGGTAATGGCCTTTCCTAAACTCGCCTTCCAATAGAAATTCGGCTTTACCTAAATCTATATGCCATGCCTCATCAGCACCATTCGGATACATCTCTTCAACATTTGGCATAAACACAGCGTTACAGCCGGCATCGGCCAGCATCGCCAGATCATGCTCGATCGGCCGTGGATATTTTTCCAGATCTTTAGGATCGGTAAACTGTGTAGGATTTACAAAAATACTGCAGATAATAACATCAGCATTTTGCTGGGCCAGTTTGATCAGTGAGATATGGCCGTTGTGCAGAGCGCCCATGGTGGGCACCAACGCTATTTTTTTAGCTGAAGCTTTTAATGGCTGCAAAAAAGCCTTAAGCGCTGCTTTGGTTTTAAATATTTCCAATTTTGGACAATCTAAATTAAAGCTGTAAAGGTGTAAATTAATCTAAATGAAACCAAACAAATGCTTGCTATATTGATAAATAGTATTATTATGCTTACCTTTGCAGCTCATTATCTTTTATTTAACTTAATATTTTCTTAAAATATGGAGATGGCAAAAACGAAGCTGCTGATTGTTACACACGAGATGTCGCCTTTCCTCGAGCTTACTAAAATTTCTGAAATTACGCGTCAATTGCCACAGGCTATGCAAGAGAAAGGATTCGAAATCCGCATCTTGATGCCAAAATTTGGTAATATCAACGAAAGAAGAAATCGTTTACATGAAGTAATCCGCTTATCGGGAATGAACATCATTATTGATGACAACGATAACCCTTTAATCATCAAAGTAGCCTCCATCCCAGCTGCACGCATGCAGGTTTATTTCTTAGATAACGAAGAATATTTCCAGCGCAAACAAGTATTCAGAGATGCCAGCGGAAAATTTTTCGATGACAATGATGAACGTACGATTTTCTTCTGCAAAGGTGCATTAGAGACGGTTAAAAAATTAGGTTGGGCACCAGATATTGTTCACTGCCATGGCTGGATGAGTGCTTTGGTTCCTGTTTACATCAAAACCACTTACAAAAACGATCCTACCTTTAAGAATTCAAAAGTAGTTTATTCTGTTTATGAGGATGGTTTTACAGAAAAATTGAATGCAAATTTTGCTACCAAAGCAGTGATGGCCAATATGACGGAAGATGACACTAAAGCATTTTTGCCATCTGACTGTGACAGCATGCACATTGGTGCCATAACCCACTCAGATGCAGTGGTTTTAGGAGACGAAAACTTAAACCAGGATGTGTTAAAATTTGTTAAAGATTCCAATAAGCCAACATTAGCTTTTAACTTAACCGAGAATTTTGAAAACTTCTACAACTTCTATGAAGAGATTTCAAATGATGAATTGGTTTCAGTAGCTTAATCAGGTATTATTATTTTAAATATGAAATTTACAAAACAAGACTTATTAACCCTGTTGATAAGTCTTTTTCTTTTTGCATCATGTAAAAACCCCGATGGTGTTGGTTTAGATGTTGACCCTAATACGGCCATTACCGGAACTTTGGTAGTATCTCCTGTTACCACACAACTCGTACCAGAAGCGGCCGCTAATACTTCAGGGCTGAACCGCTATCCGTTAGGTTACATGACCGATCCTGTTTTTGGTAAAACAGAGGCAGGTATAGCGATGACAGTTTACCCCGTTGTTAATACCGATTTCGGCACTTCTCCAGTATTAGACTCGGCCGTTTTAGTATTAAAGTTTGACGAAACGAGCACGGTGACCAAATTTTATGGTGACACCACAAATTCTAAATATAGCATAGATGTATTTCAACTGGCAAATAAGGTAACCAATTATAAAAGTTCTGATGTTCAGGCTATCAATAATACTTTATTAGGCAATTTTACCGGCAAACTGGCTCCAAATACAAAACAAAAGGTATATGATATTGTTAGCGGCAAAGCCGATACTTTAAAAACCGTACCGGCGCAGATCAGAATACCGTTAAACAAGGCATTTATACAAAACGCCATACTTAATCAGGGTACAGCAGGAACCGCAACAGATACCAAATTTATTGAATCTTTTAAAGGTTTGTATGCACAGGTTAATAAAACATCTTCTACAGGCGTTGGCGGAATTGCATTCTTTAACTTCTCGGGAACTGATTCTTACCTGCAACTGGTTTGGAAAAAAACGAATACTTCCAATGGCGTAGATACTGCAACTGTAAATTTCCCTATTGGAAAACTGGTTTCAAACGGTAGTGGTGGTTCTTTTATTTCGGGGATAGCCGCCAATATTAAACACGATTATGCAGGTACAGAAGTGCAAAAGCAAATTGATGTACCAGTCTTACCAGACACAACGCAGAGTTATAATGTAACTTATTTGCAAGGCCTAGCCGGCGTAAAAACAAAATTAAAATTTCCTCAACTAAAAAACTTTACCAGTACTTACGGAAAAGCAGTTGTCAATAAGGCAGAATTGGTTGTAGAAATTGGAGAAAGTGCGCCTGCATATCCTTTTAACGCCGCACAACGGCTTTCTTTATACCGTTGGGACATTGCACAGCAGCCTGCGAACATATCTGATTACACAACATTTTCAAGTAGCACTTCTGGCGGTGCTGCACTTTTTGGAGGTTATTTCGACTCGTTGAAAAAACGCTACATCTTTATTGTAACCAGTTACGTACAAAGCCTGATCGACAAAAACATGGAAGACTATGGCACATTCCTGGCGCCTACATCTTATACTGATTTTCAGATTGTGCCAAGTGCCACATCTGCTGAAAGATCGGTTATAGGCGCTGGTAGTGCAACCCCAAATAAGATCAAGTTAAATATTTATTATACGAAGATTAATTGATAATCTTCATGAGATCATCAGAACTCCTGTCTGTAAACTGGCAGGAGTTTTTTTGTTTTAAGATTAAAATTAAGCGCATAAAAAAAGCTACCTCTCATCAGGTAGCCTTTAAAAATTACTTTAAATTGCTGATTAAAACGGAAGATCACCGTTTTCATCTGAAGGGCCAATTGTAAATTCATCATCAATTTTAGTTTCAGTGTGTTGATGGGCAGGCGTTGTTGGATTTTGCTCAAAATCGCTTTTTCTACCCAACATGGTAAAGTTCTCTGCAACGATTTCAGTTACATATTTTTTTACCTTTTCTTTATCTTCAAAGGATCGTGTTCTTAGTTTGCCCTCTATGTAAACCAGTTTGCCCTTTTGCAGGTATTTGGACGCGACCTCGGCCAATCCACGCCATAATACAATATTGTGCCATTCTGTTTGCTCTACTCTCTTACCGTCTTTGTTGTATGTTTCCGATGTAGCTAATGGAAAGCTGGCTACTGTTACGCCACCGTCTAAATGCCGTACTTCAGGGTCTTTGCCTAAATGGCCTACTAAAATAACTTTGTTAATCCCAGACATAAATATTTTTGGTTAGTTGTTTTCTTTTATAAATGCGCCATATAAGATGGTTATTATTCCATTTTGTCCTTATAAAAATATTCCTGAACAAAATCATGGATTACTTTTGGCTGCGGCAACTCATCTAATTTATTCAAAGAAACCCAATTAAGTTCCTTTTGTTTATTAAAGTTAAATATATAATTTTTTAATGCAAAAAATTGCACATGGATTATTTGGTGTGTTAAAACGTGTTTTTTAGCACTTATCAAACTAAATTCGGCATGATTTCCAAATACCGATTTTACTTGATCAATAAATAATGAATCTTTCCATTCATATTGTTGAGTCGTTTCTATACTAGGGAAATCATATAAATGCTGCCAAACATCACCCGCCTGCCTCTCTCTGATCAACACCCTATCGTCTTCAAAACAAATAAAATAATTGAGGTATCGATGTTTCTGTGCGGCTTTACGTATTTTAACCGGTAACGCATTTACCTGATCATAATTGAAAGCATAACAATCCTGACTGAGCGGACAAATGCCGCAATTGGGCGATTTTGGTTTACACTGTATTGCCCCAAACTCCATAATAGCCTGGTTATAAAGGGCAGGATCTTCCTTATATAACAAATCGTTCGCCAAAGTATAAAACTCTTTTTTACCAGCAGGACTATTTATTGGAGTAGCTAAACCATAAAACCTGGACAGCACCCTAAACACATTTCCATCTACCACAGCCCTTGCTTCTCCTGAGGAAAATGAAGAGATTGCTGCAGCAGTATACTCACCAATTCCTTTTAATTTTATGAGCTCATCATGCAGATTCGGGAAGATTCCACCATAATCCTGCACCACAATACGGGCTGTTGCATGCATATTCCTTCCTCTGGAATAATAACCCAAACCCTGCCAAAGCTTTAGAACTTTGGCTTCTGTTGCATGGGCAAAGTCGGTAACTGTAGGAAAATTTTCCAAAAACCGATTGAAGTATGGAAGCCCCTGCTCTACTCTTGTTTGTTGTAATATAACCTCTGATAACCAGATGGTATAAGCATCATTGGTGTGCCTCCATGGCAGGTCCCTTTTATTGATCAGGTACCAATTGATGAGTTCATTTTGAAATGTCATTACCGCAAATTACGGTCTATTTATCCAATTAAAAAAAAACTTGCAATAGCCTGATAAGTCTGCCGATAAAAAAATCATCTTTTATTTCCCTATCTCATTAAAAAGCAATACTTTTGCAACCCCAAAACAGTAGTAATATTAAAACATAATATATAATAAATAATAAAATATGACTAAGGCAGATATTATTTCAGAAATATCAACAAAAACCGGAATTGAGAAGGTTGATGTACAGGAAACAGTTGAGGCATTTTTCAAGGTTATCAAAACCAGCATGATTGGCGGTGAAAATGTATACGTTAGAGGCTTCGGGAGCTTTGTTGTTAAAAAGAGAGCGCAAAAAACTGCGAGAAATATCTCAAAAAACACTGCAATAATCATCCCTGAACACTTCGTTCCTAGCTTTAAACCAGCAAAAGTATTTGTTGATAAAGTGAAAAGTAATTCAAAAAAAATTAAAGTAGAAGCCTAAGTCTTATATATATGAATAGCAACATCAGATCAAAACAAACCATTGTTATTGGAGCGATTGTATTGCTTGTTGCGTTCTTATTTACCAGAGACATTAAGGGTTTGGTTAAACCAACGGAAGAAAATGGAAAAATGCCTTCAAGTGGCCAAATGGCTGGAGCGGCATCTCCATCACCAGCATCGGTACTAAACCTCGAAACTTCCTCTACAGCTGCAAAGAATGTAATCAATAAAAATTTGGCTACAGATATTACAGCTTTAGAAAACAGCTACAAAGGCGCAAATGGCACAGAAAAGATTCAATTTGCCAAACAACTGGCCCAGAAATGGGACGATGTTGAACAAATTACCCCATCTGCCCTGTATTTAGAAGTTGTAGCCGAAGGCGAACCATCAACAAAATCGTGGTTAGCTGCCGGAAATCAATTTATAAAAGCTTTTGAGAGCACACAAGACAGCTTAGCGCAGCCTGCTTTACTGCAAAAAGCCAATATGTCTTACAAAAAAGCATTAGAGAAGGACTCTACAAACATTGAAGCTAAAACAGGCTTAGGTGTAACCATAGTAAACGGCTTGGGCGCACCAATGCAAGGTATTGCAATGTTGTTGGAAGTTGTGGCTAAAGAACCTAAAAATGTAAAGGCTAATATGAATTTAGGGTTGTTCTCGATAAAATCAGGTCAGTTTGACAAAGCAATTCCCCGTTTTAATACGGTAATTGCTACAGCTCCGACCCCTGAAGCCTATTTTTATTTAGGAACAGCTTTAGAAAATTTAGGCAGAAATAAAGAAGCAGTTGATGCTTATCTATCAAGCAAAAAATTAGCGGCTAACCCAACCTTATCTTCTTTTATCGATAAGAAGGTGGCTGAACTAAAGAATAAAAATTAATTAACAGATTAATAAAAACATTTAAAACTTAAAACTATGCCAAGCGGTAAAAAAAGAAAAAGACATAAAATGGCTACCCACAAACGTAAAAAACGTTTAAGAAAAAACAGACATAAGAAAAAATAGTTTCTTATTTTGATTAAGCCAGTTAAACCTCATAGCAAACGCTATGAGGTTTAAACAATTTATATGATTTTTAAATTGTATATCTTTCTGGCTACGTCACTGTTTTTATTTACTATCCATTTGTTAATAGGCGAAAGCCTTAAATCTGTAGCTGTTGGTAAAAGAATTAATTATCAATTCGACTCCTGCCGGAGTTACCATAGCGTTGATTGAAGACAAACAACTTGTTGAGCTTCACAAAGAACAAATCAATACTAATTACGCCGTAGGCGATATTTATTTAGGCCGCATTAAAAAAATTATGCCGGGCCTGAATGCTGCTTTCGTGGATGTTGGTTATGAAAAAGATGCTTTTTTGCATTACTTTGATTTAGGCCCTCAGGTGCAATCTTTAATTAAGCTAACGAAGATCAAGCGTAATGGCTCGGTTACAGGCACATTATTAGATAATTTAAAGCTAGAAGCCGATATTAATAAGGCGGGCAAAATTTCTGATGTGCTGAGTAAAAACATGCTCCTACCTGTACAAATTGCTAAAGAACCAATTTCTACAAAAGGTCCGCGTTTAAGTTCCGACATTTCGATTGCCGGCAGGTATGTGGTACTGGTGCCATTCTCCAATACCATATCCGTATCAAAAAAAATTAAAAGTAATACCGAACGTAATCGTTTAAAAAAGATTATCGAAAGTATTAAACCTCAAAATTTTGGGGTCATTATCAGGACCGTTTCTGAGGGCAGAGGGGTTGCCGAAATGCAAAAAGATCTTTTGGATTTAATTGCCAAGTGGGAAAACTTCGTTAAAAAGATGCCATCTACCGAACCTTCAAAAAGAGTTTGGGGAGAAATGGACAGATCATCAACGTTAATCCGTGATATTCTGAATCCTGATTTTACAAACGTTTACGTTAGTACTCCGGATCTGTACGATGATATCCGTTCTTATGTTCACGATATTTCCCCTGAAATGGAAAAAATCGTAAAACTTTACAAACAGAAAGAACCGATATTTGATCATTTTGGTATAGAAAAGCAGATTAAAAATGCTTTCGGAAAAACAGTAAACTTGCCGGGTGGTGCCTACCTGGTTGTTGAGCATACTGAAGCACTCCACGTAATAGACGTGAACAGTGGAAACCGTACTGCCAGTAAAGAAAATCAAGAAGAAAATGCTTTACAGGTAAATAAAGAGGCGGCTAAAGAAATTGCCCGTCAATTGCGCTTGCGCGATATGGGCGGTATTGTGGTAATCGATTTTATCGACATGCACAAACCAACAAACCGTAAAATACTATTCGATTATTTGCGTGAGCTGATGTTATTGGATAGAGCCAAACACACTATCTTGCCTCCAAGCAAATTTGGTTTGGTACAAATTACCAGACAGCGTGTTCGTCCGGAAATGAATATTGTTACGGTAGAAAAATGCCCGACCTGCGATGGGACCGGGGAAATTAAAGCGAGTATCGTTTTAATGGATGATATTGAAAACAACCTTAATTATATTTTAAGAGAACAGAATGAAAAAGGGGTAACGCTTTGTGTGCACCCTTACATTGAAGCTTATATTACAAAAGGCATTTTCAACCTTCAACGCCGCTGGTTCTTTAAATACGGCCAGTGGATTAAAGTTAAAGCGCAATCATCGTATCATTTAACTGAGTTTCACTTTATCTCTGCTAAAGACGAAGAGATTAAATTGTAACTGAAAAAATTAACTGAAAGCCTGGGTCAAATCCAGGCTTTTTTGTTTTTACCGGTAGCGATTTGTATTCCCATTTCAAAACAACGGATTCTTTGGTTGATTGTAAATCCACCATTCATATGGTTGATATAAATCTCGACCAGTGGTATTCAAACCTCAATGAGAAAAACTAAATTCGTAATCTAAATTTTAATCAATTGGCAAAATCAAAAACCGCATACTTCTGTCAGAGCTGTGGATACGAATCAGCAAAATGGCTAGGCAAATGTCCTTCCTGCAATCAATGGAATACCTTTGTAGAAGAAATTGTAGAAAAAAGTCCGCCATCAGTTCCAACCTGGAAAAGTGACACCGCAAGTCGCCAACTAAGCAGGCCGAGCAAAGTCAGCGAAATACAATCGTCAACGGAGCGTAGGATATTAACGGGTGATAAAGAATTGGATCGCGTATTGGGAGGTGGTCTGGTAGAAGGATCATTGGTATTAATCGGTGGCGAACCAGGCATCGGGAAATCGACCCTGATGCTGCAACTGGCCTTAAATCTAGAAGGTAAAAAACTACTTTATATATCCGGAGAAGAAAGCGAACAGCAGATAAAAATGCGAGCAGAAAGGATTCAGAAAAGCCCATCGTCTAACTGTTACATCCTGACCGAGACATCAACGCAAAATATCTTTAAACAAATCGAAATTTTAGAACCGGAGATCCTGGTGGTCGATTCTATCCAAACACTCCATTCAGCTCATATCGATTCCACTCCCGGCAGTGTATCACAGGTAAGGGAATGTACTGCTGAGCTATTGCGCTTTGCAAAAGAAACCGGTGTACCCGTTTTCCTTATTGGCCACATTACTAAAGACGGCGCCATTGCAGGGCCTAAAATACTCGAACATATGGTTGATACGGTTTTGCAGTTCGAAGGCGACAGGCATCACGTTTATCGTATTCTGAGATCCATCAAAAACCGCTTTGGAGCAGCTGCAGAACTGGGTATATATGAAATGCAGGGAAGTGGATTAAGAGAAGTTTCCAATCCTTCTGAAATTTTGTTATCACAGCGTGATGAAGAGCTGAGCGGAATAGCTATAGCTGCAACATTAGAAGGCGCCAGACCGATGCTGATTGAAACACAGGCTCTGGTAAGTTCGGCAGCATATGGAACCCCACAACGTTCCGCAACAGGTTTCGATACCAAAAGAATGAATATGCTCTTAGCTGTTTTAGAAAAACGCTGTGGCTTTAGGTTAAGTACACAGGATGTTTTCCTGAATATTGCGGGGGGAATAAGAGTTGAAGATCCGGCGATAGACCTGGCGGTATTGATTGCCATCATATCATCTCAGCAGGATATGTCCGTTTCTTCAAAAATTTGTTTTGCTGCAGAAGTGGGACTATCAGGCGAAATCAGGGCCGTTAATCGTATAGAACAACGCATTGCCGAAGCAGACAAACTGGGCTTTGAAACCATTTATATCTCTAAATACAATTTGAAAGGAATTTCAAAAGAAAAATATAACCTTGAAATTAAAGCAGTAAGTAAGATAGAAGAAGTCTTCAGCCTGGTTTTTGGGTAAAAAATAGTATTGTGGAAATAACTCAACAACATTCCTCATATAGGAGATAATTTTCCACATTTTGTACTCATAGCATCAAATAATAGATACAAATTCACAAAAAATAACTAACTGAATATTAGAATATTATCAAAAATAAACACGAAAACTAAAATTTTGGTTTTTAGTTTGCCTTAAAAAATAAGACAAGTAAATCATAGCGTTTGATTTACATAATATTAGGGATGATTTTCCCCGCTAACGGATGTTAGCGGGGTGTTTTTTGTTTTCAATATTTAGAAAAAATTTAGATAACTTTGATTAGGCTATAACCAAATCAATTATAAAACCATGAAAAAAATTATCCTAAGCTTAAGTTTTTGCTTATTTACAGTTTTGACATTTGCTCAAACAGCATATAAAGGTCAAAAATTTGGAGAAGAAGTTAAACCAGGGAATGTAAAACCGGCCGCCAAGATGGAAGCAGCAATGGGCGACAAAAAAACGGTTGATATGAAAATAGAAGGTAAAGTGGTAGATGTATGTAAGAAAAAGGGCTGCTGGATCACATTGGAAATGCCTAATGGCGATCCTATGCGGGTAACTTTTAAAGATTACGCTTTCTTTATGCCAATGGATATTGTAGGCAAAAAAGTGGTTTTAGATGGCCTGGCGAAGAAACAGACTATCTCAGTAGAAACCTTACGCCATTATGCGGAAGATGCTAAAAAATCTCCTGAAGAAGTAGCAAAAATTACTGATCCTAAAAAAGAACTGGCTTTTGAAGCTAAAGGGGTAGTGATTTTAGATAAATAAGAATATCCTTTTTATCTATTCGTCACCCTGAACCGAGCTTTACCGAGCTCACCGAAGTATTTCATTTCAGGATATTTATCGCATGAATGATGCTGACCACGTAGTAGCTACAAGATAATTGAAATACTATCTATACTTAGAAAATAAATTCAGGATGACGATAAAAGAAAACAAGAAACCCCGATGCAGATGCTGCATCGGGGTTTTATCTTTATTGGGATTTCGGCTTACAAAACCCAGTTCCAGCCAAACTCATCAGGCGCTAAACCATAACGAATATCATTTAGTTTTTTAGCAATGCCATTTGAAATATGTCTAGTAGCAGGATCAGTTAATTTATAAATCTGTCCATTATAGCCCATTTCGCCCACGTGTGTTACTGTAGCCGCAGTTCCGGCAGCAAATGCTTCAGTTAAGCTTCCGTTTTCTATTCCTTCAATCACTTCCTTAACAGAAACCCTACGTTCCTCAACCTCTACTCCGGCCTCTTTAGCCAGCTTAATAATCGTATCACGCGTTACACCATCTAAAACGGTACTGCGTACTGATGGCGTAACCAATTTACCATTAATTACAAAAAGCAAATTGGCGGTTCCAGCTTCTTCAATAAACTCATGCGTTACCGAATCTGTCCAGATCAATTGATCGTAACCCTCTTTTTTAGCTTGCTCAAAAGGATATAATGAACGGGCATAATTTCCGGCTGTTTTGGCAAAGCCAACACCACCTTCGTCTGCGCGTGTAAATTCAGTTTCAACTTTAACTTTTAATGCATTGCTATAATATGGACCTGTTGGCGTGGTTAACAGAACGAATTTATAGGTATCTGAAGCCTTAACACCCAGATAAGGATCCATGGCGAACATTACCGGACGGATATATAAAGCGTAATCTTCCTGATTTGGCACCCACTTTTCATCAACATTGATCAACGCAGCCAAACCCTGCATAAAAATTTCTTCAGGAACAGCCGGCATCGACATTCTTGCTGCTGATTTGTTAAAGCGTTCGAAATTTTTATCGGCACGAAACACACTGATTTTCCCGTCTGGTTGACGATAGGCCTTTAATCCTTCAAAAATTGCCTGTCCATAATGAAGGGCAGAAATTGCAGGACTCATCGGAATGGGGCCATAAGGAAGAATCTGCAGGTTCTTCCATTCGCCATCTTCGTAATCGGCAGTAAACATGTGATCGGTAAAAACCTTACCGAAAGGTAATTGTGAAAAATCAGTAACCGTTAATCTTGTTTGATCTGTTTTGGTGATTTTTATATCTAATGTCTCGGTCATATTATTGAATTTTGAAAGAGTGATTTTTGAATGGGTTGAATGAGTGTATCTTGCAATTCATCATTCTGTCATTCTCTAATTCAATCATTAATTATTTGCGCAAATTAAGAAAAAACAGCCTTTTTTAATAGCTTTTTGCAATATTAATCTTTGTTTTTGAGTGTTTTAAGTACACTAAGCACCCAGCTTTTACCCCACTCTTCCGTTTGCTCATCGCTCCATAAAAACGGATAAAAGATTCGCTTCTGAAAACGCGGCGGCAGATACTTTTGCCAGTTGGTTCCACCAGTTGCCGCAATATCAACCGGGTCTTTCTCCAAATAACGTACAGCCGATTTATAATGCGATAAGGGCCATTCTACATTAACATACAGGTCGAGTTTACGCAATTCATCAGCAAGTGCAGAAACATCCGCTCCGTTAGCCTGCAATTTATGGTATAGCGCTGAGAAATTAGTTGAAGTGCGGTTTTTGGCCAATTGCAAAAACTGAACCGCATACTTATTGATAAATTGCTTTAAAGTTAAAGTCTGCTTACCCGACGCCAGTTCCGTTGCACCGAATTTCCAATAAATATTTTCAAACTGTTCTTCTATTGTTGCATTGCTTAGTTCTTCACGTTTGGATTTATCTACGAGCCGGATAAAATCCGTAGCGCAGATTTCGATCATCCGGTACTGGCCAGATTGGAATCCACTTGCTGGTAGTAATGACATCCGGAATTTCAAAAACTGTTCTTTTTCCATACCGTCAACCATCACCTCAAATGAATTGGTTAAGGCATTAAAATAAGCATTGATCCGTTTTACGCGCGCCGTAAAAAATTCGACGGTTAAATTCTCATGTTCCGCAATCTGCCGACACTCGTGCAGGGCAAGTTTAAAATAGAGTTCGGTAATCTGGTGGTACATGATGAAAATCTCTTCATCAGGAATTGGTGTTTTGGGGTTCTGCAGGCTTAGCAGCGTATCTAAGTGGATGTAATCCCAATAGGTGAGGAAATCAGCATATAGAAGTCCGTCAAGATACGATGCCATGTCCTGACCCATTGCCGTGTATTTTTCCTGTAGGCGGTGTAGTTTGTCTTTTATTTCGGGTGTAAAATCCATGGTTTAAAGTTAGTTGCACAAAGGTGATAAAGATTTTGCAACAAATAACTAAATTTTATACATTTGAAACATGGCGATGGGGTACCGCCAAAACCGCCCAAACAGGCTGATGACTCCTACGATTTTATTTAAAATTGAATACAAATGCCTGTTAAAAAACTAACAGAAGGATTTCTTCTGTCTACCAAAAGCTTTATTAAACTCGACTTCGGATTACTCTTAGCGAGTACCGTAAAATGGCTGTTCATTTCTTCCATACTGGGTGTAGTTATCGGCTCTGCCTCTGCCCTGTTTTTAGAAACTTTGAACTGGGCAACCAATTACCGTGAACAACACCTGTGGATGATTGTCCTTTTACCCGTCGCAGGTTTAGTTATTGGCCTGTCGTACCATTACTGGGGCGCAAAGGTTGTTAAAGGAAACAATCTTTTGATTGAGGAGTTACAATCACCGAAAAATGTAATTCCGCTGATTATGGCGCCGCTTATTTTTGCGGGTACGATTATCACCCATTTATTTGGCGGATCAGCTGGCAGAGAGGGCACAGCTGTACAAATTGGCGGAGCCTTTGCAGACCAGTTTACGAAACTGTTTAAGCTTAAAACAAGAGACCGCAAAGTGATTCTCATCTGTGGGATCAGTGCTGGTTTTGCCTCTGTTTTTGGAACTCCGCTGGCAGGTGCAGTATTCGGCTTAGAGGTTTTTGTAATTGGAAGTTTAAGTTACAGTTCAATCCTTCCTTCATTTGTCACGGCAATTATTGCTGATTATGCCTGTAAAGCCTGGGGTGTTGGGCATACCCATTACTCCATAGCTGCTGTACCCGAAATAGATTCGATAAACCTATTATTATCTTTAGGTGCAGGGATATTATTTGGCCTTGCAGCAAGAACTTTCTCTACCTTAAACCATGCGCTATCTCGTCTTTTCGCTAAAATTAACTATCCGCCCTTACGGCCTTTTATCGGGGGCATCATTTTGGTTGGAATTATATACCTCATTGGGAATACACGATATATTGGTTTGGGCATTCCGGTTATTTCAGAATCCTTTATAAAGCAAGAAGCCTATTACACCTTTGCAATCAAGTTATTTTTAACTGCATTTACGTTAAGTGCAGGGTTTAAGGGCGGCGAGGTTACGCCACTGTTCTTTATAGGTGCCACACTGGGTAGCTTTTTAAGTTTTTTTATCCCCTTACCGATTAGCCTGCTGGCGGGTATGGGTTTCGTGGCTGTTTTTGCGGGTGCAGCGAACACACCTTTGGCCTGTATTTTTATGGGAATAGAGTTATTTGGTGCGTCATCGGGAATTTATATTGCCCTGGCCTGCGTTACGGCTTACCTATTTTCTGGCCATACCGGTATTTATAAATCGCAGACAATCGGAACACCTAAGCATTTGTTGTTGAAAAGGCATCAGTTTGAGGTAGCGGAGAGCATGGAGCATTAGGTGCCATATCCTGTAATTGTGAACGCAGTGAAGAACGCGGATGCTCTGCGAAGCAAATCTTCCTCACAAAATACTGGGTCGAGGAAACCTTATCAAAGTAAGTAGAAGAAAAATTAAAGATTCTTCGTTGCACCCATTGACAGAATCCACTAGTTCGGTCGTCATTCTCGCGCATGCGGGAATCTTAATGCAACGTTTCAAGATTCCCAATCAAGTTGGGAATGACGATTTCTTGAGGGATATTACCTAATTAATTTTATCTGTCAATCATCTTGATTTTTAAACAATTTAATTATCCCTCAGAATGACAGAATACTATATAAAATTCTTTTCGACTAAAGGGCAGCCCGAATGTTCAGGAGAGAAATCTACAAAAGCAGATTTCAAGACTTCGTTGCACTACGCTCGAAATGACGATTTTTAGGTATTCCATCATCCCTTTTACATCTAATACAGCACCCTAAATTTTATCGTTTGTTCAATCTTTTTAAGCGATTTAAACAATTGTTTGTCGTATTCTGTATTAATATCGGTAATGGCGTATCCGATATCAGGATTAGTCATTAAAAACTGGCTCACAATATTAATATCGTGTTTGGCAAAAACGGTATTGATTTTGGCCATGATGCCCGGAACGTTTTTGTGGATATGAATTAAACGGTGCGATTTATCGATTTTCGGCAATTGCAGGTTTGGAAAATTAGCACTCAAATAGGTTGCGCCTGTGTTCATAAAATCGGCCACTCGTTTCGGGATAAAACTAATGTTACGAGGGTTGTTTTTTGGATCGTCAAAAACCACAATACCTTGTTTGGTACACAAACCTAGATCTAATTTGTTTTTTGCGCTTCCCAGATATCCGATAGTTTTTAGCTTAGCGGCGTTTTTTAATTGCTCTTTGCTGATTTTTTCACCATCTGCTAAAACGATAATTCCAACGTCTTTTACATATTTGTCTTCAAATGAAGCTTTATGCCTGATGGATAGACCATCATTTTTTAGAATGGAAATTGTTAAGGGATCAACCTCACCAATCACCAGGCATAGGATTCTATTTTTAGGATAGGAGATGGCGCGCGGCAGATCATTTACGTAAAGAAACTCGTCGAAACTTGGTGTAACATGGTCTGCTTTGGAAACAATACTTTCACGGGCAATATTTTCTGTAAAGGCAAAAAACTTATTAATGATACCGCTTTCGCGTAACTGGAAATCAGAATAACCATCACCTATACCAAATAACTCGCCTTCCAGCTTTAAATGCTGAAGCAATTTAACTTTGCCCCCTTCTTCGCTCAAAGGATTGGCATGATCATAATCTATAATTTTGCCATCACCCGTGGTTACAAAAGTATTGGCATAAATATTTTCCTTTTTAATATGGTACTGGCTTACCACCGGGGTAATAAATTCCTTAAAACCTCCGGAAACAATCAAAACGTCATCTGCATGCTTCTTAAAAAATTCGGCATTACGCGAAAAAGATGTAGATACTTTCTTTTTTAAATGTTTAATGAGCTGCTTTAAATGGTCCTCATTCGCTTCGAGCAGCTTAACACGTTGTGCTAAACTTTCGGAGAAGGAAAGTTTTCCTTCCATGGCAAAATTGGTATAATCTTCAATCTTTTGAAAAATCGCTTCTTTATCTGGGTGGTTCTTTAGCGAAATCCGGGCAAGTTCATCAAGGGCTTCTACCTGCGTAAAGGTACTATCAAAATCGATGATGTAATAAGCTTTTTGTTTGGGCATTATCTTAAATGTTGGGTAATTTCTTTTATACTCTCGGCAACTGGCTTAAAACTAATGCCTGTTACCGTCTTTACTTTATCATTATTATAATAACTTAAGGTTAAACTACTTTTGGCAGCATCCTTAGTGATTGACGGCTGTTTACCAGTAAATATAGATATCAATTTTAGTGCCCTCCAGGCTATTCCAAGCATCCATGGTTTTGCTTCCTTTGATGGTGCTTTAACACCGAAGCCTTTAGCAATATCGCTAAACAGTTCTTTATAATGGTAGTCATCTGCAGAAATAATATATCGTTCTCCTGATACTTCGGTATCCATTAACATTATCATTGCTTTGGCCACATCTTCAACATCTACAAAACCCGAAGCTCCGTTGGTATAAAACGGAAAACCATCTTTTACCAATTTAAAAATTGCTCCACTTCCTTCGAATCCGGCGTTTTTACCAATAATTACAGAGGGGTTAACAATAACAGCATCCATCCCTTCATTAATTCCCCGCCAAACCTCCATTTCTCCTTCGTATTTGGACAAACCGTAAGCATGCGCTTTTGCATCATATTCCCAAAAATCTGTTTCGGTAATTTTATGACCTTTTTTTGCATTGCCGAGTGCGGCCACCGAACTGACATGCAATAGCCTGCAATTATTTTCGGCGCAAAGGTTAACTATGTTCGATGTACCTTTAATATTTACATGAAAAAGCTGTTTTTTATCTTTAGGGTTAAAGGATACGAATGCAGCGCAATGATAAACTTTGGTAATCCCTGTAAAAGCATCCTCTAAAGTAGCGGGGTCATTAATATCGGCTTCAAACCATTCAATTAAACGAATGTTTTCAAGCAATGCGGGTATTTTAGATTGCTCTCGTTTGAGCGCCCGAACAGATAAACCACTGTTGGTTAACTGCTTAATCAATTCAGATCCTAAAAATCCAGTTCCTCCGGTTACCAGTATCATTTTATTTTTTTCGGGCTATATGTGAAAATACGCATTCAAAAATAGATATTTGAGCCGAGAGTTTTAAATATATGTCATTAACGGATTTCTTTTCACCCATCAACCCCGAAAGTTTTACGCCCAAACAAGGTTTTTTTACAAGTCAGTTAGGGTTAAAAGCACAGATCTATACCGAATCTTTTCCCGATTTTGAGGAACAGACCTACGATCTGGCCATTTTTGGGGTACTTGATGGAAGAGGCGCCGTTAATAATGAAGGCTGTGCCCTGGCTCCCGACTATTTCAGAGAGAAATTTTACCGATTGAATGAAGGTGCTTTTAAAAGCCGGATTGTTGATTTAGGTAATATTAAACATGGCGCAACCATTGCTGATACCTATATCGCCATCAAAATGGCGGTTTCTGAATTGATTAAAAAAGACATTATTCCAATTATTATTGGCGGCGGACAAGACTTAACCTATGGCCAATACCTGGGTTATGAAGATTTGGAGCAAAAAGTTGATCTGGTGATTATTGATAACCAATTCGATATTGGCGATGATGATCATGAGGGAATTGCCACCCGATCGGATTGTTATCTGAATAAAATTTTCTTACATCAACCCAATTACCTGTTCAATTTCAGCAATGTAGGCTATCAAACTTATTTTGTAAATCAAGAAAGTTTGAGCGTAATGGATAAATTATATTTTGATGTACACCGTTTGGGTGAATTTGCCCAGGATATTACCTTAACTGAGCCCATCATCCGCAATGCCAACATGATCAGTTTCGACATGGGCGCTATCCGGTCTGCTGATGCTGCAGCGAATGCCAATACCACTCCAAATGGTTTTGATGGTGAAGAGGCCTGTCGGATTGCCCGCTACGCCGGCATGAATGATAAGTTAACTTCAATAGGCTTTTACGAGTTTAACCCTGCTTACGATAACAACGGACAAACGGCTTTCTTACTTGCTCAAATGGTATGGTATTTTGTGGATGGATACTACGCCCGTAAAAAGGATTTTCCACTTACACCAAAATCGCAGTATATCATCTATAGAACCAGTTTAAAGGATGGTTCGGGAGAAATGACTTTTGTAAAAAGTAAAAAATCAGACCGTTGGTGGATGCAGGTTCCTTACCCATCTGGCCAATCCAAAAACGAGCGTTACCATTTGGTACCCTGCAGATATGATGATTACCAGATTGCAGTTAATGGCGAGATGCCCGATTTGTGGTGGAGGACCTATCAAAAGCTGAATTAGAAGTTGTGTAATTTCAAAGTTGGAACTGTGTAATTTCAAAGTGGAAGCTGTGTAATTTCAAAGTGAAAGTTGTATACACTTATCTTTTTTAGTACTTTTGACTAAAACAAGTAGCTATGCAACAATTAGTTAAAAGGCATATAAGTAAACATATAGAACACCAAAAAAATAAATTTCCTATTATCGCCATTACTGGTCCAAGGCAATCGGGAAAAACTACATTGCTAAAGAATTTATTTAGTAACTACAGATATATTTCCCTTGAAAACCCAGATATTAGGGCATTTGCAACCGAAGATCCTAATGGCTTTTTAAGTGAATATGATGATAAAGTGATTTTTGATGAAGTACAAAGAGCTCCATTACTCTTTTCTTACTTACAGGGATTGGTTGACGAATCTAAAATAATGGGGCAGTTTATTTTATCAGGTTCACAGAATTTTCATTTAATGCATGGCATAACACAAAGCCTTGCGGGAAGGGTAGCACTATTTAAACTTTTACCTTTTGATTTATCGGAGCTTAAAGCCAACAACTTACTTCAGCCTTCGTTTGCAGAGGCCTGTATTAAAGGCTTCTATCCTGCCATTTACGATCGCGAAATAGAACCTAATATATATTTTACCAATTATATACAAACCTATGTAGAAAAAGATGTAACAGAACTTTTAAATATTAAAGATTTGCATGCATTCAGAACCTTTATCGGATTATGCGCCAACCAGGCCGGCCAGTTGCTTAATCTAAGTGCACTAGCTAATGCCTGCAATATATCACAACCGACCGCAAAAAACTGGCTTTCTCTTTTAGAAAGTAGTTATATCATATATCTGCTACAACCCTATCACGAAAATTTTAATAAACGTTTAGTAAAAACACCAAAACTTTACTTTTACGATTCAGGTTTATTGTGCCATTTACTTAAAATTAAAACCAGCGAAGCCCTATTAAAAAATAGGCTAAAAGGAAACATCTTTGAGAACATGGTAATTGCAGAATTTCAAAAACAAAATTACCATAACTACTTAAATAACGAATATTACTTTTGGCAAGACAGTCATGCTAATGAAATAGATCTACTTCAACCAACAGATGAGGGCTTTAGTGTATTTGAAATTAAGGCTACACAAACCGTTACTCCTGATCTTTTTAAAAATATGAATAAGTTTGAAGTTACGGCAAGTTCTAAAAAAGTGGAAAAAACGTTAATTTACGGAGGATCAGAAAACCAAAAACGTAGCGAGTATAAAGTATTAAGTTGGCAACGGATAAAGTAGACGTTTAAGCCATTACAAACAGTATATCATAATTTTACACAGCTATTTACGTTTTAGCGATACAGATTTCTATATTTGAATAGGATTAAACCAACTTCATGAAAAAAATATTATTATCAGCAATGGCTTTATTGCCATTTGCAGCAATGGCACAGAAGCCATTTACGGTTAATGGCGACATAAAAGGCCTAAAAACCGGAGATAAGGTTTACCTTATCTATCAAACAGATGGTAAAAGCATTACCGACTCGGCAATTGTAACAAACGGTGCTTTTACTTTTAAAGGAACGCTGGCAAGCCCAACCGGGGGAAGTCTTTTCTTAAACAAAAACCCTTATGTAAACCGCCCGGCACAGGGTGAGAAAATAGATGCCTTATCACTTTATGTAGAGCCTGGAAATATAAAACTGGCTGCGGCAGATTCTTTAAAGAAAGCAACAATTACGGGTTCTCCTGTTAATGATGATGCGAAAAAATTAAGAACATTAACTAAACCTGTAGCAGACAAACTTGCTGCAATTAATGCTGAATATGCTGGTTATACACCAGAGCAAAAACAAGACAAAGCAGTAATGGAAGCTTTAAGTGCACGTTATGAAAAAGAAGCTGCAGCGATGCCTCCATTATTATTACAGTTTGCCAATAGCAATCCTAAATCATTTGTAAGCCTTAATTCAATAAACCAGCTGGCTTCAGATCCTGATCAGGCAGCCGCAGCGCAGAAAGCTTTTGAAGCACTGTCACCTGAGCTTAAGGCGACTTACACAGGTAAAAAAATTGCTCAGATATTTGAAGCAGGAAGAAAGACTGCTGTAGGTGCAATGGCGATGGATTTTACACAGGCTGATACTGCCGGGAAACCAGTTAAATTATCTGATTTTAAAGGTAAATATGTTTTGGTTGATTTTTGGGCATCATGGTGTGGCCCATGCCGTCAGGAAAACCCAAATGTGGTAGCCGCCTACAACAAATTTAAAGATAAGGGTTTTACGGTATTGGGTGTTTCGTTGGATGGAGGAAATACTAAAACAACTAAAGCAGCATGGCAAAAAGCCATTGACGCCGACAAGTTAACCTGGACACATGTATCTGATTTGAACGGCTGGAATAACGAAGTGGCTCAAATGTATGGCATCCAATCAATCCCGGCCAATTTCTTAATTGATCCAACAGGTAAAATTATTGCAAAAGGCTTAAGAGAACAGGCTTTACAAGATAAACTTCAGGAATTGTTAGGAAGTAAATCGAAATAAAAAATATGCCTTAGATGAGAAAGTCCCAACTAAAAATTGGGACTTTCTTTATTTTATTGGAAAAATTGATCTCAACTTATTCATATTTTTTTCCAACTCATCTGCTATTAAATCAAATCGAACCCGATATCTTCCCTGAAATATTTCCCATCGAAATAAATCCGGCCAGCATCAGCAGTTGCCGATTGTAAAGCAGTAAACAAATCTTTTTGCAGACTGGTAATAGCAATTACCCTGCCTCCATTTGTTTTCACTACATCATTTTCTAACAAGGTACCGGCATGGAATGCATTGGAATGGCGGAGATTTTCGATTCCGGTAATGGCTTTACCTTTCAGGTAATCGCCTGGATAGCCACCTGCAACAATCATTACAGTAGCAGCTGTTTGTTCTGAAATAACCAGACCAACCTCGTTTAATTGTTTGTTAGCAGTAGCCAAAAACAGTTCTACCAAATCATTTTCGACCCGAGGGATTACGCTTTCAGTTTCAGGATCGCCCATCCGTGCATTGTATTCAATTACAAATGGCTCTTCTCCAACTTTAATCAGTCCGAAAAAGATAAAACCTGTATAATCGATCTGATCTTTCTTTAAACCTTCAACCGTTGGTTTAATGATACGTTCTTCTACTTTGGCCAAAAATTCTGGTGTGGCAAAAGGTACCGGAGAAACTGAACCCATACCACCCGTATTTAAACCAGTATCGCCCTGACCAATTCTTTTATAATCTTTAGCAGAAGGCAGTGTAATGTAGTTTTCACCATCAGTTAAAATAAACACTGAAAGTTCTATTCCGCTTAAAAATTCTTCGATAACAACTGTTGCGCCAGCTGCACCAAATTTACCGCCAAGCATCAGTTTTAATTCTTCCTGGGCTTCGATGGTTTCGGTACAGATTAACACTCCTTTACCAGCGGCTAAACCATCAGCTTTTAAAACAACTGGCAAAGCATGGTTTTGCAGGTAAACCAATCCATCTTCCAAAGTTTCGGGCGTGAAAGATTTTGAAGCCGCGGTAGGAATACCATGACGCTCCATAAATTGTTTAGAGAAATCTTTACTTCCTTCTAAAATGGCTCCTTCTTTTTTAGGCCCTATAACGGGAATGTGGGCAATGGCTTGATCAGCGAGGAAAAAATCATGAATACCATTTACCAAAGGTTCTTCGGGGCCTACTACAACAAGTCCGATGTTTTCGGTAAGCACTACTTTTTTTATGGCATCAAAATCGTTTACACTGATGTTGATGTTGGTACCATAAGCCCCTGTACCACCGTTACCTGGGGCAATAATTAGTTTATCGCAGTGCGAAGACTGGCTTAATTTCCAAGCGAATGCGCTTTCTCTGCCGCCGGAACCTAAAAGTAAGATATTCATACCGGCAAAGATAAATAAAAATGTAAGATGGAAAAGGTAAGATGGGATGATGTACTAAGCAGTCGCTCTATTCCAGGCTTACATTATATATCTAACACTATCCATTTCATGTCTTACCTCACTTCGCGTTTCTTGTCATTTGCTCCAGCATATCCCACATTTCATTCGGAATGGCTTCCAAACCATTCATCTGACCTGCACCCTGCAACCACTCACCACCATCAATAGTAATCACTTCACCATTAATATAGCCAGAAAAATCGCTTACCAGAAATGCCGCCAGGTTGGCCAGTTCCTGATGATCACCTACTCTTTTTAGGGGAACCCGGTTTTTAAAATCGAATTTTTTGGCCAAATCGCCAGGTAACAAACGCTCCCATGCACCTTTAGTTGGAAATGGCCCCGGAGCAATGGCATTGGTACGGATACCATATTTACCCCATTCTACAGCCAAAGATCTGGTTAATGCCAGAACACCACCCTTTGCACAGGCTGATGGCACAACATAGGCGGAGCCTGTAAAAGCATAAGTGGTAACTATATTTAAAACTGTCGCTGCCTGCTTTTCCTTAATCCAATGTTTACCAAAGGTAAGTGTACAGTTAACCGTTCCTTTTAAAACGATATCGATAATGGATGAAAAGGCATTGGCTGATAACCGTTCTGTGGGAGAAATAAAATTACCCGCGGCATTATTTAACAATATATCAACAGCACCAAAACGCGCTAATGTTTTCGCCAATACGTTTTCTACCTGTTCAATTTCCCGTACATCGCAAGCTACTGCCAGCACTTTGCCACCGGTTTTTTCTTCCATTTCATCAGCAGTTTTTTGCAATACCTCCTGCTTACGACTGGTAATGACTAAATTAGCGCCTAACTTCAAAAAATAAACGCCCATTGCTTTCCCAAGTCCTGTTCCGCCACCTGTAATCACAATGGTTTTCCCTTTTAAAGCATCTTCTCTGAGCATCGGTGAATTATAATTGAACATCATTAATTTGGTTAATTGGTTAACTGTTAAATCGGTTAATTGCTGAAAGGATTATTTTGTTGAAACTAGCAACTGTATACAGCAGATTGCAAACTGGAAACTGCCACCAGTAAACTTAAAACTATTGCCTTTGCAGGTTAGCTAAAATTGTTTTTAAAATATGGCGTGTTGCAGGCGACCACCATTGTGCGAGCATTTTTTCTAAAGTGGCCGATTGGTCGGCAGATACCGCAGCAATCAGTTCTTCACGGATATTTACTTTACTTTGCGACCAGGTATTGCTTTCAAGCTCCATGTATTTTTTAATCTTACGTTCGGCTGCTGTTAATAAACTCTCGTTCTTAACCAATTCATCTACCAGGCCAACTTTTAAAGCTTCTTCAGGACTATACAACTTACCAGAAAGTAAACTGCGGGTGGCTTCGGCTTTACCGATCCAAAAAGCATATAACTGGAAAATACTATTAGGTACGATGATACCTACCGGCACTTCATTTAAGCCAATAATGTACTGCCCTTCTGCCATTACCCGATAATCGCATGCCAATGCCATTACGCAACCGCCGGCCGGACTATGTCCGCTAATTGCCGCTACCATTGGTTTTTTAAACGAAACCATATTAGCTGTAAAATCCAAAAACAACTGCCAGAAAGATTTGGCTTCCTCTTCGTTATAATTATAAAGCTCTACTAAATCCAACCCAGCAGAAAAGAAAGGTGCTGTTCCGGTTAATACTACACCACCAATATTATCATCGGCAGCAATATTTCTAAGCATATCGTTTAACTCAGTAATCAACTCCCGGTTTAAGGCATTTGATTTCCCCCTATCTAATGTGATGGTTGCCAGGCGATCTTTAACACTTACTTTTATCGTATTCATATTTAAATAGTATCAAGATTTAAGAATCCAGTATCAAGACAAATATCTCGGCATAAACTATGCATGCATACTAATTCAAATTTATCTATTTTTCTCTATTTAACATCATAAGTATAAACTTTTCTGGCCAAATGCCCCGCAGCATCTATTCCTTCTATTACTACGCGATAGGTTCCAGGCTCATCCGCATTATAAAAATCAAATTGTGCTTTTCCATCTTTATCTGTAACAACCTGCGGGTTCCAATAAATAGTTGTCCTTAAATCGGGCTTGTTTTCAGGGCTTGCAGTATCGTATTTTGGCGAGTAAAATTCTCTTGAAACCGTAAATCCCTTTGGATTAAGCGTTAAAATGCCCGGGGCATATTTATTTACACTTCTGCCTCCGTCACCACGTTTAGTGGTGATAATAATTAAACCTCCTCCCCCTCGTGAACCGTAGATAGCCGTATTGCCAATACTTTTCAGCAACTCAATAGATTCTACGTCCATCGGCACAACATTATCCAGAAAATCGGCCTCCATTTGCATTCCATCAACAATAATTCCCATAGGCGTATCCTGACTACGCATCAGGTATGGCACATTCCCTTTAAATATCACCCCTGGCAAACGTCCCTGCAAACATTGGGATAAGGTAACACATGTAGACAACTGGTCGGCCGTCATGATAAAATCTGCTCTGCCGGCTCCATTGAGGTTGGATGAGTTTTTAGCCGGATTTTTCTTTTCCGTAATGGTTACCTCCTCAAGTTTAATGGTCCGCTCCAGCAGGCCCAAACGGGTCATCTCATTAAAATAGTTATCACTTTCTTTAATATACTTCATTAAAGTATTGTTTACGTTGATGTCGACATCGGCTCCATTTTTATTTTTCGTCACAATCTGCCCGGGAACAATATCAAGATTAATGTCTACAAATTTCCGTTCTGTTTTCGTTCTTGCCTGAACCACAAACTTTGTACTATCGCCAAAACTTAAATTGTCAAAAACAAATTTTCCTTCGGCATTGGTTACCGTATCCAAAATGTACATCGTTCCTTTTGTGGCCATGAGCATTACCTTACCACCAGGCACAGGCTTATTGCCTTTCGTCACCGTTCCACTGATGGTGATAGACTGTTCAGGCTTATAGGTAATATTCGGACCAACATTATTGATGATATTTTTCCAAAGAAACCTTCTCCAGCCCTGCGTAAGCATTAGGTTATCGAGTTCTTTTTGTGTTTGAAGATCATCTTTTAAGAAATAATGGTTGGGCTGCTCTACATATCCTGTCAAATCAGAGGTAAGCAACAAAGATGCAAGAATATTTGATTCATTGTTTTCATCTGGTGCAACCTTTGTGGCATTGGTAACCGCTACCGAAAAGCTGCCTAACACAGGTTTATGATCATTATCTGCATTGAAAGTAAAAGCTGCTTTTCCTCTTTTTGAGCCTGATACACCGGATGAATTAAGCGATACATCAATTAACTCCGACTTGTTATTGATAAATACCAAACGTTCTGCTAAAGGCTGATTGCTGCCTGAAAACAAAGTAAACTGAACAATTCCTGTTGGCAGATTCTTTTTTGGGATACTCGCCATCAGAACTTGTTTATCCATTTTGGCTTTGGAGCCATAACATACATTTCCGCCTTGCTGGGCAACAACTTTTAATTCAGTCCCGTTAGTAAGATCGGCACTAGCCATAATCTTAACCACTACTTTACCCGTATCTAGAGCATTTACCGAAAGTGCATAACCACTCTTAACCGCTACCGGAAGTTTGATTGTTTTTTCGGAACCGTCTTTAAACTTAACTTTTGCAGAATATGATCTGCCTGGCTGACTATTAAACACGAAATTTCCCATACCCAGAAAATCGGTGGAAAAAGTGGTCACTTCATTTCCCGTTTCATCTATAATACTACCTTTAACATCCTCACCACGGCCATTGGAGCCAATCGCTTTGATGGCTACCTTTTGCGGCAACTCTTCAACAAGCGTACCTCCTTCGGGCATAAACTGTACATCTACATCGTTAGAGGTTGAAGTAATCGGGATAGATTTAATTACTTTTTGTTTATTATCGAGCGTTATGGTCGCGATAATTTTTCCGGATTTATTTTGAAAAGGCTGATTATTGGTGAAATTAATTACAGCATCACCCGTTAAATTGGTTTTAACTTTACCTTTGCTAACCGAGCGGTAATCTAACTGCACATCATAACTTACTTCGTTCTGGCTATAAGCAATACCATTTTTATCTTCAAAATGAATGGTTGCGGTAACCTTATCTGCGTTGTTCTCTTTCGTAAAACTGTAAGCTGTTTTTGTAAAAACTTTGTTAGCCCAGCTATTTCCAATCTTAATGGTCTTATCATAAAAGAATTCGGTGCCAAAATTACGCATGTAGTTGGTGTAGGCCCTGATTCTGTAATTCCCTTCAGCAAGTGAATCTGTTAACTTAAAATCGCCCCATGTGATACCACCCATGATCGGTAATTTAACCTGCTTTTTTAACGAATCTTTTTCATTAATCAGCTCTACATACAGGATTTTACTGATATCTGAAGGTGCCGAAGTTTTGGTATTGACCAAATAAGCCTTGAACCAGATATCATCTCCAATGGCATAATAAGGCTTATCTAAATGAAGGTGGACTTTTTCCTGAGGATATTTAGATGTGTAATCATCCAGTTTCTTTAAAAGCTGACTAAACGGATCATCATCCATTTTAAATGCGCCAAAAACGATAAGCAGAGATAGAAAACTAATGGCGAGAGTAATTTTGAGTTTCATGTGGTTAGGGTACAATTAAATACGTGTCAAGGTACAAAACCTAAGGCATACTTTTATGAAGTAAGCATGAAATTTAGATTTACTTCTAATTTTTTAGTTAACCATTTCAAAAATGCTTTATTCATTGAATAACAGCATTATGATTGTAATTACAAACGCCGGCTTTAAGAACAAAGGTTTGTGCACCTTGGAAACCCTAAAAATAAAATATTGCTGCAGCCAATTATTCAATCCTTGATTTCTGAACTATTTCTTAGTCGTCATCCTGAGTGAAACGAAGGATCTTTAATTGTGTAAGTTATCAACTTATTAAAGATTCTTCACTACGTTCAGAATGACAGCAAGGGGATGCACCCGATTCTTCTATCGGGACCACTTTGAAACGAGCATATAGCAGTTCTTGGCAGCGCTAGTCCCGCTCAATAGGGTTTAGGAACAAAGGTTTGTGCAACTGGCAACCCTAAAAATGAATACGGGTGTAGCCAAATAGCACCGGTTGCAGCGGTACCTTGCAGCGATGAGGTACGAGGCAGCGAAGCGGAAAAGCGGAAAAAATTTGGTGTTTTATACAGGCTCTGCGCTCCAAAATGGCGCTTTTTTATTAGGAAACGAGCGGTTCCTGTTTCTGGGAGGCGCTAGTCCCGCTTTCGCTTATAGTCCTCGCTGCGCTCCTGGCTATTCCGCTCAATCTGGTTTAGGAACAAAGGTTTGTGCGACTGGCAATCCTACATGAAATACGAGTGTAGCCAAATAGCCCCGGTTGCAGCGGTACCCTGCAGCAACGAGGCACGAGGCAGCGAAGCGTACAAGCGGAAAACGGGAGGAAACTCAGTGTTTTGCACTAACCTGCGCTCCAAAAAATGACGCTTTTTTTAATCACCAAGCAAGCGGCCGTGGTTTGGGAAGCGGGCATGCAGTATCGCATGGCAGCCTCAATTCTTCTTGAGGACCAGTCTATTCAAGCTTTCAGCTTTGACAATAGATATATCCCCGGAACAATATAGTTTAGAATTTATTTTTCCACATCATGCTTTCTACCGGCCTGGTGGTTTTATTATTATATTTCGCGTTACCCTTTGAGTTATACATGGTTTCAATGTTACCTTCAACAACAAAATAAATCAATTGGCCAATAGGCATTCCGGCATAAACTTTTACCGGTTGTGCTACCGATATTTCCAATGTCCAGGTATTACAAAATCCAACATCTCCCTTCCCTGCTGTGGCATGGATATCAATCCCTAATCGCCCGGTACTGCTTTTCCCTTCTAAAAAAGGTACATGCACATGCGTTTCAGTATATTCTACCGTAACACCAAGGTATAAGGTACCTGGGTAAAGAATGTAACCATCTTTGGGAATTTCGAAATGTTCGATTTCGTTATGCGCCTTCGCATCAAGTACGCGACTTTTATAGGTAGCCAGATATTTCCCTAAATGAACATCATATGAGTTGGTTCCTAAACACTCGCGTTTAAAAGGCTCAATGATGATTGTTCCCTTCTCCATTTCTTCTAATATCCTGCTATCAGATAATATCATTTTTATACGTATTTTTGGCCTAAATTATCATTTATTTAAGATAATTTTGCATGTAATCTCCAATTTAATCAATGCCAATAATTTACCACAAAAATATTGATCAGCATTCTGTTTTAGCCATTTGGAAAATTGAGGAAACAGAAGAAGAGTTGTTGGCCGGACTGCAGCTTAAGCAGCATGAACATGACATTATTTCATCGCTAAACAGTGGAAAAAGGCTATTGCACTGGCTAAGCACGAGGTTGCTTTTGAGAACCATGTTGAATACAACAGAATATATCGACTGCCAGTTTGATGAACATGGCAAACCTTATCTGGTTAATTTTGACTACCATATTTCGTTAAGCCATTCGTATGATTATGCTGCCGTAATGATTAGCAAAGACCACCCTGTTGGTATTGATATTGAACTTATTAAACACAAAATAAAAAGCATTAAACACAAGTTTTTAAGCGATTTGGAGCTTGCCCAAAAACAGATTGGCGATAATACGGATGGCTTATATGTAGCCTGGTGTGCCAAAGAGGCTATTTATAAGTGGCATGGGAAAAAAGGACTGGAATTTAAGCAACATATCCATATTAAACCTTTTAAGCTAAAAAACGAAGGCTCATTAAATGCACTTGTTGAACTGCCTTCGGGTATGCGGGAGTTGACCATTAATTACTTTAAAACAAAAGACGGATACATGTTGGGCTATGTAGCCGGCAATTCTTAATAGACATAGAGATGAATGAGATAGCAGATAAAGCAATTGCCAAGGATTTAAAACCAACCATTTTTGCAGACTGGGGCTTAACAGACTACCAGCAGGCATGGGATAACCAGGAAGATCTGCTTAATAAAACGGTAGCCATTAAAACAGAAAACCGGATAAACAACACCAATAAGCCTACGCCAAACCATCTTATATTTTGCGAGCATCCGCATGTTTATACGTTAGGCAAAAGCGGACATCCCGAAAACTTGCTGTTGGATGAACAGGGATTAAAAGATAAACAAGCCACCTACTATAAAATAAACCGGGGTGGCGACATTACTTACCATGGCCCGGGGCAGATTGTAGGCTACCCGATCCTTGATCTTGATAACTTCTTTACTGACATCCATTTATATCTGCGCACCCTGGAGGAAGCCGTTATCCTTACCTTAAAAGATTATGGAATAGAAGCAGGCCGTTATCCCGGCTTTACGGGGGTCTGGTTAGATGCCGACAATGAAAAGGCACGCAAGATATGTGCTATGGGCGTGCGTTGCAGCCGCTGGGTGACCATGCATGGGTTTGCCTTTAATGTAAATGTAGATTTAGATTATTTCAAAAATATTGTTCCCTGCGGCATTGATGATAAAGCGGTAACCTCTTTGGCCAAAGAATTAGGATATCAGCTGGATATGGAAGAAGTGAAAGGCAAACTGAAAAACCATATAGCTAAATTATTTAAGATGAAGCTGGTTTAGTAGCGATAAAACCAAGTTGGAGGTTACTTCGTAAATCGAGTGATGAAGATTTTATTAAGCGCTATTTTATTTTCTTTCTTAACTTCGGGCTGTACTAAAAAAGCCCCGATGATTAACGAGCCAACAACCAATCCAGCTATAAATCCTTCAAAAGGAACAGGAAATTTTACTTATTTAGCCCTCGGCGATTCTTATACAATCGGCGAATCGGTGAAGCAAGCAGAATCATTTCCTTATCAGCTTCAGGGTTTATTACAGGCTCAAAACCTCATCGTAGCCAATCCTAAAATTATTGCGGTTACAGGCTGGACCACCAATGAGCTTCAGGCGGCCATTAAAAGCGAAAATTTAACTGGTACTTTTAGTTTTGTTACGCTTTTAATTGGTGTAAACAATCAGTACCGGGGCTACCCGTTAAATACCTATAAAAAGGAATTTTCAGAATTGTTACAAACGGCAATTACTTATGCAGGAGGCAATAAATCAAGGGTTTTTGTGGTTTCCATACCCGATTGGGGTGTTACTCCTTTTGGCAAAAACTCCGGAAGAAGCACACAAACCATTGCAAGTGAAATTGATAGTTTTAACGCCGCCAATCAGGAAATAACACTTGCAGCCGGCGTGAGCTACACCAATATCACACCTGCATCCAGAAATGCATCAACCGATCCATCGCTGGTAGCAGACGATGGATTGCACCCAAGTGGTAAAATGTATGCCGAATGGGCTAGCGCTTTATTCCCCAAAGTATCTGCTGTGTTGAAATAATTCAACGCTCATTTATACTGTTTTTGAATTAAAAAATTTATTTTAGTTCGACAATTTAAATTAATCACCTATTAAAAAACAGAAATCTATGAATGAGTATGAATCAAGCGGAGTAGCCGCGGGCATTGGAGGCGGTATTGCAATCTTATATCTTGCAATAATCGTAGTAATGATTGTGGGCATGTGGAAAGTGTTCGAAAAAGCGGGCAAACCAGGCTGGGCAGCTATTATCCCTATCTACAATTTAATTATTTTATTAGAAATTGTTGGCAAACCCATGATTTGGATTTTATGGTTGATCATTCCTTGCGTTAACGTTGTATTTGCCATCTGGCTTTACAACTTGGTTAGTAAAAGCTTTGGAAAATCGGAAGGTTTTACTGTTGGTATGGTTATTTTCCCTTACATTTTCTGGCCAATCTTAGGTTTTGGAGATGCTAAATACTTAGGCCCGTCAGCGGCAGAAGCACAAAATGGAGGTTTTGGAAATAATCCTTTTAACAATCCAAATAACCCTTTTAACAGCACAAACAATCCTTTCAACAAACCAACTGATCATCATAATAACCCCAATGATACTCCACCGGTAGTATAATTTTAGGATGTTTATCATATTTATATTTTGCAGCTTAATCAACCTGGTTGATTGGCTGCAAAATCATTTAATCCCCTGTCCTTTTAAAGCTTTAACAGGAATCGATTGTCCGGGTTGTGGCTTTCAAAGATCTTTTATTGCACTGATCCAAGGCGATTTATCAAAAAGCTGGTCACTTTATCCACCTACTATTCCTTTACTGTTTTTATTTATCTCAACTGCATTATTGTATAAATTTCAGTTTAGACAACGTTCCTTTATCTTTCAAACATTGGTTATCCTTGTCGGTAATTTTGTAATGATCTGCTATTTGAAAAAAATGTTTTTTTAGCTAAACACTCATATTAGCTGTAAGGTGGTTATAATCCTTTAATACCGTTTCTAAAAACTGCAATTCGTTCATTCCTGCCGGAATGTTTACCAAAATATGGGCTTTGGTTTTTGCCGCCATGGCATAAATTAAATCGGCATTCCCTGTTTGATAATAGCTGGTTAATACTTCATGAACAAGCTCTATATCCCGATCATTTAAATGCAGTACTTCCTTAAAATGCGGTTCATATTCTTCAGGCAGATTAAAGCTAAATGCTACATTGGTCAATTCGGTGCGTGGTTTGGTTTTAATTAATGTGGTTTTAGCCAGTAAATCTCCCAATCGCTGGTGATTTTTAGTTACTGCTACCGATACCAGCGCAACGACACCCCAGCCAAAAGGAAAGCCAAAATCAATCATCCGGAATAACCACCTAAAAATATACTGCCCCAAGGTTGGCTGTGTACCATCTATGCTGACCACCTTGATCTTCAGCGCTTTTTTTCCAAAAGTTTGTCCATCCATGGTGATTTCGCAAACCAGATCATAAAAAACAAAAATGGCCAGGAAAATAAAAAAAATAATTATCGCAGCAATTCCAGACATCGCCATTTGGGCAGCGCCCATAACTACCAGGGTAATTACAGCAAGAATTGCAAATCCGGCCAAGTCTATACATCTTGCAGCTATCCGTTCTCCAAGGCCGGCAATCTCGTAATCAATATCAACATTCTGAGCCGTGCTAATTCTGATGGTATCCATATTCAAACATAATTTTTTTTAAGATAATAGCTGCAGGGAAATCTTTATTTTTTGAAACTAAAGATTTATTATATTTTCAATAGCGCTGGTTTAGCTATGTATATTTATTTGCCGGGTAAAACATATGGAAATAAATCGGGTTTTATTTCCATAAAAATTTAGCTATTTTAACCCAAGATTTGGTAACGCCTTTAAATGAGAGAAGCATTATTTGTTAAACAAAATTCGAAGAAGTGGCAGCATTACGATTCGATGCAACAGGCAAGTCCTGATGAAGTGGCTAATCAGTTTATCGAGATCACCAATGATCTGGCCTACTCAAAAACGTTTTATCCCAATTCGAAAACTACGGCCTACCTCAATGGCCTGGCTTCCAAATTACACCAATCTGTTTATAAAAATAAGAAAGAAAAATCGAACCGCTTTATCCATTTCTGGAAAACCGAACTTCCCTTAATATTCTTCGAACATCGAAAACAGGTACTATATGCCCTGGTATTTTTCTTGGTTTCCTGCGCCATTGGCGCCTTATCGGCTAAATACGATGATACTTTTGTCCGTTTGATTATGGGCGATGCCTATGTAAATATGACGAACGAGAATATTGCAAAGGGTGATCCTTTTGGCGTGTATAAGCAGAGTAATGAATTCATGATGTTTATGCAAATTGGGTTTAACAATATTTTTGTTGCACTATACACTTTTGTTTTGGGCATCATATTTTCTTTCGGATCTGTTGTTTCCCTATTCAGAAATGGCATCATGCTCGGCTCGTTCCAATATTTCTTTTTTAGCAAAGGCCTGGGCTTTCAATCAGTTCTGGTTATCTGGATTCATGGGACATTGGAAATTTCGGCTATTGTTTTGGCAGGTGCGGCAGGTTTAGTTTTGGGCAACAGTCTTTTGTTCCCCAAAACCTATACCCGAATGGCTTCTGTATTAAAAGGTGCAAAAGATGGGTTAAAAATCGTAATAGGCCTGATTCCTATTTTTATCGTGGCTGCGTTTTTTGAAAGCTTTGTTACCCGACATACCGGGATGCCTTTATGGCTAAGTCTACTGATTTTATTGTCTTCTGCAGCTTTTATCATCTGGTATATATTTATTTACCCCATTAAAATCCATCATAATAAGCAATATTAATATGCTAGGGAAAATTGAATTTAAGAAAAGAAGGGATTTCGGACAAGTGATCAATGATACCTTTACCTTTATACGCCAAAATTTTAAGCCACTCATTAAAATATACTTTACCTTTTGTGGTCTGTTTGTATTGGCCAGCATGTTAACCATGTTATTGCAGCAATATAAAATGGTTAATATTATCAATACTATTAGTAATGGAAGAAACAGCAATGGCTTAGGCCTTTCTGGATTATACGGAATAGAATATTTTCTTTCTATTTTATTTTCTCTGGCCTCTTATACCAGTATGAGTGTTGCTATACTTTCTTATATAGCCATTTACGTAAAAAAAGGCAACCAAACACCTACTACTGACGAGGTATGGGGATACTTTAAATATTACTTCTTCAGGATTTTTGGCAGTTCTTTTTTGTTAATCATGATGTTGATCGTCGCTTTTGTGTTTTGCCTCGTGCCCGGCTTTTGGTTATTCCCATATGTGGCCATGATGTTTCCCATAATGGTGATTGAGAATGGTTCACTGGGCTATTCCTTCGGTAGAAGTTTCAATATCATTAAAGACAATTTCTGGGTTACGTTTGGCACGCTGATCGTGGTATGGATTATTGTTTATGCCTGTATGAGCATGATTATTTTACCTACCAGCCTGTTTAATATGATTGGGATGTTTACGCATGAAAGCCCCCACATGTCGTTAACACTTACCATGATCACAACGGTTCTGCAGTCATTATGCCAGGTGTTTACCATTATCCCTATTATTACCATATCATTATCCTATTTCAGTTTGGTTGAACAAAAAGAAAGTACCGGCTTAATGGAAAGGATTTCTAATTTCGGCAATACCGAAAAACCTATTGATACCAGACCTGAAGAATATTAAAATGCAACGCGCAATACTCCGATACCTTCTCGCTTCAGTTTTGTTCTTTATTCCGGTAATCAGCAAAGCGCAAACCGTTAAGCCTAAATCTGTTATTAAAGAGATCAGGGTGGATAGCACTCAACTTACTCCTTTAAAATTCGATAAAGATTCCATTGGTAGTTATAAAGAACAGAAAGAATTTCAATATGATGAAATCGGCGAACAGCAATTGTCGTGGTGGGATAAATTCTGGATGTGGTTCTGGCATCTGATTGGCTCATTTATTCATGGTGCAACCTCTAATTTAATTTCGAGGTATATTTTTATCGGATTAGGGGTAGCACTTATTTTGTTTATCGTAATCAAAACCATCGGGGCCGAGAACATATTCAGGAAAAAATCTAAAGCCACAATCCTTCCGTACGATGTAATTACCGAAAATATCCATGACATAGATTATGAACAGGAATTGCAAAGGCTGGTTGCAGAGAGAAAATTCCGACTGGCAGTTAGGCTTCTATATTTAAGGGCATTAAAAAAACTGAGTGATGCTGAAATCATCCATTGGCAGCCTGATAAAACCAATTACCATTATTTAATGGAAATCGATAAGCCCGAACTAAGAAATGATTTTGGTAAACTTACCCTACAATTCGATTACATCTGGTACGGCGATTTCCCTATTGATGAAGTAAGATTCGAGCCTATTAACCGATCGTTTAATCAGTTTAACAGCCAGATCAAATGAAAGGTTATAAAATATATCTGATTATTGGTTCCATACTGATTCTCTTGTACCTGGTTGCCCAATACAACAAACCCACCCCAACAAACTGGGCTCCAACCTATGCTGTAAAGGATAAAATTCCTTATGGAACCTACATTTTATACCACCGGATAAAAGATATTTTACCAAAGGCAACAATAAAGCGATCTAAAACTGCTATTTACAATACATTAAAGGGCAAAAATTTTAATAAAACCGCATATTTAATTATTGCACAACAAGCAGAAATCAACAAAACAGATTTCGATCAGCTGGTTAAATACATGCAGACCGGTAATGACGTTTTTATCGCCAGCTATGACTTGGGAAAAACAGGAAAAAACCTAAAGCTTCAAGCACTTAGCGCCATGTCAGCAGAGGGCCGCACACTGAACTTCACCAATCAAAACCTAAAAACGGAGGCAAACTACGGCTTTGCAAGAGGAATTGGCAGCCAATATTATGATAAAATCGATACCAATAAGGCTACTGTACTCGGTGTGAACGGAGATGGCAATCCCAACTTTGTCCGTTACAGCTATGGTAAAGGAAGTCTGTACCTGATTGCGGAGCCAGGTTTTTACACTAATTTTAATCTGCTGGATAAATACGGTGCAGAATATGCCGCTAAAACCTTAAGTTATTTACAAGGAACTCAGCAGCTCATTATTGATGAGTATTTTACTGCACAAAAAACCACCACTACCGATATGCTCAGGGTATTTTTCCAACATCCTGAACTCAAATATGCCTACTACCTGGCTATATTCAGCCTGATCATCTTCGTGCTTTACGATATGAAGCGCCGTCAGAGAATAATTCCAATTGCCGATCCGCTTACCAATTCTTCATTGGCTTTTGTTCATGTAGTAGGCAGCGTTTATTATCACGAACGCAACAACCTCGATATCGCCTTAAAAAAGATCAACTATTTTCTGGAATATTTAAGAGCCAGATATTATCTAAAAACCAACGAAATTGACGGCAAATTTGTGCAGGTACTGATGGAGAAAACAGGAATTAACGAAGCATTGGCCAAAACCATTACCAATCATATTACACAGACACCAACCATGGGCAGCTTAAGTGATACCCAATTGATTTATTTAAACGAAAGCATAGAACAGTTTTATAAAAATACGCAAAGCAATGGAACAAGAACAGTTTAACCCACGTACCGATTTAAGCGCCTTAAATGAAGCGGTAAATCAGATCAGAAATGTACTTGGAAATATCATTATCGGACAAAAACAAGTTATTGATTTCTTAATTGTTGGTTTGCTTGCCGACGGACACATCTTAATTGAAGGCGTACCCGGAGTAGCGAAAACACTTAGTGCAAAATTGCTTGCCAAATCCATAGAAGCACAATTTTCGAGGGTACAGTTTACCCCTGATTTAATGCCTTCTGACGTTTTAGGAACTCCGATATTTAATACCAAAACAGGAGATTTTGAATTTAGAAAAGGGCCGATTTTTGGTAATATTATTTTGGTTGATGAGATTAACCGTGCACCAGCCAAAACCCAGTCTGCACTTTTCGAAGTGATGGAAGAACGCCAGGTAACTATTGATGGAGAAACCTACCTTATGGATGAGCCTTTTATGGTTTTGGCCACCCAAAATCCTATTGAGCAGGAAGGCACTTACCGTTTACCCGAAGCGCAATTAGATCGGTTTTTATTTAAAATTGAAGTCAAATACCCTTCACTGGAAGAAGAAACCGAAATTTTAATGGCACAACATAGCCTGGTTAATAAAACATTGCTGAATGAAGTAAAACCGGTATTGTCGATTCAGCAGATACTCGAAGCCAGAAGCGTGATCCGCAGTTTGTTTGTAGAACCAAAGTTACTGGAATTTATTGCCAGAATTGTAAGCGAAACCCGTAACAACTCATCGCTTTACTTAGGTGCTTCGCCCAGGGCATCATTAGCCATCGTACATAGCGCAAAAGCTTTTGCTGCTATCCAGGGCCGCGATTTTATTACACCTGATGATATCATTGCTGTTGCGATCCCCGTATTGGCACACAGAGTATTATTATCGCCCGAAAAGGAAATGGAAGGATTAACGACAAGCGACATCATACATCAGATCATTAAAAAGATTGAGGTACCGAGATAGGCCAGTTTGCAGTTGCCAGTTAACCGATTAAACAACATTGAAAAAATTCTTTCAGCAATATTATAGCAACCTATTCCTGACCGATCGTTTATTCGCGGCTTTAGGATGCTGCATTTTACTTTTTTTGCTGAAGTTCTTTTTTCAGTGGCTAGGCGATATTCCTGAAATCGCAACAGGTGCGGTTATCCTATTATTTTTTATTGATATTTTTATTCTATACCGTATTAACAATGGCATTGAAGCCAGAAGACTAACTTCTAAACGGTTAAGTAACGGCGATGAAAACCCGATACAGATCGAAATAAAAAATGATTATGGCTTTGTGGTAAATGCAAGGGTAATTGACGAGATACCTTTTCAGTTCCAGATACGTGATAAAGATTTTAAGCTCCATTTAAAACCTGCAGAAATAAAATCAATCCACTATAATTTACGTCCAACAAAACGTGGTGAATATGATTTCGGATTTATCAGGGCCTATATCAGTTCGCCGTTAGGTTTGATTAGCAGGCGTTACAATTTTGATGGCGCCAGGATCTTACCTGTTTTTCCGTCATTTATCAACCTCGGCCAATACGAACTAATGGCAGCCTCGCGTTATTTAACTGAATTTGGGATTAAAAAGATCAGAAAGATCGGACAAAGCAGTGAATTTGATCAAATTAAAAATTACGTCGGGGGTGACGATATCCGCACAATCAACTGGAAAGCCACTGCAAGAAAAAGCAGTTTAATGGTGAACACCTATGTCGATGAAAAATCACAACATATTTATTGTATCATTGATAAATCGCGTGTGATGCGCATGCCTTTTGAAGGATTAAGCTTACTTGATTATGCCATCAATGCTACCGTGGCGCTTTCGAAAGTAGCCATGCTTAAAGAAGATAAAGCTGGCCTGATTACCTTATCGGAAACGATCGGATCGATCGTACCAGCTGATCGTAAGGCCTCGCAGCTGGGCAGCATTATGAATGTACTTTATAAAGAAAAAACAAGGTATCTTGAAAGCAATCTCGAAGCCCTGTACACTACAGTCCGTTCCGTTGTAAAACAGCGTGGCCTTCTGGTTTTCTTTACCAATTTTGAGAGTTTATCAGCTCTGCAACGTCAGTTACCTTTTTTAAAAAGAATTGCTAAATACCACCTATTGCTGGTTGTATTTTTCGAAAATACCGAATTAAAAGGATTAAGTACAGAACCGGCTAAAGATGTAGAAGGCATTTATCACAAAACCATCGCAGAGAAATTTATCTACGAGAAAAAGCTGATGGTTAAAGAATTGAACAAACATGGCATTTTGGCTATTCTTACCCCACCACAGAAGCTTACCGTAAATGTAATTAATCAATATCTCGCACTAAAGTCACAACAGCGGATTTAGTCATTAGTCTGTAGTCTCAAGTCAATAGTCACCTTATCACGGGCATCCTGGTCTGTGTCCTCACAGACCAAAACATTACAAAAGATTTCTATAATCGGCTAAAAATCCAAAATTATCTGTCCCCGTTTCATAAAATCTAGCTGATGACCAATCATAATCTTCAGGTTTTTCGCATAATTGCCATCTTTCTTGTAAAGGGTTGAGATGGATGTAGTCTATTTTCTGTTCAAGTTTATTTTGCGTATCCATAAGAATGGCTAACGGATCCCGTTGCCATAAACGAAAATTTCTTTCTGTATCTGTTACTTTAAAATCTGATAGTTTCTCTGGATGTTGAAGTTTAATATCCTGAAAAATCTGATGGGAAGTAAATTTATTAAAGCTTGCATGAGGCATCTCTTTTCCATTTACCTCAATCATTCGCCATACTATGTGCAGGTGATTTGGCATAATCACAAAAGCATAAACCTCAATCTTTTTCCTCTTAACCAATTCTTCTAAGGTTTTAATGATAATCTGTTTATACTTTTCGGAAGAAAATACCTGGTTCCAATCCTTAACTGTGTCTGTCCAAAAATATACTTCACCTAAAAGCATTTTTGAATTACGATCTTGTCTGAAGAGATTATTTTCCATTATTAAAAATAGAAAATTAACCTCAATGTAATTTAATCATACTATATTATCCTTGGTCTCTGTCCCCACACCAATGTACTGTAATATTTAACGGCTAAATCTTTGTTTCGGTCTGTGAGGACACAGACCGAGGAATTAGAATTAAATTAACCTCAACGTAATCTAATCATACTATATTATCCTTGGTCTGTGCCCCCACAGACCAATGTATTGTAAGATTTAATGACTAAAATCTTTTGTTTCGGTCTGTGAGGACACAGACCGAGGAATTAGAATTAAATTAACCTCAACGTAATCTAATCATACTATATTATCCTTGGTCTGTGCCCCCACAGACCAATGTACTGTAAGATTTAACGGCTAAATCTTTTGTTTCGGTCTGTGAGGACACAGACCGAGGAATTAGGTCCATAGTCGACTTAGGACTACCCCTACTCTTCTTCCCTAAAATATACCTTATAGAAGTTCATCGATTTATCATCGTCGTAACCTTTCTCGATCATGTCTTTATTACCGTGAATGTAGATATGGAAATTCTTATCCAGTTTTAACACACTTTTATAGGCTCTTGCCTGCTTTTTTACGGCTGATTCTGCAATCTCAAAATGATCAGCTATCGGACTTTCGTACTCTTCTTCATAGTTTTTCTTATAGTTTTTGAACGACTCGATTCCTTCGGCATTACCAATCACCTCATTTCCAAACTCCTCCATATCAAAGGTTTCTTTTTCTTTGAAATACTTCATAGAGCGGTTTAAGAGATCAATCTTATCTGCTTTGCTGATTTCATATTCATCATCAAGCTTCTGCGTGACAAAATTTTTATAAACGCCTAAAACATTATTGGTCTGGTTATAACTATCATTCCTGATTTTCAGCTTCAAGAATTCATCTTTCCAATAAACGGCAGAATCGTTACTACTTTTAGATTGATCCAATACTATAACCTTATAACCTTCTTCTCTTTCTACATTAAAAATCAAACAGCCTTTATCCAACTTATTGATGTTAATCGCTTCCTGTTCATAACTTACATTAAAGCCATCCTGTTCCGGATACACTTTTAAGTAAGTATCTTTTGTTTCAGATTTAAAAATCCCAACTACATCCAATTGTTCGCCCTCTATCTGCACTTTTTCAAAATAGGCAACATACAATTCTCCGGATTTAATTTTTGGATGATTGGCCACATCATATAAATGTTTGGCCAGTTGCTGCGAATCTTCGTGAAAAAGTTCGTTATTCTCAAAAATTTCATGAACGAAATGGAATACTTCGTTCAATTCCAAATTATCGTTAGGATGGTAAAAGCGGTAAACTTCATTCACCTTTTCGAAAGGTTTTAAGAAATACTGCAGCAACAGGTTTCCCAACAATTCATCATCTATCTTCAAAGGTGCATCTGATAGTTTATAATATTCTTCAACCAGTTTATTACCCGTATGATGGATGGAAATTTGCTTAAGAGAAGCCTCGAAAAATGAAATCATAGGCGCAAAAATAGCAAAATCATTGGTTACCCCATGTCCAAAATTCTTCATCCTTTCTTGTCTCCCTTTCAATTTCTTTTACCTGGGATCAGCATTCGGTTGCTTCTGGCTTTGAGTTAGTTTGCGCTTTTTAACTGATTTAAGAAATTAACAATCTTTTGATCGGCATAATTGGCCACACCTTCATGTTTGAAGGACAGCCGGCCCTGCTTATCGAAAATAACAGTTGTAGGTAACGCACCCGTAAATAGCTGCTCGGGAATGTTACTTTCTACTTTATAAACTGGCAGGGTATATTTACGGTCAGCCATAAACCGGGATGATTTAGTAAGCTCGCCATCAGCATCTGCAAAAATGAAAATGATATCCTTGTCATTTTTAAATTGATCGTATAACTTATTGATCGAAGGCATTTCGGCTCTACATGGCGGACACCAGGTTGCCCAAAAGTTGAGAAAAATAACTTTCCCCTTTAAATCGCCAAGATCAACCAGATTTCCGTTAACATCTTTAAACCTGATTCCCTTGAGGCCATCAACATTTTCTTTTGGTATCTCAACATTGGGTTTGTAAAAACCGATCTCCATTAAGCCTTTGATAAAAAATGCCTTTGTATCAGGCACAAGAACAATTAACAAAAGGATAATGATCAATAACGCATTGAATATATTTTTTTGGATAAATTTCATTGATATTATTTCAAATGCAACAATGATAATGAAAATAAATTTTATAAGTAACCATCTACCTTTACGATATATTTTGGCCGGCATCCTAAACCCCAATTTGTATGAGGCAAACACTTTCAGGGGCAAATACTGCATCTTTAGCCTAACCGTAACTATTCTCTAATATCAGGCTTCCTGCTATTCCTTTCAGAAATACTTTTTATACCCACTTAATATCCATAACCATAAAAAAGTAAAATTTAAACAAATAATAGCAATACTATCTTTATAGATTGTAAAACAATTGTTTACTTTATAATGACTATTACTCATAAATGTTTTACATATAATTGTATACGAAAAGACTTTACCCAAAATACCTATATGCAAATCCTATTGAAGTTTAAAATTAATGAAAGCCTGTTTCTTCGTGATCCAGAATCCAGCGAGGTTGGAAAACTGATCGTAGAAAAAGGGATCGATCTGATCCGTGAAGTAGGATTTGAGCGGTTTACATTTAAAAAACTTGCTGAAAAGATAAATTCAACGGAAGCGACCATCTATCGGTACTTTGCTTCCAAGTATCGATTATTAATCTATATATTGAACTGGTATTGGTGCTACCTGGAGTTTGTATCAAAGATGAGTTTACAAGAATTAGGCGATTCCACCCAGAAACTCAAGTTGATTTTGGAAATCATTACCCATAACTTCGACAGCGACTCTCAGATTGTAGATTATGATCTGGAAAAGCTCCATGGCATCGTAATTTCAGAAAGCAGTAAGGCCTATCTGGTCAAAGAGGTTGATGAGATCAACCAGGAGCTTGTATTTAGTCCGCTAAAAAGTTTCTGCCAGTTTGTGGGTCAGGTCATCTTACAGGTCAATCCAAAATTTGCCTATCCAAATGCATTGGCAAGTACGTTATTGGAAACAGCCCATGATCAGCATTTTTTTAGTGAGCACCTTCCTAAACTCGCAGATAACAAATCGAAAATTACGCACAAGAAATATGTATTAAATTATTTGAATTTTCTGGCATTTTCTGCAATTAACTCTTATCAATAATGGCACACGATCAGGATTATACCAAAAGTAGTCGAGCACTATTTAAATATATTACAAAAGAAAAAAAGGATGTAACGGCGATCTACATCTATGCTATACTAAGTGGCTTGGTACAGCTGAGCATTCCTTTAGGTATTCAGGCCATTGTAGGTTTTGTAATGGGTGCCACCATGGTGACCTCTTTATACATACTTATTGGCTTTGTGGTGCTTGGTACTTTTCTTGCAGGTTTTTTCAGATTGAAAGTGATGCAGATTATTGAAAAAATCCAGCAGAAGATTTTTGTGGAGTATTCGCTTGCATTTGCCGAAAAACTTCCCAAGGTTGACCTATCAGCCAATAAGAAGTATTATTTGCCAGAACTGGTGAATAGGTTTTTCGATACACAAAATCTCCAAAAGGGTATTTCAAAGATTCTGCTCGAAATTCCCACTGCGTTGATCCAGATTCTTTTTGGGATACTGCTGCTTTCTTTTTACCATCCATGGTTTCTGGTATTTGGATCAATCGTGGTCGTGATCGTGATCATCATCTTTCGGTTTACCATGGCTTCCGGCATTCAATCCAGCCTCGACGAAAGCACCCATAAATATAACGTAGCTTCCTGGCTTGAAGACATTGCAGGATCGATTAAAACCTTCAAGATCAACTCTAAAACCGAAATGCATCTTTCGGGTACAGACGAACGTGTAGTAGAATATCTGGATAGCAGGACCGAACATTTTAAAGTACTGGTTTTCCAGTACAAGGCCATTATAGGTTTTAAAGTTGTTATTACTTTAGTGATGCTTGCGATTGGCACTTATCTTTTAGTGAACCAGAAATTGAATATAGGCGCATTTATTGCTACCGAAATTGTGGTATTAAGCATCATGGCCGCCGTTGAAAAACTGATTAAAAGTCTTGAAAGCTATTACGATGTAGTCGCGGCGCTGGTAAAGCTCGAAAAAGTTACCGATCTGGCAGAAGAGCCTACCGAAAACCTGGCATTGGAACCCAAGCCGGACGGAATGGAGATCAGCTTTAAAGATGTGGTGTTTTCATTCGGGGACCAAAAGCCGATTCTGTCGAACATCAACTTTAATGTCCGGCCAAATACCATTACCCTCATTACGGGGAGCCTTGGTGCCGGCAAATCTTTGCTCATGAACATGATTGCAGGGTTTTACGAACCCACGGGTGGAACTGTATTTTTTGACAAAATCCCCTTGAAGAATCTGGAAAAGACATCTTTAAGAGAGCACTTCGGAATGTACATGGATGATATGCAAATCATTAAAGGTACACTACAGGAAAATATCTTGTTAGGTAGAGAAAATATGGGCACCGAAGATATACTCGAACTTTCTGAAGCCATCGGCATAGATAATTTATCGGGAAATTTCACCAATGGCTTTAACACCCAATTGAGCGAAACGGATACAGAGATTTCATTTAGTTCTAAAAAGAAAATCCTGCTGCTCAGGGCATTACTTGGAAATAACCGTTTATTATTGCTGGAAGATCCATTGGACGGGATGAATGCCGATTTCCGCACCAAAATGGCAGAACATTTACAGAAACTTAAGGCGCGCGTTACAATAGTAATTGTATCAGATGCGCCAGAGCTTACGCAAATTGCAGATCAGCAATTACATCTTGATAATGGTACCATTCAAAAAATCTAATTTCGTAAGTAATGAAGCTTAAATCAGTAGACCATATTTATCATATCCACAGAGACTCTCGTGTAAAACGTTGGTTTTTCATTTTCATAGGCCTTTGTTTCATCGTATTGCTGCTACCCTGGACTCAAAATATCAAAGCAAGAGGCACGGTAAGCACACTTTATCAAGGCCAACGCCCCCAGCAACTTAATTCACCAATTCCGGGTAGAATTTTAAAGTGGTACGTCAAAAACGGCGACTATGTAAAAAAAGGAGATACGCTCCTTCAATTGGCTGAGGTGAAAGAAGATTACCTGGATCCGCTATTAGTTGAGCGTACCCAACAGCAAGTACAGGCAAAAATCGGAGTGCGCGATTATTATCAGGCCAAAGTGGGCACCACCAACAGTCAACTCAACGCATTAAATGCTTCCAGAGTGCTAAAATTAACCCAGCTAAAGGTAAAAATTGGCCAGTTAAACAATAAGCTTGCTGCCGAAGAAGCAGAACTTGCAGCGGCAAATAATGAATTAAAGCTAAGCGAAGACCAGTATAACCGCCAGAAAAAGATGTACGACGATGGCTTGGTCTCGCTTACACAGTTTCAACAAAGAAGCGTATCGTTTCAAAACGTATTGGCTAAAAAAACTGTCATAGAAAATAAGCTGGCTCAAACACGGCAAGAGATCAGAACGGTAAATATTGAGCAAGATGCGGCGATACAGGACTATGCGGAAAAAGTAAGTAAAACTGAAGGCGAACGCTTTCAAAACCTGGGACAAATAGAGGGCAGCAACGGTGATATTGCCAAACTGCAAAACCAGATAGCGAATTACAAAGCACGGCAGGGACTATACTTTGTACTGGCGTCCCAGGATGGCCAAGTCGTGTCATTAAATAAAGCTGGTATTGGCGAAATTCTTAAAGATACAGAGAGCATAGGAACCATCGTGCCAAATAAAGTAAAATATGCCGTGGAAATATATATAAAACCTGTTGATCTCCCACTGATCAAAGAAGGCCAGAATGTTATGTGCATCTTCGACGGCTTTCCAGCAATCATATTTTCTGGGTGGCCAAATTCCAGCTATGGAACATTTAAGGGCAAAGTAGTTGCAGTCGAAAGCAATATCAGTTCAAACGGTCTTTTTAAAGCATTAGTAATCGAAGATTCGGCAGACAGGCCTTGGCCTCCACAGATCAAAATGGGTACTGGCGTTCAGGGCATAGCCATTTTAAACGATGTACCTGTTTGGTATGAATTATGGCGGAATATAAATGGTTTCCCTCCTGATTATTACACAGTTAAAACTTCAAAAAGTGATGAAAAGACTAAGTAGCCTTGTTTTATTGCTAATGCTGGCTGGCCTGGTACAATGTGCCAGGGCGCAGGACACACTAAAACTCTCGCATCAGGAATTTATAGCAGTGGTAAAAAAATATCACCCCCTGGCTTTTCGCTACCGCTTACAAAATCAAATTGCAAAAGCAGAAGTTCAAGGTGCAAGAGGTAATTTTGACCCCGTTTTGGCAGCGAAAAATGGCTTGAAAACCATAAATGGGACAGAATATTATAAAGAGAGTACTGTTGAGCTGGACATACCAACCTGGTATGGAATATCATTTAACGGGAGCTATAATTATCTGGAAGGGCAGAAATTAAACAATAGCCAGACACCGGGTGGACTATATCAATTCGGCATTACTTTACCGCTGGCCAAAAACTTACTTTACGATAAACGCAGGGCCTTACTGGAACAAGCCAGGTTTGCCACTCAGTTAACAGAAGCAGAACAAATACTGCTTACGAATGACTTAATGCTGGAGGCCGAAAATACCTATTGGGAGCTGGTTAAAGCGCATGAGGTATTAAATTTGCAAAACAAGGCAGTAAAAATCAACGAAGACAGGCTGTCGCTAATCAAAAAAACATATCAGTATGGCGAAAAAGCAGCGATTGATACAACTGAAGCACTCTCTCAGCTCCAGAGTTTCCAGGTCAAACAAAAAGATGCCTACCTGGAATTTGTAAAAGCCAATCAACAATTGGTTTTATTTCTTTGGCAGGAAAACCAACAGCCGTATGATCTATCGCAACTGATTATTCCTAAAGAGTCTCTTACCGACAATGCAGCTTACCAAAACTATCTGTCGCTCATTAAAGAAATAGATGACTTATCTTTGTCTAACCATGCATCCATTTTGATGTATTCGAGCAAGCTAAACATATTGGAGAGTGAACGCAGGCTGAAATTTCAGAGCCTTTTGCCCAAGATAGACCTCATTTATAACTTCCTCAATAAAGAAAACTACGCTTCCAATTTTTTACCCTTGTTTCAAAATAATTATCAATATGGGTTAAAGCTGGAGATTCCCATTTTTTTGAGACAAGCAAGGGCAGATTACCGAATAGCTAAATTCAAGATCCGGCAAAACCAGCTTGATACTGATTATAAAAAGCAAGAAATAAACACAAAAATCAATAGCTATAAATACCTGGTAATTAACTATAACCAGCAAATCAGTCTTGCATTTCAAAACACCAGTAATTACCAGCGGCTACTCCAGGCGGAACAAACGAAATATAATAACGGAGAAAGTTCGCTTTTTCTGATCAACGCCAGGGAGACCAAGCTTATCGAAGTTCAAGAAAAACTGTTAGAGTTGAGACTGAAATTTTTGAGGGGATACAATCAGCTAAAATGGACAAAGGAAAACTTCAGGATGTAAACTGGGCTTTTTATTATAAATATACATGCCTTTAACCTACAAAATAATTTTTCAAAACATAAGCCGTAAATACAAAACATCGTGTTAAGCGCTGTCCAACTCAATCGACCGATGGCAAAATCACTAAAATATTACTTTTTGAAAAATCTCACCTTTACCTCATCAAACTTATTACCGCACTGGAAAATAGATAATTACATTAAACCAATGATCAAATATCCAGTCAAAAAACATATAAAAACAATCTTACCGTTCAAATACATTTAATTGCTTCGGAATTATTATTTTTGACCCGTTGAAAAAGCATAGACAAAACATTCATCAATATTTATCAGTATTCATGCTGATCGTATTTGCTATTGCTTTAACTCCGTGGAGCGTGCTGCACCATCATAATCCACTTCCGGTTGTTGAAAAGGAAGTTAATTGCAAACATGTCAGTCATGTTCAGGCCCATGGCGATACCTGTTTGATCTGTAACGCAAGTTTTGAAAAAAACTATGTGCAAACGCATCACATTTACAGAATCTTTTTATCAGCCAAAATTTTCAACCGTACCGAACCCACATTCAAGAATGCCTTTACCGAAGTAAAGCGCACTTGTTTACGTGGCCCCCCTTTCGCTTAATTTTTTCTTATAGCGCATTCGCACTAGTCAAATTATTTATCCGATAAACTAAAACCGGCTTCATTTAAGCTATTGTTTTGGCGTTTCGTTCATTTTATTTACACACAACACATGAAAAAATTACAGCTTATTGGCTTAGTAATTCTATATACATTATTAAGCAATACCGCTTTTGCTGCACTACTTAAAGATATAAAAGGTAAGGTTATTGATGCCAGTACAAAACAGACATTACCAGGTGCTACTATTTTTATTCCTGATTTAAAGGTTTCGTCAGTAACCAACAACGATGGAGAATTCACATTAAATAACCTGCCCGCTAAAGGAAGCTACCTAATTGAGGTACATTATGTGGGCTATAAAACGGCTGTACAAGTTGTCAACCTTGCCAACGCAGCCGGGTTGGAATTTGCCTTACAACCCACCGCTATAGAAACTAAGGAAATCGTAATTACCGGAAGTTTAATCAGCAGCACAAGTAAGCGAAATAGTGCTTCATCAGCCATAGTAGGCAAGGATCAGCTATTGCAGCCTTCCACCAACTTAATCGATGCATTGGCTAAAGTACCTGGTGTATCGCAGATCACTACCGGCCCATCTATTTCCAAACCAGTAATTAGAGGATTAGGTTATAACAGAATTGTAACTTTAGATGACGGTATTAAACAACAGGGCCAGCAATGGGGCGATGAGCACGGTATTGAAATTGACCAGTTTAAATCAGACCGAGTGGAGATCTTACGTGGCGCCGCATCGCTAATGTACGGTTCTGATGCACTTGGTGGCGTAATTAATCTGTTAGAGCCGACTACGGCACCTGAAGGACAGATAAAAGGAGAATTCATCACCAACTACGCTACCAACAACGGACTTACCGCCAACTCATTAATGTTGAATGGTAACGAAAACGGCTTTGTTTGGAGAGCCCGCGGAACCTATAAAAATGCTTATTCTTTTAAAACACCTACAGGTTATTTCCCTAATTCGGGTTTTAACGAAACAGATTTAAGCGGAATGATCGGTTTAAACAAAAGCTGGGGTTATACTCATTTAAATGTTTCCAATTTTCACAATAACATCGGTTTTTATGATCCTCATTTAGATGACAACGGGAATTTTGTAAGAGAAGATGGTAGTGCTTTCACTAACGATGACTATAAAAGCCGTAGCTTAGAATATCCACGCCAGGACATCAGACACTTCAAAATCGCCTTAAATAACAATTTCATTATCGGTAACGGTAACTTAAAGGCTGATTTTGGCTATCAACAAAACCAACGCCGCGAACTGGAAGACGGCCCGGATCCATCACTATTTTTCGATCTTAAAACTTATAATGCTGATTTAAAATACTACATCCATGAAACAAACGGATGGCAACCTGTATTTGGCGTAAGCGCTGATGCAGGTCACAGCGAAAACAAGGCAAATGATGAGTTTTTAATCCCGGATTATGATACTTATGGTGTTGGTGTTTTTGCTTATGCCAAGAAAAACTGGGATAATAGCACTTTTAGTATTGGTGCTCGTTATGATTACAGAAAGAATAACGGAAAACAATTATTTGTAGATAATGAAGAACAGTTCGCACCTTTTGAGAATAAATTTTCTAACGTGAGTGGTGCATTAGGTTTTACTCATCAATTTAATGAAGAATTAAACTTTAAAGCCAATGCAGGTTCTGCTTTCCGTGCGCCAAACCCTGCTGAATTAGCTTCAAATGGTGTACACGAAGGAACATTCCGTTATGAAATAGGCAATCCTAATTTAAGCCCGGAACGCAGTTACCAGGTAGATGCGGCCTTAGAATACGAAGGCAAAATTGTGAGTGCCAGCGCGAGTGTATACAATAATTATGTACACAACTTTATTTATGCATCAACAAATGGAGAAAGAATAGATGCTGAAGGTAGTAATTATCCGGTTTACCGTTATGGCCAGGTAAATGCCAATCTTTATGGCGCTGAAGCCAGCTTAACCATCCACCCTGTTCCGTTTATCCATTTTGAAAATACTTTTGGCTATGTTCATGCACACAACAATAGCTTAGATAGGCCACTGGCTTTCATACCTGCCGGAACATTGAGAAATGAACTGCGTTTTGAACCCAAACTTAAAGGTACAAATGATGCATACCTTTCTGTAGGAATTAATTCAGCATTTAAACAAACCCGTGTAGATGAAGTTTTTGAAACGCCAACCAGCGGTTATACTTTATTAAACGCGGGCATAGGAGCAACTTTTAACCTGGGCAAACAACCAGTTAAACTTTCAGTCTCTGCAAATAACTTGTTAGATCATAAGTATTACGATGCACTGAGCAGATTAAAACCGGGCCGTTTAGATTCGGAAAACCTTAATTTAGGTGTTTACAACCCTGGTAGAAACATTACTTTCGGCTTGTATATTCCTTTTACAGTGGCTAAGTAGATAATCATCACTAAAGACAAAAAGCGGAGTTGATCGATGAGATCACTCCGCTTTTTATTTATCACTTTTAAGATGAATCGTCACTCCGCCCGAAATGATGGTAACTTGAGGGAGAGTATTGCCACCTCAAACTACTTCTTAAACTTTTCCCTTTTCGCCCTCACATACTGATTTGGCCATTCCACGTCATCTCCGAGAACCTGCGCAGCATGCGTTGGGAAATAAGGATCACGTAATGATTCACGCGCAATAAAAATCAAATCGGCTTTTCCCTGTTCCAAAATCTCTTCTGCCTGGCGGGCTTCAACAATCACTCCAACTGCACCGGTATAAATGCCGATCTCATTCCTGATTTTATCAGCAAAAGGAACCTGATAATTTGGTCCGGCTGGGATAAAGGCATCAGGTACATTTCCACCAGATGATGTATCAATTAAATCCACGCCACGATCTTTTAGTACCGCAGCCAACTGCAAAGAATCATTTTCATTCCAGCCGCCCTCTGTCCAATCCGTTGCCGAAATTCGGACGAATAACGGCAGCTTATCTGGCCATACCGATTGTACGGCTTCAACCACATCAATAACCAAACGGATGCGGTTTTCGAAACTTCCGCCGTAAACATCCGTACGTTTATTGCTCAGCGGACTGAAAAACTGGTGCAATAAATAACCATGTGCAGCATGTATTTCTACAACTTTATAGCCCGCATCAAGTGCACGTTTTGCAGCCGCCCTGAAAGCAAAAACAATATCCTGAATTTCTGAAACGCTTAATTCATGTGGCTCCACCTGGCCGGATTTAAAAGGAATTGGCGAAGGCCCAACCGGTTTCCAGCTATTTTCACCGGCAGCAATTTGCTCACCACCATCCCACGGTACCTCACAGCTGGCTTTTCTGCCGGCATGCGCCAATTGGATGCCTGCAACAGCACCATGATCATGAATGAAGGAGACGATCTGCTTCAGTTTTTCTACATGTTCATCTTTCCAGATGCCTAAATCGGCATAAGTAATTCTTCCATCGGCAGTAACCGCAGAAGCTTCCTGAATAATCAATCCGGCACCGCCAACGGCTCGGCTCCCTAAATGTACCAAATGCCAATCGTTGGCAAAGCCATCAACAGCAGAATATTGGCACATCGGCGAAATCACAATTCTATTTTTTAAGGTTACATCCTTTATGGTAAAAGGAGAAAATAATTTCGACATATCTTGTTTTGTTTAACCGCAAAGGACTCAAAGTTTTCTTGCGAAGAAATCAAAAGCATTAACCTCGGTGTCCTTTGCATATTCATTCTTTTCTTTGCGGTTGAAGTTAAAAACCAGCTTTCTCTAATTCGGTATTGATGAACTGAATTTCTTCAGCGTTTAATTTTACGTTTACCGCTTTTGCGTTTTGTACAGCCTGTTTTTCATTTCTTGCACCAACTAACGCAATGGTGATACCCGGGCGTTCAATCGTCCAACGCAAAACCAATTGAGATAAGGTCGCATTTTTTTCATCAGCCAACGGCTTTATTTTGGCCAGAAATGCATTCGTTTTTTCGATACTTTCAGGTGAGAAAAATTTATTCCCCTGACGGTGATCGCCCTCTTCAAACTTATAATCAGCGGTCATTTTCCCGGTTAATAAACCGCGCTCCATTGGGCTGTATGCCAAAACAGATTTATTATTTTCGATGCAATATGGAACCGTTTCCTCTTCAACACCACGGTTTACCATGCTAAATGGAATCTGGTTGGAAATAATTTCCAGGGTCTGATCTGCCTCTTTTAATTGCGCTACATCATAATTGCAAACCCCTGCGTAGCGAACCTTACCCTGCTCAATTAACCTGCTCACCGCTTCGAAAGTTTCGCTGATCGGGGTAGTAGAGTCTGGCCAGTGAATCTGGTAAAGATCTATATAATCGGTACCCAAACGCTTTAAAGATTGTTCGCACTCATAAATTACACTTTCTTTTCCGGCATATTTATAAATATCAATGGCTGCGCCATCATTGTTTTTACTCTTAAAACCAAAATCGCCTTTGGTTAAATCCCAACGCATCCCAAATTTAGTTACCACTTGCAGTTTATCGCGTGAAATGCCTTTTATGGCATCACCTACAATTTCTTCACTATCTCCCTGACCATAAATGGGTGCGGTATCAATTGAAGTAACCCCTAAATCATAACTGGCTTTGATGGCATTAATTGCATCGTTTCTGTCTGTGCTTCCCCACATCCAGCCCCCAGCGGCCCATGCACCAAATGTGATTACTGATAGTTCTAAATCTGAATTTCCAATTTTTCTGTATTCCATAATTATTTTTTAATGATGTGATCCACCGCATAACTATTATACGGTAAGTAAACGAGTAGTACGGATAAAAACGCCACATGAATAAGTTGCGAAGGCAGCGCTTCCCAGTTTTCAATGAGGGTGGTTCCGAAAATCAACATCAATGAAACTGCTCCTGCCAATAACAGCCCTTGCCTGGTAAATAAACCCATTAAAATCATCAGCCCTGCTACCAATTCTGCAAACGGCAAAATATAACTGAAGGGAACAACGAGTGCATCGGGCAAATATGATCTAGAAAATTGCCCTACCATCCAATGGCTAAAACCAGCAAGTTTTGGTAAACGAACCAAGCCATGTCCGAAAAAACTTAAACCGATTGCCAATCGACCAAGCAGATATGCCCATTTTTTATCCATACAACATTGATGTACTACAAACATACAATCTGTGCATGAAGGATGTTTTAATGCGGGAATGATTAGACTGATATTTTACCTTTCAATGGCGGAGCTCCAGGGAAAGGCGCCTAGCGTTTGGCGTTTAGCGTAGGACGCACCGCATGAAAACGCCATCCGATCAGCGCTAAACTTTTTCTTCAAAAATTTGGAGATTACAAAATTAGATTATATTTTAGTGTATTATTTAACTAATACAGTAGATATGATCAATATTAACAATCTTAATTTTGGCTATAATAAGCGTAAGCCACTATTTAAAAATATGAGCATGCGGTTAAGCAATGGCCATATTTATGGTTTGCTGGGTAAAAATGGCGCCGGCAAATCAACTCTATTAAAAAATCTTGCAGGTTTGGTGTACGCACAGGGTGGCACCCTGGATGTGATGGGTTACGATCCGGCAAAAAGGCAGCCCGCACTATTGGAACAGATCTGTTTTATACCAGAAGAATTTTACCTGCCTTCGGTAAAAATTGGCACCTACCTAAAAGCTAATGCTCCTTTTTACAAAAACTTCGATCATGGTTATTTCAATGATCTGATCAAGGAATTTGATATTCCGGTTGAACAGAAACTCATCAATATGAGTTATGGCCAAAAGAAAAAAGTAATTATCGCTTTTGGATTGGCTACACAGGCCAAACTGGTCATTATGGATGAGCCTACCAATGGTTTGGATATTCCATCAAAGGCGCAGTTCAGGAAAATTATGGCATCAGCCATGACGGATGAGCGTTGCATCATCATATCTACCCACCAGGTAAGGGATTTAGATAACCTTATTGACACGGTAATTATGCTTGATGAGAATGACATTGCCCTTAAAGCTACAGTGGAAGAAATTACGGAAAAACTGACCTTTAAAAAAGTAAAGGAAGTTGATGACAGCATTTTTTATGCTGAGCCATCCCTCTCTGGTTACAATGCCGTGATGCCAAATTACCACCAGGAAGAAAGTAAGTTAGATATGGAGCTACTTTTTAATGCCATACTTGCAGAAAAAATCAAATTTAAACCTTTATTCAGTTAAGCGATGAACAACACATTTAATATCAATCGATTTGGTTTATTGCTTAAAAGACAATGGTTAGATTTTGGGAAAATCTATTTAATTAGCCTTGTGGTACTACTAGGAATTGTAGTAGGTTTTTATGGCTACAATATCCCTTCGCCATTAAAAGACAACAATTTTGACTACGATGGCAATCTTGATATGCGTTTCCGCTATCCGCTGTTTCTGATTTTGGGATTTATTTTTATCAGTATAGTGGCCAGCAGCTATTTTAATATCCTCGGACAAAAATCGAGGGCCATTTTAGAACTGATGACACCTGCTTCGACTTTCGAAAAATTTGTTGCGGGCGTAACCTACACTGCTATAATAAGTCTTTTCAGCTACTTATTGATTTTCTATCTAACAGATCTGGCTTTTGTAAAATATCTCAACAGTCATCTCAATGCTTTTAATCATCCGGGCATCAGGCAAGCCGAATCCATCACCAAAGAAGTATTTAATGATGAGGGCTACAGAAAATATTGCGGTTACTTTTTTGCTTTTCCATTCCTTGTTACTAGTATATTCCTTTTAGGTTCGATTTATTTTAACCGTTTCCATTACATTAAAACAGCATTGTCCTTAATGATTTTTATCGGACTGGCATCTTACCTGGTAGTTAAATTTTCGATGTGGATAATGGAAGGCAAGATTCCTTACCACCATAATTATAGAAACGATGATAAGGATTGGATTTTGCTGGCACTTTTACTGATAACAAGTATCATCACCATCATCATCTGGGCGATTACCTACATCCGCCTTAAAGAAAAAGAAGTTTAAATTTAACGGTATCGATATGGAATTTAGAGATAATAAGGCAATATACCTTCAGATTGCAGAATACGTTTGCGAACATATTTTGCTTGGAAAATGGAAAGGCGAAGAAAAAGTACCCTCAGTTAGGGAATTAGCTGTTGAGCTTGAAGTAAATCCCAATACTGTAATGCGGACTTATGAATTGCTGCAGAATAAAAATATCATCAACAATAAAAGGGGAATCGGTTTTTTTATTACCGAAGATGCCATAGAACATGTAAAAAGTTATAGAAAGTTACTATTTATGGAAGATGAACTTCCGGTGGTGTTCAGGAATATTTATTTATTGAATATCGGCTTTGATGAACTAGAGGGCAAATACAAAACATTTGTAAAAGAAAATTTTAACGCTTAAGAAGATGAAAACAAGTAATAAATTATTAATCTGCCTCGCGGTACTACTAATCGCAATACCGATTATAGTTGTATCCATAAATGCAAAGGTAAATTACAAAGAAAGAGGAATTGAAGACTCTTATCTTGGAACACAACAAATAAATAATGAAACTTTCGAGCAGAAATCAACTGGCAGAACGAGTATTCCTATTCAAAGGGCTTTTAAAGCTATTCAATTCAAAGACGCCAAACATTTTAGCGTGCAACTATATGTAAAACAGGATAGCAAATACGGTATTAAAATTCAGGACAAATTAAAAAATGATTTAAAGTATGAGGTAGATGCGAATGGTATACTCCAGCTTTCGGTTAAAAATTTTACTGAAGATAACGGCATTGAAAAAATTGTTGTTGTGATTTACTGTCCGGTTATTAACGAGGTTTCAGTCGCAAATGCGAACATTTTAGAATTTAGCGCGCATTCAGATGCTGTAACATTAAACTTAAATAATGTTGAAGATCTATTTTTAAGCGGGGATATTACGAATACCGATGCAACAGGAAAAACCATAAGTTTAATCAATCCCACTAAAATCGGCAAACTATACCTTAACCTGAATAAGACGAAATTTAGTGGCTATACTAATGCTTTTAAAGATCTGTATGTTATTGCAAATAAATCAGAAATTGAAATCGGAAACGCAGACGAGGATAACCAAAAACCTTTCCCACTTGATAATCTAAGCATAAAAACAACAGATACATCGAGCGTAAAACTGCAAAATGTTAATCTAAAAAGCTTTTCAGGTGATTTTTCAGATGCCACTATTTTACAGATCCCGACGCCTCTGCTTAAGCAACTTTTTAAGAAGTAATCCTGATCTGGAGACATACTTTAAGCGCCTTTTATTATCTTAAGTAAAAAAGGCATGATTTTTAAGCTAACTAATTGGCAAAAGTTTAACTTGGGCCAATTAGTTTAGTTTTTACATCAATACCAGACCTGTGAAGAAGTTTTTCCTTTTATTTGCCATCTTTTTATTCGTTTTTGGTCAGCTTAAAGCACAAAAAACAGATACATTATCCATCACATTGGATAATGTAAAATATCCCTATCCGGTTAAATATTTCCCGATCAATACGGAAGGACAGGATATTAAAATGGCGTATATGGATGTTGCCCCCACTTCAAATGCCAATGGCAAAACAGCTATCCTTTTTCATGGAAAAAATTTTGGCGGCTACTATTGGACCAACGTCATCAAGGCCCTCACTAATATTGGTTACCGGGTAATTGTTCCTGATCAGATTGGCTTCGGCAAATCATCAAAAGCATTTATCCATTACAGTTTCCATCAAATGGCTACCTGGAACAAAAGACTTTTAGATACGCTGGGCGTCCAAAAAACCGTAGTTTTAGGACATAGTATGGGCGGTATGCTGGCTACCCGCTTCGCTCTAATGTATCCTGAAAGAACAGAAAAGCTTTTACTTGAAAATCCGATCGGATTAGAGGATTATAAAACTTTTATCCCCTACATTACCACAGCACAACAATATCAAACCGAGCTTAAAACTACAGCAGAAAGTGTTAGAAAATATTATCAGGGTTCTTATTTTACTTACTGGAAACCAGAATACGAATATTTGGTCAGCATTGCCGGCGGAGTTACCAATAGTTCAGACTATCCACGCTGGGCTAAAGTTGCCGCGTTGACTTACACGATGATTTATGAGCAACCTGTGGTATATGAATTTCAGAATTTAAAAGTGCCCACTGTTCTATTCATCGGTAAGGAAGACAAAACCATTGTGGGAAAAAGCTTACTTACACCAGATCAGCAAGCTTTACACGGGCAATATAAGTTTTTAGGGAAGCAAACCGCAGCCAAAATTATCGGCGCTAAAATTATTGAGTTTGATGCCTGTGGACATATACCGCACATTGAGATTCCTACAGAGTTTTTGGTGGCTTTAACGGGTAGCCTTTAGTTCTAAAGACCTTATAGGTTTTTAAAACCTGTAAGGTCTGAATTAATTAATCTCTTTCCCGGTAATTTTATTAATGCCCTGCATTTCAAAATCGATATCCTGCCCCATCGATTTCATTTTCCCATATAACTCTACACGTAGGTGACTGTTCAGCACAATACCGGTTTTTATATCAATAGATGTTTCTCCAGAATTGGTTCCCTGTAAATCTGTTTCCATTTTGTTCCCCATTGCTTCAAAATTTCCTTTTGAAACCAATTTGCCTTTTACGCTCAATATAGCAATGCCATCCTTTACTTCTTTTAAAGTATATTGCGTAATGGTTTCAATAGGCATACTCATTTGCATTTTGGTATCAACCGTCCAACTGTCGCCTATTTTAACAGGCTTATCCGGATAAATTTTAAATGACGATTCCATTGTTTGCTTCACAATTTCATTGCTAAATTGTTTACTCAGTGCATTTTTAATCTGCTTAACCTGGCTGGTATCGTTAGTCATCCTTATTGCCATATTATCCAACATCTGATCGATGCCAGCAACAGTTTTAATCGTACCGCTTGGGCTGATCGTCATATAAAATGACGCCCCTTTCAAACCGCTAAAAGGATTCTTTTTTGTGCTATCCTGATCATCGGAGCTTAATGTCATGGCATTTCCCATCGCATTCGACTTCATATACAGCCTGTTGTAAGTTACCTTTAGATCTTTATCGCCATTATGTCCCTCAGTAATATCAAAAATGTAATCTGTGCCGATGGTTTGTGTGGAATTAATGCTTTTCCCGGTAATTTTTTGATTGATAATCTGATCTGAAACAAACGAAAAATCATACCTGTTACCTGTCGGATAATTCTGCTTAAGCACATAGTTTTTTTGCGCGCATACAACGAGCGAAGTTAAACTGAAGAGTAAAGTGAATATTATTTTCATCTTTTTTATTGATCAAACTATCCGGCAGGTTGCTGGGCAAAAATGCGACTTAACTGAAAATACAATTCAGGGTGTTTATCTTTCAACAACTCGGGTTTTTCGAAGAAATATTCGGATACCACCGCAAAAAATTCTGCCTGGTTGGTGATGGCGTAAGGATTAATATCCGACTTATTATCTTCAATTTTTTCCATTTCCTCATGCATCATTTTAATCCAGGGTAAAGTGTACTCATGTGCCAGTAAATTTTCAGGAACACCATCTGTTGCCCCATCAGATTTATCCAAAAGATGCACAAATTCGTGTATGGCAGTATTTTCCTTACCTGCACTTTTAGAAAAACCATGGCGCAATGCCGAACGCGATAAAATCATCTGTCCGTTCATATAACCTGTACCTACCATGCCCATGATATTTCTTTCGCCACTATCAAACTGAAAATCCTTGTTAAACGTATCCGGATACAACAAAACGCTGGTTAGGTTTTTGTATTGCCAATCGTCAAAACCAAAAATAGGGATTACCGCACTAGAAGCAATCAGCAATTCATCTAATGTGGTCATTTCTAAACCAACCGGTTCGATTTTAACCGTACTGAAAAACGTAGCTACCTTTTCTTCAAACCTAAGTTTATCTGTCGAATCAAGATTATGGTAATAATCCACATAATCATCCAGTATTTTCTTGTCTACATCGGTTAGAGGCGTTACCGCTATCTTTTTTTTCTTCAGGATTAAATACAGGGCAATCAGAAAAATTGGAATCAGGTATATAAAAGGGAGAGAATTCATGATCAGGATTATGCTGTTACCGGACTTTCTATAATTTCAATTTGCGTTAAAACGTCCGCTCTTGTTACCGGGTAGGGTTTATTATTGATTATCCCCTGATAAATGGCTTCGAAAAGTGGTAGATAACTCCCTACCTCCGATGGAATGTTCTCCTCGGTTTTCTTTCCATCAGTATCAATGGTCGTTAATAAACCATCTTTATCTGCAGGCTCAATACCATAACCCGGATCAGTTAATTTCTTGCCTGCCAGCAACTGTTCTTCCTGAATATCGGTTCTTTGTTTAATGAAGCTGCCGTTTACGCCATGTAAAACAAATCCTGGCTGTGGGTTTACCACCAACATGCTCGAAGTAACAAAAACATGCAGGCTATCAGGGTAAGTCAGTTGAATTGAAAAGTAATCATCTACCAAAGTACCTTCCCTGTTTTTACCCAGAATTTTATGGTAATTTAAAGGTTTGCCAAACAGGCTGATTACCTGATCTAAAAGATGAGGACCTAAATCATATAACAGTCCGCTGGCCTCAACGGGGTTCTCTTTAAATTTCTTTGGCCCGATTACGTTGCGGTAACGATCGTAACGTAAATGCATTTCGACCAGCTTACCCAGTTTACCACTTTCTATCACATTACGTACGGATGTAAAATCGCTGTCCCAGCGACGGTTCTGGTAAAAGAAGATCTGTTTGCCTACGCTATCAGCCAGCTCGAAAAGTTCCTGTGCCTGTGCGGTTGTTGCAGTGAAAGGCTTCTCTACCAAAATATGTTTGTGTTTAGTTAAAGCTGCTTTTGCATGTTCGTAATGAAGATTGTTTGGGGTATTAACTACCACCAGTTCTATTTCATCATCATTTAATAGTTCCTCAATACTATTGTAGCTTATAATAGCCGGATAATCATTTACTGCGTTTTTATGGCTGCGTTCTACTACAGCCCTTAAGTTAAAGCCGCTGTGTGCCTGCAAAAAAGGGGCATGAAACACTTTACCCGACATACCATAAGCTAATAAACCCGCATTAATTGTTTTGTTGCTATTTGTATCCATAGGTTATAAATGTAACCAAAAATACCGTTACCATTCAAGCCCCCATGTTAAAAAGCCTAAACGTTTTACTTAAGGCTTACACGTTTTTGCACTATCTTTGCGCTTATGAAGCCATCGGAGATTAATGCCAAGTGGAAAGTTTTACAGGAAAGGATTTCAATCGAATTTGAATCAGATTTTCCTGATTTAAAGGTGATGCTTTTTCTAATTGGCGTTCAGGAACTGGGCAAAGGCCCGAAAAAATACAGTAAGCGCCAGAAAGAAGAACTGATGCATATTGCCACCTGTCGTTTATTAAGCGAAATGGGATTTTATGAACTCGAGGGCTTAGACCAGGATGGCTGGCCACACTGGAAATTAATTAAAGCCATTCCGCCCTACACCATGTTAGAGCAGGAGATGTTGATGAAATCGCTTGTAGTAAGTTATTTTGAGGATATTTATCCTGCAGATTAATTTATAGTGGTGTTGGATGTTCCCATCCGACACAAATCTATATTTATTTCTCCGTGGTGTCAGACATTTCTATCTGACACTATTTTACTCAACCAAAAGCTAACATCAGACTGCGCAGCATGCATCTTGGTGCTGGATTTTACCATCCGGAACAAGCTTATTTAAAACTTGGAAAGCAAGGCCATTTGCATTTTTTAATGTCAGTCGGGCTTTTCGCTATATCTCCGATGCTGATGAAAAATCAGATCGGAGGATGCCGCTTTAATCCCGTTTAAAAACATTTTGTTGGTACAACTATTTAGGATTGCAGGGGGGGGGTAGCATCGAAGCAAAAACCCAATATTAACAAACCTAAGGGACAGTAGCGGGCACCGACCGTAGGGAAGGTAAAGCGGATGGCGGGATTACCGCAAACTATAAACACAGGAACCTGCTTTCCAAAAACCAAAGAAAAGTATTATCCAGTGTCAGATGGTAACATCAGACACCACAAAAAACCCCAATGTTGGTACACTGGGGTGAATATATATTGACCTCATAGGTAGAGGGAATTTGTGATATTAACCTTGTTTTTGTGCGGTAGATTTTAAGGCATCATTTGCAACAATTACAATTTCTACACGACGGTTAGCTGCACGGCCTGCATCAGTGCTGTTATCTGCAATTGGCTCAGAAAAACCTTTACCAATGGTAACTAATCGTGAAGATGGAACACCTTGAGAAACGGCATAAGCTTTAACTGCAGCCGCTCTTCTTTCTGAAAGTCCCATGTTATATTGTTCGGTACCACGGCTATCGGTATGGCCGATAATTTTGATATCTGTATCAGGGTATTGGTTTAATGAAGAAGCTAAACTCTGAATATTGGTTTTCGCTGCGTCTTTTAAAGCAGTTTTATCAAAATCGAATAAAATACCACTATCAAATTTTACGATGATACCTTCACCCTCACGGATCACTTCTGCATTAGGAATAGCTTTTTGGATTTCAGCAGCCTGTCTGTCCATTCTACGGCCAATAAAAGCTCCGGCTGTACCACCTATCGCCCCACCGATTAAAGCACCAACGGCTGTATTACCTGCTTTTTTACCGATTAATGCGCCAACTACACCGCCGGCCGCTGCGCCAATACCAGCACCTTTTTGTGTTTTAGTTAAACTATCACAACTTTGGAATGCCATCGATCCTACGGCTAATCCTATACTTAATGTGGCTATTCTTACTTTTGAAATACTCATGATATGCTAGATTTATAATTTCCACCAATATATTCAAACACAATGCCAAAATTATATAACGCTCGGTTTTCAATACATTTTTACCACTACCCCTGATAAACCGCAATTCTTTTCACAAAAAAAGAGTCCTGATAAATCAGGACCCTTGGCATACATTGTATCAATCTTAGTACAAAACTAAGCGGAGAAATAACTTTCCAGCTCTTTTAATGTGTTTTCGTCTGTTTTAAAATCCTTGATAACCTGCCCTTTTTCTACCAACACGATGCGATTACACACATCGGTAACGTGGTTTAAATCGTGACTAGAGATAAAGGTGGTCATGTTACCCGCCTGTGCCTTTAACAAGTTCTTCAAACGGATCTGTGTAGTTGGATCAAGGTTGGCAAAAGGTTCATCCAAAATCAATATTTCAGGCTTTTGCATCAAGGCAGCAGCAATACCTACTTTTACCTGGTTTCCTTTACTAAAATCGCGGATGTATTTCCCACTGTTCAGGATTTCACCGTTGAAAAACTCACCATATTGGTTAAGGTATGCAGAAACATCGGCAACACTTAAATTGTGTAAACTTCCGATAAAAACAAAATACTCTTCAGGTGTTAAATAATCGATCAGGAAACCTTCATCCAAAAAAGATGCGGTATAATTTTTCCAGTTATCGTTTTGCATTACATTTTCGCCTTTGGATAAAACCTCCCCTGAAGTTGGGCGGATGAGATCTAAAAGCATCCTAAAGAAAGTAGTTTTACCTGCACCGTTATTCCCTACTAAACCAACGGTTTCGCCGGCCGCAATCTGCAGATCTTCGATGTTTACAACGGTTTTATCGCCATAAACTTTTTGTAATTTCTTAACTTCTAAAATCATAATTATTCTCTAAAGCCTTCGGCTATTTTATATCGTTGTTTTTCAAGTCGTTTTGCAATGTAATTTACCCAAAAGCCTCTTAACAAAAGCATGGCTAAACCAAATACACCCACCACGGCCAATCCCCAGTAAGGTTTATTTAATATACCAAATGGCACGTACATGATAATGGGTGTAAGTGCGTAAGGGAACATTAAAAGCCATTGCGTAGCACCGGTTCCCTGGTAGTTAAAACTTGCGGCTTTGGTAATATCTAATCTTTTATAATTTAAGGTAGCCAGATAAAGCACCACCACTGTTCCAAACCCGATGTTATAAAAATAGGCAGCCAAATGCAGCAGCAATAATTTTGGGCTCAAAAACCCATAAAAACTTGCCAACACCGTAATAATGGTACAACCAATAGTGAAAAGCAAAAATTTGGCCTTTATGTAATCTCTAAAATTGATTTTATTGGCCAATATCCCATCAAAGTGGGCACTTTGCCAGGCAAACATAAACTGGCCATAAATAATGATCGAAATACCCGTCATAAATATGGCGCCAAACATCATCTGGCCAAAAGCATCGCTATTGATTGCTTTTTCCTTATAAAAAATAAACCCATAAAAAAGAAAAAAGAAGCCCATAATCACTGCAGAGCGTGGACGTTTATGACGGAGAATTAATTTTAACTCTAAAGCTGCCAGCTCGCCAACTTTTCCAAAGCGGTTAAGGAAAGCATAATCGGTACTGCCCTTTTTCTCTTGTTTACTGCTTAACTCTTCCACGTAAAGGTTTTTACGCAGGAAACCGGAGTTGAAATAAAATATAGCTATCGCCGCAAAGGTAAATGCGAACGCATAATAAGGATGGGCAGCAATGGCACGGAACACAAAATCGGAGCCGGCCATAATTGAAATAACCTTATAATATTCCAAAGCGGCAAATGCTGCAATGATCACCAATCCGATAAAGGTATAAAGTGTATTGGTAATGGACTTTCGCTTAATGTATAACACCAGGTAATTGTTAAAAACCATCATTGAAAATATAGAAACCATATACATAATGGTGGTAACGGCACCTAGTGTGGGGGCTATTTTAATAAAACAGAAGGGCAGAAAAATAAAAAACGGCCAAAGGTTAAATGCCGAAAACAATGCTTTTACATTTAAAAACCTAATGATCTGGCTTCTGGAAATCCTTAAATGCAAATAAGGGATGATGCTTAAGGTCGGGAGCTCCTGAAACTGCAGACGCATGATAAAATCGAATGCGAAATAATAAAGAATGATGCCGTTGAAACTTTTAACTACATCCTGATTTGGGAAAAAATAGGCCAATAAATGAGACATACCTAGTCCGGCTCCTAGTGCCAGCGTAAAAAAGTACAGCATAAAGAAACCCAAAACAATCTGGCCGGCAATACTGCTGCCCCGGTTCCGCGAACGCCAGAAAGATTTTCTTTGATGGCTTAAAAAAGTACTCAGCATATTTAGTTTAGGTGTTTGATTTTAGTCAGTTTATCTATTAGTATACATTAGGTACAAAATGTTACACTAATATTTGTATTTGTCTCTCCAGTTTTGCCTAAGCTTTTCACGCAGTTTATCTTCTGCGGGGTTTTTACCCGGATCGTAGAGTTTTGTGCCACTTAATTCTTCAGGAAAGTATTCCTGTGGCGAAAAATTACCTTCATATCCATGCGAATATTGGTAATCTTTACCATAGCCGATATTTTTCATCAGTTTGGTAGGTGCATTGCGGATGTGTAACGGCACAGGCAGATTACCCGTTTGCTTAACCAAAGCTTGTGCCTTATTAATGGCTTCGTAAGCCGCATTGCTTTTTGGCGAACTGGCCAGATAGGTTACACATTGAGATAAAATAATCCGTGCCTCCGGATAGCCGATTACATTGACAGCCGTGAAACAATTATTCGCCAATAACAGTGCATTTGGATTGGCATTGCCGATATCTTCTGAAGATAAAATCAACAACCTGCGGGCGATAAACAATGGATCTTCTCCACCTTCTATCATCCTGGCCAACCAATAAACTGCCGCATTCGGGTCACTGCCACGGATTGATTTAATGAATGCCGAAATAATATCGTAATGCTGTTCTCCGGCTTTATCATAAAGTGCCAGGTTCTGTTGAGCATGAGCCAGAACATTCTCATTGGTGAGCACAATTTTATCGCCGCCTATACCATTGATGGCAATTTCGAGTACGTTTAATAATTTCCTTGCATCACCACCTGATAAACGGATTAAAGCCTCATGTTCTTTAATCGAAATTTTCTTTTCTATAAGAACAGTGTCTTTTTTAATGGCTGTTTGCAATAAGCCCACCAATTCCTCTTCAGTAAGTGATTTTAAAATGTAAACCTGACAACGGGAAAGCAAAGCGGAAATAACTTCGAAAGATGGATTTTCTGTCGTGGCGCCGATCAAAGTAACCAAGCCCCGCTCTACAGCTCCCAACAAACTATCTTGCTGCGACTTACTGAAACGGTGAATCTCATCAATAAACAAAATAGGCAAACCCAAAAAGCTATCTTTTAACTGCGCGGCACGGTCAATCACCTCACGGATATCTTTCACACCGCTGTTTATGGCACTCAAATTAAAAAAAGGCCGGTCTAAAGCTTGCGAAATAATATAGGCCAATGTGGTTTTACCAACTCCGGGCGGCCCCCAGAAAATCATGGATGGCAGCTGGCCACTTTCAATCGCTTTGCGCAATACGGCACCCTCTCCTACCAAATGCTGCTGGCCAACATATTCATTTAGGTTTTGAGGGCGCATACGTTCGGCTAAAGGAGGTAGGTTTTGCATAATGGTAAATATATAAAAATTGAATATGTTGTTTGCCGATAATTTACCAACCAAACAGGAGCGGCATAAGTTTGCTACAGAGGCATAGATTAATAAAGAGGTAACTTATCAGTAAAAATGTTTCTTCCGCGTTTGTAACGCGGACGATGGAGAGCGGCGATTGTATCGCCAAGTTTTATTTATCTGCATTATAAATGCAAAATCTCAATAATCCTCGTTACAATGAGGACCATTTGAGATAAATTCAGGGCGACGATCGCATATAAAAAGAGCTAAAATCTAATCCTCTATCTTGGAGTGATGCTTGGTATCTTTCATCGTAGCGTATAAAATCAGGGAGATTAAAATACATCCGGTTACATACCAGTAGAAATAACTTTCGTGACCAATATTTTTAAACCAAAGTGCAAAATATTCTGCCGTTCCACCGAAAACAGCAACGGTTAAAGCATAAGGTAAACCCACACCCAAAGCCCTGATTTCAGCGGGGAATAATTCAGCTTTCACTACCGCATTAATACTCGTATAACCGCTGACGATAGTTAATGCTCCAATCATCAATAAAAAGATGATGGTCGTGTTGGTCTCGCCGGCTAAGCCCGTTAAAATAGGATAGGTACATAAGGTACCCAATATCCCAAACCCGATTAAGAGCGGCTTTCTCCCGATTTTATCAGACAGCAAGCCGAATAAAGGCTGCATAATGGCAAAAACCAACAACGAAACGAAGGATAAAGTTGTAGAAGTTTCTTTACTCAGCTGAACCGTGTTAACGAGAAACTTTTGCATATAGGTGCTAAAGGTATAAAAAGCGATGGTTCCGCCCAATGTTAGGCCCACTACGGTAAAAACCTCTTTAGGATACTTTAACAGCATAACCATTCCGCCTTTTTTGCCTTCGGTATTCTTACTTTTAAAAGCAGCCGTTTCATCAATATGCCTACGCAGATACAGTGCAAAAAACGAGAGGACAGCACCTATAAAAAAGGGAATCCGCCAACCCCATGCATGTAGTTCTTCAGGACTAAGCAGCCAGTTCTGGAGGATCAGCTGGATGCCTAAAGCCAGTAATTGTCCGCCGATAAGTGTTACATATTGAAAGCTTGAATAAAATCCACGGTGTTTTTTGGTGGCCATTTCGCTCAGATAGGTAGCGGACGTTCCATATTCGCCGCCGGTACTCAAACCCTGAATCAATCTGGCAAAAACAAGCAATAACGGAGCAGCGATGCCGATCCTTTTGTAGCCAGGAGTTAAACCGATAATTAAAGACCCTATAGCCATAATCAGCACAGAAAGTGTCATGGAACGTTTTCTGCCCAGTTTATCGGCAATACTTCCAAATAACCAGCCACCAATAGGGCGCATTAAAAACCCTACCGCGAAAATTCCAGCTGTGTTTAACAATTGTGCCGTGGGATTGCTGTTCGGGAAAAAGGCAGGAGAAAAATATAATGCAAAAGCCGAGTAGGTGTACCAGTCGTACCATTCAACCAGGTTCCCGACCGAACCACCAAATATAGATTTTAACCGGTATTCTACATCCTTAATTTCGTCTTTTTGTCCTGCTTTTTCCATGGTGTAGACTTATTGAATAAATGAGCAATAGATTGCTTTAGAGAATTTGAATGAGTAATTGCCTAATATGAAACTTAAATTAATAACACTTGTTTATCAAAAATATAATAATTTTATAAGAAAGCGCGAAATCATATCCGCCCTTACCCATTCACTCCTTCATCGTTCAACATTCAATCATTATAACAATGAAAGATAATTTTTCAACCCAATCTGCCGATTATGCCATTTACCGGCCCACTTATCCACAAGCGTTATATGATTATTTGTTTGCCCTGGTAAAAAATAAGGAAACAGCATGGGATTGTGCTACAGGAAATGGCCAGGTTGCACGGGTATTGGCACAGCACTTTGATGCGGTTTATGCCACAGACATTAGCGAAAATCAGTTAAAAAATGCTTTACAGCTGCCCAACATCACTTATAAAGTAGAACCAGCAGAACAAATCTCGGTGGAGAATAATAGTTTCGATTTAATTACGGTGGCGCAGGCCATCCATTGGTTTAATTTCGAAGCGTTTTATGGGGAAGTAAAAAGAACACTAAAGCCAGATGGTCTTTTCGCGGTAATAGGTTACGGTTTAATGGTTATTAATAAAAAAGTAGATGTAGCAGTCCATAAGCTATATGAAGATATTTTGGGAAAATACTGGGATAGTGAACGCCGTTATATTGAAGAAGGTTATAAAACCATTCCATTTCCTTTTGAAGAAATTATTGCACCGCATTTCCAGATCAAAACTACCTGGAATTTTAAACAGTTAATCGGCTATTTGAATACCTGGTCTGCATTACAACATTATAAAAAAGCTAACGAACGCAATCCATTAGAATACATGTTTACCGAACTAAAAGAAGCCTGGGGTGATGACGCAGAAAAGGATGTGCATTTTCCGGTTTTATTGCGGGTTGGCCGATAATCCAGCAATCGTCATTGGGAGGAGGAACGACGAAGCAATCTTTTATGCTAAGTGATTCTATCATAAAGATTGCTTCGTCGGCTGAAAAAGCCTTCTCGCAATGACGGATTTTCTCTTCAGTAGAAAATGAGTATTATTTCAACAACTCCAGTATCCCCAAAACAGTCAGTTTTTTCTGTTCGCCGCTTTGCATATCTTTTAGTGTCAATTCTGCGCTGGCCATTTCATCTCCACCAATTAGAATCACATAAGGAATGTTCTTGGCATCAGCATAAGCCATTTGTTTTTTCAGTTTCGCAGAACTCGGATATAATTCTGCCGAAATCCCTGCATTCCTTAGCTGCTGAACAATCGGCAGGGCATATTTTTCCGCTGCTTCATCGAAATTACTGATCAAAACTTTCGTTCCCACTTCTGCTGAGGCAGGAAAAAGGTTCAATTCTTCCAGTACATCATAAATGCGGTCTGCGCCAAAAGAAACACCTACGCCTGTTAAGCCTTTTAAGCCAAACATACCGGTTAAATCATCATATCTGCCACCGCCACCAATGCTGCCCATGGCCACTTCGTTGGTTTTAACCTCGAAAATACAACCCGTATAATAATTTAATCCACGGGCTAAAGTAATGTCTAATTCTAATTTCGCAGTTAAAGGTAAACCATAAGCAATAAGGCTCTCTACATAGTCAAAAACCTGTTCTATTTCTGCAATACCTTTTAAACCGGTTTCAGATTCGGCTAAAACTTCTTTCAGGCTGGCCAGTTTCTCCTCATTAAAACCTTCTAACAAAATTACCGGACGGAGTTTTTCTAAATCCTGTTCTGTAAAACCTCGTTCTAACAATTCTTTACTTACACCATCTAGGCCGATTTTATCCAGTTTATCAATGGCCACCGTCATATCAATAATCAAATCCGGCTTACCGATAATTTCGGCAATACCTGATAGAATTTTGCGGTTATTAATTTTGATGGTGAAATCCTTTAAGCCCAATTTGCTTAAGGCTTCGTTGTAGATCAGAATAAACTCGGCTTCGTTCAATAAACTTTCCGAACCCACTACATCCACATCACACTGGTAAAATTCACGGTACCTGCCTTTTTGCGGACGATCGGCACGCCATACCGGCTGTACCTGGAAACGCTTAAAAGGTAAAGTAATTTCGTGCTGGTGCATCACCACGTAACGGGCAAAAGGTACAGTTAAATCGTAACGAAGCGCTTTTTCAGAGATATCTGTGAGAACACTTTTGCTTACATTTTTATAAAGTGATATTGCTTCTTGTAGTTTAGTAAACTCTTCATTACTCCCAAATACTACAGAGGCGTGTCCACCTATAGTTGTTTTGTCAGGATTAGAATCATCATTTTCAGCAAGATAACCCTGTGCTTCTTCAAATTCTTTTTTGAGATGACTGATTTTATCTAAAACTTTTTGGCTCAAATACTCTCCACTATTTAATATTTTAAAAATCAGTTTATCGCCTTCATCGCCGTACTTTCCGGTCAGGGTAGACAGGTTTTCGAAACTTGGTGTCTGGATTTCGGCATAACCATATTTCCTGAAAACCGTTTTAATGGTATCGTAAATAAAGTTGCGTTTAACCATTTCAACCGGGGTAAAATCACGGGTACCTTTTGCTAATGAGGGTTTAATAACTGACATAGCCGCAAAAGTACAAAAATGTAAGGTAATGTCTAAACCTCGCAGGTTTTTGAAACCTGTGAGGTTTGAAATGTCATCTCCCCAATACTTCTTTCACCATTTCCCTGTTCGGTTTAGAAACCGGGATTTTATCGCCATTGGTCATCAATAGCGTTCCACCATCTTCTTTTAACCAGCTTTTTACAAATTTGGGATTCACCAGATGACTTTGGTGCGCCCGCACAAAACCTTGCGGTTTAAGCAGATCTGCATATTCTTTCAATGATTTTGAAATCAAAAGCTGCTCTCCTCCGCTAAAAAAGAAGTTGGTATAATTGTTATCCGCCTCGCACCTTATAATTTCATCAGGGTTAGTGTACCTGATTTCGTTCTGTTGGGGCAAAGCAATTCTGCCATTTAATTTAATATATTCTTTCTTATCAGTTTTTTCATCTACCAGCGGGTTTTGATATGCTGATGAAGGAGCAAAATTAATGGCCACCGTATTTGGTGCAACAGGTGAGCTTGTACGGCTCTTTCTGACCAAAAAATAAATCAACATAAAAATGCCGCCAAAAAAGCCAAAAAAAAGTAGACCTACCACCAACAGTAATATCAATTCGGGTACCCCCAATGTAGCACCAAAGACAATATGAATACCATAAGTGAGTATAAAAACAAATCCAAAAAATATTTTATTTTTCATTTCTGGTAGCTTTCGCCTTTTTAATCAAATGTATACATAATAAAACAAAGCCGACCATTACAGCAATAGCTAAAAGTCCAATGATTAGGATCAGAATAATTTCTGGTATCCCAATGGTTGCTGCATAAGCAACTTGTAAGCCAAACGAAATAACAAAAAAGAATAAAAATAATAACTGTTTCATGTTGATTGATTTAAATAGTTAGCGAAAGTAACTGGACACGATACATTTAAAAACCAATCTTGAGCATCGGACAGGTTTTGATGAGAATTAATCAAGAGGCTTTTAGTATTGTTTATTAAACCTCGCAGGTTTTTGAAACCTGTGAGGTTTGAAATGTCATTTCCCCAATACCTCTTTCACCATTTCCCTGTTCGGTTTAGAAACCGGGATTTTATCGCCATTGATCATCAATAGCGTTCCACCATCTTCTTTTAACCAGCTTTTTACAAATTTGGGATTAACCAGATGACTTTGGTGCGCCCGCACAAAGCCTTGCGGTTTAAGCAGATCTGCATATTCTTTCAACGGTTTCGAGATCAGGATTTTATCACCGTTGCTTAAAAAGAAAAACGTATACGTATTATCGGCTACGCAGCGCACAATATCATCAACAGAGACGTATCGGATTTCATGTTGTTGCGGCAGCGCTATTTTAGGAATAGTTGCCTCACTTTTTTTAATCTGGCTCAGCAAAAAATTGAGCTGGTTGCCATCGATTTTGTTTTTGATCCTGATTTTGGCCTTCTCAACTGCAGCTTTCAGCTCTTCGGGATCAACCGGCTTGAGCAGATAATTTTCAGTCTGAGCGGAGCCGAAGACTAATGCATAAGACTTTACCAGAATAGAAAGATCCTTCGTTGCACTACCATTGACGTTATTTTGTAATTACCTATTAATGAGCAGAATGCAGCATCATGCATTTCCGTATAGCTAGGCCATAGCACCGTATCACCGTTCTACTTAAAACCGGCCTAATAAATTTTTCGGACTGCACTGTTCTAGCCATAACACTGGCTTTGAAAGAAAAATTTTCAGCCGGCATTTTTTGTTACTTTTTGATGCCAAAAAGTAAGAGCCCTTCGGCGGCGGTGAGCCGAGGCAAGAATTGTGCGAAGGAAAAAACGTCAATCATATTGATTTTTATATCATAAATTATCCGTCAGGATGACAACTGTTATCCCCCGGCCTTTTTCACCTTATAACCATCCTTTTGCAGAATACCCATCACTTTATCGCGCACATCACCCTGGATCATGATTTCACCATCTTTAACAGAGCCACCTACACCACATTTGGTCTTCAACATTTTGCCCAACACTTCTAAATCTTCTGAACGCCCTCGAAAACCAGTAATTAACGTTACGGCCTTACCTCCACGGTTCTTTTTATCCAGCATCACCCTTAAATCCTGCTGATTGTTTGGCAAAGTAACGGTATCATCAACTTCTTCTTCGTATTCGAACTCCGGATTGGTAGAATACATAATTCCGCCTAGGTCGCTTAAACTATTTTTCTTCGATTTCATGGTTATAAATGTAATATGGGACATGTAAGATGGATGAGGGTCGATTAGTTCACTGGCCATTGGTTCATTTGGGTTAATTGTTTAAATCGGTAATTGACTCCAAACGCTCAACGCTAACCTGGTTCATTGGTTAATGGCTGATCAATCGATCATCTCCGCCAACCGCTTTACGCTTAGCGCTACACTCAAGGAACAATTACCTTTAACGAGAGTGGATTAATAACCGCTTCAATCTCAGCGCCCATCTGTAAAGGCTCCCCATCAACATGCACCGCACCGACCATTTCTCTTATGATTTTAATGTTTTTCCCTTTAATAATCTCGATCATATCAGATGTTTCGGCTTTCCCATTTAACATTACATAACCCAATAATGGTAATTTTATTATGGGGAAAGGTTTAATAATGCAAACATCCAGTAATCCATCTTTTACCGATGCATTTGGTGCGATGTACACATCATTTCCATATTGAGATGAATTGGCAATACTAATAGCAAAGGCTTTCCGGCTATAAGTTTTACCATCAATATCCAGCTGATAAAGTTGCGGCTTATAATTGAAAACTTCCTTAAAGCCCAGTTTTACATAGCCAGATAACCCGCGTTTTTTATCCTTCGAAAAAACAGCACTCAGGTGAGCATCAAATCCCATTCCGGCCAGGTTGAAAAAACATTTTTTATTAAACTCGGCCGTATCAATTTTATCGACCTTAAAGTCATTGATGATGGAGAGCGCGTACCTTAAGTTTTTGGAAATATTCAGAAAGCGGGCAAGGCCATTACCTGATCCCAGCGGCAAAATTCCTAAAATTTTCTGGTGCTTTAATACTTTTGTAGCCACTTCATTTATGGTACCATCGCCACCCGCAGCAACAATTACATCAAAGTTTTTGGTAGCCGCTTCATCTGCCAATTCGCTGGCATGCCCCACATATTCACTAAAAACGAAATTTGGACTAAACTTTTCCTTATTTAAATATTTATCTATAAAATCGGGGATACGCCGTTTCCCTCTCCCACCGGAGATGGGGTTTATGATAAAGAGAATATTGATCTTTGTGTGCAAAGTGTAAGATTGAGTGCACAAAATAATCTATAATTTTTGAAATAAAGAAAATATGCTAATTTTGCCGCAGTAAAAAGTGGATTGATTTGCTATCCCGATACCGCGGGACCGGATTGCAACCACTTAAAAAAATTGCTAATGCCTCCTTTCAATCATTTCAATACCTGTTTCCAAGGGGTTTGGCAATCATAAATTTGTTTATTTATCATTAATTATTTAATAAATGTCATATTTATTTACATCAGAATCTGTTTCTGAAGGTCACCCAGATAAAATCGCCGATCAAATTTCGGATGCATTAATTGACAACTTTTTGGCTTTCGACCCAGAATCAAAAGTAGCTTGCGAAACTTTGGTTACTACGGGTCAGGTTATTTTGGCGGGTGAGGTGAAATCTAAAACATATTTAGATGTACAGCAGATTGCGCGCGATGTAATCAAGAAAATTGGTTACACCAAAAGCGAATACATGTTTGAGGCCAACTCTTGCGGTATTTTATCTGCCATACACGAGCAGTCGCAAGATATCAACCAGGGTGTAGATAGAAACAGTAAAGAAGAACAGGGCGCGGGCGATCAGGGTATGATGTTTGGTTATGCTACAAATGAAACTGAAGATTATATGCCTTTGGCATTAAACCTTTCGCATAAATTATTACAGGAACTTGCTGTTTTACGTCGCGAAAATAATGAAATCACTTATTTACGCCCGGATGCTAAAAGTCAGGTGACTTTAGAATACGATGATAACAACAAACCTGTTCGCATTGATGCGATTGTAATTTCTACACAACATGATGATTTTGATGAAGAAGCCGGCATGCTGGCCAAAATCAAAACTGACCTGGTTAATATTTTAATCCCTCGCATCATCAAAAACAATCCGCAGTATGCGCATTTATTTAATGATCAGATTGAGTACCATATTAACCCAACCGGTAAATTTGTAATCGGCGGTCCGCATGGCGATACGGGTTTAACCGGTAGAAAAATTATTGTTGACACTTACGGAGGAAAAGGTGCGCACGGTGGTGGTGCTTTCTCTGGTAAAGATCCAAGTAAAGTAGATAGAAGTGCGGCTTATGCTACCCGTCACATCGCTAAAAATTTAGTGGCTGCCGGCATTGCTGATGAAATTTTGGTTCAGGTATCATACGCAATCGGTGTGGCTAAACCAATGGGTATTTACATCAATACTTATGGAACAGGTAAAGTAGGTAAAACGGATGGAGAGATTGCTAAAATTGTAGAATCGATTTTTGATATGCGCCCTTACTTTATTGAGCAACGTTTAAAATTAAGAAACCCAATTTATAGCGAAACTGCTGCTTACGGACACATGGGCCGTACACCAGAAACAGTGACCAAAACTTTCAGAACGCCAAACGGCGAAGAAAAAACCGTATCAGTTGAGTTGTTTACCTGGGAGAAATTAGATTACGTAGATCAGGTTAAAGCTGCTTTCGGAATTTAATTCTTCGAATTAAATTATATAAAGAGGCGTTTTGCAATATGGCAGAACGCCTTTTTGTTTTCATGTTTGGCGGCCCATCAAGCAGTAGAAAAACCACTATGTTTTTTTTTGAAAAGCAAGGTTCTGCACATAATCGGTTCCGAAAGTCCTGCCATCCGCTTTATCCCGACTTTACGTCCTACCGTGTGGACACAATTAATTACGGTATTTTTCTTCCGCTCTATGCCGCGGGGCATGATACTTTGGAGCGCCAAAGTACCCAAAGCGCTTCGTCAATCCAGCAATGAGCCTTTTGCACAATTCCATGCACATCAAAAAAAACAGCGACACTTCGTTTTGTGTTCAATTTTTTTAGAAAATTTAAATCCATCCTCATGAACACAAAACCACTGCGTTTCAGGTTTGCTAGTGCAAGTTTATCTGGACTGCTACTGTTTTTTTGATTTCCCGGCTCCTGGGATTGACAGCGTCCTTAGCTAAAATCCGTGCTTTATTAAAGTTGGTTAGCAAAACCCCTATACAATTCTTAAAAAAGATGTGTCCACACTATAGGACTTTACGTCGGGATACCCGCTCCTGTCAGGTTTGGTTAAGTTAAGCAGGTGTTTGTGTCGGATGGTAATATCCAACACCACAAATAATACTTGCAAAAAACTGACTTATCCAAACCTGATTGAAGCGGTAGCTCCCGATTTTTTTCTAATCGGGACTACAAGCAAAAAGCAGGACGGACATTAAAAAAAGCTACTGCAACTGCTTTCCAAAAAACAACAAGCAATCTTTAACTTTTTATCTTTACTATGAAGATCTTGTGTCGGATGGTAACATCCAACACCACAAATAATACTTGCAAAAAACTGACTTATCCAAACCTGATTGAAGCGGGTAGCTCCCGATTTTTTTCTAATCGGGACTACAAGCAAAAAGCAGGACGGACATTAAAAAGATTCACTGCAATTGCTTTCCAAAAACCAACAAACAATATTTAACTTTTTCTCTTTACTATGCCGATTTTGTGTCGGATGGTAACATCCAAACACCACAAATATCCAAAACTACACTAAAACATTAAAGTCCATTATTTTTCATAAACAATAACTCTTTATCTTCGAAATGCTCATCATCTATGCTGTATGATTTAATATCTGCGATTTTCATCTCATCAACTGCATCAACAAAATTTTGGAATCTGGCAGTTTTGCCTGGTTTGATGATTACGATCATATGCTTCGATGGATTGTTCTGATGGGTAGCTGCAACCAATAACTTATTCGCCATAATTTCTTTTTGTAAATCTGCAACAGGCATTACTTTCATATTGGCCTTTTCAATAGTACCCATGTAAGAAATGGCCCTATTATCTTTACCCAATATAATAGTCATGGTGCGCGATTCGGGAAAATTTGCTTTGATATTAATATCCGTTTTATCTGGCTTAGCAATATCGGCAGCATTTAACTGGCTCAGCGTTGTGGTGAGCATAAAAAATGTGGTCAATAAAAACATGAGATCTACCATTGCAGTAAGATCTACCCTTGGTGTTACTTTTTTTGTTCTTCCTTTTGCAGCCTTGCCGCTTTGAGATTCATTTAGCGTTGCCATATGATTTAGGTTTTTTAATAATGATGACAAGGCTCGCCAAATTGCATAAAAAAAGCGGCTAAAAATTTAACCGCTTGAGAAAGGTCAGTAATGACCGATTTTTTAACGCAAATTATTTCACCGCTTCTATTACACCACAGCCCACCCGTGGTCCGGAGTTACCCGTTGGTTGCGTGGTATAATCATCCGTACCGCCATGCACGATAATTCCCCTTCCAATAATATTTTTAATATCGCCATCTTTAACACTCCATCTATCTGTAGTAACCGAAAGTGTGGCATGGCCTTTACCATCTAACTTGATGTTGCCGATATCGCCACTATGGTACGCTGCCGATCCCCATTTGCCATGGGCTTCTTTTGTTGGGTTCCAGTGACCATGAGTATTTTCGCCCATATTGCCGCAATCACCATGTTCATGAAAATGTACCGCCACGTTGCTATCTGCACGTGCTGCAAAATTCATTTCAATATCCATCTTAATTTTTCCATCGCTCAATTGATAAAACTTTGCCGTTCCAATGGTTTTCGTATTGTCTGCCGTTTCAGTCAAAGTGGCCTGAGCAATTTCTTTATCGGTTTTGGTACAAGCACTTACAACCGCAATACCAGCAATTGCTAAGCTTAAAAAGTATTTTTTCATATGATTAGATTTTAGTTTAATGAAGAACAGACAGGCAATCATTTAGTTTGGTTTAAAAAGAATGATGGCAAAACCATTTTGCACGCCACTTGTTTAATCACTATAAAATAGTACAACTATGGAACAGCCAAATGAAATGAACACTTTAAGTCAAATTTTGGAAAAATTGAGGCTGAAAGGAAAAGATAACGAATTAAAAATGTCTGATCACGGTAAGATGCAAAGTAAATCACTCGGAAAAATTTATAAACCCGAAGATTTGACAATTGTTAAAACTTATCGTTTTGAAGGAGATTCTGACCCTGCCGACAATTCAGTATTATATCTGATAGAGGATAGAGAAAAAAATATTGGGTATGTACTGGATGCTTACGGAACATATTCGGATAATGAGGGGCCGGCATTTGACGATTTTTTAAAGAAAATTCCTACTGAAAACCGGGATGAACAGGAACTGTTCTGTTGATAAAATTCAGCTTATAATCGAAGGAGAAGCAGCGTAATCTGATTCTCCTTTTTTCATTTTAGACCTCCGGCAGTTTATAATTCCCTAATTTTGCGCCTCATTTACACATCCCTGGATGAAAAGCAAAATCAATATTCCGCCGGTACCTGCTGTTTTACTGTCTATCATCAGTGTACAATGTGGGGCGGCAATTGCAAAAGGCCTTTTTCCGCAAATTGGAGCTGCTGCAACCGCATCTTTACGCATTGGTTTATCAGCATTAATCTTACTGCTTGCCTTTAGGCCAAACCTCTATCAATTAAATGCGAAACAATGGAAATACGTGATCCTGTATGGCGTTTGTTTAGGAGTAATGAATATGGTTTTTTACATGGCCATAGCACGAATCCCGATCGGTTTGGGAGTAACTTTAGAGTTTGTTGGTCCGCTTGGGGTTGCCATTTTCGGTTCAAAAAAACCTATTGATTTTCTTTGGGTGGTACTTGCTGCCACTGGCATCATATTAATTACCCCATTTACGGGTACCGGACTCAATTTAACCGGCGTACTGCTGGCACTTTTGGCTGGTGTTTTCTGGGCTGGTTATATTATTTTAGGTGGTAGAATTTCCAAAATGATGAAAGGAGGCGATGCCGTTGCTATCGGGATGTTATTTGCTACCCTGGTCATTTTGCCTTTCGGCATTTATGGCGGTGGCTTGAGCACGCTGAATCCTAAATTAATGGGATTGGGAGCGGCACTTGCACTACTTTCAAGCGCCATACCCTTCACCTTAGAAATGAAAGCATTTAAGCAGCTTCCGCCTCGTACTTTTAGTATTTTAATGAGTCTTGAACCTGCTATGGCCTCTTTAGCAGCGCTGGTATTTTTACAGGAATACCTCAGCTTAAAAGAGTGTTTTGCTGTTGCTTTTGTTGTAATTGCTTCCGTAGGCTCTTCCTTAACTACTAAGTATAGTAAAGGATAATCAGGCTAACTTTTCTGTTTTATAGATCACAATCTCATCGGTTAACCGACTGGCTTGCGCGACAAAACCTAAGAGGTAAGGCTGCTTATTATGCAGATCCAAACCTGCCTGGTCTTTCCATTCCTCCTGAAAAATAAACGTATTAGTATCTCCTGCCTCATGCAGATCGTACTGAATGCAGGCTTCCTCGGTACGCGAATTTGCAACCATATTCAGCAGCATGGCTCTTAGTTCATCCACGGTTTCTTTTTTGCTTTTAACTATCGCTGTTAAATAAATGCTCATATATTACTGTATTTAAAAAATCTGATTTAAATGTTCCTGATACAATTTAAGTGCAGTCCTAATATCTGCATTCTTTTCTACATCATGAAAATGAATTCCTGGTATTTGTTCCATCCCGGTAAAGGCATTCATCCTGTGGAAACCGAACAAGACACCATTATCCACACTGGTTTCCTTAAAAAATTCTCCGGGCAAGGTAAATGCTTCTTTGGGCGCATTCCATGATGATGTAACCATGTATTTCCGACCATGCAACATGCCACCTGTACCATAATTCCGGGTTGGATGATCAGCTTTCCGCCCATCGCTAATATAAATCCCATTTTTGTGCCCTTCAGTAAATACCACATCAATGTACTTTTTAAATCCATGCGGCAACTGGAACCACCAGATCGGGGTGTGATAAATTACAATGTCTGCCCAAACATACTTCGCTACTTCTTCTTTCGGATTATACTCATTATTGATATTGGTTGTTTTGATTTCAAATCCCTCTTGTAAAGAGAAGAAATCTGCAGTAGCCTTGGCTATTGTTTCGTTAAATCTGCCACCGGAATGACCAAATTTTTGTCCGCCGTTGATGATGAATATTTTTGTCATTTTGTATTTGCTATTTACTGACACAAAATTATCGCAATATAAAGTATCATTAAAATAAGTTAATTTATACCTTTGTATCATAATTATAATAGTTTGGTTTTGGTTAATTTAGAGTGGTACAGAAGTTTTAAGGCGGTTTATAAAACAGGAACCTTAACCGGTGCAGCAGAGAATCTGTTTATTTCTCAGCCTGGGGTAAGTTTACACTTAAGCTCTTTAGAAAGCTACGTGGGCTATAAACTGTTCGAGCGAACGGGCAGGAAAATGATTCCCACGGAAAAGGGAAAAGTACTATACAATTTTATTGTAGAACCTTTAACCAAACTGGAAGATGCAGAAAAACATTTCCAGAAAAGCACGGAGAAACATACTCCAACCATCAGCGTGGGCATGTGTTTCGAAACTTTTCAGATTACGCTTGAGCAATATATTTCTACGCTTCCGTTTAATGTTATTATCCGTTTTGGAGAATATCCAGAGATGTTAGACCAGTTGGATAAAGGTATTTTAGACCTTATTATCACCCCACACAAAGGCAATTCGCCAAATGTAGAACATGAAGCCTTTTCTTCAGAAACCATTGTTTTAGTAGGTGGAACAGAAACCGATGTACAGGCTTTTGATGCGTTGGTTAAAAAGAAAAATCTCTCAGGAATGGAGACCTGGTTAAAACAGCAAAAATGGTATGGTACTGCTGGAGACATGGAACACCTGTTACGTTTTTGGCAACTTAACTTTGGCAAGCACGCCGATTTCCGTCCAAACTACATTGTACCTAATCTTAATTCGATCGTCCGCTGCCTGTCAGCGGGGAAAGGCCTGGCCATTATCCCCGACTTTCTTTGCAAAAAAGAAGTTGAGGATGAAAAAATAAAGGTAATCTGGGAAGGTACATCCAAACTCACCAACACTTTGTACTTTGGTTGTAGAAAAAACACCCAATATGCATCAGAAATTCATTTAATCAAAAACCTTTTTAAAGAGGTTATGGTTAGTATATAATCTACATTGGAAAATCCTGCTTAGGTTTTGTTTATTTTGAAACTTAAGTAAATAATTATTTTAGATCACGCCGTAAAAATCCAGAATGAGCCAGTCCAGTCCTTTTTTAAGTAATGATCAATTAATAGAAGTTTTTAATTATACCCATACCGCAACCGCAGTTCATGTAGGAGAAACGGCCATTATACAGACTGCAAATGACGCGATGCTCAGAATTTGGGGCAAAGACAGAAATGTAATCGGAAAATCGCTTGAAGATGCCCTGCCTGAGTTAAAAGGACAGCCTTTTATTGAGATGTTCAGGAAGGTTTGGCTGGAAGGCCTTGTTATTTCAGGAAAGGATACAGCAGCAGACCTGATTATTGACGGGGAGCTAAAGACCTTTTATTTTGATTTTGAATACCGGGCAATCAAAAACGATGAAGGCAAAACCATCTGTATTTTACATACGGCGGTTGATGTAAGCGAGCGCGTATTAAGGCGTGAGGCTATAGAAAGGGAGCAGCAGAAAGATGAGGCTTTACAGCGGGAACAGGTACTAAATGAGGAACTAGCGGCCACAGTAGAAGAACTTGCAGCTACCAATGAAGAACTGGTGGCCACAAACGAAGAATTACAGGAAACACAGGAAACATTACATGTGTTAAATAACGAACTGGAATTAAGGGTTGCAGAAAGGTTTAACCAGCTGTCTGAAAGTGAAAAACGCTTCAAAACCATGGCAGAGGGAACTGACATTTTCATTACTGTTGGCGACGAGTTTGGAAATGCGATTTATTTTAATAAACCGTGGACAAACTTAACGGGCAGATCAATGGATGCCCTGCTCGCTTTCGGCTGGGCTGACCTGATCCATCCCGAAGATCGGGATCGGTATCTGGATATTTACCTTTCAGCCCTTCGCGATAAAAAGCCGTTTACCGGAGAGTTTAGGGTCCTGACTCAAAAAGGCGATTACCGATGGCTGCTTACCAGTGGTCCACCACGTTTCCACGCCGATGGATCTTTTGCAGGTTATATCAGTTCGTGTATTGATATTACAGAAAGAAAATTAATTGAACTGGAGCGCTTAAATTTGAATAAACTCATCGAAGCCAGTTCAGAATTTATCGCTTTGATCGGCTTGGATATGTCTATCCAATACTTAAATCCTGCAGGATTAAGAAAGTTAGGTTGGGCAAACATTACCAACCGAAATATGCTGGAGGTTATTTTCCCTGCTGACAGACCCACAGCTGAAGAGCTTTTATCGGGAGTTTTACAAGGCATTGATTTTAAACAGGAAATCCGCTTCTGGAACGAAATAACAGGAAATCCTTTTTGGATTGAATGGAGTGGTTTTGCCATAAAAGATCAGGAAACAGGTCAAATAACGGCGATTGCTACGGTAAGTCCGGATATTACCGAACGAAAACTCCATCAGGAAGAGCTGCAGGATATCAACATCGAAATGGCAGCGGCAAATGAGGAATTGGCAGCAACCAATGAAGAGCTCGCACAAACACATGAAGACCTGATTCAATATACCCAAAAGTTAGCCGATAGCGAGGAACGGTTGCTTCAAGCCATTGATACCGGAAAAATGGGTACCTGGAGCATCGATCCTAAAACACTCGAAATTACGGTATCGGGATTTGTGAAAAGCCTGCTCGGCCTACCACTTGACGAGCCTGCTAAAACGAGCGACATTATGAGCGCAGTCCATGCCGACTATCATAATGAATTGAAAAAGTCTTTTGCAAATGCATTAAACACTCATTCTTCAAGCGACAATGAATATCCGATAACCAATTTAACTACAGGCGAAGAAAAATGGATTAGGACAACAGGAAGGGTATTTGTAGATCAGCATGGCCATATAACAGAATATTCTGGACTCTTTATCGATATCACGGAGCAAAAATTAGATGAAATCAGAAAGAATGATTTCATCGGAATGGTTAGTCATGAACTAAAAACTCCATTAACAGCCATTAACGGCTTTGTACAGGTTTTGCAACGCAAGGCTAAAAAAGATGAAGACAATTATGCGATAGTGGCTTTGGAAAAAACCAACAGCCAGATCAGAAAAATGACAACCATGATCAACGGCTTCTTGAATGTATCGCGCTTGGAATCCAGCAAACTACTGATCGAAAAAACAAACTTCAATTTAGATGACCTGCTGAAAGAAACCATTGAGGAAACTTATATTTCACAATCTTCTCATCAGATTATCTTACACCCTACCTGTGGGGTCGACATTTATGCAGATAGGGATAAAATCGGCAACGTAATTTCCAACCTGATCAGTAACGGGATAAAATATTCCGACAATGGAACATCTATCGAAATAAGCTGTAATTTAAGTGACACAGAGGTTGAAGTTCAGATTAAAGATGAAGGCATCGGGATAAGACCTGAAGACATTGAAAAACTTTTTGAACGTTATTACCGGGTACAGGGCAATCACACCATTTCGGGTTTTGGTATTGGGCTTTACCTCAGTGCAGAAATTGTAGAGAGGCATGGTGGCAGAATATGGGCTGAAAGTGAAGAAGGTAAGGGTTCGGTTTTCCATTTTACTTTGCCATTGAGTTAATTTTTACAACTTTTTTACCACAAAGTACATCGAGTTTTTCACGGAGTGAGTTAAGTTTTTTCTAAAAAATGGTTTTAGTTTGTCATTCTGAGTGAAACGAAGAATCTTTCTTCAAGCATAAAGGATTCTTCACTGCGTTCAGAATGACATGGTGTATTTCTTGCCGACAAAAATTTAACAGATTTCTAACCCGTTGAAAATCTCTTCATCAACCAGATTTGGCAGCGTAATCTTTAAATCTGCTGTACGTGCCATTTCGCGTTCTATGGCAAACCTGGCTTCTTTATTACGGGCCCAGCTCCTTCTGGCAATTCCATTGTTTACATCGTAAAAGAGCATGTTCTGCAATTTTTCGGCAGCCTGTTCAGTTCCATCCAATACCAACCCAAAACCACCGTTTATTACCTCGCCCCAGCCAACACCCCCGCCATTATGGATCGAAACCCAGGTGGCACCCCTAAAGCTGTCGCCAATCACGTTATGAATGGCCATATCGGCCGTAAACCTGCTTCCGTCGTAAATATTGCTGGTTTCGCGAAAAGGCGAATCCGTTCCGCTTACATCGTGATGATCTCTTCCCAAAATTACGGGCGCCGATAATTTACCTGTTTTAATGGCCTCATTAAATCTCAACGCAATTTTTGCCCTGCCTTCAGCATCGGCATATAAAATTCGGGCTTTTGAACCGACTACTAACCTGTTTGCTTTGGCGGCAGTAATCCAGTTAATATTATCCTGCAATTGTTGTTGTATTTCTTCCGGAGCATTTCGCTTTAGCTCTTCCATTACTTCTTGAGCCATACGGTCAGTTAAATCCAGATCCTTTTCATTTCCTGAAGTACAAACCCATCTAAACGGGCCAAAACCATAATCGAAACAAAGGGGGCCTAAAATATCTTCTACATAGGACGGATACCTGAAATCTATACCATTTGGAGCCATTACATCGGCACCTGCCCTACTGCACTCCAACAAAAAGGCATTTCCATAGTCAAAAAAATAAGTTCCTTTAGCTGTATGGTTGTTAATGCTTTTTGCCTGTCTTTTCAACGATTCCTGTACATAAACTCTAAATTGATCCGGCGTTTCAGCCATCATTTCATTAGCCTTGGTAAAGTTTAAACCTACCGGATAATAACCCCCGGCATATGGATTATGCAGCGAAGTTTGGTCAGAACCGATTGCAACTTCAATATTTTCCTGCTCAAAGCGTTCCCAAACATCCACTACATTACCAATATAAGCCAATGAAACCACTTGTTTTTCGTTTTGGGCCAGTAGAACCCTTTTCACCAGTTCATCCAAATGTTCAAAAAGCTCATCTACCCAGCCTTGTTGATGCCTTTTAATTGCGGCCTTTGGGTTTACTTCGGCACACACCGTTATACAACCAACAATATTCCCAGCTTTGGTCTGGGCTCCGCTCATGCCGCCCAAACCGGCCGTTAAATAAATTTTACCTGCCACCTCTCTTCCAAAAAACCCCTGTTTACGGAAAGCATTCATTAGGGTAATGGCCGTACCATGTACAATACCCTGAGGACCGATATACATATATGAACCTGCAGTCATTTGACCATATTGTGTAACCCCCAAGGCATTAAACTTTTCAAAATCTTCCGGCGAGGAATAATTAGGAATCATCATGCCATTCGTCACCACAACGCGGGGCGCCGCGGCATTAGAGGGAAATAACCCCTGCGGATGTCCACTGTAGATATTAAGCGTTTGCTGATCGGTCATGGTAGCGAGGTACTGCATGGTTAAAAGATATTGGGCCCAATTTTGGAACACGCTACCATTCCCCCCATAAGTAATCAACTCTTCAGGATGCTGCGCTATTGCCGGATCTAAGTTATTCTGGATCATAAGCATAATTGCGGCTGCATGTAGTGTACGGCAGGGATATTCGCTTATTGGCCTGGCGTAAATGGCATAATCGGGCATAAAACGATACATATAAATGTGCCCGTAACTTTCCAGCTCGCCCAAAAACTCCTGTGCCAGTTCCAGATGCCATGCCTCTGGAAAATAACGTAAAGCATTTTTAATGCTTAGCTTTTTCTCTTCAGTATTTAAGACAGCTCTCCTTACAGGAGCATGGTTTAATACCGGATTCCGGTTCTTTTTTGCTGGCAATGTAGCAGGAATACCAGCTAATAGCTGTGCTTTAAAATCCATAATCTGAAAATTAAATTGTTAATTCAATGTAGATGCGGCTTGATTGGCAATGGCTACAATTTTACCCTTCTGCACCATTTCGATGGCATTTTCCATCCTATCATACATGATTTGGTCTTCTTCAAAATGATCAATTTCAGTACGCACGAAATCATGTACCGCAGCCAATATTTTACCTGGCTTTAATGGATGGTGGTAGTCAACAGCCTGTGCAGCACAAAATAATTCTATACCCAAAATTTTCTCTACGTTCTCGATCACCTGAAGCGCTTTACGTCCGCTGATCGAACCCATACTCACGTGATCCTCCTGACCTAAAGAAGTTGGGATGCTATCCGCACTGGCCGGAAAACAGAGACCTTTATTCTCGCTGGCCAAAGCTGCGGAAGTATATTGGACAATCATAAAACCAGAATTTAATCCGGTCTCTTTCATCAGCAATTTCGGCACACCGGGAGTATTTCCCTCAAGCGAGAGATAAATTCTCCGGTCGCTGATATTTCCGATTTCGGCAGCTGCTAAACAAGCATAATCAAGGGGCAAAGCCAGTGGCTGACCGTGAAAATTACCTCCGCTGATGGTTAAATCATCATCAAATATCACGGGGTTATCGGTTACCGAATTCAGTTCGATTTCTAAAGCTTCCTTTAAATGTAACCAGGCCGTTCTGGAAGCACCGTGTACCTGCGGAATGCATCTTAAAGAATACGGATCCTGTACTTTAGCACAGTCGGCATGTGATTTCATAATTTCAGAACCCTCCAGGAGTTTGCGCACCTGTTCTGCCACCGAAATATTTGCAGGATATGGCCTCAGCTCATGGAGCTCTGCATGAAAAGGTTTTTGTGACCCCTGTAAGCCCTCAATCATCATTGCCGCTATAATATCTGCTGATGCCAGCACATTCTCTAAACGTTGCACTACTTTAACGGCATGCGCAGCAATAAACTGTGTACCATTAATTAAAGCCAGGCCTTCTTTGGGTCCTAATTGTAAAGGCTGCACCTGGTGTTCTTTTAAAAGTTCAGCTGTAGCTATAGTTTCTCCTTTATAGTGAACCTTACCCAAACCAATCAAAGGTAAAAAGAGATGAGAAAGGGGAGCAAGATCGCCCGAAGCACCAACAGAGCCTTGTTTGGGAACCAGAGGTGTTGCACCGGTTTCCAGAAACCAGATCATTCGTTCAAGCGTTTCGATCTTAATGCCCGAATAACCTTGAGCCAGTGCTTGTAATTTTAATACCAGCATTAGCTTTGATATTTCATCATCTATCGGTTCACCAACACCCACAGCGTGGCTTTTCAGGATATTTTCCTGTAGCTTTCGCGTATCAACAGCCGAGATCATGGAAGTACAAAGCGGACCAAAACCTGTATTGATACCATAAACAGCCTGCCCGGAACCCGCAATCCGCTCCACCACTTCGCTGCTTTTAAGCACTTTCTCCTTTGTGCTTTCGCTTAATATGCCTCTCACTTCACCCTTACTGATGGATAAAGCCAATTTAGCAGTTAAATGGTCGGTTCCGTAATTAAAAATCTCTTGTTGGGTCATAACGATGAAGGCTTTAAACAAAAATAAGCGCTATATTTGATACCTATAAATACCAATTACATCATCATGTAATAACCATGAGTTATCAGATAGAGCTTAGGCATTTGAAATATTTTCAGGTTTTGGCTGAGGAACTGAAGTTTAGGAAGGCTGCAGACCGCTTATTTATTTCGCAGCCTGGACTAAGCCGGCAGATTAAGCAAATGGAGGAGATTTTTAATGCACCTCTATTTGACCGGAACAAGAAAAAAGTCGCACTAACAGAAGCAGGCCTTTACCTTAAAGATGAAGTAGACTTTATCTTCAGCCATATCGAAAACATCAAAAAACAGGTCAGTAATATTAATGAGGGTAAACAGGGCGAACTCCGCATTGGATTTTTGGGTTCTGCAGCACAAAAAATTGTACCTGAAGTGATATTTAAACTGAACAAAGTTTTTCCGGAAATCAGCACCAATCTGGATGAAATGCCCAATAAGTTACAGATCGAATTACTGGAAAAAGATATGCTCGACATCGGTTTTGTAAGAATGCAGCAGTTTAATCCTGGCATTTCTAAACAAATGATCCATCAGGATACCTTTTCGCTGGTATTGCCTAAAAGTCAACCGATGAAAAAGGCCAGTTACGAAGCGGTAAAAAATCTGGGCGACGAACCCTTTATCTTTTTCTCGAGCGATGACAGTCCTTTTTATTACGACTTAATGATGAGCATTTGTGAGGATCATGGTTTTAAACCCAAAACTTATCATAAATCCGTTAATGCGTTAACGATTTTTAAACTGGTAGAGGAAGGCTTAGGTATTGCCATTGTACCCACCGGCTTACAATATGGTTACCAGGAAAATGTAAATTTTGTAGAACTTACCCATATTCCGCAGCGAACGGAACTGTATATGATCTGGAAGGAATCTAACCGGAATCCTGCGTTAAAAAATGTGATTAAATTGCTGTTGAAAGATAATACTTAGCCATTTCTCATCAATATCTTATGCTTCAACATTACTCTTTTCAAACCTAAGCCTTCCCTACTATAAACAAGTTTCGTTTGCTTAAAGTGACCACCCTCATCTTCAGTCATCCATATAAAACTATTGTCTAAATCCAGATCTTTGGTTTCAATGAGCGTAGGAAGGTACGGCTTTAATAAGCTGAACATTAGGGTAATGATTTCGTTTTCATAAACCCGGTAAATTCTAAACTTTTCTGTATTAAAAACTAAAAATATTTGAAATAACATTTGATAAAACCAGGATTTCCTGGTTAGTTCATATTGTACTGGCTTATTAAAGTAAGTAAATAGTTTATGCTTATTAAAACTTCGATTATAGAAAATAATGATGTCATCAATTGAATCAATAGCAATTTTTTCCTTTAAAAAGAATGTTTGAATAATCAGCTCGTTATTTTCTAAATAGATTTTATAAAACATATTTTACAATATAAATTATCTTATTAAAAGTGCTTCCAAAGTCTTATTATTTAAGTTCGATACCGGAAATAAAAAGTTAGGGCCTATTTTAAGAAAAAGATAAAAACAACCTTTCTTTTATCATCTGATAATTTCGAGTTTATTGGTACCTGCTGGTCTGTGAAGATAAAAGGTGTGAGATTTTGGCACCATATTTTTAGCAGTCTTAGAAATCAGCGGAGCATATCCGAATGTAAGTGTATCTGCACATACCAAAGTTACCACTCTCCCATCTCCAAAAAATTTTAATTCTGCTTTTGTACAGGGGTATATAAAATTTCTTTTTTCAGCAGCATAATCAATCATATTCTTGGTAAGCTGATTTTCAATCTCTTTGTCCCAGGGTTTTGATGCTGCTTCTTCATCAATTGCAGTTCTTACTAATGAAAGAGATTTATTTCTATTACCCTCTTCCAATACCTTTTTGTAATTGTTATAAAATTCATCAACTTCTTTACGAAGGTTGGGATCGTTATTTAACTTTTTACTTTTGCTCCAGCCCACAATTTTCCAGTTAACATCTTTCTCATCAACTACGAACGACGTTTTATACGCTGTATATGGCAAGGGCTTATCTAACCTGGGTGTTTGATAGGTTAATGTTTCCCATTTATATTCTTTTCCTTTGCCTCTAGCATTTAACTGATCGAGCATCGTCATGGGCTCTTTGTTTTTTGTGATTTCTATTTTAACAAAAGCGTTTTTAGATAGCTTTGGAGCAAAATGATTTTCATCTTTCTTTACAGGGAACATTATTATGGTTACTTCCTGTTTTCCCGGCTTCAAGATATACTGATTGAGATCTACCGTTAAACCAGATCTTTCGCCTAATCCAAAATAAGTAACTATAGGCATGTCATTCAACAATATTTCATACGAACAGTCTAAATGCTCATGCTTTAATTTAAACAAAACACCTTCCTTTTGATAATCTGTTTTTCCTGCGATTTTATTTTCGGCTGCTGTATCTTTTTTATCCTGTGCACAAGATGGTAAACTTAAACAAACTCCTAGTGCAATCAATTTTATCAACCTATCTGTCATTTCCTTTATTAAAATTTAATTAAGCCGTCTTCTTATTTGGATTTACACATCTAATCCACAAACCATGCACCAAATATATCTGATTGGTTTTCCTAAGTAATTATTTAGCAGTTTTTCTTTTAGACCTATAAATTATTTTAGTTAAAGGGCCCATAATACTTAGATAGAGAAAAGAAAGATTAAAGGCTAAACAGATTATGATTAATGCATCGGCTTTTTTCTGTAGTAGAACTGAAATAAGATACAAAAAAGCTGAGATTGGGATGGTTAATATGAATGCGAACAAAGACCTGACAAACTGAGTCCTGGCATGATCAAAAGCATTTACGAAATCGTAGTACAAGCCCGTTATATTTAAACCAATAAAAATAACAGCCATCATCAATAAACCAAAGCTTTCAATAATATGCTGGTTGGCCACCGTAATGATCTCAAATACACCAGCGATTGAATCTTGTAATATTAATAAAGGTATCCCAAAAACGGCAAGTAGCATACCAACATAAACGATCCAGAAAAATGATTTTTTAGAGGTCGTTTCAGTACCACGCTGCTTATAGCTTTGAGCAATCGTTTTTTTAAAACGTGAAGGCCTGAAACTATATAAAACAATAAGGAAAAAATAAAATTCAAGCTGGAAAATGGTCAGCTGATAACCATCGTTGGTATTTCTTACCAGGGCTTTATTAGGGGCCTGGCTAATGAAGGAATAGAATAATGAGCAAACAGCATAAAGCCTAAAAAGCAGGAAATAGCAAAGTAAGACAATTGAACTTCTTTTGACGATCATGCTTTTAATAAATACAGATATCAAATTTACACCATTTACATGCTATAAGCATCGACCTGATAGATCTTTTTCGAAGTCATTTGCTCTTCGTAAAATTTACCATTTCAGGGAGGTAAAGCCTGTATATATCTTGATGTTAGTAAGTGATTGTTTCATAATTCTTAATTCACATATACATTTACCAATCAATTTCTTTTCTAGGTTTGTATTTGGAATGTCGCAATCCAAAAAGATAAAAATGAAGTTAATTTATGCGTTAATACAAATTATCTATCGGATAATTTCAAAAGAATTTTTGCCTTTAGGCAGATGAATGTAGAAAGGAAACCCAAATTCTTCATTCGTCTCCTTTGATGGAACGGCATATTTAATTCTATCAGCCACTTCAACTTCTTTAAATTTTAGTTTTCCGTCGGCGCCTTTTATTTGCTTGCGAGAGGCCCAAGTACAGGCTTTTAAACTTTCTTTTTCAAGTGTTCCTGTGTGCCCTGATCGTATTGGCGTCATTGTTACCTTTATCTTTATATCTGGCTGAACTACCATTCGCAACAACGAAATCACGTATATAGCTTTTGGAATTTCAACGAATTTATATTCATCAAATTTATTTTGCCCCAATTTATTGTATGGGTTTGTTTCAGAATTAACCCCAAGCAAGAAAATCGGTTTCGTACCCAAAATTCTGCTCCATCTGTAATATCTTTTACACTGTAACAAACATCTAGTACCGCATATCTAGCCAATTTTGATTTTTCATCATTTTTATCTGGTAGCTCTTTCTTATTTGGTACGGAAGAGTAACCGGAAGCAAGTAGTGAACGTCATGTTTTTTTGGTGGAAACAGCCCTATTGCGACTAGTAAAGGCTACCACATGAGCACTTTTATATCAGCATTGTTCACCACTAAGATTTTAAACTGTTTTTGGAAAAGACTTATACTGAAACCGAAAATCTAAAAATGCCAGGCATAGAAAATAAAATCCAGAGAAATATATAGGCCAGCTATTTTGATTTACGGCATGGAAAGGCGGAAGCAAATCAGCTATAAAGAACAAGGCAAAACTAATTATGAATAAAAATATATTCTTAACAAAGATCTGTTTGAGATCTTGATTGAACAGCAGCATCCCTTTCAAAGGCTCAATAAAAGCAAATAGCAATGGAGAGGCTACTTTTCGGCCATCTGTTAGTGTTAGAAAAGTTAAAGGAAATATTAAAAATCCGATCAACATGATGATGAAAATGAACAAACTGATTTTTTCCGAGATTGAGTTTTTTATACTTTTTCTTGTTTTACGATTAAATAATAGAAGTAAAATGATAATCCCTAAAAGATTATAAAAAAGAGCAAAGGGTGTAAGCATCATCCCGTTCAGATCTAGATACCTTATTTCCTTCCCAGGAAAAAAAAGCTGTTTGAAGTACAGAAATGAAAGCAGCAGATTGAATAAGAATATTATCGCTATTTTTTTCTTCATCAAAAAGGGTTCGATAAATAGATCTAGATTAATCTTTTTAGCTTAGTTGCAGATTAATACTGAATTAATTCCTCACTGTTTTTTGGAAGATATAATAATACACTCAAATCGCTGGTGGTTTCATAGCCGTCACTCGTTTTACCTGTTAATGTTAATACTTCGTCCTTATTGTCAACCCTTTCTAAACGAACCAATTTACCATTTCCATAAAATACAACATTGTATTTTGGCATCGGATCTAACTTTTTATGGTCTTCTAAAATAAAAGAATAATCAAAAAGCTCATTGATGCTTTGGTCCGTATTATAATAAAATACTTTAGCCAGCTTTTCATCGCTTGCCCTTCTGAAGGCAGCAACACTTACGGTATCGCCTTTTTCAAGCCAGACTCTTATTTTACCGTATGCGGCCAATACTTTCTGTTCTATATTTTCAACTTTATCCAACTGCTGTGCATTGGTCAATTCACCAGAAAAATCAAAAGGTACAGTCGCATTAAATTCTATTTCATGTTCAAAAAAAGAAAGCTTGTTATCAATGGCTTCTTTAGGAATGTCAAAATCTTTTAAAATAGTTTTTTCGCTGTTTGCAGTTTTATCATTAGCGAAAAACAAAACCGTTATTTTGGCCCTTGTGTATTCATCAAAAGTTTTTTTACCTCCCGAAGGATAAATTTTGATTTTCAATTTCTGTTTTCCGGATGAAATAATATTTGCGTTAAAAGGAATCAGCGAAGAGAAACCGCCATCTTCCAAAGCATTAATTAATGGAATGTCGTTGCCAATTAATTCCACCTTACATCCACCTTTGTCTAATTGGACGGAATAATTTGGATAAGATTTATAGTTATTAATCGTTGTTTTAATATCAGTTATCATCTCTTTTGATCTTAATTTTTTTTCGCTATCATTTTTTTGTGTACATGAAGCGATAGTTAAAATAAATATAATGCTTAAATAAAGTGTGTATCTCATTTTTTCACAATATAAGTCTTTCCATAAGTAATTTTTTCTTTCCGCTCAACAATGGTAAACGTTCGTTTTATGGTTGTTTTTGATTTTTTTATTTGTCCCTTGATAATTAAAATGATTTTTAAACCAGTAAAATCTATTTGTTGTTCAATAAACACTCCATTTACATCTTTTCCTATGGATGCCCTTGGTTCAAAATAACTTTCTGCACTTCCAGATGCTTCTAGTTTATAATCGGCTTCAAAAACAATGATGTAAATTTTACCAGATGCCTTTATACTTAAATCTAGTTTTAATCCAACCTTACCTTTAAAATCCAGCTGTGCTTTATTAAATTGGAAGTCGAAAAACTCTGCTGTAACACTAAGTTCCCCAGATGCTGCCAAAGTGAATATTGCCTCAACACCTGACACACTGGCTGCAATATCCAATACCTTTATTACCTGCCCTGCAACAGGAATTAATTCTGCATAAAAAAGCAGATCCAAAATGCCTTCTGCTTTAAATAAAGGCGTAAAACCCAATTTTAAACTTCCTTGTGTTAAAACTTTTGCCGGATTTGCGCGATCGTGTTCCAACCACCACGATGCAGCAACCGACATATTGGGATAATGAAATTTCAATGTTAATGGCATTCTTTTGGCACCGCTAATTACGCGCTGAGCAAGCGTTTTGTTTCCTCCTTTGGCCTTGTTTAAATGCGATGCTTCATCAACCCACTCTTTAAGTTTTACAAATACACCCAAAAAGTTTCTGATTGTCTGAACGTATTTTTCTCCAAATTCGGCTTCATTATTCTTATTGTTCCAAACAGCTTTAAGCGTTAAACCAAAAAATACTTCAGATTGTCCTGTGCTGGAGAGTTTGTACCGGTTGAACCCAGATTTTTGAGCTGATTTTTGGTGCGCTTTAGTTTGCGCACCGGGTTTCATATTGGTATAACGCTCTTCCATAGCCATATCCGACCCGAAATCAAATTTAAGTTCCCATTTAATATCAGGATAGGCTTTGACAACAATAGTTGGAATAGTTGGCTGAGGATAATACGCGCAGCTATTAATGTAATAGTAAAACTGGTTTGGTGTGGTTGCGATAGGCCAAATGTATTGGATTGGAGAAAGGTTAAATCTCGACAAATCTGAATATATCCCTTTTTTAATTGATCCAGATGTTATACTTAGCGTAACTGATTTATCATTCGCATCTTCTTTCTGCTCAACCGCTTTAAAAATTACATTTTTAAATTTATGTACCTTTGTTCGACATTTATCTGTTTCATATCCATCTACTTTGACAGTAACTTCTTTTTTGATGTTTTCCCCAGGACTAACTGTTTCGTACTCAATACCATCAACCTTAGGTTTTTTACCATCAAATACTAAAAAATTTGTAGGTTTTGCTGCATCTATTTCCTTAATACTTTCCGTAATTTCTATTTTGCTGAATCTACAGGGGTCGTATTTTTTTGCATTGCTTTCTGCCTGCCCCACCTTTGCCACCTTATTATTTAGCGTGGGTGCAACGGAAGTTGTTGCTATTTCATTTCTGATTTTTAAATAAACGGCATGTAAATCCTGATTTAATCCATCAGACAAATATTTACCACTGGTAGGATCTTTAACTTTAACATAGAAATCTTCATCATTACTAATATTTTTAATTTTTGCCATCCAGGAAAAGGTGTTGCCAATCTGTAGATCTACCTCTCCATTAATCACTTTAACACCATTAATAATCACTATTTTTTTATCATCCTGACCAAAGCCTAGGCGATTATAGATTTCAATAGTGAGATTATAATTATTTAACCCCTCTGTTTGTAAATTAAGATGTACTATGTCTCCGTATTTGACCAGCCCAGCCTGGTTTTTGATGTTAGCCCCACCAGATTTTTTGCTCCATTTAGAGCTTATAATTTTTGGCTCACACCAACCTTTTACTTGTAAGCCGGTATTTGCTTTATCTCTTTTTCCCGAAAGACTGGCCTCTATATAATAAGAAAAATTACCACACAGCTTTTTAGGAATCATTAAGCCGTATTTTTGATTTGATGGCACAAGCATTTGCTTGATTATCGTTTTTCGATCGGCAGATTGTCTGATCCATGTAACGCTTTTAGCTTTTTCTGCTTTAGTAGTATCAGCATGCCATTCTGAAACAGCAAAATAAACGTATTGATCGGGCTTTACTACCCATAAGGTGCCAGGATTGCTTTTCTTACTATAAACCAATCCCTCAACACATTTGATTTTTTTAACACCTCCACTCATTTTTAAATACTTATAGTTTCTGAAATACCATCTTCAGTTAATAGATGAGAAGAATTTCCGGCAGGATTTAATACACCCTGAACCTTTGGATCTGCCTTTTTCATATTCTGTTTGCTTACATCAGCCTGTTGCCCGTGTTTCAATACTTTAATGCAATCCTTTCCGCCGATAGGACAAGTGCCTTTACTATCTTCCAGCAGAATTTTACCTCCATGGGTCAAAGTAACTTTATTATAAAAGGCAGTCCATTCTGTAATGACAGCCGTGCAAGGCTTGTTATTCTGTTTAGCACATGAGCCAAAACAGTTTTTCTCTAAAGTTGATCCAATATCCTTAGTGCTTGCGATTAGTTTTTTAGAGCCGTCTTTATCATTCGCATATTCTTTTTTTTGAGTAAGTACCACCAGTTTATCCGGCGTACTACCAAAATTGCACAAACATGTTGCACCATGAACAACCAGATGTTTTTCCATATGCTTATTGAATTATTTTGTGTTTACTGAAAATCGACTTGAAAAAGCGGCTTATTAAATTTTGCTCACTGTGATCAACCTTATCCAGAAAGGAAAGGTTATGTCCCATGTTTGCGCTGGTCTCTTCATCTGTTACAATAGCGGCATCCATATTGAAAGCGCTTAACGCAACTGTATTCTCTATCCCATCGCTCCAACTCCATTGTGCAATAATGGAATCAATAGCCTTAGTATCATTTTCGAGCACGATATCAGCGTTATACTTTGCATTTATACTGGGAATATATTGATCATCTTCACTACTATTTTCATCTTTTGATATGATTTCACAATCGCCATTATGGTGGATTTCTATAGCGCCATAATGATTTAGATATTGTTCTAAAGTTTCTTCTACTTCAAAAGTATGTGGTACGGCATCTTGCACTAAAGAAAAATTTTTGCTCTGTTTAATTTTTCGATCCGGACCATACGATTTGTAAATGGAGGAAAAAAAGGTCTTGATAAACCAATCATTCTGAAAACAGATATCTAATGTAAATGCATCCTGGAGCATCTGTTCAGTACGCAATAAATATTTTTCACTTTCTTCCCCTACAAAATACTCTTGCACCTTATTTTTTACCTGAGGCCATCTCCCTTTAATTTCATCGTGATTGTAAATGCCTTCGAAGGATCCGTCTAAACCAACTTTAATGACAAGAGGATAAAAAACCTGACCGGTTTCGTAAGCCAATTGATCAGCAATAGTATCTGGTTCAGTATCATTAATATAAACAGAACTTAATCTTTCAAGTTTAAAAATCCTCAGTTGTTCATCGACCAAGGTTTTAACATAAGTGACCTTAATTTCATATTTAACATTAACTGGTTCCGCATTTGATGCTGAAAATGAGATGAGAATTCCATAAGAACGGCTAAAATGTGTTGGTTTCAGCTTTAATAAAACCTGGCTCGGGCAGGCTACCAAAGGCGCATGCTTTTCTGTAAATGTGGCTTTATCATCCATGTTAAACTTATTTAATGATCGAATATCTGCTGGTTAAAATGAAAAGCTTTAACTATTTATAAAAGGACTGTACTTTGATGTTTTTAAAACTAATCAGGGTATTATTGATTTTTAAACTCACGCTAGCTTCCTTTTTTTGTGCGTCGATTGCGACAACAAGTGCTGCCTTTTCATCTGGATTTATTTTAGCAAAAATGCTCGTGGTTTCTTGTTCATCGAACTTTATTTCTGTACGGATTTCTCTTTTCTTATCATCCATCCAATGCACGCTCAGTTCTTCAACCGGAGCACAAAGTTTAAAATCCATTTGCTTTAGGTGGTCACCGAAAATAAAATTCCGCTCTTTATTCAGGTAGTCAATATCCAGTCTGGAAATGTTTTCAGGCGCGGTTACTGTAATTTTCCAATTGTATTTTTTGCGCAGGTTATTCCAGTATTTGTAAGGAATGTTTCCACTCAATATTTCGCTTCGGGTGGCTTCGGGTAAGTCTTTAATTACATTGTTAATATAAGTATCAAAAGAACCTTCCATATCCGGATAAACACTTGTCCAATCAAGTTTATCAATTAACTGAGCCTGGTAATGTCCTATCTCAACCTGTTTATTTCTGACACCTGTTAACCACAATACAAGATCGCCACCCGGAGCCATACCTACTTTAATGTAGTTGAAATTACCCTTTCCGTTATCTTCAGTGTCATCTGGATAACCTGCTTCCAAAAGCGAATCTATTTTTTTGGCATCAAGGATAAATTTGCCTCCATAGTTCTTTTTCTCAGTAAAGGAAAGCCAGGCAATTTCCAAAACAGTTGGTGCTTCCTTAAATTTTTCACCAACCAGATTTATGGAGCCATTTTCTCCCCATCCGTAATCTACTACACGACCGCTGGGAATATTTACTTTTTTCCCCTTACCATACGTAAAACTTCCTTTAAATATTTGAACAGGATAATTTTTAGGAGCACATTCTGTAGGTATCCAATCGTATTTTTTCATCTTTTCTTGGCAGGCACTAATGGTAAGTGCTGATAGTGTAAATAATATAGTGAATAATTTTTTCATATTTATCGTCGGTTAAAAACGACCCTTTCGCGTTCTCCCTGTTTGTTTATGGCGGGTTCTTTTCCAACACCATCCCAGCTTGAAGAGAAATGAAGATACCTGTTTCTTAAATCATAAAGTACTTTAGCATCCTCAACCGTTTGCTGATATTTATCCTGAGGATATAAACCCCTATCTACCATATCTTTAATTGATCTCAATTGTCTTGCATTGTTGAATAACATAGCAGGTTTGGTTTTTAGGATTGCATAAGCTTTAAGTCTGGTGTAAACATCTGAAAGTATTACTTTATTTCCAGCAAGTGGTTTCTCAGGGATTTTATACAAATTACTTTTAATTTGAGTATCTAAAAATTTGCATATTGGTTTACCCATTTCAAACATTAAATGGAGCGGAATTAAGCTATATTTATTACTTAATAAGCGGTTACCAATCAATTTATAAGGCTGCTTATTCGTTATTTGATTATCCCTATACCAACCTTGTTCAATCAATCTGGCCTTTTCGGCGGCTACCTTTTCGCGCCAGTTATTAATGGTAAAAAGCTCTTCTGCAAGAGAAACATTCTCAACTATATTATCTCTATAACTACCGCCAATATCAGAGTGTACACCTGGAAGTGAAAGTTCTATTCCTGTAGTAACAGAAGTAAGTTCAAATTTCTCACGGTGCTCATCCGCAGCAGTAAGGTGAACAATATTTGAGGCCTTGTTAATGGCATTTAATTTAAGTTGGCCAACATCATCTCTGTGCTTAATTCCGTAAGCCGAAACAGTATCATACAATCCTGCAAACCTGATCTTGACAAAGTTGATTTTTAGTTTTTTCTGCATTTTTAAGCCGAAATGTCCTCTGGCAGGTAAATCTTCCTGTGAAACCATATATCCATCGCTATCGGTCAATATCCCTTCTTCTCTTACAGTTGCCTTATAGGCTGGTTTAGTAATCTCGTGTACAAAATTACGTGCAGCGGCGGCACCACGACTAAATCCAAAAACATCTACAGTAAGCTGGTTAATGTTTTTATTAGTTGCACTTTTAATGGTTTTAAGTAATGCTTCACAACACGCTCTTACTTTGGCTCTTATACCAGTTGATCCCATTCCTGTACCCATATCTACAACGGCATCGAACTCATCATTCGTAGTTCCAATTCCCTCTATATAAATGGAATAGTATAATGTTTCTTTTTTATACATTTTCTCCAAATGGTCTACATTAGTCCTGTCATTTTCGTAACTGGTATTGTCCTGCCATTTCCATTTCCATCCACTTTTGTTTTTATAAATACTATTTGATGCTTCTCTGTTATCTATGTTTTTCCTGTTATTTCCAGTTCCGTCAAAAAAAAGGCCTACCACCAAATCTACCAAGTCTTCTTTCACTACTGATTTTTCCGGATCACCAAAAACTACGCCATCCGTGCTGTGCTCACTAACCTTTTGTGCAGCATTTGATTGCATCGTTTTGGCAAATGATACGTGTTCCTGCCTTGCAATTTCCTGCATAGATCCATTTGATATTTTAGTAATGTTGCCACGTACCATAACTAGAAAAGATTACTTTTTTCGCCGCTGTTATTATGAATCGTTTTAGCTGCGTGCTTGGTAATACTACCTTCTAAACTACTAATATTTAAGGCAGAAGACGCTGTTTTAGTAATATTAGTCGCTTCACTTTGAAAGCCATCAACAGCAATTTCTGTAATATTGGACGCATTTAATGTGTAGTTTTCGACAATGCTAACCTGCTGATTTGCGCCAACTTGCGTACTCATATTTTCACCTACTTGTATAGTCTTATTTGCACCCACACTCACATCCATATTCTCCTGCACATTAATCTGCATATTTTTACAGTTCAAAGTCATGTTCTCCAAAGCGGTAATGGTAATGTTATTGCCTTTGGTATCGATATGGATAATATTGTTATGGATATCGGTAATTTTTATCCCCTGTGTACCTGGATCATCATCGAACTCAACCAGGTGACCGCTCCGGGTAATAATACTTTTAAGGTGGTTTTTAATTAAAGGACTGCTGTCTACGCTGGAACTATGATAAACACTCCCCATCACTACCGGGCGAGCAATATTGCCTTCTTCGAAAGCAATCATCACCTGATCATCTATTTCAGGGATGGCGAAGTAACCCCTGTTATTACCCCTGTCTCCGATACCTGCACTTGGAGTAACTACACGCAGCCATTCCGTAACATCATTGGTTAAACATTCCCATTTAAATTTCACTTTTATCCGGCCCTGGCCCTGCGGATCATTATTATCGATTACATCTGCCAACTGCATATCGGGCTGCGGTTTTTCAAAGTTTTTTACCAGAATACGCTCGGTAGTGGATATTCTTCCCTCAAAATTATTATGGTATTTACCATTCTCGTCGATATGGTGTTTGATACTGGTAATCAAAAATTTGCCTAAACTTTCGGTAGTGAACGTCATCTCTTTTCTAAGGCTCATCGTAATTTCAGCGATACTTCCGATGCTCAATCCTGCATTATCACCCCGGGCCGTAACTTTTAAAAGTTCACTGGTATTGGCCTTTTCTTCATTTTCAACCAGGTTTTTGATATCGTTGTTATTGTCAACCCTGATTAAAGCAGGTTGATTAAAAGTTTTGCTAAAAGTTAAGTTGGAAGCTTTAACCGCGTGTGACAGATCAGGGGTTCCTTCTACCTTACCCGTACTTTCACTTTGCAGCATTTCGTTCTGCCTGGGATTATAGGAGAACCGCTTATTTTTGATCGGCGCGATTTCCATGGCATACTGCATTTCCTGAACATCTCTACCATAAAACAAAGATATTTCTTTCTGTATATTGGGTTTACCGAAATTAAGCTGTTTACCATCGTAAAAAAACCACTCGTGGTATTCGGCTGAGAGACGATTTAAAAAAGCAAAATCACTCTCCCTATATTGAATAATATAATCAATAGATGAAGTTCTGGCAGCATTCGCCACAACCTTTAAATCGTTAGCGGGGGTATCTTTCGTAGCCAGTTTTACGATCTCATTCAGATCTTTATCCAGATAAGAACCCAGATCGGGCCCACGATCAATTAAAATGGTGGGGCTATAACCGCTTACGATTAAAACACCATGGTAACCATGGTTTTGTGATAGCTCGACTTTAGAGACCAGGCCTTTAAAATTCTGCATACCTTCTGGCGAATGACCAAAGGATGCGGTTAAGGTTTTGCCTACGAAATCGCGGCTATCATCTAAAGTGATCAGCCCGGGCGCGCCCATCTGATCGTGGTTGAAACGCAGCTCAAAATAATGGTGTTCGTTAAAAGCCTGTGTGAGACTGAAGGAAGCAAAATGGGTAATTTCCTTATCCTCTATATTGATTTCTGCAATGAGTTTCTTTTCCATATTGATTAATCTTGATCACAAAAATTACCTAAGCTAAATCCAGTTGCCAGGTTTTAAAGCATAACTCTTTTGATAAAAATGATTCCACTTTTATAAAAGGACTCTTCGGATGATCTTTGTGTGTGTATGCCAAACCAAACACTTTACCAGACTGGTAATTGTTTTCTACTGCAATATATTTGCGTTGGCCAGACATCATTGAGCTTTAATGTAAAAGTAGCTGACGGGATAAACCCACTACCGTTCGACGATAATTTAGATTTACTATCTAGTAACAGAATTGAAGCGCGTTGAACTAAATACGCCCCGAAAAATCGGGGCGCATCAATTAATTGATATGCATAAAAGGACTAAGCCTTAGGCCAATCGTTTTCATGCTCGGCATTGCCTAGTTTCAGCTTACGCGCAGATACCACAAAACTTAAAGTCATAGGTGTATTGTCGTTTACGGCAATACCTTCGTTATATTGGATAATGTAACCATCTTCAAAAGACAGTTCTTTCATTTTTGCATCTTCTTCGCCTTTTTTAAAGATGATGTTGCCTGAAAGCGGCTTGTATTGGTTATTCACCATCGATTCGATTACTGAAGTATCTTCTGTAGATTCGATTTCGATGTGGATGGTACCACCATAAACACCTGACGACGGACGACCTTTTGCGTCAACATCTCTATTTAATGAAAAGCTGCACTGTAGTACATCAAATTCTTTTGATCCTAAGTTTAAACGGGTTTTGAATGCCATTGTAGTAAAATTTAAATGTTTTTAAATGAATGAATTGCGCTGAGCGGTTGCCGTAGGGCATGGCGTTCGGCGTGTGGCGTTTTAAACCTTACACCCTCTACCTTTCTACCCTCAACCTTAGCCTAGGCCTTCGGCCAGTCGTTAAGGTGTTCTGCATTTCCTAATTTTAGCTTGCGGGCCGAAATCTGGAACTTAAGCGTCATCGGATGATCGCCCACAATGTTTATCCCTTCGGAATATTTAACAATGTAACCATCTTCGAAATGAACTTCTTTCATTTTGGCATCTTCCTCTGTTTTCTTGATCAGAAGGGTTCCTGTAATAGGTTTGTACTGGTTGTTCACCATCGCCTCGATAATTGAGGTGTCTTCGGTTGATTCGATCTCAATGTCGATGGTACCGCCGTAAACTCCGGAAGAGGGTCTTCCTTTTGCATCTACATCACGGTTTAACGCATAGGCACAGTGAAGCACATCGTACTCCTTGCCCGAAAAATTTAATCTAGCTTTGAAAGCCATAGTTTTAAAATTTAAAGGTTAAAAATTTGATTATCAGTAGCCTCCGCTACTTTTTAATGTTAACCAAATATCAGGCCAAACGTGCCATATATTGCCTATCAGTTATAAGCAAGCAAAGTTTTTAATATACTGGATGGGCGTTTATCGCCTAAAAACGCAGTTATGAATTGCGTTTGTGGAAAAACTGTGGAAAAACCCAAACTATATTTATTGTAACAAATACATTAGAGTAGTTAAATGCACAACAAAAATGTAGCGATTATACACAAAGTGTAGCATTTTAGGACAAGTTGTTGCAAAATGAAAGGCTGAACTTATTAGAAATAGACTATAGTCTCTTAAATCAGCTGCGATCCAAATTTCTCCATTTTAGCCAACCATTTCTGGCTGTAGTGATTTTCAAGCGAATGTAGTTCGCCTATAGTATTGGTCAATACCGGGCTCATTTTGCATTTTTCAAAAACCACTTTTTTGATAGAAAGGTAAGTAGTTTTTTTATTTGCTTTCCACTCCTTAAAAGTGGCTTCATCTAAAATGGATACAATTCTAGCCGAGCGGCCACTGAAGTTATTATTCACGTTCTGTTGCTGCGTAGCAAAAACCTGATCAGGCATAAACAAACGGTCAAAAAAGCCTTTAATCTTTGCCGGAATATGATCCACATACACCGGACAAAAAAGTACAATATGGTTGCTTTGCCTGATTGCCGTTAGGGCTTTCTGCAAATCAGGCTCTAACTCGGCAATCTGTCTATTGTTAAATAGCTTGTTCGAGTTAAATATCAGATCGATAATGGCCAACTCCCTAACGGTAGCACCAGCACTTTCCGCACCTTGCTTATAAGCGTTAATCAGGAAATTTGTAGACGCGTTTTTTTCGATATCCCCATTCAGGATAAGTACTTGCTTCATTTTTTTTGATTAATCTGATTGGGCTGATGCATTACAAAATTATAAAGAATTTGTTAAGTGTTATGCATACCCCATAAAAAAACCCAACGCCAGGGTTGGGTTTTTATTTTCAGCTATCAAAAACTATTGCTGATTATATTCTGAGCTCCAGGTGGTACTTTCGTCTTCACCTTTATGTCCGTCTAGTTTTACTACAAAACTTTTGGCCGGGAAATACGGTGTAATGTGGATATCCAGGTGAATTCTGTCTTTTTGCTGCTCATCCCTTTCGAAACGCATAATCTTGAAACGCTCAATCAAACGGTCGGCACCCTGGATACCATCCAAAAATTTAACAATCTGTCCGCGAAGATCCTGTTCGGTTTTGGAAGTCCAGTTCTCGAAAGCCCTTCTGTTCAAGAAATCAAACAATACTTTGGTAATATAATCGAATACACGCACTACTGAATAGGTTTGTAAACCAATATTATCGCCATTGAATAGTGTTTTAGCTGAGAAAGCCATTACTTTACCGTACTCATTAACCATTGGCACTAAACCTACCCGCTCTAAATGAGAGATTTCACTTTTCTTTAAATCGAATTTCACACCATCAACTTCATTGATAGCACCATGTTTTTTACCCGCCGTAACCTGCGACATCAGGGTATAGTACATTTTACCGGCTAGAGCTGCCGATCCTGGCACGGTAAGATCATCTTCCTCGCCTACCTCTGCCACTTTACCACGGCCTACCAGCCAGTTACAGGTCATGATTACGTTTGATCTAAAGGCATCTCCGCCGGTGAAGTTGGCGGCGGTAAATAAATCAAGTACATCATCCGGCTGATCCAAATCGGCAAAATCGGTTACCAGCATCGCTTTATTGTTGTGTGCGATCTTAGCCCATCTTTCGAGTACTTTATTAGACCCCATATAACCCGGAACAACCATCAATGAATAGTTGTTACGAAGATCCAAACGATCATAATTCTGCTTTAATTCGTCATCTACATATTCTATGAAACGCGGATTATCAAGATCTTTGATCTGATCCATTGAAGCGTTTAACAGCACCACGTTTTTCAGTTTGTCTGACTCGGTATTTTTATAAAATAAATGTACCGAACGATAAGCCTGTTCCAGTTCCCTGGTACTTTCTAACGCAGTAGCAATGTTCTTATTTAAGTTTTCTTCTGCAGCATTCAGTTTTTCAGTACTTTTTTCAACCATATCGGCCACAGAACCGGAAGACTCCAGTACTTCTATCCAAAGCTGGATTTTCTTTTTCAGCTCTTCGCGTTCTTTCTTCTTTTCGTCGCCGGTTAAAAAAATCTGTTTCCGTGCTTTTCTTTCCGGATTTAAATTCTGAAGGCCATCAACTGTTGCTTCCAACAAATCGAAACCGCCAACCCTGGCCAGTTTTTCTAAGTTATCTTTAAGTGATGTTTTTTCTATGGTTTTACCTTCTGCCGGTCTAAAACCTGCTTCGGATATATTTTGGTCTGCTTTTAATTCTTGAGGATTTGACATGTTTTCTCTGCGTTAAGATTATTTATTTTGCTCCAATTCATCCACAAAGTTCTTCAAAGCACTGATGAAGGCTGATTTAGTTTCTTCATCATCCAATGTAGCTTTTAAGGTTTTGTTCGATTTTAACTGTTTTATCACATTAAGCGACATCTCCCGCTCAATGTTCACATTGGTGAGGTAGTTGCTTTGATTGATGATATTTTTGACGCCGAAATCGCCCAGATCATTAAAATTTAAGGTTTCGCCAACGGTAGATCCATCCTGCTTTTCAAAAGCAACTTTTACATTTGGTTTATAATGGGCAAATACTTCCTTAACGGTTTTTAGTCCTTCTACCTTTTCTGGTTTTATGGGTTCGTTATCGGTAAGTTTTTGTACGAAAAGCGTTTTATTATGGGCAATCTCCGCGAAGGCTTCTGAGGTATCAATTTTCCGCTCGTTACCTCCAATTTCATAGTTAAACATAATATGTTGATTTAGATTTACGATTAATTTATACTAATAATATAATAGTTAACATTTTAACTCAATTTTTGTTCCAATATAATGGCTTATGGCTGAATAATATTCCACTCTATTTTATCTTCTTCAGCATGTTTGCTTACTTTAATCTTCGATCCTTTTTTAAGCTCGCCGGAAATGATGTATTTGGAAATCGGCCTGCGCAATAGATTTCTGATCACTGCTGATAATTGCCTTGCTCCATATTTGGGCGTAAAGCCATCTAAAGCAATCATTTTCTTGGCATCTTCTGCTATTTCAAATTCGATACCCATTTTGTTCAGCGACTGTACCAAGCTGTTTAACTGAATTTCAAAAATGCGCACCACATTACTTTCGCTAATTGGTGCAAAGGGAACAATTTCAGAAATCCGCGCTAAAAATTCAGGACGGAAATGTCCTGCCATAACCTCCATTAATTGGTTTGAAGCCGGAACCACGCCTTTTCCTATCTGTTCCGCGATCCATTCGCTGCCAATATTTGAGGTAAAAAGGATAAGCGAATTGCTAAAATCTCCCTCTTTTCCTAAACGATCGTGCATATGGCCCTCATCCAGAATCTGCAAAAAGGTATCGAAAACCGAAGGGTGTGCTTTTTCAATCTCATCGAACAATAGTACCGAGTAAGGCTGCTGCCTGATTTTATTCACCAACAAACCACCTTCTTCATAGCCCACATAGCCCGGGGGCGCACCATAAAGCAGGGCTGCACTGTGTTCTTCTTTAAACTCTGACATATCGAACCTGATCATTGCTTTTTCATCATTAAATAAAAACTCGGCAATTGATTTGGCTAGTTCGGTTTTACCTGTACCCGTTGGCCCCAGCAAAAAGAAAGACCCAATTGGCTGTCCTTTTTTGTTTAAGCCACTACGCGATTCCAATATGGCATCAGAAACAGCTTTTAAAGCCTGATCCTGACCTACTACCCGTTTTTTAAGGTATTGTTCCATATTGAGAAGTTTTTCCTTCTCACCAGCCTGCAGCTTTCCCATTGGGATGCCTGTTTTATAGGCCACTATCGAAGCGATATCCTGTTTAGAAATGCGGTCGCTTTTTTCTGCAGCATATTTTTTTAATTCCTGCAGGCTGCTATTGATATAACCCTGGTATTCATCGGCAGTTTCGAAGGCATCGGTCTGTGTCTCATCCGTTAAACGGCCTAATAAAACCGGACTTAACTTATTTTGAAGCAAGGAATAAAGCCATTTATAATCTGCAAAACGATCAGCTTCTGATTCTTCTGTATTGGCATTTAATGTTTCTAATTCTGCCTCCAAACTGTCAATGGCCTGGTCGGAGGTATCGTTCATCATTTTCATCGCTGCCATGGTCCTGTCTAAGAGATCAAATGCGGAATCAGGTAGCCTTCTATCTTTCATGTAACGTTTGGCCAAACGCACACATTCCCCTAAAGCATCCGGCTCAATGGTTAAAGCATGGTGTTCTTCATATTTAACAGCCAGTTTCTGCAACATTTTTATGGTACTTTCTTCATTCGGTTCATTTACCTGAAGTACTTCAAAACGCCTGCTAAAAGCCTGCTCAGGCTCAATAATCTTACGATACTCATCAATAGTGGTCGCTCCGATTACAGTGATTTCGCCACGGGCAAGTTCTGGTTTCAGTAAATTACCAATCCCAGCCCCCAAAGGACCTTTACTATCTAATAAGGTATGGATTTCATCAATAAAGAGTACCGCTTTTTCAAACTGTTTTATTTCTTTAATGATGTTTTTTAAACGGTCCTCAATTTCTCCCTTATAAGATGCACCTGCAATTAACGATCCTAAATCCAATTCGAAAAGCTGAACCGGTTTTAAACGATCGGGAACGTTCTGGTTTACAATATCAATCGCAAAGCCATCAACCAATGCTGTTTTGCCTACACCGGCATCACCGGTTAAAATAACATTGGGTTTGGTTCTGCGGCAAAGGATTTCCATCATTTGCCGGGTTTCCTTGTCACGACCAATTATGGGGTCTGTTTTGCCATCTCTAACCATTTGCAGGCGGTCCAGGCAATATTTATACAGCGCATTGCCTGTACTTTTATTTTCCGGACCAGCATTTGTTTTATCCGGCGAAACTGCCTTCGAAATTTCTTCATCTTTTACATAGAGATCCAAAATTTCGCGTTCTTTGATCGAAAATGATTTTAACTGATCGGGCTGAAAGCCGATACCCGGTTTTGCCAGTGCGGTTAATACACAAACCGGGGTAATTAAATCTAACCCGAGTTTAATACGCACATTATCGGCTTCTTCAAAAATCACCGCAATTTCCGGGGCACCGCTAACGGTATCACTAAGGCTTGCCGCTTTTGGTTGTTCATCTATCCGAACTTCAGCCCATTCGCTGATATACTCCTCGTCTTTACCGATGGAAGTGATAAACGATCTTAAACCTACATCTTTATGCATTAATCCTTTTAACAAATGAGCTGCAGAAAACACTTCGTTTCTGTATTCCTTTGCCAGCGACTGCGCAATATGCAACGCTGTTTTTACCGATTCACTTAAATTTGTAACTGCCATAGCCTTTAGTTGGTTGCAGGCAATACTGCCGGGTTAAAATTATTTTCGGTAATGTAGTAGTAGATTTTGCCGTTCGAAATGAACTGTTGTTCAATCTGCGTAGCTCTCTTAATCTGCTGAACCGACTGATCCAATAATTTAATATAGGCTTCAAACTGATCAAGCGGCATTTTAGAGGTGTTCTTTAAATCGCTTACCGTATATTTCGATAAAAACTCATTGTTTAGAGGTAAACCTGTAACCAACTTAATGTAGTTTGTTAGCGTCATGGCCTTGATATCACCCGATGACGTCTTCATACCCAACAACTGCTTAGGCATCCTTACATAGTTTTTAACCAGCTTTCTCCTGAAAGAGGATTGATCTGCCTGCAGGTTTTGCCCTAACATAATCGAAAAAACATCTACAATCTGTTTGTACTCCATATTGTTCAGTACAATTGCATATTGTAAAGTGGTCGGATTATTTTTTACTACATCGGCAGATATACTGGCAGTAGTATAATATTTAAAAGCATTGTGCGGCATACGATCGGCCACTTCCATACCGACAGGCTGAGGTAATAAAGCTTCTAAATCAGCTGATAGGTTTTTACGCGAAATACCTGTTAAACGGAAAGCACTATCTAAAGAGCTGATCTGATTGACGATATCCATATTGGTTTCTTTTATAAAACGACGCAAGGCAATCGTCATACTCTGGTTGGAGTTTACCGATCCTTTGGTCGGGAAAACCACACCGCCTTGTATCAAACTATTTTTAGGATAGTCCAGATAGTAAGAGATAGAGTCTTGCAGGCTCGTGTTGTAAGGCTGAAAGCTTTTCAATCCTTCTCCTTTAACCATAGTATTTTTTCTGTACTCGGCCGCACGGATGGCTGATTCTGAAACCAGTTTGCGAGATTGGATAACAAAATCATTAAACGACTGGTTAAAATCGCTATATACCTGTAAGGCTAAAATTCGGGCATCGGCAAGGGCCACCTGCTCACTCAACTCATTGATGAGGTAATTATTGGTGCCGCCTGTGTTTCCGGTACTGCCCACTAAAATAATTAAGTTGGTTTCGTTCTTTTTTCCTTTAAATAAATTTATTCCAGCTTTTAAAGCACTAAAAACCGGACTTTCAGTAATCTCTCCATTACACCTCATGGTGTTTTTTGCCTGGTTTGATAAGAAATTCATAAACTTCCGGTAATCATCCTGGATCGGGCTTACAAAAATACCTTGCTGCCCGCAGCCGGTTTCGCCCCGGTACACTACACCGCCATAGTTTACCTTTGTACCCTTACCAAAATCGCCCATAAGGTTTTCGAATGAACCAATGGTATTGGTCATCCCGGAAAGATATTTGGTCATTGGACTTCCTCCATCCACTACAAAAACAACATTTACCTTTGTTCTATTTTTGCGCAGATTCAAATAATCCTGATAAGAAAGGGATGAACCGTTAATGGTCAATAGCTTATTATCTTTTTTATTGTAAACATCGGTGGCAATGCCAACTTTGTTAGCGCCGTCATCATTTGAAACAACAGGTACACTACGCAGAATCAGGTTTTCTCTTGGCAATAAGGGGTCTATTACAAAAGCAGTTCCGTTATCGATTCCGTTTTTAATGGCCATTGAGGTAGAATCATCCTTGTCGTAATCGCCAGGTTTAATGGAAGTGATGTATAAACGATCGCCCCAGTGGTGTACTGCTTCAGCAGAAACCCATCCATAAACACTTTTCAGCGCACTATCTGCAACCAGCTGGTCATCAGAGCCGATCAGGTATTTTTTACCATCTTCTGATTTTTTATAGATGTAAGCAATTTCGTGCAACCTCACTTTTGCCCTTCTGTCTTTAAGTTCAGGCGTATTGTAAACCAAGATGGAATCGGTGGTATCGAAATAAAATTTTGGTTCGGTTAAGGCATTTTTGCCATTTACAATACCAATGGCTTTCTCAGCATAACCTGTTTTTTGGTTAGAGAATGCACGTTGCCATAAAAGCAATTTTGATTTTGCTATCCATCCGTAGCTGATGGCGCTCTTTTTATCATTGATTTTCCTTCCCCTGATCATGCCCGCTTTATATTTGATCAGTTTCAAATAGCCGTTCTCTTCTTTAGAAACATAAAAAGGCTCCATAAAGCTGATTTTTTTCATGATAAGGCTTCCACCAGGCGCCGTTGTGGTATAATTATCTTCACGGTCGGAAAAAACAATCCATGGTAGGCTGCTTCTGCTGGTATTATCGTTAATATCTATGGTTTCGGCCGGCCTCTCGTAAGATTTAGGCATGTATTTTACTTTTTTGCCAAAGGATGCCGGTGATTGCGCATAGGCAAACGATATTCCTAAAAATAGGATGGTTAAGGCATAATATTTTTTCATATTCTATGTAGATGAGCTTAAAATTAGGTGAAGATGTTAATCTATTTCGTTTTTGCCGGCTGAGCATCAGTGGTTGCTGTTGTTGCGGGCTGGGCCGTTGCCGAATGTTGTTTAATATTTAATAAACTGGCACAGGTAGAGTTTGGCTTAATCGTTAACTGCGCCTCATCCACCGCTATTTCGCCTCCAAATGTTAAGCCCATACAGTACGAATAAATATCAGTCTGTTTTTTCTTACCATTCATTTCTACATTTACCGTTACTTTTTCGTTGTTGCACATGTATTTGTTAATGAGGTAGTAATAGTTGGAATTAAAATCTGCACCGTTGGCTATGGCTTGTAAGCGGGCCCTGATATCATCAATGGTTTTACGTTCTCCATCACCAGGCGCAACTAAATCTTCAACGATTTCGGCATTTGGATCGGTAATCAGAACGGTTAGAAAGGCAGGCTTACGGGCTTTATCTGACCGAAGACGGACTACATATTTTCCGGGGCTACGGTAGGTATACAAGGCTGTTTTCCCCTTAACGTCAACGCGGCCGGTTTCGCCAAAAGACCATTCAAAATCTTTTCCGGGGCCATCGCCTTCAAGCCTGATCTCTTCGTTAACCAAACCGGCTGTTGGCCCGCTAATGGTGAGTATACTATCCAAAACGGGTGTATGCACGGTATCGCGCACGGTAACCGGAAATTCCTGACGAAGTTCACCGTCAACGGTTAAGCGCACGATATAGGTATCGGGCTTTGTATAATGGTAGGTCCCTGTTTTTGTTGTCGCTTTTTCACCATTACCAAATTCCCATAACCATTTTGAGGCCTTTGGGGTATTATCGGTGAAAACCAGATCTTCATTTAAATAAATTTCATCCTTCAGGATTCTCGCATCAATTGTCCTTTTTTCGAACAATGAACTCTTGAATAAGAAAATCAGGCCTGTTAAGAGCAGTACAGCCAACAGGATGTAGAGAATAACATAGCCCTGCGAATTTGAATTAACTTGCTTGGTGTTTGTTTCAGACATAGGTAGCGTTTTTATAGGTTGTTTTTGGTGATGTTTATCTTGCAGATATGGTTTGCTGTAATTGACGTCTATTGGTGATACAATCATCTAACTGTCTTTTATGCAGCTCGATATCTGAAATATTTCTGTTTTGTTCTTGTCTATCGTAAAATAATCTGTCGTATAACTGTGCTGTATGGACAAAGATTTTATAGCGGGAATCTGATGCCTTACGGTCAAATGCAGCTTTGATTGAGCCTAATGAAAGTTGGATATCGTTTTTTAGAAAAACGGCCTGCACATTCGGGTTATAACGGGTAATTTGTTTAAAAGTAGTATCAATAGTGGGCATGGTTTCCTTAACCATATTTTCGAAAGCCTCGTTCTCATTAATCTTTACTTCGAGTTCCTCTTTAGAAATTTCATACCGCGATTTATCGCTATAGAAAATCCCGAAGCTTAAAAGCCCTACCGTAAAAACGAACAACGCTGTAAAAAACAGGAATTGTTCGCGCCTTTCTTTTATGCTTAATTTTATCATATCGTATTAATTACCTGCCGTATCTACCACTTCTTATTTTTTGTGCCGCAGATTGATTTGCCCTTTGGCATTCATTTATCCGTTCTTTATACCGCTGTATATCGCTCCTCGACTGGAAAAGCGAATCCTGCAGATCGGCCATTGCACCAACATTTTTGTTTAATTTCTCATACAGATCAAAACTCGGACTGGATTCAGTTTTTTTGGAAATCAATTCTTTGATCCGATTATTGGCGCTCTGGATATCACTGAGCAGGATACTTTGCTTGCTCATTTCGTTTGCATTATAATCGCGATATTGGGCAAGCTCCTTAAAACGAACCTGAATAAGATCAAAATTTGTATTGATATCTTTTCTTAAGTAAGAAAGTTTATCGGTTTCTTTTACCTTTTTATCGAGTAGACTGTACTCATAATCGGAAGCTGCAAAGAAAAGATAGACACACAAAATAGAGAATAATGCAAGTAGCACAAAGTCTAAGATAAACTTGGTATAAGCACTCCTAATTTCGACGGCGTTAATGGGTTTCATAGAAGGTTAATAGTTTCGCATAACAATAGTTTAATGATTAATCTGACATCAAATTCACTTAAAATCACACATTTCTTCTCAAATTATCACCGTACTATAACAATTTTCAATATTCGTTGTTTGGTAATAAAAACGATTTTATTTCTTTTATTTTTAACAAACTTTAAGCCAAATCGTCTATGTCTGAAAATTTTTATCACAAACCCTTCAGATTTAAGTCCGTTTTTTCGGGCAGTGGCCTTCAGCCAACCGACCTGGGTAAATCGATTTCTAACCACATTGAGCTAATTATTTTTACTCGGTTTGGAGAACATCGGTTCAACAACGATTTTGGGTGCGAGATATGGGACCTTGACTTTGAATTAATTGTAAGCGAAAGTATCTGGGAGGAAAAATTCCGCAAATCGTTACTAAAATCGATTACCGACTATGAGTTTAGGATATATAATACTTCCGTTGAAGTGCACATTACCGAGGTAGAAAATGTATATCCGTTACGTAAGATAACCGAGATCAAAAAGAAAGTAGATATTAGTGTGAGGGCACTAATAAAAACCACCGGAGAAAAATACTTTTTTAATACCGCTTTATTTCTTAGCCCATTATCAACCTAAAATTAAAACGCTCAAAATATTCTACACATGAAACCAGTTTTTTATTCATCAAAAGATGAAATCAGGAATAGAATTCTAAAAAATGCAGAAGATTTTTGGAATGTAAGAGACAGTAACGATTTTGATCCACTTGTAAAGCTGATTATTGATGCCCTGAGCAATGAGCTTTTTAATGTATCCAATGATGTAAAAAACCTGGAGAATAGAATCTTCGATAAAATTAGCCGCATCCTTGCGCCGGATCATTTAACCTCATCATTACCTGCCCATGCCATCATCCATGCCCGTGCTATTGAAGAAGAGGACTATCTATCGCCATATACCCAGTTTGCTTTTAAGAAAAATATCCTGCAGGAGAACGATAAGGCTAAAAAAACAGATATTTTCTTTAGCCCGTTACACACTGTAAAAGTTAAAAATGCAGCTATAAAATACATTGCCACCGGAACTACACTCTTTAATGTAGAACACATGAGCAAACAGCCTGTGCTCAATACATTGCCTGGCTTTTCATTAGAAAAAAATACCCTGTACATTGGTTTTACCGGGATAAAGAACTGGATGGATTTTAATAAACTGAACTTATTTTTCGATTGGAAGAATTATTCAGTACCAGAAAACACTTACGACCTGTTATCGCTGGGTAAATGGTTCTATAAAGACAACGAAATTACGGCTTATACAGAAAGGTTTATGGACGAGCCTTTAACAGGTAAAATAGAAGCACCATTTCATCACAAACAGTTGCTTAATCTGGTTAAGGCCGATGTTTTACAGTTTTACAACAATAGATTTATTACGCTTGGCGATCTTAATGATTTCAATATTGATGACAGCCAGGAATTACCAGTTGCTTTTTCACACGTTTTTCAACCAAATGCGCTAAACCAGATTGACCCTAAAGTGAAATGGTTAAAGGTGGTTTTCCCCGCCGGCATTAACCAGGAAATGCTGAACGAACTTCATATCTATATTAATGCTTTTCCGGTGGTGAATAAAAAGCTAAGCCAGATTAAACACCGGCTTAAAACCATGAATAATATCATTCCGATTAAAACCGAGGCGATGGACCAGATGCTTGCGGTAGAAAATCTGAAAGACAATAAAGGCAAAAGCTATAACGAAATCCCTTACACCAATGAGAATGATAAGGGGGATGGTTCGTTCTCGATCAGATATGGCGGCACGGAGCGTTTCGATACCAGAAATGCAAAAGAACTGGTCGATTACCTGTTTGAACTGCTCCGGGATGAGAAAGCTTCATTCTCTGCCTATGGACCTGATTTTTTAAGTACAATTCTCAAAAATTTAGAACAAAATATAGCACTTATCGAACAAAAGAGCCGTTCGGCGTTAAAAGACATCAAAGAGTTACCTAGCTATATTGTATTAAAACCAATTGACGATGCCGATATTTTATTTCTGGATATCTGGGTAACACAGGCCGAAGAGGCTAACCACATTAATGCCGGTAGCCGATTAGCGCTATACGATAATAATAAGGTAAATGCTGAAAGTATTTTTTTGTTGAGCCAGACCAAAGGAGGCCGATCGAAGTTAAATGCAACGAACAGCGTACAGGCCTATAAATATGGATTGACCACAGCAGACCGGATTATCACCAAAGCAGACGTCATTAATTTTTGCCGTTACGAACTGGGCAATAAGTTAAAAGGCGTTACGCTGGCTAAAGGCATTATTATGGATAACAAGCCAAATGCAGGCTTTATTAAAACGACAGATATTATCATTGAACCTGCAGACAACCTTCAACTTAGTACACAAGATTGGGACGAACTTTTAAGTCTTACCCTGGCGAAATTAAAATTAAGAAGCACGATGAATGTGCATTATCGGTTAATGTTGAAGCCGGCATTGTATAGGGCGGTGTAATAATAGGTGCCCCATTTCAATCCGATAGCAATCGGATTGAACGCCGTATAACGGAGAGGTTTGCATAGATAGATCTCGCTTCCGCATTACATCCGCTGGAAATGAATGCATTGCGAAGGCAGCGATTGTTGTAGAACGGCTTCATACCTCATCAATGATGACCTCAGGCAGTTTTAATATATTTTTAAAGATAAACCGTGTAACCTAAATAAGCACGTTCACCATCTGCACTCAATACCGTTTCCTGTAAATCGGGTGCAGTAAGGAGTTCAACATCAACCTCAGCATCTACAGGCATTAAATAGCTTATGGCCATATCCAAAATGGCCCTGTTTTTTTGTCCTGGAATAAAACTGACCAACTCTTGTGGAGAAGTTGGACCGATATTAACATTGAAAGATTCATTTTCCGGCGTAAAACTGTCTCCTATAATGGTATCGATGCCTAATGCCCCCAAACCCAACTCAACCTGTAGGTGGTCTGCAATTTTTATCGGCTTAACATGAGCTGTGGCATTTACAACGGCGATTGGCAAATTAAATAATGCGGTAAGCACCTTCGAAACAAAATCGATATCGTTTCTCTTTTGTTGAATTTCAGGCAACAGGTGCATCCAAATGATGCTCTGCTCCTTGTTTAGCAGGTTAAATTCATCCCATCCGAATTCAAAGATCCGGCTTAAATCAGAATAGGTTGTTTTTTTGTCGAGCATGTTTTCATACAGCTCGGTCATGATTCTTACATGGTTAATTTCGGCATCAAATGGCGTAAAAAATAACCGTGCCTGTTTTTCTTCTTCCCTCCGTTCTCTGATATCCTTAATCATGGATTCTTCATCCATACCCGCACTACCCGTTGGCGGCCGGTGGAAAAGCCCTTCGGGCAGCATATCGTATAAACCTTCCCTATTGGTGCTGATACGGATACGATCCTGCCTTCTTTTTTCGGAATAATAAACGCTGGTATTTTCAATGTCTTTTGCAAAAGCCCGTTTATCAGGCCCTAAGGGGATAATTTCAACACGATCGGCTGCTATAACATCACGTTCTATCAAATCGGCTGCATGAGCCACCGCCTTGTAATCCGTAAAGAGTTCGTTATTAATAAAAGTTTCGTTTTTCATGTAAACTTTAAGCTTGCAGTTTTGTTATAGGATTGATTTTTGTTATCGAAAAAAAATAAGAATCATATCAAATACGAAAGATACTATATTTGTAGTACATCACATCTATAAAAAATTAATGGACGTTAAATCATTTTTTATTCGCTTTCTTCTGTTTCCGCTGATCTTTATGGTCTCAACGGCGGTACTCTCTGTCATCAACAAAAAGAACCAGTTTCTAAATAACAAAAAACTCATTGTAAGTGTTCTGATCATCGGCATTATTTTAGCCATTCCGGGCTTTTTGGGCTTCCTCAATTTTAATTTTATGCCCTGGGGCTACATTATATGCTGCATTTTCTATATTTTAATGGGTGTAGTGTTTGTTTATTTACTAACAAAGTATTACCCGAAGGATTTGCTGGAACGTAAATTATTTATCTTTTTCGCCACCTTGGTTGCGGCCATTTTATCAGTCTATTTATACCAGCTCGCCTTTAATTGGTTAAGCTCAGTAAATTTTGGCTGGTTTGGTGCGGGCAGCATTGCCTGTTTCTTTGTTCCGCTTCTTTTCTGGTGGGCCTATGTGTCACTGCTGAGCATTCCGTCTGAAATCTACAAAATATGGAAGTATCCTGATACCCCGCTGGATATCAATATGGACCATGTAGATTTCAACAGGCTTTTGGTGCTGGAGTTGGAACTCTATAAAAGAAGCACCGATCCTGAACCATTAAAAGTGAAGGTTAAAGCTGTAGAAAACATGAACTTTGGCATCTGGTTTCATAAGTTTATTGACGATTACAACCTGAAGTTTGCCAAAAGCCCGGTGGAGTTCAGAAGCGAGGACCAGGAGAATTATAAATGGATTTTTTTTATTAAAACTTCCTTTTTTAAACGCAATATCTTCATAGATCCCGATCTGGATATCATTGAAAACGGCATTACAGAGAAAATGACCATTTACGCTAAACGCGTATCAGAAAACGTAAATAAGCCTAACGAAGTTGGCGAAAGTGCTATCTTTATCTAATCTATAAAAAACATCTACCATGATAAAGCCGCTTAAATATAAATCCATCAACTGGATTAATGGCATGAAGCTGTCCAGTGATCATTTTACAGTAAGTGATCTCTATTTGCAGGATTTTGTGAGAGATGCCGTATCGCTACAGCTCAATAACAGCAATTACGGATTTTTACCTCCATTTGCTGGTTATAAAAGTTCGCACGACATCGAAATTATCGAAAAAGCAACCAATCATATCGAAATCAGAGTGAGATATTGTAATGCGGTTACCCCCGAGGGCTGCCACATTGATATTACACAATCTGATAATATGGATACCTTGGTGCACAACCATTATTTTGGCCAGTCAGAACCACGTAACTATGTTATTCTGTTGGTTGTGAGTCCATTTAACCGGGTACCAACAGGCACGCCAAACCCTGAGGAAAGCCCGATCCGCTATCCGGAGTTGGCTAAAAGTTATTCAATTACCGTTTTACCAGAAAGCGAAGTGCGTTCGCAAACCGCCGACAGCTATTTTTTAACGATCGGTCAGGTTTATTACGAGAATGGAAGATTGTCCATCAATAATAGTTATATCCCGCCGAGCTCAACCATAACCAGTCACCCGGCATTAATTCGATATTACGAATCGTTCAGTGTTTTATTAAACGATCTGCAGCTGGCGGCTTTCAAAATTATCGACAAGACAGGAGGGCGTGATAATATTACACCGCTGGGCAAAAACATCCGTCTGATTTCTGAAAAAATTGTGGATTACATTGCCGGCTTATTTTACGAATACAGAAACATTGCACACCGTGAATCGCCCGTTGTTTTAACCGGTTATTTCTCCAGTCTGGCACATATCTTTTTTACCGCCATCAAACTGATTGATCCGCGTGAACGGGAAGAACTGCTCAAATATTTTTACGAGTGGAAAGATGTTACCCCTGGAAATTTTGAAGAGCTTTTGGCCAAAACCATCGAGTTGGTTTATGATCACAAACAGATTAACAACAGCATGGTAATGGTCAGCGAGTTTATGAACGTATTGGTAGCACTTTGGAATAAATTAAGTGGATTAGAATACATTGGCCAGCGTAAGGAAAATATCGTGGTTGCCGAACAGCAGGTGGTACAACAGGTACAGGCCAGAAAAACCTGGACATTGCTGGATTAAAATATTTCTCGGAGTAAATTTTATAATGGAGCTGTACCCCTTAAATTGGGTACAGCTTTTTTATTGACTTAAACTCAGCAGGCCTAATCGAAAGCAACTTGATCTGCCCCTGAGATTTTACTAATATGACATGCACATTTACCGCCAGTTACTTTAACAACAACAGATTTTGTTTGCTGGGTATCTCCAGAAGTACCTGTTATTTTTAAATCATCGCCCTGTTCAGACAAGTCAGGTCTATTTTGGTCATCAACAACAATAAATACACCTTTCGTAGTGCTCGTAGAGATACTCGAATTAGCCGTTATCCGCTTTCCTGTTCGCTGGTTAATTACATTGAAATCCTTTACCTCAGCACCAGCACCTTTATTATCTACAAATTTAATCATTACCGAAACAAATTCCTCAGTACAGATTTTAGACCCACAATCAGATGTTGCTTTATTTTTTTTACAGTTTAGTAAGGCAATGCTTACCAACAATACGAGCATTATTTTTTTCATCATATATTTTTTAAGCAAAAACGACAAAACTGATCAAAACGCTACAGGGTAAGTTAGGATGAGCATATACAAAAGAAACAGCAACACAAATAAAAAACTACAACAATACAAAACTAAGAATACAAACAAGTATAAACATTTGTATAATAAATTTGCTGATTATTAGCTATCTATCGCATCGGGATACACTTATTTTGCTTTCCTAACCAATATATATTTCATTATGAAAAAACAAAATTCACTAACAGGTGTAACCAGGAAGGTTACTTTTGTTGCAGCTGTAACCTTAGTGTTTGCAGGCATTGCAGGTTTAACAGGCTGTAAAAAAAATGAAAAGATGGAGCCAGAGGCTGTTACTGCTTTACCTCCTTCAAACAAAGCTGTCGCTACGGTAGAATCCTATCAATCAGGCACTAATAACGGCTTTTTCTGGTCTCTCTGGAAGAGTGACGGCGCAACCGGCACCGTTAACTATGCCAATGGTAGCGGTGGAAATTACAGTGTGAACTGGAATGGATTTAACGGTAATTTTACCTGCGGTAAAGGTTATTCAGTAGGATCGCCAACCTATAAGATAGGATATAACCTGGGCGCCTATTCAAACTCGGGTGGTGGCACTTTTGGCTGGTACGGATGGAGCAGAAGCCCTTATTATGAGTATTATGTGAATGAAACCTGGGGTGCAGTTTCACCACACGATGGTACTTATTTAGGCACATTTGAAACGGATGGCGCAGGTTATAATGTATGGACCAGATGGATGACAGGTAAAAATATCGACGGTGGTGATGGTTTCAGGCAGATTTACAGCTCAAGGGTTACAAAAACATCTACCGGACAAAATCATACCATTACTTTTGCCAATCACTATAACAAATGGCAAAGTTTAGGATATACCCTAGGTCAGTTGAACATTCCAGCTATTATGGTTTCGGAAACATGGGGTTCAAATACAAATGGTAACATTAATTGTACCATTTGGGCACAATAAAATATTTGTTTAATCACTTTATGTAACATACTGCCCGACCGTAAATCGGGCAGTATAATGTACAGCTATTTTTGGCCACTTACGTGGATTAATGAAGCTTAAATATTATTTAACAAAGATTATCATGAGAACTATACTTTATTGCTTTGCTGTCTGCATTTCCATCCTATCCGCCTGCAATTCGCCAAAAGCTAAAAATGGGAACGGAAATAAAAATTCAATAATCGGAAAATGGCATCGGTTTTCGACCGCAAATGGCTATAGTGAATTTGATATCGATTCGCAATCTGTAGTTTTCTATAACCAGAAAGTTGGCCGCTTCACGCTTCCTTATAAAATAGAAAATGATTCTTTAAAATACCTTACCAAAGATTATGAAGCCAAGATTACAAATTATGGCGACTCGCTTCTTTTAGATGGGAATGATGGCACGCAAGCCGTTTTACACCGATTTAAAGAACCGGATATTCCTTTTAAAAGCATCCCTGAAGAAAAGGATTCTTTATCATTTGCATCATATATCGCCGATTTCGACAAAAGATTGATCGGCGAGTTTGAAAAAGCCGGCATCAAGATTTCTAATCCAATGGAAAAACAGAACAGCCCGGCATACGAGGAATTATTAAAAAAGAAAGCAGCAAGCAGGTGAACGATGTTTGACGGTCTTACAGAGCGCTACTGAATGCCATTACTAAATTTTTATCCGTTGTCTTTTTTTAAATATGCCAATTTTGAGCTTTCCAGAAAATGAAAAAGAGGCTGTCTCAAAAAGGCAGCCTCTTTTCCTGGCTAGTCCAAATATTAAACTAATTCTAGAGATATGGTACAATAAAGATACTGATGGATACCACGAATTAGCTTTGCCACCCCGTCCAACCTTCCATCACGGCCGTATAGTTCATTATAGCTGATTATCTCCTTTAAATAGGTTTTTGTATTCATTTTAGTCCGTAATATAGTTCAACATCGCCCTTAGTATTGCTACAACTTTTTCGACATCTTTTCCGCTCTCATTTACCATATTTCTGATCAATGCACTTTTATCCATTTGATCCAAATGTTCTGAAATGATCCGGCTCAACCTAGAGTTCAAATCAGCATTTTCTTTGATCATCTTTTTTATTTCCCTGCCAACCACCATCGCAGAGATTTCCTCCAGTGTGATATCTTCATCATCACCACCAAAAAGGTCAGCATGATTCTCATAGATAAACTCGCTTTGAAGATTAAAATAGTGCTCGATTATGTTGATGATATCCCTGGCATCCTTAAAACGCAACTCTGGCCGGTCATCATAAGCGATGAACTTAAGCAGCACTATCGAGGGTAGAGTTGCTATTTTAAACTGATGTCCGGTTTCTAGGGTAACATGTTCTATTCCCATATTAAACACCTCCTGGAAGCCATTCACTTTGATGCTTATTAATCCCTGGCCTTCAAACTTCACTTCTTCGTCAATCTCGATTGCACCAAAAGGCAACAAATCAATTTGCAATCCCGTGGGTGATATCACAACAAATGAGTTGCTACGGCTTTCGGTGTATCCTTTTTTATACAGGTCATTTCTAACCTTTTGATAGTCGCTCTTACTCCCAACCATAACTGCAAAGTCTACATCCTTTGTGGTACGGAACTTTTCATCTCCTTTTGCATACCATATATTTCTTGCAATCGCTCCGATCATATAGAAGTCGATTTTGTTAGCCTTAAATGTATCTTCCAAGGCATCAAAAACCTCCTTTAACTCTCCATCTTTAATATTCTCCAAATTCATCTTTCAAATGTTTGTCGTAAATCATTCTTGCTGTTTCGATGCACCTCGGATCTCCGGTAAGTAAAAGGTCGGCATATACCAAAAGCTCTGGTGCATAAGGTTGAACATCAGCAGTCTCATCCTGCCAGAATTTATTATAGATTCTTATAGCTCCCTCTGGAGCAGGAATCAGCTTCCATTTGACCATTGCCTGATTTTTTTTCTCGACTGTATAAATAGTCAATATCTCTGGGTTAAGGTAGCCGGTCAATAACTCTCCGGCAGGCTCACCACCCCATACTGTTCTGCCAGGTTCTATCAAATTATTATTGACATCCTGAAATGGATGCCCAGCCAATAGTTTAAAATTTCCTATATGCTGGCTAGGTTTCAGTGTCTCTCCGTAACCGGCTATCCATCTATCCAGTAACGCTCTTTTATTTTGTAATAATTGCCTTTTTTGGTTGATTTGCAATACATAACCGGCTTCTTCTAAACCGCCAATTACGTTTTTTACATTACCCAAAGCTACTCCTGTTGCGTTTGCCAATATCCTTTGAGGCATGTTTATCGCCTCTTTATGCAACATCAGATAGAATACCATTTTGAGGCCTGTTTTGGTAAATGCTCGGTTTGTCACTGGTTTTTCCAGCTCTTCATGTTTGAACCCCTCTAGCCAGATTGTATTGTGTTTTGTTTTGATGTAAACATTTCCAGCTCCGTCCAAGTAGTTTATTTCTGCATTACGCAGTTTCTCTTTTATCGCAGGGAATATTCTTTCCGCAATTACCATCAGTGGCTTATGGGTCAGGTTATAATGCAGGAGCTTTGGCAATTGGTATTCACGGAGCTCTTTTTTGAGCTCAATATTGAAATGCTCCTTATTGTTATTAATAAAGATATCTACAGTACCATCCAAATCATTTATATTATTTTTATAGTCCCACTTAAATCCTGTATGTGCTTCCAACTTTGTTAAAGCTTGTAAACAATATTGCTCCATGTTCATTTATTTTATTTGTTCACTTTACGTGAACAAATAAAAATAGTGAACAAAAATTACATTTGCAATTGTTTATATAATTATTGATATACATTCCTATAACTTCTGCCAAACTCCAGTTGATGGTTTTAGCCATAGAAATAATGGACTAAATGATTTAGTTATTATTTACATTTTATTTTGCGTTTTACTAATTATTAGCAAAATAAAGCAGCTATTGACCAAAGATTGTGGGAAACAACCAAATTGATATTACAACTTGACGAAGGCTAACCCAACTGGGGCCTGTCCAAGGATAGGCGAGGTAATTGTTGAGGATGGAGCTTAGCCAGATCTTTGATAAACCACTGATAAAGTTTTTGGACTGGCTAAATGGCACGAAAAGGTAGGAAAGGCAGACTTCAAGGCATTCAATACAATTGCAAGGTAAATACAGAACCATTACACAACAATATTGAACTATTTTGATAACAGATCACAAATGCATCGGCAGAATCTTTCAATGCAAAAATCAAAGCTTTCAGGACTCAATTCCGGGGAGTTAAATGCGTAAGTTTTTCCTCTATAGACTAACCCAATTATATGCTTAAAACATTTATTCTACACCTTTTGGTTTTGATCCATTTCTCTTCGTCGTCTTTTTTTTCGCCATGCCAATTTAAGCTTTCCAGAAAATGAAAAAGCCTGTAAACATTTAATTTACAGGCTTTACTTGAATAAACTTTTTTTTTTGCGGAATGGACGGGACTCGAACCCGCGACCTCCTGCGTGACAGGCAGGCATTCTAACCAGCTGAACTACCACTCCTTTTGTTCTCTTTAAAGTTTGAACCTCTTTCCCTTTTCAGGATTGCAAATATAGACACTATATTCAGTTTATCAGCATAGTATCCGATTTTTTTAACCATTAAGCCCGTAACACACTGATCCTCATTCTATATATTTAATTGTATCTGCTACAAAACAAAAACCTTAACTTCTTTCGTTGCGGCTTGTTTAGTGACCAATACTTTTTTCATCATCTTTCTATTCATAAGAATAGCCCTTTATTACAGTTAATAAACAAAGTCAACTGCATAACGCTATTTACTCAACAATTTCAGCAGGTGTGGATAAAGATCATCAATCTTTTTCTGAGGAGCTGCCGATCTTGCCTGCTCTAAACACGAGACAAATAGCTCCATTTTCGGGAAGCCACGCGCTGTCATTAAACTGATTACATTATTTCGGGTTTCTGCATAAAGCGCTTTATTATAATTGTCCTGGCAATACAGCAAAAAAGTACCAAAAGTCATGTACTCGTTGAAAACCTGAACCGGTTTTGGATAAGCATAGGTGCCTTCAGCTTTCTCATTTACCCAGGTTGCCCTATTCTTAAATATGCTATCTATAGCCGTCTTATTGGCATCTGATGGGACACCAACATAGTTATGGTCTATTTCCGAAAACATCACCCTTGTATTGAAAAGTTCGTTTTGGATTGCCGAAAGTTTAGGATCATGATCGAGCATAGGAAGCACCATAACGATCTGCCTAAAGCCTTTGTCTTTAAACTCAGTGGTATAATTGAGTCCGTTAATGAGGGGCGAACACAGGATCAGGTAGCTGTTGATGCTGGTTTTGAAGTTCTTTTCGAGCCATTTCCATTGTTTATCCAGGTCTGTACCGGACTTATATTCTGCAATTATTTTAGTATAATATGGCTTTTGCTGACTATAAAAATCCTGAAACCGCGATTTTTTAGCGAAAGCTTCGATATCTTTTTTATAGGTATCTAACGGATTGGTGCTGATCACCATATTAGCCACGCCACGAGCCGGAAAAATGTAATTAGGGTTGCGCTTTAGTGTAGTTCCCGAAAAATCATAAGACATCGCATTTCCGGAGATGAAAATATAATTATAGAGCGAAACGTTCAGCAATGAATCAAAGGTTTTTATGATGGGCTCGTTTGCATATGGCTTAAAATGTTTAAGTACATCCTGATAGTATGTACCACTTTGATTCACCATATCATCATTGCCAAGCCCGGTTTTAGTAATAGCCAGCATAATGTGCAGCAGTTCTTTAAGGGGCGGTATCTCTATGCGGGATTTACCGTTGTTTGCCTTTTGAAAAGCTTTGTCAAAGCTTGCTTTTTCCTGCGCATTGGCGCGTAATAAACCTGTTGTTAATAACAGTAGTAGAATAGTAATTTTTTTCACGGGGTTTTATGGCGTAGTTTTATTGATGAGCAAATATAAAAATCAGGGCTTAAATGCAAGGTATTTTGCAGATTTTGATCATAAAAAACGTTTAATTACCAATCTGGCATTTTTTATAATTCAGCTTTGTTTGCCGACTGGGCTGCACTCGAATCTACGCTATGTAACTGCAATTTATTGCCATGATACGACTTATACAACAGTAAACGGATCAGGCTGGACTTAAGTGGCATGAGTCTGCGCGACACCGCATGCAAATTCCAATAATTAATAAGGTTATTCAACCTTTTAAGGACAGTATAGCGCTGCTTTTATCGGTTTATCAAGCTACTTGATTAAAAAACCGTAGTCCAATGAGGATATTATCTGGCCCTATTTGACTTATTGCAGACATCTGATCGAAACAGCATATACCACTGCTCACATTAGATCGTAATACCTATAAGCTTAAAATCTACAAGCTTTTCTTGTGTAAAAGGAAAAACTTGCAGACTTAATTATTATTTCATTAAATTGATTATCATTAATATTCGTTTTTACAATCGCTAAATCTAGCATACCATTTGCCATCATAATAGTAATCTACCAATTGACATCCGTTTTCATCTCTAAGATTAGACACGATATACTTAGGCCCACCAGCTAAACCACCTAATACAGATTTAGAACTTTTGAAATCTAGTTTCTTGTTTTCCAATGAAGACAGGCTTTTTCGCATCTCTTTTAACTTAATCATTTTCTTTAAAGTTTAATATTTGATTGATAATCGCCAACTTACCCTGGCGTTCAGGTCTTGGTAATTTGCTATTTATAAACATTAGTTATATGTCTACAAAAAACATTATACAAATAGCTAACTATTGTGGTATAAATTTAATTTGCCAGCACTACCACTATAATTTATTTGAAAGTTGAACATAAGCATTTGGTAATGCAAGGCATGTTTGATATTTGTTAGGTTTCAATAAATATTCGTAACGTTTATCAATAAATGTGCTAAAGGACTCTGCAACACGATTGAGAAGAGATGGTAAAAGCGGTATGCACAGCCTGGATTGATACAATATCCATAATATGACCAAAAAATTTTAGCGTGCCGACTTCGCTTTAACATCCAGAATCAGCCAGGTTTCCAAAGACGAAAGGGAAAAGAAGAAGGTATCAACTTCCACAAATCCCCGAAAAATCAGGTGATCTTAAAATCATCCGTAAAAATACCTACAACTAATTTGCAGATGTACTTCCCCCTTTTTTTAAGGAAATAGCGTATATATAGCATATTAAATTGACCTGGTTACTTACAACATTTGAATAATCTGGTTTCGATATCAAAGGCGAGGATTTTTACAACAATTTATTTAAGGGTAATGATGAAATAATCTTATATTGATGTCGCATTTAAATTAAAATCGCCTTCGAACTGACATGAAATACATTTACCTACTCGCTTTTACTTTTTGTTTTCCTCCGCTAATTCACGCGCAACAACACCATTCAAAAACCGTCAACACCGATGATATTGACCGTTATTGGCAAGCATATGACAGCGTTGTAACTACTATTGATACTGCAAAACAAGTCGATATTATGCAAAGGCTATATGTGGACAAAGGTACTCCGGGGCTGAAAGCTTTTATGAAAGCCCGAGACTACGATGCAAAATTGTGGGTTACACTGATCCATAAATATCCTAAGTTTTGGAAGAGCATCAGGAGCAACACGCTCAGTATTAAAAAACAGGTGCCGGCCATTACGAGTAGTATAGATAATTTCAGGAAATTGTATCCCGAAATGCGCCCGGCTAAAATGTATTTCACCGTTGGCGGCCTGCGTTCAGGCGGTACCACTACAGATGATATGGTTCTTGTGGGAACAGAAATCGCAACGGCAGACAAAAATACCGAAGCCTCGGAATTGAGCGACTGGTTAAAAAATGTATTTAAAGATCAGCAGACCTCGAACCTGGTTAGCCTTAATGTTCACGAATATGTGCATACACAACAAAAAGCTGGTGACGGGGTTTTGCTTGCACAAACAATTATGGAAGGATCGGCTGATTTTATTGCGGAACTGGTAACCGGCAAGAAAAACAACAATGCTTATATGAGATACGGCCGTGCGCATGAGCAGGAGCTCAAAGAAAAGTTTCAAATTGAAATGTTTGGCACCAATACAAATAACTGGCTGTATAATGGCTCTAAAAGTCCTCATCCGGATCTGGGCTACTTTATGGGTTATGTTATCTGTAAGGCTTATTATCAGCATCAAACCGACAAAAAACTGGCGGTTAAAAAAATCATAGAATTGGATTACAGCAATGAAAAGCAGGTTTTAGATTTTCTTAAGGATTCGGAATATTACAAGGAGCCGCTTAACAAGGAGGAGCTATTAAATAAGTTTAAAAAGCTGCAACCGCTGGTGGTAAGCCTTACGCCAGACATTAATGGAAGGGAAGATGTTTCTGCATCTTTAACTGAACTCACCGTCAATTTCTCTGAACCCATGGGCGAAGGTTATTCGATTAACCTGGGAGAAGGCGGTAAAGAGCATTTTCCTCTTTCGGGTGTAATAGGTTTTACAGACAACCGTAAATCATTTAAGCTTAAATTAGCCTTAAAATCCGGGCAAACTTATGATTTTGTAATTACCGATAGATCATTCAAGTCCAAAACAGGTTATCCGTTACAACCGTATACTGTGCATTTTAAAGTAATGTAGTTATTTCACCCCCAACCGTCCCCCTTGATCTGCTGGGAGCAGAACAGACTATGGTAGAAGGCATGTGAAATGAAAATAGTAAAAAACAAAGCTATGTGTTTTTATCCTGCCCCCAAGAATTCCGCTTGATCCCCCGGATCCCTCGGATCAAGCGGAATTCTTGGGGGGAAAGAATAATTTGTTTCTTTGTATTCTGAACAATTACTGATTTACATTGAACCAAGCCGAGCAAACCCTTATTAGTTTATTACTTCCCGATGGGATCCTGGAT